>Ga0082212_10007983_pt1 | contig 13899 bp, 8 predicted proteins | sample TergutNt197P3_FD_71548 | JGI IMG/M metagenome (GOLD analysis project Ga0082212, IMG submission 71548) | Neocapritermes taracua P3 segment gut microbial communities from Petit-Saut dam, French Guiana - Nt197 P3 | ecosystem: Host-associated > Arthropoda: Insects > Digestive system > Gut ... | reverse complement strand
TGATCCGATGCCGACCTGACGGAGCGATTTGAAATTACGTATCCAGAAACCTTTAAGCATGGGAACGCTTTCGGATGGGGCATACCGGCAAGTGTGCCTATTATAGACATAATGCGATAAAAAACAACGGCGGCGTTGTTCATGGTTGTTTCGCTCTCTTCGGGCAGGGTATCGAGGCGGTCGTGGAGAAAAACACGAACGTCAGCAAAGAGAGGGGAAGAAGGGGACATAAAATATCTCCATAGGCGAAGTCGAGACCGATCTCTTGAAAAAACGGACAGTTGCATTATACTAATGGAAACGTGGTGGGTTCGAATGGAACTACAGCAGACAATATCACTTTCCAATAGTATCCAGGCTTGTCGACGACTGACGGCGTTGGCGAATTCTAATTTTGCGCCTGCTTTTGCGTTGTTGCCCTCCGCAAAACGGCAAGCAATGGAAATCTTGTACGCCTATACCCGATTCACTGATGACCTTGCCGATCTACCCGATTTCAATGTAGTAACGGGTAGCACTATTCAAGTCAGTCCGCGTCGGCAAAAACAAAAATTCAATCAGTGGATCGGAGCCATCGAAGCCGTGTTCGGAAGAATCGACGACGAAAATGTCCCCGAAATTGATCCACACGACGATCATGCATTTCAGCAGATTGCTCAACAATTTCCGGGCTGTGCAGGAGTGATTTTTCTCCCTGCCCTCAAAATGATCGTGGATAAGTACAAGATTCCCAGAGAGCCGCTCTTCCATCTTATTGACGGCGTGGAATCGGATATGGAACCTAAACCCTTTGGAACATTTGAAGACAGTGTCGATTATTGTCATCAGGTTGCCACCTCGGTTGGTTTTGCCTCGCTTGCAATTTGGGGAACGACCGAACCGCTTTTTTCTGACCCAGTAATCAAAGCCGCCAAGGCGTGCGGAGTGGCTTTCCAATGGACAAATATTATCCGAGACATGTTGGAAGATTATCGGCGAGGACGCATTTATCTGCCGCAATCGGAATTGCAACGTTTTGGTCTGACGGATAAGCAATTTGGCTCGATCCTTGATGGCGCAGACTGGGCGGCACAAAAGAAGCCGCCGAAAAAAATGAGTGCCCGCGACAAAAGGGACCACCAAAACATGATCGAAGAAATGGGAAAATTCGAGGAAAAGTTCCTCAAACTAATCTCACATCAACTAAACCGCTGCACAGTTTATTATGAAAATTCATATCCGCTTTATCACTTAATTCATCGGGACAGCCGGAGAGCATTCGGTTTGATGTGGAACTATTATTACGCATTGTTCCAAAAAATTTCCAAGCAACCGTTGTGCATTACGAGGAGTAATCGTGTTCGACTCTCGTCTTACCAAAAGAGCCAACTTTGGTTTTACTGGCGTTTTATGCCCTGTTTCAGATTACATTGACGGGACTGTACATTATTTGCCGATATTATGGATAATTCCGATTCTAACGATTAGGAAAAATATCTGGATTCACTGTACTTCTCTGCTATTTTGCCTCTTTTTTACCGAAACATGACGTGATGGTTCCCATCAAAACCTGACTTGTATGTTTTTGCGAATCCGTTTTATCGCCGTTCTCGCTTGCATTGTGCTAGGAATTGCCCCGCAATTTTCATGGGCAGATTCGCACTACCGCCTTGCAAAGACTTATGCCGAAAAAAACGATGTCGAAAAAGCCTCTACTCATTTTGGTCTCGCACTGAAAAATGCAACTCCAAAACAGATTGCCGTTGTCGCTTCCGATTACGCCACCTTCTTATCAGAAACGGGTAATTTACACAGGGCGGAACTCATTTTGCGGCAGGCATTGACTCAATCGCCGAACAATGAAGAACTCACACGATCTCTTGCCCGGTGTTTGGTCCGGCAAGAGAAAGTGATCGAAGGGCTTCGGTATTTCACCAAGTCCGGTTATTCCCAGGCGGAAGCCAAGGAAGAAATTGCGGCAATATATAGGGAACAGAGCAATACCGACATGCTGGTTGCGGCGGAGAAACGCTGGGGCGGGATACAAACGGAGCCCGTCCTCGTTGCGGCAGCCCCTCGACCCGCTATATCTGCTAAGGTGGCAACCCCGTCCACTCATTCGGTTTCCTCGGCAGTGGTATCGAATTCGCCGCCAGCACCGGCAAGAATTGCGGTTCCAAACCATCGGGCGGTCTCTGCTCCTACTGTTACCGAAACGGTGGCTGTTACTGTACCTGTTTTGCCCCCTTCCAAGTCGGAGATTTTCGATACCAAGATTCCGATACCGGTTCCGAGACTTGCCCCGTTACCGGTTGTGGCAAGTTCACCAAGACCCGCAGCACCGCTGTTGCCCAGTGCGCGGCAAACAGCGGCAGGTTTGCCGAAACCGGCTCCAATGCCGATGGTTGCACTCCCCGCTGTGGAAAAACGCCCCGTCGTACTGGAAAATCCGGTAAAGTTAGCGGTTGCCCCGCAACCTGTTCGGTCAGTTGAGCAACCGCCCAAGCCGGTTACTACGCTCCGACCGCGAAAACATTACGTCGTCAATGCTTCCTCTACCGCAGACTTGGATGCACTCTTCCCCGTCAAGCCAGCAGTGGCTCTCATTCCGACGAACCGCGAACTGTAAATTAACGGAGCCGCGAGCGACTGAAAGCGGTTAGAATCCAAATTCATGTGGTGCCATCGAAAGGAGCGACTTGCCCGAAACGGAAACAATGACAAACGTACTGATTGCAATGAGCGGTGGAGTGGACAGTTCCGTGGCGGCTTGGAAAACGCAACAGGACGGTTACACCTGCCAGGCAGCCGTGATGCAACTATTCGGTAGCGTTGACGTTGAGCAATGCGAATCCATCACACGAAAATTAGGCATTCCGCTTCACGTTTTCGATTTCACATCTGAATTCAAGACGCATGTCCTTGACCGATTTGTGCAAACCTATGTTGAAGGTCGGACACCCAATCCGTGCATCGCATGCAACCGGTTTTTGAAATTCGACCAATTCCTTCGCAAGGCACAGGAACTCGGCATTCCGCTCATGGCGACTGGTCATTATGCTCAAATCGAATACGATCCGGCAAGTCGGCGGTATCTGCTCAAAAAAGCGGTCGATGAAACGAAAGACCAAAGTTACGTTCTCTACACGTTGACCCAATTGCAGTTGGCGCAGGTTCGGTTTCCACTGGGAGCGTTGCGAAAAAACGAAGTCCGCGATATTGCCGAGTCGTTCGGTTGGGACAATGCCCAGCGGCGGGACAGCCAAGATTTATGCTTTGTTCCCGATGGTGACTACGCCCAGTTTATTGAGCAATACACGGGACAGAGTTGTCCTCCGGGCGATTTTGTGGACAAGGCTGGCAAGGTCTTGGGCAAACACAAGGGATTGATTCGCTACACGATTGGACAACGTAAGGGACTCGGCATTGCCGCTCCGGCACCGTATTATGTTCGCGGGCACAATGTCGAAAACAATACGGTCATTCTCGGTTCCGAAAGTGATTTGATGGTGCAAACCCTAACGGTAACGGACATTAACTTTATTCCGTTTGACCGAATTGAGGGTTCGATACGTGCTATTGTGAAGGTACGTTACCGTCAAAAGGGGGATGGGGCAACGGTTTGGCAACTTGATTCGGACACGTTACAAATCGTTTTTGACGAACCGCACAAGGGCGTTGCCAAGGGGCAAGCCGCTGTATTGTATGACGGCGACTACGTCCTTGGCGGCGGAACGATTGCGGCAACGAATTCAGAATAAGTTCAGGTCGATTGCAAGTGTTAAGATGAACAAAATAGGGAATGTCATTTCGACCACTTTCCGTCATTTCACTTCGTTGCGGTCGAAATGACAACCTATTGTGCGTAACTCATTGTTATACCGTCAGTGAAGACGTTTTTCTGCAATCCCGTTGCGCTGCCGTATTAGGGTGGGCAGTGTGCCAGAACAATTGTGAATAGACGTTTTGGATTACTCCATCGGAATCGCACCGGCAAGAAGTTCGGCAATACGGACGCAGAAGTTTTCGTTCATGACCAAAACTTCTCCTCGTGCGAGCAAGCGACCGTTAATGTAGATATCGACGGACTCTCCCGCCATTTTGTCCAACGGCACGACCGATCCGCGACGAAGTTTCAACACATCCTCAATGTACATGTACGTCCGTCCCAGTTCGACCTTGACATCCAAATCCACTTCGCTAATTTGGTCGAGCGTCGCATGCTCTGTACTAGGTACGGTACCGCCGAATTCGGGAAATTGGAATTCAATGACTTCGGTAGGTAGCCCCATAGGGGTCGCCGCAATGGAACGCAGAGAATCATCCGCCTTTTTGGCGAGGTAATCCAAATCTCCTCGACGAATTCCTTCCTCGTCGTCCCCGCCGACCGGGTCAAACGCAGGTGAGACGGCAGGAGACTCTCCCCATCCGCCAGCAAATGCTGGCGCAACAGGCGGCGGCGGCGGAGGCGGCGGCGGAGGAGGAGGAGGAGGGGCTGCCGGACGCGGTGGTGGCGGCGCAACCGAACCACCGCCCAAAAGGGCGTTCAGTTCATCTTGACTGAGAACCGCATCACCGCCATCGGCAACGGGAGTCGAATCAGCAGGCGGAGGCGGAGCACCGCCTCCCATGCCACTGAGAAGACGTTCTATCTCATTCTGGTCTAATGCACCGCCGTCTGACATTTCAATTTATCTCTACTACTGCGATTCAAAAGTAAAGTTGGAAATAAGCACTGATTGAACCCAAGGAGTTCCGAGAACTCCGTTGATTTCCCTTTTCGCCTTTTCCTTGAGCGTTGTATAGTTTACCTCGTTATTGTATTCGGCAACGTTCGCATCGAGCATTCCCGAAACACGATCAATGATTGCCTGTTGGCAATCCGCGTACCGTTTATCAAACTTATTTGACTCTTTCGACCGTACCGTAACATGCATCACTAAGGAATAGGTTTCTGTCGCGTCATTTCTCGTTTTCTTTCCTGTAAAGGCTTTTGCCTCTTGGATGGCCCTTTCCACCACATCTTCGGGTTTTATGACACCCGGTGGGACGGGACTTGAACCTTCATATCCGCCAATACCATCTACTGGATTGAGTCCGTCAAAGGGTTTCGGAACTTGTCTGGGCGGCAAAAGCAAGTACAGGATAATCATCTGTAACAGGATGAGAGACACGAAACCGAGAGCGGTGTGCAAACGGTACGACTTCGGCGGTCCCTGTACTTCGGGAGCGTCAGGGGTCGGTGCCGGACTCTGTTCTGGTTTCTGTTCCTTTGCCATACGTCTAACATCGAACAAAATGACCCACGTTGCCAACTCCCTTGCGATTTTAACGATTTTGCCGGTCGAATGCAAGAGGAAATGGGAACTGAAGACAGTATTTCCGTTTTTAAGCAACTATTCCTCCGGCACGGTTGCGTCCGTATAACCTAGTTTCACCGTTCGGGGGGGGGCAGTGATCGTTGAAAATGTGATTTCCTGTGCCTCCGGGTCGGCACTCACCCGAAACGGCTGTAACGAAGGAAGCACATCAGAACGCAACTCTTCGCGGAAAGAAAAATCGCCTGTACGTTTGTCCACCACCATGATTCTCGTACACAGGTCATCTTGGGTCGCCCCTGCATTTCTTTCCGAAACCCCAACGGCAAACAGCATGACGGGCAGACGGTCAGGAACATCCAACAGCCGATATACTTTTTTGATGACCGTCGGTCGCCCCGGCTTCCAATCAGGGTCAGACTCGGAAAGACGATTCCCTTCCGAATCGTAAATCGCCCCCGGTCCTGTCCAATGCGGATCAGGATGTCCCTCTGAATCGAACAGCATCATCACCCCTTCGTCGATAGGAAGTCCGAGGACACCGGGAATTTGTTGATAACGTCGGCGCAACCGTTTGCCGTCTTCTTCTGAATTTGGGGGAGGCTGTTGAATTTGGATATTTTTCGTGAACAATACCAAGATACGATCCCCCATAAGTTCAACATCGCATCTCATGGCATTCGGTTTAACGCTCGTATCGGAAACAAAGTCTAAAATTTTGTTCTCATCGGGTAATAATTTTTTCATTGTCTGCAAATCATAAATTTGTAGCGATCTTGTGTCCCAAGCGGCAACGGACAAAAACCGGTCATTCCGTAACATTTGTAACATCGATGAGTTTTTTATACCCTCTTGGAGGGTCTCTTTCGGTAATGGCGGAGTCAAATTTCCTTCGGGTGAGTCTGCCATCATTAGTGCCCGGCGGCGTTTATCGTGAATATCCCGAAGATCACAAATCGAAAGAGTATGGTCGTTGCCGCGTTTTTCGATAAAAACGATGTTCGTTCCATAGATGTACGTTCCGCCGGGTGGAAGATGCCCGCGGGCAAGTTCTCTGCCGCTGACCGGATCAATCGCCATAACTTGCTGAATGTCGGGAAATACCAGAAATAGATTCTCTGCGTCCCCCAATATAGTACAATGATCATTCGTAACTTTTCGTACCCAGAGCATCTGTCCTGTCAGTGGATCGAGTCCATAAACACAATTTGCATCCCAGCAACAAACGGCATGAGGCGAAACAAATGTGGAATTCCTCGGAAAAGGTACATTGGCATTGGGACGCTGGTTGGAATAATTGGTTCTCGCACTGTTTTGCTGGCAAGTAGGTACAGAGGACAATGTTTTTGACCAAAGGACTTTCTCCGATTGCGGAGTCGCATCGATGGCGGTCACGGATTTTCCGTGAACGAGAAGCAGAAAATGGTGGAAACCCTTGATGTAAACGTGGTAATCGCTCCCGCTACTGCCGCTGAATCTCTGTATATTTTGGAATCCCATGTCAATCGTCGTCGGCAGGGCGAGCCGCCAAAGTTCTTTTCCAGAAAAATCGCAACAGCAGAAGAAGGAACTATCTACTGTCTCCTGCTTAATGACATAATTGAACGACGAAAGTGCCGAAGCGGATGGACTCAAAAATGGTATCGGGAGAAGACTTTCATTGAGACGCAACGTGGAGGAATTTTTTGCAATGGCGACGAGATGATTCACATGCCGATCAATCTCTGTTCTGTCCGTATCTCCTTGTGCGGGCGGTACATTGGGAGAATTGTTGTCCGATGGTGCCGGGCTATTCTGCACGTCCATCGTTCCCGACATCCAATCGAACGGTGCGGGTAATTCCGACCACGATACCACCGAAGGTTTTTCCAATAAGTCCAATGCGACAGGCAAGCGATGCCGCTTGTATTCTTCCCGAAGAATCTGCCTTGATGTTTCTGCTGCGGCTGTATGACGGAAGACATTGGCGAACAAAGACCAACGGTGTATTTCAGGCGGCAGATAAACGGGATGTTGAATCCACTGAAACGATTCCCCTCCAACAGCGGAGGGCATCAGCCCGCTGGAAGAAACGCCGGCATCCCGGCGAAATTGCTGTAAAAACGTCTCGGCAATTTTTTCCCACTTCATTTTAAGTTCGCGGTTTCCCCAAGCAATGTTCTGCTCCATCAAACAAGCCAGTGCCCGGTGAAGTTGTGCCGAATGATCACTGTTCACCGGAATAAGAACGGACTGATCCTGTCCAAAGGCAAGAACCTTTTCCAAAACGGAAACGAGGTCATCTGTTTGACCCGATTGCAGAATCCCTTCGATTTCTGCGTAAAGAATGTTTCCCCACTCGTCGGGAAATTCGGCAAGGGATTCGAGTTCCTGTCTTGCATGCGCCCAAGAAGGATAGTCCGTTCGCACGGCTTCCAGTAAATTTTTGCGCAGAAAATCAGCGGCTTCGACACTAGGTTTCGCCGCAAACGAAGAGCGGAAAGCGTCAATCGCTTCGGCAAGTTTGCCTTCCGCTTTGAGGATTCGTCCTTGTTTCAATAATCCGTCGGGATCGTTTGCGTCGGCTTGGAGCAATGCTTGGGCTCGCTGTTGGAGCGGCTCCTTTTGGTCGAAACTTGATATCTGAGTGGGAGACTGCGAAAAGAATCGACCTTTAATTCCGACGAGGTTCCCGAATTGGATTGGCTCTTGGAAAACATCGTTTGATGCTAAATCCGGCGTGAATACGTTCGAGGGGTTCGCCGAGTCTTCACCGTACTGTCCCGGTGAACCGGTCGATGCCGTTTCTTGCGATTCTTGCGGTGCAAATACCGCTCCCGACACATCCAGTCCCATGAGTTTGCCCGCGGTCAAATCGACAACCGCCAACTGACCGTCCGTGAAGGGAATGAAGTATTGGTTACCGCTTCGTACACCCACCCCTGCCGGTTTCCATGAGGAGGGAAAATTCTTATCGGGCAACATGATTTCATTGCCCGTGTTCATATCAATGACCATGAGGTTGCGAGGCGTAACCAAAAAGGCTTTATCATGGTGAATACCGGCAACATAGAGGGTGTTGATTCGTGTAACTGATTGCTTCCAGAGAAGTTTTCCTGAGAGCAGATCAAGGCAATAAAGAGCGGCTTGATCCGGGGGAGCGGCTAAGATGCGTTGCCCGTCAATAATCATGCTGGGAACTTGCCAACCGCTTCCAGAAAAAAGTTGTTTGATCGTGTATTCATTCACGTCCGCTCCGGGCTGAATTCGTTGCTGATTCCTCGGCACATTTATTGGGTTACGTTCTGCTGGTTTGGACACTTGAACAGAAGCGTAACTGAAACACCAAACCGGCGAGAGTGTTGTTGCGTCCAGCGCAACAATGAGTCCGTTGCCAGTGGGACAAACCACTAGTCCTCCCGATGCCGAAGGAAATAGCGGATAGGTTCGCCGAACGGTACTCACCGCAAGAGATGCGGACGTTTGAGCCAATGCCTGCCGGGCAATGAGGCGACCGGTTTGGCTTTCCAATACGAATAATTGGAGAACTCCATCGGATTCGCCGACCACGTAAAGTTGCCCCTGAAGCGGGAGCGGTGCTCCGAGAAACCATGTTTCTCTCAATGTTTTTTCATCGTCGGTGAAGATATTTTCATCACCATTCGCCTGACCGGAATGGGTATCGAAGTGTTTCTGAACGTAGGGAAATTTACCGATTTGCCAAAGAATTCGTCCTGATTTCAGATCGCGTGCTGTGAGTGTGTTTCCCGGATCGTTTCGGAGATCATCCACTTTTCCTGCCCTGTTTCGAGGAGCGGGAATACCAAATGCCATTCCAGCCGAATAGGAACCTTGAAGGTCATGGTCATCAACACTAAAGATACGCTCGCCGTCGCTACTCAACTGTTGGGAGATGCGGTCATGCCAAAAGAAAAGCCGAAGCGTTGTGCGAAAATTATGAATGACACGGGACGGTTGCGGTTGTAGTCCTGAACTTTCGGGAAGGCGATACTCTTGTTCGGGGGCAATCCAGAGTCGCTTGCCCGAATTCGCATCGATGGCTATTGTTTCGCCGGGCGTTCGGGTAATGAGTCTATCGCCGATCACGAGCGGTTGCGATGCCGGAATGTACACGTCGGTGCCGCTTCGCATTGACCGGAAAAGCGAGTCGGTTTCACGTTCCCAAGGCAATCGGTTGAGAACCGGAACTGCCCAATTTTGCTCCACAAGCGGAGCGGTTGACTCTGTATCCGAATTTTGAGACGGGGAGCCCGCCGGAATCCGCCAACCGAACTGTTCGAGCCAAGATGATGTCGATATTCCTTGCATCGGTTGTTCGACAGCATTCTTGAGATTGTTCTGTGACTCTTCGAGCAGTTGTTCCAGCAGCGGATTCAACGCCTCGGGAATTGCCACATGTTGTTGTTTGAGTTTGTTGAACGTGAGCCAAGCGGCGGCATAGTCACCGCGTTCAAATTGGGTCAAACCGACGAGAAAGGCGGCGGCGGCTCCCGATGATGTCGGATAATACTTTTGGGCAACTTGTTGAATTTCATCCAATGAACCGGCGGCGACGGCATCTTCCAAGAGACGTTTTGCCGTGGGTTCAAATTGAAAAGCATAAGAATCTCTTGCTTCTTTGGGTAGTTTCCGAATCCGGTCGATGATGTAATCGTTGACTGTTTGGTGGAGCGTTCGTGTTGGTTCGTCTTCCGTTTTTTCCGGCATGACATAGGCGAAGTTTGCACTTTCGAGGATTCCGCCGAGTAGTTGGGCGGCTTCGAGAGTTCGTCCTGATTCAAAAAGACGATCTGCTTGTTCGATTTTCCGCGAAAGTGAACGGTCAGGAAAAATGACCGATTCGTACAGTGGATTAGACTGTTCCGTTTCGGTCTCTTGGGCGGCTCCGAACGTCAAACAACAGCAGGTGGACAGGAATAGGAATATACTACGGTAGAGCATACCGGTATTATAGCAGAATTCCTTTTGCCCGAAAGGACGTTTTGGTATTGTTCATTTGACATAGAGAGTGCTGTCATTTCTGCGCAAGCGGGAATCCTGTTGTGAGACGTTTCCTCTTGGATTCCGGCTTGCGCCGGAATGACAGGAAAGAAACGTCCAACTTGTCCCCATTTTCAGTTTAACAAGACAACGCATTCAGCCGAGATGGCTTCCTCACGACCGATAATGCCGATCTTTTCGCCTGTTTTCGCCTTGATGCCGATTTGAGTTGCATCAATTTCCAGCAATTCGGCGATTCGCTTGCGAATCGATTCTTTGTACGGAGCAATCTTCGGTTTCTCCACAAAGAGAACAATGTCAAGATTGACAATTTTCCAGCGATGTTTTCGCACTTGCGCCCAAGCAATTTGGAGCATTTCAGCGGAGTTGCGATGACGATTGCCCGGTTCCGTATCGGGAAACAGTTCGCCAATGTCCCCAAGTCCTGCCGCTCCTAATAGTGCATCGGTAATGGCATGAAGCAACACATCGGCATCGCTGTGTCCCAAAAGACTCTTCGTGTGTTCGATCCGTACTCCGCCAAGCAAAATGGACGAGCCGTCGACAAGCCGATGCGTGTCGTGTCCGAGACCAATTCGTAACATCAAAAGGGGAGACTCAAATGGAAGAAAACCACACTCTCATTGTACCATATCTCTGGACTCCTGCTTGCGCAGCGACCGAAGCCAGTACGAAGTACCGGCTAAATGTCTGGGGGACTTGTGAGCGGACCGATTGTGCAACGAACCGGAGATTATTTCAGTCTTGCAAATTATGGGAATTGATGTATAATGGTCTGTGTCGGTTTAGAATGGACGGGATGTCCTCAACCACCCCAAAATATGCCCTACGAACGATTTTCCGACCGAGCACGAAAGGTCATGCAACTTGCAAACCAAGAGGCTCAGCGGTTTAACCATGAATACGTCGGACCGGAACACCTCCTCCTCGGACTGATCAAGGAAGGAACCGGTATTGCTGCCAATGTTTTGAAGAATCTTGACATTGACCTGCGAAAGGTACGCCACGAAGTGGAAAAACTCGTCCGAAGCGGTCCCGATACCGTTACGATGGGTCGGCTTCCGCAAACGCCGCGATCCAAAAAAGTACTGGAGTACGCCATGGAAGAGGCGCGAAACCTCAGTCATAACTACGTGGGAACGGAACACATCCTTCTCGGACTCCTGCGCGAACAGGAAGGAGTCGCCGCCCAAGTGTTGATGAATCTGGGATTGCAACTCGAAGAAGTCCGGCGCGAAGTCTTGAGTCTTCTCGGACATGGAATCGACGTGGCAGGAAACATTGCCCTCGCTGACCCCGATGACCCGGACGAAGAGGACGACGGACACAAGACCGGGACATCAAAACGAGACAACAAAAAGACCCCCGCCCTGGACAGTTTCGGTCGGGACTTGACGACGCTTGCCAAACAGAAAAAACTCGATCCAGTCATTGGTCGGGAAAAAGAGATCGAGCGGACAATGCAAATCTTGAGCAGGCGGACAAAAAATAATCCTGTGCTTCTCGGAGAAGCGGGGGTGGGCAAAACCGCCATCGCCGAAGGACTTGCCCAAATGATTGTCGATGGAAAAGTGCCGGAACTGTTGCTCAATCACCGAGTCATTGCTCTCGACTTGGCAATGATGGTTGCCGGAACAAAATACCGCGGACAATTCGAGGAACGAATTAAAGCACTGATGCAGGAAGTAAGGCGGACACGGAAAATTATCCTTTTCGTGGACGAACTCCACACCATCGTTGGGGCAGGCGGTGCTGAAGGGGCAATGGATGCGTCCAACGTTCTCAAGCCGGCATTGAGCCGAGGAGAAATCCAGTGTATCGGAGCGACGACTCTCGATGAATATCGCAAATACATTGAAAAGGACAGTGCGCTGGATCGCCGTTTTCAAATCGTGTTGGTCGAACCGCCGAGCAAGGAACAGACCATTGACATCTTGAAAGGGCTTCAGGGTCGATATGAAAAGCACCATCGCGTTCAATTTACGGAAGAGGCGATTTTCTCTGCTGTGGAACTTTCTGACCGTTATATCACGGGACGTTGCCTGCCGGACAAAGCGATTGATGTGATTGACGAGGCGGGAGCGAGAATTCATTTGAAATCCATGATGAAACCGGCGGATGTATCGGAATTGGACACCGAACTCGAAGCACTCGGAAAAGAAAAAGAATCGGCTGTCGCCGAGCAGGATTTTGAAAAAGCGTTGGTTCTTCGGAACAAAATGGAAGAACTCACCAAACAAAAAAACGAGGCGGTCAAGAAGTTAAAGGATAAAGTCGGCATCGTCGATGATGCGGTAATTGCCGAAGTTGTCTCCAAAATGACAGGCGTTCCTCTGACCCAAATGACCACCGAAGACACGAAACGTTTGATGAAAATGGAGGCGGAACTACACAAACGAGTGATCAGTCAGGACGAAGCGATCAAGGCGATTTCCAAAGCAGTGCGGCGAAGTCGAAGCGGTCTCAAAGACCCAAAGCGTCCGACGGGAGCATTCATCTTCGCCGGTCCGACGGGAGTCGGCAAAACCCTGCTGGCAAAGGCATTGACCGGATTCATGTTCGGAAACGAGGACTCGCTCATCCAAATCGACATGAGCGAATATATGGAAAAACATGCTGTCAGCCGATTGGTCGGTGCCCCTCCCGGCTATGTCGGTTATGAAGACGGCGGACAACTGACCGAAAAGGTCCGGCGGCGACCGTACTCCGTCGTGCTGTTGGACGAAATCGAAAAGGCGCATCCCGACGTGTTCAATATGATGTTGCAAATTATGGAAGAGGGACGGTTAACCGACAGTTTCGGTCGCAATGTCGATTTCCGTAATGCGATTCTTATCATGACGACCAATGCCGGTGCGGAAGCCATCAAAAATGAGTCGGCATTCGGATTCCAGAAGCCGTCAGATGATGCTTCTTACGAAAATATGAAGGAACGGGTTCATGAGCAGATAGAAAAAGTATTCCGACCGGAGTTCGTGGGAAGATGCGACGACATCATCGTGTTCCGGCACTTGACGGAACATGATCTCGAAGCGGTGGTGGACTTGGAACTCAAAAAAGTTCGGGACAGGCTCTTTGAAAAGGGCTTGAAACTCTTGTTGAGTCCCGAAGCCCGGACGCACCTGATCAAAAAGGGAAGCAATTTGGATTTCGGTGCACGTCCTCTTCGTCGGGCAATCGAAGGAAGCGTTGAAGACCCGCTCTCGGAAGAACTACTCAAAGGAGAATTCGACGGAAAAGAGGTCGTGGCAGTGGATGTCAAACTGGTTGGTGACAAGAAGCAACTGATTTTTGAGGGAAAAATGTTCGACGAAGTCGATGATCTTTCCAAAGAGAATCTCAATATGCTTTATGCCGCTCCAAAACGAACTAAAGATACCGATCCTGTGGTGGAGCAACCGGAACACAGCGTGGGATGATGAGAGTCGGCGATGTCAGAGCATATTAAAAATGGTTCTCCTTAGGAACAGTCCTTTAATTATTTTCCAATTCTGGGTTTAAAACCCTCGCCTTCAGGCGATTTTATGTTTACAAAAAGTTGTATGGATTATTTTGGCAACAGGTTTCCTGTATGTATTTTCCCTTTGATGACATCCCTGTT
>Ga0082212_10007982_pt1 | contig 13900 bp, 10 predicted proteins | sample TergutNt197P3_FD_71548 | JGI IMG/M metagenome (GOLD analysis project Ga0082212, IMG submission 71548) | Neocapritermes taracua P3 segment gut microbial communities from Petit-Saut dam, French Guiana - Nt197 P3 | ecosystem: Host-associated > Arthropoda: Insects > Digestive system > Gut ... | reverse complement strand
GAGCAGTTCCGTTGGATGGAGGCTCATCCGCCACCGTGGCACTACCTGAAATACTACCGCTACATGGAGCAGAAGTACGGCGCGGTCTGCATCGGCTCCCAATATGTGAGCGGTTCTCCGATGATGGACTTAGACGGCAGCTTCACCGGCAGATCCTATCCTTCCTATCCCTCGGATACGAAGCTTGAGACCCGGGAAGACATCTTCCGCTATTGGGCAGGGATCGAAGCCAGAGGGCCTCATACTTGGAAGATGGATGAATATCTGCGGCCCTATGCTTTGAATGAATTCGCCCAGACCTATCAAGCGGACGGCGCCCTTCTGGGACTGTGGCGCAGCGGCGTAGGTTGCAACCTGACCCGTAAGGAGCAAGCGAAGAAACTCAGAGAAGCGGGATACAGCGTCATGCTCTACGAAGGCAGCCAACCCGGCGACCGCAACGACATGGATGAGATGCGCTTTTTAGACCAGTTGGATGACTGGATGGAAAGCCAGGGCTTCAGGCCATTTACCGATTAAGAAAAGCGAGGTGATATAGCGATGATTACAGCAGGTATAGACGTAGGATGTGAAAATATTAAAATCGCGATCCTAAAAGACGGACAGGTCATCGGCCGGGCTACGGAAGAATCCGGCGGTATCGGGCGGGCAGGCGCGGTAGATCAGGCTTGGAAGCAGGCTCTGTCCGGCGCCGGCATTGCTGAGAAAGATGTCGAAAAAGTCGTAGCCACAGGTAAAGGAAAACATGTTGTCGCTTTCGCAGACGACAGGATCACCGAGCCTTTAGCTGCGTGTACAGCGGCACGGTTTCTGTATCCCGGCGCCACAGCCGTGATGGACGCGGGCGCCGATGAAACTTTAATGGCTACCATTAAGGGCGAGAAGATGGGTGAATTCGTCGTCAATGAGAAATGTGCCGCCGGCCTTGGCGCTTTCCTATCCTATATGGGCAGACGCTTGGAGTTGACTCCGGATGAGATGAGCGGCTTGGGCAGGCCCGGCCCAGATAGCCCCGTAGTGAACGACGGTTGCGTCGTATTCGCGGATATGGAAGCGCTGGGGCTCCTTAACCGTGGCGTGTCTCCCATGGATGTGGCTATCGCGGTGACGGAAGGCGCGGCGGTGCGTGCCAGCACCGTGGTAAATGACATCACTATACCCAGGTGGGATAAAGTCGTGATGGTCGGTGGATTAGCAAAGAATACGGCTTTCGTTAACGCCCTTAAAGTTAACGCGAAAGTCGAAGTGTCCGTTCCTCAAGACCCCGAATACGCCGGGGCATTGGGCGCCGCCTTATTCGCGGCGTCGTGAGATATTTCGAGGAAATCAACGGAAAGGAGGAATAATATGGCAAAAACAACAAAATGGGAAACCAGGCCTCTTGACTCGTGGAATAAAGCTAAAGAGCTCCGGGCTAAATGGCAGCAATCCATCGAGAGCAAGGAAAAAGTTGTCGGCCAGGGCGCGGGCGCTTGGGCATTCGCGTTTCCCGCCGTCACTATAATCGAAGACAACCCAGCAGGTTCGATGATCGCCAATAAAAGCGACTCCTTTGCCCGACAGTGCCGCCTTGCTTGCGAAGTCAGGGGTTGGGGGCGCGAGCTTTGCGGTTATGTGAACAATTGCTGGGGGTCGCAGTTCCTGGGTTATCAAGCCGACGGAAGTCCCTTCCCTTATCGTAAGTTTGTGGCCTTTATCCCCTGTGTCTGCGATCAGCATACGAAGCGTGGTGAGCAGGCGAGGGACTTCTCGCCCATACCACGCTGGCAGGGGGACGCGTGCATGTACCTTGGAGATTACGACCCCGAGCGTGAGGATGTTATGCGGTATCACCGGTCCTGGTGCACGCTTAAAGAGGTCAACGACGTGGAACGCATCTTCGGTCAGAAATTTAACGAAGAGTTAATGGCTAGCCAATCGGATATGAGAGGCGATTTCATGCAGTATCAGGTCGACGTCTCTTACTATATGACTTTTAAACCGACGCCCCTGTCGGTAAAAGACCTGTACTCGTTTTATACCTTGGGTAACCTGACTCCCCTGGAGCCGGATGAGAGGAACGCTTTCTGGAAGATGTTTCGAGATGAGGTCAAGTGGCGCGCCGAAAACCAGATCGCGGCGGTGGGGAACGAACAGTTCCGCTGGATGGAGGCTCATCCGCCACCGTGGCATTATCTGAAATACTACCGTTATATGGAGCAGAAGTATGGCGCGGTTTGTATTGGCTCTCAATACTCTAATGGGTTATTCCACGCCATGGAGAAGACCCCCGACGGTACTATCCAGAAAAGGCAATACCCATCGGTTACCAAAGAGGATAAACCCATCACCAGAGAGGACGTCTTCCGTCGTACGGAATCCGACGTCAGAGTCCATCACTACAAAGGCGACGAATACATCCAGCCCCTTGCAATCAATGAATTTGCAGAAATATATCAAGCGGATGGCGCGTTATTTGCCCTTTGGCGCAGCGGCGTAGGTTGCAACGTCACCCGTAAGGAGCAGGCGAAGCAGTTACGCGAGGCGGGGTACAGCGTCCTGCTTTGGGAAGGAAGCCAACCGGGAGACCGAAATGATATGGATGAAATGCGCATGCTGGATCAATTGGATAACTGGATGGAGAGTATGGGTATCAGGCCGATCGAAAATTAACTGTTTTACGGAGGCGGGGGACATTATGTCCCCCGCTGCATCTACGAAGGAGGATGATTATGGCAGCGCATTTAACAGAAAAAGAAAATTATCTGAGACTGATGAAAGGCGAGATACCCGAATACGTGCCTACCTACTGGGCTGGCGTCTGGTCGAAAGAACCTTCCGCATACAGACCGGCGATCAATCCAGACGGCACCTATATCAACCATTTTGGTGTGGAGTACGAGAGCGTCCCCATCGCGAACAATGGCGCACTGCCCAAGCCCGGCGTATTCATCCTGGAAGATATACGCAAATGGAGGGATATCATTAAAAGGCCAGCCATTCTGGATCAGATCGACTGGCCGTCTCTAGCGAAGAAAGACCTCGAAAATTGGAATCCAGAGATACCCAGGCTGGGCAGTGGCTGTATCTGCCACGGATATTTTCAGACTCTGGTCGCATTCATGGGTTTCACTAATGCCCTAATCGCCTGTATCGAGGAGCCTGAGGAAGTAAAAGATCTCCTGCATTTCCTCCTTGAAATGAATCTGGAGACAGGGAAGAAGTATCTGGAATACTATAAACCCGACGTAGCCAGCTTCGGCGACGACATTGCCCATGAACGTTCCACTTTCGTATCCCTGGACGTATTTCTGGATATCTTTGAACCCATGTGGCGGGCGACGATCAAACCGTTTAAAGAAGCCGGCCTTCCCGCACAACATCACAACTGTGGCAAATTTTCAGCTTTCGTGCCCTATATCGTGGATATGGGTTTCAATGCCTGGGAACCGGTACAAACGGTAAACGATATACTGGGTATAAAGAAAGAGTATGGCAGAAAACTGGCTCTTGGCACCGGCGTACACAGCGCCAGTGTCCTTTCATGGCCTGAGATAACGGAAGAACGGATACGCGCAGAAGTCCGGCGGGTCATGGATCTGTATGCTCCCGGCGGCGGATATGAGTTCCTTGGTAACCTGATGGGGCAGCCAGGCGACCCGGTAATCGCGGAGCGCAACGCCTGGATTAAGGATGAGTATGAAAAGAACAAGTACAAATATTATGCATAATCACTAATCGCAAAAGAAAAAAGGAGGCTATCACGATGGGTTTGGCAAAAGGAATTTTTATGGTGGATACGCACACCCACGGCCAAAGGCATGCCTATGGGTTCCAGAAGAAAGGTGAAAAACCGGATTACGCCACTCTATTCAACGGAATGACCATGCACGCCGAAGTCTACAGCAACGCCCCAAGGATGCTTTACCACATGGACCGCTACGATATCGACGTCGCCTGTCTCCTACCTGCTTTTGGCATGACCAACAAGACTAATATGGAAATGGTGAAAGAGCACCCGGACCGTTTTGTCGCCATGTGCAACTCCGTGGAGACGGGGCACGCCGTCATGCGGGGCGAGAAGAAGTATGATATCAAAGACGCGTTGGATGAAGTGGAGAGACTTCTGGACACCGGTTTATTTGTCGGCATCGGTGAAGGCACGCCCTCCCGCGGCAACACCTGGGACGAGCGCTTTGAGCATATGTGCAAGTTCATCGAGCTGGCCCGTAAATATAAAGTTGTTGCCGAGTACCATGCCGGCTTCCCCTCCGGTTACGCGGGAGGCGGATTAGCGAAAATCCAGGGGCATTACGATATGCCGGCGGCGAACCCCCTCCTCTGCCATCAGGTAGCCAGCGAGTTCCCCGACGTCCCCATTATTATATGCCACGCCGGTATCGAAGGCAGCGGTTACTATACAGAATACTACGAAAAATGTCTGAATGTAGCCGCCTCTCATCAGAACGTCTATCTTGAATGCGGCCAGTGGTGGGCTGAGCTATACGAGAAACCCCTGAAGGATCCTAATATCGGCTGTGAGAAACTGGTGTTTGGTACCGACTGGGGCGCTTCCTGTACCCCGCAGTCCTGGATGCCGGGTTGCGTACCGGAGACCTACGTCAATCAGGATATCAGCTTGGGGCCACCGTCCCATCAATGTGACGTCTGGGGCTGGGCCCTTCGCGAAGTCGGAAGGCTGAACATCCCACAGGACGACTTGAACCTTATCCTGGGCGGCAACGCCTGTCGACTCTTCAACATCAAGACCCCCCATACTCGGCTTTTCAAAGAATACTTGAATAAGAAGCCTGTTCTGTGGTTTCAGGATCCCCCGGCTGCCAAGAAATAATCACGGCTTATACAAGTTATGCAAGATAAACAAACAAGAGGAGGTATTGAAATGGCATTTGTAAAGCAAGGCTTCTGCACGCCGCCAAACGAAAGCCTGGGACTGGCAAAAGGAATCTTTATGGTTGATACGCATACACACGGACAAAGGCATGCTTATGGATTCCAAACCAAAGGGGAGACGCCGGATTATGTAACTCTGGCCCGGGGGATGACCCGACATGCTGTCGTGTTTAGCAATGCGCCAAGGATGTTGTATCATATGGATCGCTACAATGTGGACGTATGTGTACTCCTGCCTGCGTTCGGTATGACGAATAAGACAAACCTGGAGATGATCGATGCGAACCCGGACCGATTTGTCGCCATGTGTTCCGCTGCCGATGCAAGGTTCGAAGCTATGGATAAAGGGAAAGAACTGACTGTCGACGCTCAGCTGAAATATCTTGACGAACAGCTTTCTACCGGAAGATATATCGGCATAGGCGAAGGCATGCCCTCTGAAGGCAGAGACTTCGAAGAACGCAAAGAAACTCTGTTTAAATTCATGGAGTTATGCAGAAAGCACAAAGTAGTCGCCACTTACCATACAGGCTTCCCCTCAGGCTACGCGGGAGCGGGCGGCAGGCAAGGCAGATATGAAATATTCAGTGCGAATCCCTTACTGTGCCACGAAGTAGCTTCAGCCTACCCGGACGTACCTATTATCATGGAGCATGCCGGCATCGAGGGCGGCGGATACTATCTGGAATACTACGAGAAGAGCCTGAATGTAGCCGCTTCCCATCATAATGTATATCTGGAATGCGGCCAATGGTGGGCTGAACTGTATGAGAAGCCGCTGAAAGATCCCAATATCGGCTGCGAAAAGCTCGTATTTGGCACCGATTGGGGCGCTTCCTGTACACCACAATCCTGGATGCCCGGTTGTGTACCGGAGACTTATGTGAATCAGGACATCAGCATTGGGCCGCCGTCCCATCAATGCGATGTCTGGGGTTGGGCTCTCCGCGAAGTGGGAAGGCTGAATATCCCTCAGGACGACCTGAACCTGATCCTGGGCGGCAACGCCTGCCGGCTCTTCAACATCAAGACGCCGCATACAAGGCTGTTCAAGGAATATCTAAATAAGAAGCCGATGTTGTGGTACCAAGATTAATGTAATTTAATGTAAAGGCTAGAACGCTACAAAATTTACGAGTGCTTTTCTCGATGAATGATGTAGCGTTTTAGCTTTCTCATGTCAAATGGATGCTTTGTAAACAATATCCCGCAGTCATTATATAGCGAAAGGGGATTTCAAATTATGAGGAGATTTTTGCCATTATTACTTCTTTTGGCTTTAGTTTTATTATTAGCTGCCTGCGGAGGCAGCGATGGAAACGCAAATACTGTGACACCTAGCTCGACACAGCCATCGTCGACCACCCAAGCAGAATCTCAACCAAATACGACAACAGTTGTGCCCGGTGATTTACCGGAGGAACTTGCGGAAGAAAAAGAATACGGTGGCACTGTGAGGATGGTCGTTACAGTGGATACTGCTTATCCATTCGGATTACCATGGAATTCGGCAGCAAATATCGCAACACAGGTTCAAGTCCCATTTAGCGAAACTTTGGTTAACCAATATAGTAGAGGTGTTTGCTTACCGGCTTTAGCGAGCGATTTTGAAGTTGACGCAGAAAAAGAAGAGATACGCTTTAAATTAAGAGAAGATGTCCATTTTAGCGATGGTACTAAATTCAATGCTGAAGTAGCCGTTTGGAATATTTATAAGCAAATCGAAGTTAATGCGGCAAATCCGGCGATAACAGGAGCGGAGGTTAGAGGAGAGTATGAGTTCGCCCTGCTTATGACCGGCAGTTTCTCAAATTCTGTGCTTAACGCTTTAGCTGGCAGGGGTTATGGAATGACTTCAAAAGAAAACTACGATAAGGTTGGCGCCGATGCCGCAGGAGAGTATCCGGTATGTACAGGCCCATTTCTTTTAAAGGAAAAAGTACCCGGTTCTAAGGTTGTATTTGAAAAAAATCCTACATATTGGGTACCGGGCAAACCTTATTTGGATACTTTTGAATACCATTCAATCCTCGACGTCATGACACAGACGGCAGCTATGCTGTCAAAAGATGAAAATGACCGCATCGATGTGCTGATGCAAAACAATATTGAGCAACTCAAGATACTTACCCAAGACCCTGAAATCGAGCTTGTGACATACCCGAGCGGGTATAGTTCAATTTATCCAAGCAGTAAGAATCCTGATTCTCCATTTGCGAAACTCGAAGTTAGACAGGCAGTAGCTTATGCCATCGATCGGCAATTAATATGCGACGCCAGAGGATTCGGCGTTCTGACACCTGCTACACAGATGATGGTTAATGGATTTATGGGCTGGTTTGACGATGGCAGAAACTATTATCCCTTTGACCCGGAAAAATCTAAAGAACTACTGACTCAAGCAGGTTATCCTGATGGGTTCAGTTCAACTATTATCGCTTCGGCATCTTCTGATAGGGATGTGGTGGTGGCTATTCAATCCATGCTAAATGATGTTGGCATCAAGTGCGAACTGCAATTTCCAGAGTCTGGCTTATATACAGAACTGCGAACTGTGAGCGGTTGGGAAGGTTTGGTTTATGGCGGTTTCACTAATATTTCCAGTATGACAAATACATATGGGGTCCAACTCGACCCAGATTACCGTTATTACATCAGTACATGGCGTCCGCTTGATGAGATGCTGCCGCTTTATAATGCATCTAGGGTAACACCAGTACAAGATAATGGTTTATTTCAGGATTTACACGCGTTAATGGCAGACAATATGGTAATCATACCTATCATCTCATCTAATACGTCATTTGTCGTGAATCGGGCTGTGCGCGATGGCGGTTTCGGTTATTATGGATTAGGTACAATATTTTTACCGGAGGAAATTTGGAGATCAACAAAATAATCCTGCTTGTCTTATTAGCTTATACCATCAAGTGGCAAGCGAGTTCCCGGATGTTCCGATTATCATTTGTCATTCCGGAATCGAAGGCGGGGGCTATTACACTGAATATTATGAGAAATGTCTGAACGTAGCCGCCTCTCATCACAATGTCTATCTTGAGTGCGGGCAGTGGTGGGCCGAACTCTACGAGAAACCGCTTAAAGACCCGAATATTGGTGCGGAAAAGCTTATATTCGGCACCGATTGGGGCGCCTCCTGCACCCCGCAGTCCTGGATGCCGGGTTGCGTACCGGAGACCTACGTCAATCAAGACATCAGTCTCGGGCCGCCGTCCCATCAGTGCGACGTCTGGGGCTGGGCTTTGAGAGAAGTAGGAAGACTAAACATCCCTCAGGACGACCTGAACCTTATTCTTGGCGGCAACGCCTGTCGGCTCTTCAACATTAAAACGCCTCATACCCGGCTATTTAAAGAGTATCTGAATAAAAAACCGATACTTTGGTACCAGGATCCCCCAGCCGTAAAATAATATGAAAAGGAGGGCGAAACAATGTCAAAGAAGTATATAGTTGTTTTACTAGTGATAACCCTATTATTTACGCTGGCGGCATGCGGAGGCGGCGGAGGCGGTACGCCGCAAGGCGGAAGTTCATCCGGCGGCGCCGCTCCATCCGGGAGCGGAAACTCTTCAGGCGGTGGCGGTAGCCAGACTACGACAAGCGAGCCAAAATACGGCGGATTGATACGTATCGCCGGCGGCGCCGATCTTAACGCGATGGTCGGAATTCCCTGGGATCTCTTTCCCGCGGTAACCCAGAGCGTACCTTGGGCCGATTCGTTCTTTCTCGAGACACTCGGAGGCGAATACACGGGCGCGTTAGCGGAATCATGGGAAGTCGACCCGGAAAAATCAGAGGTTAGAATCAAACTTAAAGAAGGGATCTTTTTTACCGACGGCACGCCTTATAACGCCGAAGCAGCGGCATGGAATTTGAATACTCAAGTCGCTTCCGGAAAACTCTTTTACTCATTCAAAGGCGCTGAAGTTAGAGGCGAGTATGAGCTCGCTATACTGTTGGAATTCTGCTGGAACGGTTTCTTCCCGACAATGAGTACCCATTGCTATTCTCATATCTCCAGAGAAAATTATGAAAAGAATGGCGAGGACTACGCCAGGATGAATCCCCATGGTACCGGTCCTTTTACACCGACAGAAGTAGTTCCCGGAGCATATGCGCGATACGAAAGAAACGATAGCTACTGGCGAACCGGAAAACCGTATCTGGACGCCGTCGAGATTCTTTATATGCCGGACGCCATGGCCAGGGTAGCGGCGATGAATTCAACAGGAGCGGACGCCGTCGACGTCGTATCGACGAATCTGGGCGAACAGGTACAACAGATCATGGATAGCGGGGCTCCGGTAAACCGGATCTCCTGGTCTTCCGGCTCGATATGCATCTATCCCAGCAGCGCTAACGCCGATTCTCCTTTCAACAAGCTGGAGGTCAGGCAGGCAATAGCTTACGCAATCGATCGCGAAGCGCTGTGCGACGCCAGGGGATTTGGCGTCCTATGGCCTGCTGATCAGGTCATTCCGGAGGGATTCAAAGGTCATTTAAGCAATCCGAATTATTTCAGTTATGATCCGGCAAAAGCAAAGGATCTCCTCGCTCAGGCAGGGTATCCAAATGGTTTTAATTCAACAATGCATGTCATGACCAGCGTCGACAGAGATATAGCCGTAGCGATGCAAAAAATGTTTGAGGACGTCGGCATTAAAATGGCGATGGAATTCCCGGAATCAGGCGCCGCGGTAGAGTTACGCAACGGCGGATGGGAAGGTTTGATGTGCCATGTCTTCACGGCCCTTTCCAATACTGTTGACTCTTACTATCTGCAGTACGATATTTACGATCAGTTTAACGTAAGCGCATGGCGTCCCCCGGATATGGAACCCACTTATCTCGATGCCAGACTAACAGAATACGTTGAGCAATCCTGGGTAGAGAAGCTGCAAAAAATCACGCTGGATAATATGACCATCATCCCTGTGTACTTTACGAGTACCAACTACTTAATCAGAAAAACTATACATGACACAGGTTTTGGTATATGGAGCACGGGGACTGTATGGCTGCCGGAGGAAGCCTGGCGGGAAGATTGATTTAGCCAGACGGATAATGCCATCTGTTCCCATCAAAGGAAATCGAGACATATATAGCATAAAAACGGCAATTGGACTGCATCGATTTCGCGATAGGCCGGTTCCTATCTGAAAAGTTCTGCAAACAAAACAAAACCCGGGAAGCGAGTGGATAAGCTTCCCGGGCTTTGTTTAATAACGACTTTTATATCGATTTACTTCGTGGAGCGCCAGACCGACTCAGGCCGGAATATCGTCCCAAGCCCAAACTGCCCGAACCCTCCGTCGCGGACGGCTTTATTCACAATAAACGTCGTATTTGCGGAAAGGATAGGGAAGATCGTCATATTATCCGCCATGAGGGCATGAAGTTCTTTGAATAATCCCGCGTCGAGCTCCGGCGTCACCCTGGACGCGTTATACGTCGGCAGCATCTCTTCCACGGGGCGCCATGTGCTGATGTAGTACTGATAATCCGGATCAAGCTGCAAGCGGTACGTACTCGTCATGCTGGTGATATTCGTGAATGCTCCATATAGTATCCCCTCCCAGCCTCTGAACGACCGGATCTCCGTCATCAAGCCGGCTTCGTTAAACTCCATTTCACAATTTATGCCTACTTGTCTCAGCATTTCCTGGATAGCCACCGGGATTTCTTTGTCCGCGGTCGACGCGATCACGAAGGTCGTATCGAAACCATCCGGGTATCCGGCTTGCGCCAACAATTCCTTCGCCTTCACCGGATCATAGGGATAGTAATTCCTTCCATCGTCGAACCAGCCCATAAATCCATTGACGATCATCTGTTTCGCGGGCTCTAAGACGCCGAAACCTCTGGCGTCGCAAAGCAGTTGACGATCGATAGCCAGCGATGTAGCCTGCCTGACTTCTAACTTGGCGAAAGGCGAATCCTCATTTCTGCTGCTGGGGTAGATGGCTGAATACCCGCTGGCATAAGTAAACATCTCAAGATCCGGATCCTGGAGAAGCAGCTGAATCTGTTCGCCGTTATTCTGCATCAGGACGTCGATACGGTCTTTGTCGTCCTTCGACAGCATGGAGGCGGTCTGGGTCATCACGTCGGTGATGGCGTGGAACTCAAATGTATCGAGATACGGCCTGTCCGGTATCCAATAGTTCGGGTTCTTCTCAAAGACTACTCTGGAGCCGGGGATTTTTTCCTTGAGTAAAAATGGCCCGGTACAAACAGGGTATTCGCCTGCCCGGTCGGCGCCGACCTTTTCGTAGTTTTCCTTTGACGTGATGCCGTACGCGCGGCTGGGCAGCAAAGGCAGGACCGCGTTGGAGAAGCCGCCCGCCATCTTGATCGCGATTTCATACTCTCCTCTGACTTCTACGCCTGCTATGGATGGATTAGCGGCTTTTTCTTCGATAGACCGGTCAAAGTTCCACTTCACGACCTCGGCGGTTAACTTCGTGCCGTCGCTGAAGTAGACGTCTTCTCTTAATTTAAGCCGGGCTTCTTCATTTTCTACATCGGCTTCCCAGCTTTCCGCCAGCCAGGGGATCAAAGTTCCGTTCGTATACTGAAAAAGTAAGGTTTCTGAGAAAGGCACCTGTACCTGGGTCGCCACATTCGCGGCGGAATTCCAAGGTATGCCGAATGGATAAGCCGTATCCGCGGTGGTGATCATTCTAACGGTACCGCCGTACTCTTTCTCATCCGTATCCTCGGCGGATGCGCCGGATGTAGCCGACTCAGGCAAAGGCACGTTTACGGTAGACGGGGGCGGCGTGAGTACCGGCGCCTCTTGGGTCGGCGCCGGGGTCGAACTGCCGCCGCAGGCGGCTAAACACAACAACAGAGTGAAAACCAGAAGTGCTGAAATGGTTTTTTTCATCGTTTAATCCCCTCTCAATCCTTAATCATCTTTTGCGCGGATCATTATCTGCATTGCCTGCGTCGCCGACAAACTACACTTGTATTGTATCATTACCGTGATATGTGTCAATGGCGAAACCCCAATATGTGGAAATCTATTTATCATCTGTTATTTGGCAGGGCAGCCAGCACGACCTCGGCCAGGGCCCTGTCCACATACAGCGAAGAAGTGTAGTAGCGGTAGCCTTCCATCTCCCCGGCGTCGACGAAGTATCTGCGCGACGGTCCGGGGTAGAAGGCGAAATGCTTCTCCGGGCCGCCGTCCACATAAGTCACGGTGACCTGCAGTATCGGCTTCGTCCCCGCGGGGATCGGATCGAAGGTCAGTTCCTCATAATGTGCTTTGCGGAGGGTTTCGCAGAAGGTCATAAAGTTGCTGCGATGGGCTTCCCGGCCGTCGATATAGATAGCCAGCCGCCCGATATCGCTGTGATCCAGGTAGAAGCGATAAAACTCGTCGCCGGTATCGATGTGTATCTCGTCTACCTCGTCAAGATAGAGCGTGGTCACGTTGCGGCTCATGTAGTCGTCAAACTGTACGCTAAGCCACGGCAGCAGCTCCTCACGGATACGGTAGACCAAAGGCACGCCATCCCGCATGATATAGACGGAACCCGTCCCGTCCGGCTCGCCGGTCTTCAGGGTGAAGTCGCCGGCCTGCCGGTTCTTCACCGAAGCCGTAGCATAAGGCTGATCCAGCCCGTACTCAGCCAGCAGCTTCTCATCGGGGTAGATGGCCGCTACCGAGTCGGCCTGCAGGCCGAACAACGTAAGCAGTTCATATTGGGCTTCCTGTACATTCAACGGACGCAGCACCGGCGAACGCAGCATATGGGTATGCAGATCCATAGGCGTCGCCTCTCTGGCGGTGACCGGCGAGATAAGTATCTCCCCCAGCTCCTCGCGCACCCTGCCGCCAAGGGTCAGCTGCTGAGCGGTGTAGAAATCCGCGGGGCTTCCTTTCGTGAGGCCCACAGCCATATAGCTGGTCTCCGGCTGCATGCAGATACTCAGGCGGTATATCGGGACAAGGTAGATCGCGGGTTCGCCTTGCACCTGTACATAATAGCTGCCCGGGTCCGGCGACGGATTTCCGATCAGCAGCGTTTTGCTCATCCCGTTGATATCGGTGATCTTTACGGTGCGGGAGGGGTCGGTAAGCCCGAAAGCGGCGTAATTATCCGATTGTTCATAGAGGAGCTGCGTGGCGATAAGCCCCGTTGCCCAAGTCAGGACTTCGTTCGTTTTCGCGAAGTCCAGGGGGAGTTCCTCCCGGCCGGACAGCGTAGAGAAGGGGACCGCCCCCATATAAATAGGGTCGCCGCCGCCGCTATCTTCCGGTAACCTGACCACGGTATAGTCCGCCGATCCGTCCGACGCCCTCACCGCGACCTCGGCCACGGGCGCTTCGAAGCTGTATACCTCGATGCTGCCGATCATGGACATGGTTGGAGGCGGTTCCGCGGGGGGACGGCCGCGCAGCAAAACAAGCGCCGCCAGAAGTCCGCCGATAATCAGTATAAACACAGTTAATATAACAGCTTGTTTTTTCACGGATAGATCGCATCCCATCTGCCTGCGGATTTTACAGGCGCCTTCTCCTGAAGAACATGACGCCCCCGGTGATCAGCACCAGCACGGGCAGCGCCGCGACGAAAGCTACGCCCAGTATGATAATAATATCCCCGGTGATGGGCAGCTCCTGGGCGCCGATGATCTTCGGCGCGATAAAGACAGTGTCCTCGCGGCCGGTAAGGACAGTGATGACGTTGAGGATATAATCCGAGTTGCCCACCGTCCTTCTCGACAGTACGGACGACCCGATCATTTCGTAGCTGCCGAATACCAGCAAGTTGGATCCGACGTTTTTCTTTTCGCTGTACGGCGCGCCGGATGCTATGATGAAAGCCGGCATGGGCCCGCGCCTCTCGGCGGCGTCGGGGCTCCACTCGCCGTTGTCCTCCAGAGGCGCCACCACCGCTGTGTCGGTAAAGATCAGCGGCGCGAAGACGCTGAGGTTATCCCCGGTTTCAAAGAGTATGCTCAGGGGCCGGGATTC
>Ga0082212_10007981_pt1 | contig 13901 bp, 8 predicted proteins | sample TergutNt197P3_FD_71548 | JGI IMG/M metagenome (GOLD analysis project Ga0082212, IMG submission 71548) | Neocapritermes taracua P3 segment gut microbial communities from Petit-Saut dam, French Guiana - Nt197 P3 | ecosystem: Host-associated > Arthropoda: Insects > Digestive system > Gut ... | reverse complement strand
TCTTTCAGTTTCAGTTGAAAAGTTTTATCTTCATACGTTTTTCTATCTACCAACAACAATGAGCAGGCAGAACATTTTTGTCCGGCATTACTGAATGCAGAGGAGACAACATTCAATATGGCATGGTCCTGGTCGGCATTAGCGGTAATGATTATTGCGTTTTTACCTCCTGTTTCCGCCGAAAGAGGCGTACGCGGGCTATTTTCCAATAAACGAAAAGCCGTATCGGTTCCACCGGTTAAGATTATATGTTTAATGGATGGATGCGATGTTAAGTAATTCAATGCTGTTCGCTCAGCCGGACATACTACTTGCAAAGCGTCTTTCGGAACACCGGCATCCCAGAAACATTTGGCAAATTGCCAAGCGATGGGAAGCGCAACGGTAGCCGGTTTCAGGATTACCGAATTTCCGCCGGCAAGCGCCGCCACTACACCGCCAACAGGAATCGCTAATGGAAAATTCCAGGGCGGAATTACCAAAACGATTCCTTTCGGCTGGTTGGAAACCGTCGGTAATTCGTCGAACGCTTTCATTGAAATAGGATAATAGCGGCAGAAATCGATGGCTTCGGATACTTCCACATCGCCTTCTATAAATGTTTTTCCGGTAATTGCCGCCATACAACCGATTAAGTCGCCTCGGTTGTTGCTCAGACTTTCCGCTACCCAGTGTAAGATTTTATTTCGTTTTTCCAATGAGGATTTTCGCCAACCGAACAAATCTTTTTCAGCAACTGTGATGATTTTCCGGATCTGTTCTAAAGATGACAGATTCGCTTCACAAAATGTTACTTCATCATTACGGCTCCGGTCGTAGTAGCGTTTTTTACTTTCAGTAAGAAACTCCTGAGTACCTATTTGAACCGGCACAACGAAGTTTTTCTCATTCACAGTATTTCCCCATTTTTTCAATGTTTCCAAGGCCCATTTGCGATTTTGAGGTAAGTCGAGATCGGTATCCGGTTCGTTGGCGAAACTATTGATATCTTTCACAGGAACAGCTTTTTCATTACGGTTTTGTTTGCGGAAAGGAATCGTATGTATCGTATCCTTTATACGATAAGCTTCGAAAAACTGTTCTGCCAAGAAGTTCCATTGCCGGCTTTCTAATTTTAAATCAAATGTGTAACTTAAGAAATTATCTTTTCCCGTATTTTCATCTAACCGGCGTACGAGGTAAGATATGGCATTTAAGAAATGATTAGCTTTAACGACAGGCGTGTAAAGAATAATCTGCTTTTGTAATTTCCGCATAAGGCGCGGCAGGTTATTTGCCATTCCTTCAAGCATTTCAAATGTAATATATTCCGAAACGCCATTCTTTTCAGCCAACAGGTGTGCATAAGCGATACTGAAGTAATTGTGCGATGCAATACCTATATGACAAACTTTCGCATTTTTTGGCAATAAAGCAGTATCTAATATATGTAAATAATTTGCATCGACTTCTACTTTAGTTGGATAAATCGGATTCGACCATCCCTTCAAGGATGAAATAACGCTTTCCATCTGTAAATTAGCTCCTTTCACCAAACGCATTTTGATGGGCGCTCCGCCTTCTGAAACACGTCTTTTCGCAAAATTAAGCAAACTTTGTACGAAACCTGAAGCATCCGGAAGGTAAGCCTGTACTACAATCCCTGCCAAATACTGTTTAAATTCTGGACGACTTAAAACTTCGATAAATACATCCAGCGTCAATTCCGTATCTTTGTACTCTTCCATATCGAGATTGACGAATTTCGGCCGCTTTTCTCCCGAATAATCAACATACGGAAAATCAATCGCTTTTTGATATATGGTCGCAACCCGTTCGCAAAGTTCTTCTTTATTCTGCCGGTAACTTAACGAATGAATTTGAGCGTAAATCCCCGATAATTTAATGGAAATATAATTAATATCCGGTTCTTCCAAAGCCTTGAGGTAATGCAGGTAACGATGTTCGGCTTCTTTATCGCCCAGTACGACTTCGCCCAACAGATTGACATTCTGTCCGATTTGGTCTTTCGTCCGCTCTTCAAGATGCTTGGTTAGCTTGGGGCGTTCCTCGGCAATGATAATTTTATTGGTTTCTTTACGGAGTTTGGTTTTTAGAATCGGCATCGCAATGGATGGAAACCAATATCCGCAAATCATATATAACTTTATTAATAACCGGTCGGATTTACTGAAAAAAGTAGGAATACCGTATTCTTTTATTATTTTTCTTACCCGTTTGTTTAATTGTTTGTTATCTCTGATTTGCGACGATTCGTCTAACATTCGTGAAAGAAATGTTTTGTACTTGGGAGTTTGTACCAATGAAGCAAATTTTTTCTGTTCTTTTACTTCTCCCTGTGTCAATTCTGATTCTGCTTGCTGAAGAAAATTCTTCGCCCAATCTATTACCTCTTCCGCTGTTATTTGTGCCATAAAATATGTCAATTACATTAACCCAATAATAGGAGACAAAAATACAAAAAAATAACAAAATGAAAGCAGAAACAGTGATTATTTTCAATTATTTGAAGAATAGTCTGACAAATGGACTGTCATCTGTGGGAAAGAAATATTGATTCCATGAACTGCAAATACTTTATAGATTTGCTCATTGATATCGTAATATACATCCCAGTAGTTGGAACGTTTTACCCATGCCCGGATCAATATTTCGACTGCACTTTCGCCCAGTTCTTTTAAGGCTATATAAGGACCCGGGTCATTCAAAATTCGTTTTTCCGAAGATAAAATGTCTTGTATAACCGATTTTGCTTTGTCGTAATCCGTGCCGTATTCGACGCCTACCGACCATTCTACGCGGCGTGTCTGCTGATTATTGAAATTGACAATGATGTTGTTGCTTAATCCGCCATTTGGAACATAAACGGTACGATGATCAGTGGTAATAAGTACGGTATTGAATATTTGAATAGATTTTACGTTACCCTCCTGCCCTTGCGCCTGTATGTAGTCGCCTATTTTGTATGGACGGAACAAAAGAATCATAACGCCTCCCGCAAAATTCTGCATCGTGCCGCTCAATGCCAACCCCATGGCTACGCCGAACGAAGCGAAAAGCGCTAAAAACGAACTGTTGTTTATTCCCATGATGTTGATAATCGTAATTAACAACACGACGGTCAATAGAATATTAATCAGACTGGTTAGAAAAGAAATTGCTGACGCGTCCAACTTACGGCTACTCATTAGCTTCCCCAATACGGTATTCAGAAACCGTATCAATTTCTTTCCTATGATGTAAATAATAATGCTGAGGAGTAGCTTTTCGCCGAAATCCAAAGCCTGATGAGAAAGGAAATCTACTATATCAGCCCAAGATATTGTACTTAGATTGATGTCTTTTAATGAGGTTATTGTCGTGGGGTCCATTTTAATTGTTGGTAAAATTTGAAAGACATGCAAAGTTACATAAAAGTCATGACATATACACAGACGGATAAAATTATTATTGGATTGCTTCGGGCTATCGCCCCCGCAATGACAGCAAAGAGGTTAATGAATGGCGCGATTTTTGTAGCATAATATGTGTATCTTTTAAAAACCAAAACTTACAGTTATGAAAAAAGTAGTCAGCAATCCACAGTCTTTATATATCGTTATTTATGATAAATATATATCATTATGTTAAATCGAAAATCCACATTTTGATGGGTGCATTATGGGGATTAAAAAATATATAATATATTTGTTCCGTAAATGCACAATAAATTAACGGGTAAATAATATGTACGCAACATTAATCTCCCAATCCTTCTCCATTCCGGAAAAAATAATCACTAAGACTTTGGATTTATTCGATGAAGGCGCAACCATTCCTTTCATCAGCCGTTACAGGAAAGAAATGACCGGCGGATTAGACGAAGTTCAAGTCGGGGAAATCAAACAACAATACGCCAAATTGCAGGAATTGAGTAGTCGGAAAGAAACAATTCTCCGGTCGATTGAGGAGCAGGGGAAGCTAACGCCCGAACTGAAAGCCCGCATCGAAAACACTTGGGACGGAACGGAGTTGGAGGACATCTATCTCCCGTATAAACCTAAAAAACAAACCCGTGCCGAACTTGCAAGAAAAAAGGGTTTGGAACCTTTAGCAAAAATTCTGATGGCGCAATATGAACGCGATGTTTACGGTAAAGCCGAAAGGTTTGTCGGTAAAGAAGTGAAAGATGCAGAGGATGCTTTGCAGGGCGCTCGCGACATCATCGCCGAATGGGTCAACGAAAACGAATCCGCCCGGAACGCCATTCGGAATATCTTCCGGCGGGAAGCGACGATTGTTGCCAAACTCGTGAAAGGGAAAGAAGAAGAAGCTGCGAAGTTTCGGGATTATTTCGATTTCAAAGAACCTTTGTCCCGTTGCTCTTCGCACCGGCTGTTGGCTATGCGGCGGGGCGAAGCGGAAGGTTTCCTCAGGGTGAGTATCTCTCCTGAGGATGAGCATTGTTTGGAAACGCTTGACCGGCGATTTGTGAAAGGGACTACTCCTTCTTCCGAACAGGTAGCAATTGCGGTAAAAGACGGATATAAACGCTTACTAAAGCTGGCGATTGAAACGGAGTTTGCTTCACTCTCCAAAGAGAAAGCCGATATGCAGGCAATCAAAGTTTTTGCCGAGAATCTGCGACAACTGCTTTTGGCGCCTCCTTTGGGTCAGAAGCGTGTGCTTGGAATCGACCCCGGGTACCGTACCGGTTGCAAAGTGGTTTGCCTTGATGCACAAGGTAATCTGCTTCATAACGAAACCGTCTACCCGCATCCTCCTCAAAACGATAAATCCAAAGCCGCCATGAAAATTCTTTCATTGGTGAACGCATACACCATTGAAGCGATAGCCATAGGAAACGGAACTGCCGGAAGAGAAACCGAACAATTCATCACAAACTTGCGATTCGACCGGAAACTTCAGGTATTCTCCGTCAGCGAAGATGGCGCTTCGGTCTATTCGGCGTCTCCCATCGCACGGGAGGAATTTCCGGAATACGATGTGACGGTTCGCGGTGCAGTCAGTATCGGAAGGCGACTATTGGACCCCTTAGCCGAATTGGTAAAAATAGACCCGAAATCCATAGGGGTCGGGCAGTACCAACACGATGTGAATCAATCCGAACTGAAGAAATCATTAGACCAAACGGTTGAGAATTGTGTCAATCAGGTGGGCGTGAATCTGAACACTGCAAGCAAGCATCTGTTGACTTACATTTCCGGATTAGGTACTTCGTTGGCGCAAAACATTGTGAATTACCGTGCGAAAAACGGTGCGTTCAAATCGCGGAAAGAACTGTTAAAAGTGCCTCGCTTGGGCGAAAAGGCTTTTGAACAGGCAGCAGGATTTCTTCGTATTCCGGATGCGGAAAATCTGTTAGACAATTCAGCCGTACACCCCGAAAGTTATCCGGTGGTTGAAGCGATGGCGAATGATTTACATTGCAGTATAGGCGATTTGATTCGAGAGAAAACCGTTCGTAATACCATTCAATTAGACCGGTACCTGTCGGAAAAAACCGGAATGCCTACCCTTTTGGATATTATGCAGGAATTAGACAAACCCGGACGCGATCCGAGGGCAGCTATTCAAGTGTTTGAATTTGACCCGAATGTAAAAACCCTTGCCGATCTGCGGGAAGGTCAAATTCTTCCGGGCATCATCAGCAACATCACCCGTTTCGGCTGTTTCGTCGATATCGGGATTAAAGAAAAAGGATTGATTCATATTTCCAACTTAGCGGACAGATACATTTCAGACGCAACGGAAGTGGTTTCCATCCATCAACATGTGCAAGTAAAAGTGCTTGAAATAGACGCGGAGAGAAAACGTATTCAGTTGAGTTTGAAACTGAAATAAACACTTAACTACAACAACGTGGAGGTTGAGCCGTTCTGACGGCAAAACCTCCAGTTATTGATTCGCTCACATCATCCTACTTGTACAAGGGTCCATAAGTTTCGCAGGCGCGATAATCGGAACCTTCGGAACACGATCCGTAGGCGTTCCACGCAGCGGGACGGAAAATACAATCCGCATCCACATTGTGCATGCAGACCGGAATCGAAAGCATGGAAGCGAGGGATATTAAATCTGCTCCGATATGACCATAACTGACAGCGCAGTGATTAGCGCCCCAGTAATTCATCACTGAATAAACATCCTTAAAATGACCTTTTCCCGTAGTTCGTGGAACAAAGAACGTTGAAGGCCAAGTCTTATCCGTTCGTTTATTAATGATGTCGAAAGCCTCGTTTGGAAAAGTAGCCGTCCATCCTTCGGCAATTTGGAGGACAGGGCCTAATCCCTTCACTAAATTCAAACGGCACATTGTCGTTGGCATTCCTGCTTTGGTCAAAAAATTGGAAGAAAAGCCTCCGCCACGGAAATATTCCAATGAAGCCGGTCCCCACCGGGTCGTATCCAGCATTTTGCCAACTTCTCCTTCTGTTATTTCCCAAAATGGTTTCATAGCGGGTTGATTATCTTTCGATTGCTGACCCGACCCATCTAAGGTACAGGAACCGGAATTAATCAGGTGAATGGCTCCGTCTTTCAGTAAACCATCAGGCTTCCATCCGGTTACCCGTTCGATGGATTCCGGACTCCAATAGGTTCTCACATCAGCAAACATTTGCGAAGTATTGGTGAGCAGTTTACCAATCAGCATAGACATACCGTTCAGATAATCGTTTTCAGTAGCAACAACAAACGGTTCGCGAATGCCGTTCCAGTCGAACGAAGAGTTCAATATGGCTTCGGAGAAATCACCGTTAGGCATAAAATCCGTCCATTGCCGTTGTCCCTGAAATCCTCCGGCAATAGCGTTGTGTCCCAAGGCTTCTTCTCCGAATCCCAATGGATTGAGCTTATCGTTCCCAATCATCAGGTCGCGCATAATCAGCGTCATTTTCACTACATATTCCCAATCTTCATCTTTCTTTTGTCGTGTACTCCGGAGCGCTTCGGGGTTGGAGTCCGGCGATTCGTTGACCACACAATTTTTCTTCGTCCATTCCAAGGCTTTTTTGTATTCGTCCCTGTCATAGATTTCCTGATTCACACGGCGAATAATTTCCGAACAATCCACGTATTCGGTACGCATTCCGAAATATTCCTGTAAAAAATCCGGATTTACCTGAGAACCGGCAATGCCCATCGACACCGTACCGATAGCTAAATAGGACTTTCCCCTCATCATTGCAACCGCCAATCCGGCTTTGGCAAAACGGAGCAGTTTTTCCTGTACATCTCCGGGTATTTCCGTGTCTCCCATATCCTGCACATCTCTGCCATAAATACCGAATGCAGGTAATCCTTTCTGGTTATGGGCAGCCAACGCCGCAGCTAAATAAACCGCACCCGGGCGTTGCGTGCCGTTGAATCCCCAAATGGCTTTAGGTATCAGCGGATTCATGTCGATTGTTTCCGAACCGTAGCACCAGCAAGGCGTTACCGACAGCGATAAGCCTACGTTTTCACGTTCAAATTTTTCAGCGCAATCGGCAGCTTCCTTTACTCCGCCGATACAGGTATCGGCAACCACACACTCAACAGGAGAACCGTCGGGATAGCGTAACGACTGAGAATAAAAACGGGCGGCAATCCGTGCCATATTCATGGTCGTTTCTTCCAAAGATTCCCTGACTCCATGTCTGCGTCCGTCAATAACCGGACGGATTCCAATTTTAGGATAAGTTGTTTTTTTTGTCATACTCTTTTAGTTATATAGTTGTAAGTTTTATAATTTTTAGCTCTTAACTATCCGTTTTTAGTTCTAAAATATTTTTTTAATCTCATTGATAGATATATCGAACAATTCTTCGGTGATTGAACTTAAATCGGCTTCTTCTCCAATAAAATGATAAACGGTATGCCTGTGATTCAATGATTGCAAGGGTTTCAGGAATGCTGCGGGGGAAACGCTTTCCAATTCAAGGAAAGGTCCCATAATACTTCCATCTTCCAATGGCCCATCGTTATAAGCGTTCATCGCATCGCCCGACAAGGGGTCTTTTTCGGGATCCCACTCCTGACTCAGATAAATAGCGTTTTTGTCCACATCGAACGTCGTAATTGTCAAACGTTTCGAGTCCGGATCGTAGTTACCTGCTATTGCTTGCGTGCGTTTGGCATTTAAACCCAACTTACTGCGGAATTTCCCATCTGTTTTAAGAAATATCATATTCCCTTTAATTTTCAACCGGTTGGAAGGAACTTCGCCGAAATAATCCGAGGTAACAATTTTTCCCAATTCCTTTTCATCACCTTCATTAAACGGAACAAAGGTAACCGCCTGAGGGGCCGGGTTGAACATATCGAGCATCCAAATACAGATAGTGCCGGTTTTTTTTGTCCATTCAAAATCATTGATATTAACGATAATATTGTCTGTCCTGTAACCTACCGCCTTTACGTTGGAACTTAGTTCAATACCTAAGTCGGGAGCAATCTCTGTTGTTTCTATCAAAGCAATAGACCTGTCGACACGTAATTTCAATCGGTTACCCAAAAAGTTGGTTACTTCCATTTCTTTGTTGAAAGAAACACTTCCGTTATCAACAAAGTTAATATTCCATGGTTCTATATCGATGGGTTTCGGTGCGTGCCAATTATCGAATACCTGCTCCGAACCTTTTTTGAAATAGACAGAATATTTCCCTCCTTCCGGTCCGAGCCAAAATCGGTTTTCACCGCCAAAGCCATTCATGTGCTCATCAACTATGCCGGCGTCAAAAAATTTGTAGTTAACAAATCCCATACTTTTCCCATCCGGTCCGTCGGCAGTGCTGGTAAAAACTTTTGCCTGATATTTGGCAGAGACAATAATCTGGGATTTCCCCTCATCATCGGATAAAACAATCAGATCGTCGTCCTTTTGAGTTAAATAATTCAGGTCATACCCGAATGTTCCTTTTACATACTCTTCCATATCTTTTTCTTTTTTATTTCCACTGCCGCAAGAATATGTAACTATTCCCAACAAAACAGGTATTAAATATTTAATCATTTTGAATTATAAATTCATTTTTTTACAAACAACCAAGCTATAATAAGCTATAACTCCGAACGCTACGGCTGGTATCCAATACGCCACTTTAATACTTGAAGCATCGGATAAGATTCCCTGTATTTGCGTTAATACGGCAGCCCCCGCAATAGCCATAACCATACCGGCTCCGCCAATCTTCGTATCTTCTCCTAATCCCCTGATTCCTATCCCGTAAATTGTAGGAAACATCAAAGACATGCAAGCCGTGATACCCATCAGCGCGTATACGCCCGTAAATCCTTTCCCATAAATGGTGAGTATGCAGAATAAAATTGCTGTCACAGCCAAAGAAGCGAGGATTTTATAGGGTTTGATATACTTCATCAAACCGGTGCAGGCAAATCTGGCAAGTACAAACAAAACGAGCGAAAGGATATAATAAGTCGCTCCTGCCTGTTCGGATGTTCTGGGGAGTAAATCATTCAAACCCACAGCTTCGCAAAAGTTGTAAAAACCGGCAGCTACCGGTTCCACACTACGCAGCGCATTTACAATTTCCGCAGAAGAAGCATTTGCTCCGAGCGACGCGACAACCCCGTTCAAATCTAATTGTTGCATTACATAACGAATGACAAATGACCAAACGGCAATCTGGGCTCCCACATAAAAAAATTGGGCAACGACGCTCCATACATAATTTTTATTCTTAATCAATCGTTTGAATGTTCCTATAAAATCCAATTTTTGCGCTCCCTCTTTCAAATTGGGCATTTTGGTAAATAGAATAGCCAATAGTAAACCGGTCATAAGTACACCCAACAGTACATAAGCCATAGTTACCGCATTTAACTCAAATCCTTGTATTTTAGTTAATTCATCAGCAGGAATGGCCGCTCTTTCCGATGCAGTCAGAATATTCAGTTGGGATAATATGAAAATCTGACTGATTACGACTCCTGAAATTGCCCCAAAAGGGTTGAATGATTGGGAAAAATTTAACCTGCGGGTAGCCGATTCTTCAGGTCCTATAGCGTAAACGTATGAATTAGTAGCAGTTTCCAAAACCGATAGCCCTGCAAATAAAATGAATATCGCAAATAAATACATAAAGAAACTGATTTCTGCATTCACTTGCAAACAAAGCATTGCCGGATAAAAAAGCAAGCAACCTCCCGCATACATTGAAAGTCCAAGTAATACACCCGATTTATAAGTATATTTTTTAATGAATAATGCGCCGGGAATGGCGCAGCAACCATAACCCAAAAAATAACACACCACTTGTATCCATGCTGTTTTAGAGTCAGATAGACTCATAATCCGTTTAAACGCAGCCAGCATGGTGTCTGTCAGGTTATTAGGAACTGCCCATGCGAAGAACAATGTGGTTAGTAAAATAAACGGCCACAGTAGATTTTTAGGAATAATTTCAGATTTCATAAATTTAGATACATATTTTATATTGAACGATTAATTGTTATTATACTCAAATCTTTATAATTATTTTATAACTTTATCCAAGCGACTGTCCAAACAGGCGCTTACATCGGTAGTAATAAATTTTCCATTGTAATATAAACTGAAAATGGTTGCAGGAGCGGGAGAAGATTGAGCTTCTTCCATTGTCGTGAATTTGATGATTTTCAATGGAAGACTTCTTTTGCCGGCAGCTTGGGATAATTCCGTATTTACGTAGTATTCCGTAAACGGGCAACGGTTGGAGTAGTAAACGACTAATCCGTTTTTGTCGGGACACTCTCCGCTTGTCACGCTTTCGCAAAATTTGGGATTTTCCGCCTGCGGATTGAATTTCAAAACCAAAAGACTAAATCCGTAATCCAATTTTTCCACTGATTTAAATCCCTGACGCAACAACCATTTGGTTTCACTCATAAAAGGAAGTTTGGCAGTACCGACAACCGTCACCAATCCGTCTTTACCTTGTCGTTTGGCGTCGTCTATTGCCGATTGCAGCAGGGCTTTCGCATAGCCTTTTCCCTTATACTGTCCGGCGACCCAAAAGCAATTTATCATCAGATAGTTGGGCGCCTCGACAGGCAACCATGCTTTTTCGGCAGGAACATATTCGATAAACACTTTGGCACGTTCATCCAACCGGCGGAAAACGTAGCCGTTGTCGAACTCTTTTTTCAGCCATTGCTTTTTCAGCTCATAGCTGTCTTTACATTTCTTGTCGGAAAAAGCGCAGCAAATGTGCTCTTTCCCGATGTTTTCCTTGCTAAGTGTGATGAAATTTGTGTCCATTACTTGTTTTTTATTGTCTAATAGATTAAATATATAAAAATTATCGTCATTAACCATCCTCTTATAAAGTTGCTATAACCAGCATTTCAAAATCATCTGTCCGCAAGGTATGCTCCCTCGAGAATTCGCCAAGTCTTGCGCCGAAAATATCTATTGTATTATATCTCAACGATTTTAACAACCAAGTTATTTCACTCGGCACATAATATCTTTCGTTACATTCGAGCGTCTTTTTGTTTCCGGAATCATCCTCAAAATCTACAACGTCATGGACGCGAAAAGTCATGAAATCAAATTTGTTGTTACTGCACATCGAATTACCTTCTTCTGCTGCAGATACGAAAAATTCATCTAACGAATGATATAACGGGAACAATCCGTTAGAGGTAGTGAAAATGAACTTTGCCTGTGGTTTGAGTGATTTGGTTACGTTTTTCAGTATTTCGTAATTCATTTCATCGGTTTCCATTAAGGAGAATCCGCCTTCGCAAAGCATAATCGCAACATCAAATTCACTGTTGAACGAGAGGCTCCTTGCATCCTGATGTTGAAAATCAATAGTCAGACCGGATGCCTTTGCTTTTTCTTTTGCTCTTCTCAGTTGCGATTCCGATAAATCAATACCGGTTACGTTATATCCGCGTTTTGTTAATTCTATGGCGTGGCGGCCTGTTCCGCAGCCGACATCCAATATTTTTAAAGATTTATCGAATCGGATTTCTTTCTCTATAAAATCACATTCACCATTTGTGCCACGGGTAAAGACTTCATTGTCGTACTTTTCCCCATAGTTTTCAAATAACGATTCATACCATTGTTTTTTCATGTCTTATTATTTTTCAGTGTCACAATGGCAAAGATACGAATATAATATGGTGTATGAAAATTATTTGGTTTTTATCGCAGGATACTGTTCATTATCTGCCGTATCTTTCTAAAAATTCTCCTGCCATATCCTTACAATATCATCCGGAATTCGAGGAACAATCATAGAATCTGAATGTAATTCGTTGTAAGCCAAAAGCAGTTTGTCCGGATTTTCAATTACGTATTTTAATTTTTCTTGTCCGGCAACTTCAAATATCGAATTATAGATATGATAACTCAAAAAATAGTGAGCATAAGGACGGAAATGGTGTGATTCATCTTCGCCCGGATAGTATTTTTTCCCTCGTTCGATGGCTTTTTCGTACTTACTTTCTTGATATGTCGAAATTACGGTTTGAAGAGAATCCTCTCTAAGCGCTCGGAACAACGTAATCCATTCGTCAAAGAGCTCGGTTATCAACTCTTCGTTCTCATACATCTGTTTGAGTTCCCAACTGTCAGCAGCGTCGTAATCTAAACGCTGTGCTACACCTTCAAGTATAAAACTTTTCTGGTATTCATACATGTAGTTTTCATTTTCGTTGCGTTCCCTATTCGATGATTTTTCGGTAAACCATTCTCTATAATAAGCATGGTGCATTTCGTGTTTCAGCATGTAAATGAATGCTGGAAAATCAAGAATATCTGGTGCATCCATCGTTATCTTGTTACCGAACTGGAACCCGCTCCTATTGCCATCAGCAAAAATGTATATTTCGAACTTGGCGTTCATATCAACATCGGCGGGCAGTAATGCCTTACATGATACTTTTAGGTCTTCAATTATCTCATTACTCTTTGCTTTCAACCCGATTAAGGCGCTATCGACACGCAGTCTATCTGCGCTGTTCCAATAATCAATCCATATTTCAGGCATTCCGGCAGTCATGCTTACACAAAAATCGGACAAAATGGTAAATGCAACTCTATATGCTTCTTTCCCTTTTGCCTCCGGAAATTGAGTTTTTACATTCCCCACAACTTCCGGCGCATATACATCTAAATTCAACAAGCTGTCTATAAGCAAATTCAATCTAATATCACTTGCGTTTTTATCAAAAGCGGCTTGTAATTCAATATCGTTTGCATACCTGCAAATAAGGTTTCCTCCTGCTTTTTGCTCTGAATATTTCATAAGCTCGTTAAAACGTTCTATTTGCTCGGTATGTATTGTAATTTGAGCCTTTCCATAAGCCAAAGAAAGTAAAAAGATACAGGAAAACAAAATTACTTTTTTCATTGTATTTTTAAGAGTACTTCTATTAATACTTTTTCACGTTTTTGATTTTTACAAAGCGCCGAAGTGCATTAAAACTATCTGAAAAATCGTTTCAAATATACGTTTTTCCGTTGTAAAATGAAAATCACCGAATAAGAAAAATTTTTTTATGGGCACTTCTAAAAATATATCCGTCGTAATTATCCCTTATATAATTTTAACGGAATAAACCCATATTTAGTATTTAAAGCCATAATCTTTTGAAAAAAATTGCTTATTCTAATATTAATCGTAAATTTGAGGTTGAATAATTACAAAATATTTAAGATTGAAAAAATCTAACACAACTGTTTACTCTATAAAGCGCCTGCTTATATATTTTTCACTGTTTATCAGCCTTCATGCTACAGGGCAAAAATTAAACGGAGAGACAAATAAAATAACCACTTTTTTTCAGGCGCTTGCCAACTTTACAGAAAACATTCCTCATGAAAAAGTATATCTGCATTTCGATAATACAAGTTACTATCAAAGTGATAATATTTGGTTCAAAGCCTATGTAGTTACTTCCGG
>Ga0082212_10007980_pt1 | contig 13903 bp, 12 predicted proteins | sample TergutNt197P3_FD_71548 | JGI IMG/M metagenome (GOLD analysis project Ga0082212, IMG submission 71548) | Neocapritermes taracua P3 segment gut microbial communities from Petit-Saut dam, French Guiana - Nt197 P3 | ecosystem: Host-associated > Arthropoda: Insects > Digestive system > Gut ... | reverse complement strand
CAAGTTGGAGGCAGAGGGGCTTCGCAATGCGTCAAAAGTGATCATCGGAGGTGCGCCGGTAACAAACGAGTTTGCCAAAAAAATCGGTGCCGACGGTTACAGCGACAACGCCAGTGCCGCCGTAACCCTTGCGAAAAGTTTTGTGGGATGCTGACCCTCACGTCGAGGGTTCTTTGGCAATTCGGCGCAAGACCAGCGGGACAATCGGTTTCGGAAGGAAATTGGCGAACGTTTGCTCGTCGGCGATGGGGGCAATCTCTTTAATGAGCGAACTGGAGACGTGTGCCAGTTCGCCATCTGCTATCATGAAGAGCGTTTCGATGTCTGGTGCCAATCGGCGGTTTGCCATCATCATCGTCAACTCCGCCTGAATATCCGTGATCGGACGCACTCCGCGAATCATAATTTTGGCACCAAGTTGCTGGGCAAATTTGACCGTTAATCCTTGATACGTAAGAATTTCAATGTTGGTCAAGTGAGCCGTCGAAAGCCGGATCAATTCGACTCGCTCGTCCGCTGTGAAGAGCGGTTGTTTTTCCAGATTGATTCCGACTCCAACGACAAGCCGATCAAATAACCGGCTTGCCCGCTGCACAACGTCCAAGTGCCCTAGTGTAAAGGGATCAAACGAACCGGGATAAACAGCAAAGGGTGACATTGTTGGAGTAGGTTCAGTGTTGAGAGTTCGGCATTCGCCTGACAGTGCTTCGGATGCTTTCTTAACTCCTTCTTGTATGTCCATACCAAACCAGTTGCATTCGCGGGCAGTATCGGTATCCCTTCGTATTGCAAAACGGCTCGATCCACTTTGCTTTTTGGTTCATCGTTTCGACATCCGTCGCTTGCGGCATCAACAAAACCCTGTCCGGGACAACGCCGTGGAGGTGAGTCAGGTATTCGTCCACTTCAGCCAAATCTTCTTCGGCATCAACCACAAATTTCAGTTGATAATTATAGCGCAACATAAATTGCTGGACAATTTCCGGTTTTGAGCGTTCACGATCATGTTCCTGAGCGACGGACGATTCCTCGTCATTCGGGACAGAATTACGCAATTTTGGACTGATTGACATTAGATCACAAGCAACCGGATGGTAAACAGTTCCAGACGTTTCAATGGTGATCTGATAATCAAAACTTTTGAGCAATTTCGTGAGTTCCACGATTTCCGGCGAAAGCATCGGCTCGCCGCCAGTCAATACAACATGCGGTAGGTCCAGGAGCAGGGTGCGCCCGACAATTTCGTCGGGGGAGAGAACCGCCCCAATGCTGCTATCTTCGGGGAGACTCCGGGCAAAGAAAGAATCACAATATCGGCAGCGCAACAAACACCCAAGAAACCGAACGAAGACACTCGGTTGCCCTGTCAAGAGTCCTTCACCCTGCCTTGATTGATAAATTTCTAAAACGAACATACTCCAACCCCGTGCGGCCATTATACTCGCTGGCTTTTCGTAAATCAAGCGGTGTCAACGGGAAAATTCATAGAATTGTGGAATTCGTGCATGGAATAATCCGTAATACCCGCCCCGACCGGAGGGGGTGGCAATGTCGATTCTTGACACATCAAAAACGTTCGATTAGCATGATACACGGTGCCATTACCGTGAGAAAAACTATAATGAATACCGACAAATTCCTCGTTTGCACATTGTTCTTGCTTTGTGTTTGCTTGTCGCTACAGGTCGCCGAGGCACAATCCGGTCGTCCGCCGAACATCGTCTTGATGATTGCCGACGATCTCTCATTTACCGACATCGGTTGCTACGGAAGTCCCAATGCAAAAACGCCGAGACTCGATTCGCTGGCTTCCCAAGGAGTAAAGTTTGAGCACTGTTACACGGCGATTGCGATGTGCGTTCCGCTGCGAAATATGCTTTATACCGGACTGTTTCCGGTGCGGACGGGAAGTTACCGAAACCATACGGATTCCTACCCCGGTACGGTCAGTATGGTGCAATACTTAAGTCAACTCGGTTATCGAGTCGGTCTTTCGGGAAAGGTTCATGTCGGACCGAAAGAATCATTTCCCTTTGAAAAAGTTCCCGGCTTGACTGAAAATTGCGTCAGTGCAACGGACGATTACACATTTGAGCACGTCAAAGAGTTTATGCTGCGGAACAGTAGCGAACCGTTTTGTCTTGTGGCGGCGTTCATACAGCCTCACATGCCTTGGACAGTCGGGGATCGTTCGCAATTTGATCGTGCCAAGTTGGAACTTCCGCCCCACTGGGCAGATACGCCGGAAACACGAAGGAGTTATGTCAATTATCTTGCCGAAGTCTCCTTTCTCGACAAACAGGTAGGAGAGTTGGTGGACATCATCGACAATTCCGGCTTGAAGGACAATACCGTTGTCATCTTTTTGAGCGAGCAAGGGGCACAGTTTCCGGGAGCAAAATGGACGTGCTGGGAGCAGGGACTCCATGCCGGCGCAATGATCCGATGGACAGGGGTTATTCAACCGGAAAGCACCTCGAAAGCACTGATCCAGTACGTCGATTTTGTGCCGACGATTCTGGACATTGCCCGAAGGGGACAACCAACTTCGCCGAAGGAACCGTTCGATTTGGATAACCTCGGACTTGACGGTAAATCATTCCTTGCCGTTCTCGAAGGCAAAACGGAGGAACACGGAAAATACGCTTATGGAATTCACAATAACCACCCGGAGGGACCGCGTTATTCGATGCGCTCTGTCCGAATGAAGCAGTTTTCTTATATTCGCAACTATCATTCGGAGGAACAGTACGTTATAAAATGGATACAACTGGCGGAAAATCAACAGTATTATCCTTCTTGGAGACGTGAAGCAGCGAAGAATGATCCGCTTGCCCTTCGGGCAATCAACCGCAACGAATATCGTCCTGCCGAAGAACTTTACGACTTGACGAAAGACCCTTGGGAGATGAACAATCTTGTCGATTCTCCCGAACATCAAGGGTTCCTGAAAGAACTCCGAGAGGCATTAGACGCTTGGATGAAGCAACAAAACGATCCCGGTCCCTCATTGGATGTTCCCGTTGGGCAATGAGGGTGCGGTCTCAATTTCTTACAAAATTAGTCGAGACGGGCTCTTCCTTTTCCGGCAAGGGAACGTGCCCTTTTCCGTATTCTGCCAACTGCAAAAGATAGGCTAAATTCCTGCCTTGCACGCGAAGTATCCGAAGTCCTTCAAGGTCTTGGTGCAGTTCACCGGGAGTGCGACCATGAACGGCACTCCAATAGCACCCACTGGCAATCGTCATTTCAGCAATCTGAAAATACTTGTTCAGTTCGTCGAAGGCGGCGGTTCCCCCGCCTCGCCGCAACACAACGGTTGCCGCCCCAAACTTCAAGCGGAACAGTCCGCCGCTGCCAAGCGCAACGAAGAAAACACGATCCAAAAACGATTTCATCGTTCCATTGATTCCGGCAAAGTACGTCGGCGAACCGAGCACAATCGCATCGGCGGCGGTCAGTTTCGGCATCAATTCGTTGACAGCATCATTCGGAAAGGCAATACATGTGCCGTTTTGCGCTTCCCGGCACTTTCCGCAGCCGATACAGCCGTGAATCATTTTGTTGCCGATGGTAACGAGTTCTGTTTCGATACCTTTCTTGTTGACTTCGCCGAGCAACACTTGCAGGGCTTGTGCCGTATTGCCATTTTCCTTGGGACTGCCGTTAACTGCAATAACTTTCACTGGTTAGAACTTCATTGATGTATCTTTTTGCTTTCGCACCATTCTACGCTCTTTTTTTCCTTCAGCAAGCCTGTGTGTGAAATCGTTGCTCTTGTGTTCAGACCGTTAACAAGTTTCAAGGTAGGCACTCGACCGTCGAGTGCGTCGGCGGTAGCCGACAGACACGGAAAACCCTCTAAAACAAACCAGTGCGGAGTACCGCACGATGCCGCCCGGCGGTCGGCATCCTACCGGATTGAAGCGGACAGAGTCGAAATTTTACGGGTTCTACACGGAGCGAGGGATTATATGAAACTCTTCGATGCAGACTCACAATGACGGGAAACGCAAAAGACTTTCCGTCATTGTGCTGTGCTTCATTCCGGCTACTGTGTTTTTGCGGATTTTGCCGACAGCATGCTTACAAATGACAGCGGAAGCGTTACAATGCCGATAGTGCAGGTGGCGGTTTCCGCTTAATTCCACCCCAGCCTGTTTGCGTACCATGTCGGAACTCAATTCTTCCGCCGTTGACAGTTTTTTCGAAGCCGTGAAAAATGGTGCCGAAGAATCCGCATCCGCTTTTACCCGAACGTTCGACATAACCGTTACGCTTGAACCAAAAGAACGAGGAAACTTCAACTTTGAAAACTTTTCCTCCAAACTCAATGAAAAAGGGTTGGCTCTCCTCTTGCAAGTCGGTACACAAGGTATTGCCATATTGATTCCGTCTTCCTCAGGTTTGATACCGAGTTGGTGTGACGCACCGGATGCCACCGGAAAAAGCAAGTTATCTACTTTTGCTCAAGAGTGGGCAATGAATCTTGCTCCCGAAGATTTTTTTCCCGATGATTTCAAAGCCGCTGTCATTCAAAATATGTCGCAAGGACTGCTTCGGGCAATGCCGGAGTTGGATGCGGGATACATGGAACTGGCACTGGGCAAAGAGGACGGCTCTTCGGTAACGGCGTATATGGTCTGGGCATTGAGTGCTCCCGAACAATTGCTGGAAGAACCCGCTCCTGCATTTGAGGACATTCCGCAGGCACCGACGATGGGAGGGACACCACCAGCGTTTGGAGGAGGGCAGGCAGACCCCTTTGCAGGTGCCAATTTTGGACCCAGTAACTTCGTCGGGGCAGGAATGCCGCAGCATCATCGCCTCGAAGATTTGCCGGGATATGCCCGAAGTGTCTTGAAAGTCAAAATTCCCGTTGCCACGATACTAGCGAGGGCGAAAAAACCGATCAAAACAGTATTAGAACTCGGAGTGGGTTCGATTATTCAGTTTGACAAGTCGTGCGACGAAATGCTGGATATCGAGGTTGGACAAACCATCGTCATTGCATCGGCAGAGGCAGTCAAGGTTGGCGATAAATTTGGTTTCCGTATCAGTTCGGTAAAATTACCGGAAGAGCGGTTCCGTCAGGTCGAGGTCCGGCGTGAAGGAGAATATCGGGTCAAAACGGATTCCCCGCAGATCATCGGCAAAGCCCCCATTAAATCGTTAAAACGGTGAGCGTTGAACCGATGGGCTACGTTGCGACTTCACGGTTGCTCAAAATCAAATAAGCAACGATAAACAGAGGAACGGCATATCCCAACGTGGTAACGCTGTACTTCAGCACCCAGTCCATCGGTATATTGAAGCCGCCGACCAGTGCAATGTCGTACACGGCGTATTCCGAAAGCGGCGGCACGGCTTGCCCGATCAACCAAATAAATTTGCTGAAGACAACATCCGATGCCTTAATAAATTGCGTTGCCATACCTGACGGCAAATCCACGACCATATTTTGCTGAATCATCAGACGATAGAAAGACTCAAACGGACCGCCGCCCAACACTCGATTGAGACCAAGTTCGAGCACAAACGATTTTGAGAAGCCTGCAATCATAATTCCAATCGTCGAAATCATCGCCACCGGTCCGCTCAAAAACGTACTGAATAATACGCCGAAAGAAATCAGGATGACCATCTGCATCCATATTTTGTAAAATCCCTTAATAAAGTTCAGCGTTACCGAAGCGTCTTGTGCTCGAAAATACAAATCGGTCTTTGCCACTCCGACGTACTGCCCACGATCTAAACAGTGGAGCCAAATTTCGACCTGTCCATCAGCAATGAAATCCTCGAAAATGTCGAATTCCCGGCGTTGCGACAGACGAATGTCGTTTTTGCCAGTCTCAATCACCTCGTCGCTTGGAGCAATGAAACGATTGCCGTCGGCATCTCGACCTTGCCGCTGAACGACCTGCGGGGTTCCTTCAAATTTTCGTGGGATCAATAATATTTTGGTAATAAATTCTTCTGTGCTAAAAGTCATCACTTCGACTCGCAACCCTGTTATCGGATTGCGGATTGCTAAACTGCCATTGACTCGCTTTTCAATATCACCTTTATGGGTTCGGAACACGCCCATCGTTACTTCGACGGGAATTCCCATTGCTAATGTTTCAGGGGAGAACGCAGACTCTTTGACTCCACTGAAAGAAAAAATTGCCGCCTCGCTTGCTGTTACACCGTCCGCTGGTCCTGCAATGTATGACCGATATTCCCACTCATCACCGACATTGATTCCCTCCTTGGCTTCCAAACCGTCCGACTTTCGGAAACTCAAATCTTTGCTGAACACGGGGATTCGGGCTTGGAGCGTTCCTTTTGCATAGTCAACCCGGTATCGGGTTTGTTCGCCGCGTTTTTCTTGTTTAGCGGAATGGGTATGCCCAAAGACCGGTTCGACGATGACATTTCCGTTGGCATAGACACTGATGGGGTGCTTGTGTCCGTTCGATAATTGGGTTTCTCCTCTGAACACGACTCGTTGGTCGTCAATGGTGTTATCGGCGGAATCGACGGAGACCGGGGTTAGGTCTTCTCTTTCGGACAGGAGATGCGCATGTTGCAAACCGTTGGAAACGAAGACGTAACTTGCTGCGCCCATTAAAAGTAGAATGAAAGTACCGACGAGTCCGATACCGATAATGCGTCCGAGAATGAGTTCGCTGCTCCGCACCGGTTTGGTAACGACTGTGTAAATTGTTTTCGATTTGAAGTCTGTTGGCAGGCTGAACGCACTCAAAAAGAGGGCGAGGAGCAGGACAAGGACTGTGGTGGCACCGGTAACAAACGAAAGATAGAGTTTTGCCGGGTTTTCGCTGCCAGAATCGAGGAACCATCCTGCCATTAAGATGAGGAGCAAAAACATGGCAAAGATGAGTAGGACGCGTCGTCGGATTGATTCTTGGATGGTTAGTCGAGCGATTGCCCATGTTCTGATTGGCGAGAAGAAGGCATTTTCGATTCCTCGAAGGGTGGCTTTTCGAAAGGGTGTCCAAAATCGTGTTGGACCGTACCAGATGAGAGCGAGGATGGCACCGACGAGTAGTACGACACAGAGCCACAGACCGACGGCAATACACCAGGCAAGAATGTCGGGGATGAGTCCATCAATAAAATCAGTGGTATTCTGTTCTAAAATCATCGTATTTGAAAACGTTGGAATTTGGCAGAGCGACGTATGTCATTTTACCGCACTGGAGTAACATTGCAAAGTCCCCACGCGTGATTGCCGTCTCTATATTCTGATTTATTTACGGGCTATCCCCCTTGCGAGCGGTCAGAAATTTTATAGAATGGGGTGTTGTTTGCGGGTAGGTAGCTCAGTTGGTAGAGCAACGGACTGAAAATCCGTGTGTCGGCGGTTCGATCCCGCCCCTGCCCAATGGCGTAAAGCCACAGTACAACAACGGTTTGCGACAAATTAGTTTTTTCGTTTTTGGTAGCGGAAAATTGCAAAAACGCACACGTGTGCGTTTTTAAGTTTCCCCCATGGCGTGGGACGTTCGCTTGGACATCCCTTACCTACCAAAAAACTATGCCGAAGAGACCTGAAAATGCCTTACCGAAGCCCCAGCGGTTTCGTAACAGCCTTGTCGTGTACGTGGACAAGAAACGTGTTGTGTTTGGAAATTACAACGACCCCACCGCTTGGAAAAAGTTCACTGACTTTTGCGAACAGCGGCAAAATGTTGCAAGCGAGTCGCTTGCCTCAACTTCCCCTCCCACTGGAGAACTGTTGTCGCCTGGGTCGTTCGGCATCCCACGCAGTATGCCGCCAAATGGTGGTAACTCTGCTTTGATTGCTGACCTTGTAACACAATTCCTTGAATTCGCACAGGGGACAAAGAACCCGAGTGATTTTAGCAACTACAAAAAAGCCGGTCAAGCATTGTGGCAGTATAAGACGTTGCCCACGGCAGAGTTCGACGCTTTCCTGTTGTTACAAGCGCAGAACGGGTTTGTCAAAGCCGATTATGCTCGGACGCATTGCAATAAACTGGTTAATTTTTGCATTCACATGTTTCGATGGGGTGAAGTCCGCCGACTTGCCCCGCCGGGTAAAAGTCGGGAACTGCAAGCAATCGAGCCGTTACGGAATGGAGCAACACGAGAAAACGAAGATCGAATGCCGGTTGATGACACCGTGGTGGAGCGAACCCTGCCTTACCTATTGCCGGTGTATCAGGCGTTTATCCGAATTTTACGGTCAACGGGTGCGAGACCAAGCGAGATTTGCCGAATGAAGGTATCAGATATTGACAGGACAGACCCGAAGATTTGGGTCTATCGGCTCAAACATCACAAGACAATGCAATATAACCAAAAGCGAGTTCTCGCTTTCGGCAGGAAAGATCAGGCACTTTTGCTCCCATATTTAGACAAAGAGCCAAATGCGGCAGTCTTTTCACCGAAAGATGCCATTTCGGAACATAGGAAATTACGGCGGGACAAACGGACTACTCCAATCACGTCTTCGCAAAAAAGGGATGAGCGGCGTAAACAGCACCCGCAGGGCAAGTTCAATGAACATTTTACTGTCGGCACGATTGGGTTAGCCTTGCAACGGGCAATCGAAAAAGCCAATCGGGGGCTACCACCCAGCCCGTTAACAAGTTTGTATGAAACCGGGTTCTCCTTGTTCAAAGAGTGTTAAACTGTAAACGTTCGTTTTTTTCAGTTTCACCTCTAACATAGGAGTCCCGGCAATGTTTAATTTACCCCTTTTCGTTGGTATTGACTACCACACCCACGTCCTTCAAGTTTGCGTCATGGATCAACAACGGAAGATTCTCGTCAATCAGTCCGTTCCCAATGATCCCGAGGCCGTCTTTCGCCTCGTCGCTCCCTTCGGCACTAACGTCTTCGCCGCCATCGAAGCCAGTACTGGCGTTGCAGATTTTGCCGAAAAACTCATCGCCCAATATCACTGGCACGTCGAACTCGCTCATCCCGGCTATGTTGCTCGGATGAAGCAAACGCCCGATAAGTCCGATTGGACAGATGCAAAACTTCTCGCCGACCTTACTCGCACCGGATACCTTCCTCGTGTTTGGCTTGCCCCGCGTTACCTTCGTGATCTGCGAGAACTCGTTCGTCATCGGCATGGTCTCGTACAACAGCGAACGCAAGTGAAACTGCGACTGCGTGCCGCTCTGCGAAACCATCGCATCGTGTGTAAAGATTCACCTTGGACGGTCAAAGGAAAAAAATGGTTGCTCGACAAAGAGAACATTTTGAACGAAACACTTCGGTATCTTTTGCAAGAACATTACGACACGATTGAATACCTTGATAAGAAGATCACCGCTGTCACGGAACGGATGGCAACGCACGTTGCTGACGATGCTGTTGTCAAGCAACTGTTGAAACAGCCCGGCGTGGGAATCATTACGGCAATCACGCTTCGAGCGTTGGTGGGACGGTTTGATCGCTTTCGCACGGGCAAGCAACTTGCTCATTTTTGTGCGGTATGTCCTCGCAACAATTCGAGTGCGGGCAAAACAACGACGGGCGGATTGATTAAGGCAGGCGATGATTTGCTCCGTCAGGTCTTGGTCGAGGCGGCGCATCGTTTGATACGGTACGACACGCGTTGGAAAAGTATGGCAGAGCGTCTTCGCAGCAATGGCAAGAAAACGTGTGTGATTGTGGCGGCGGTAGCGAATCGTTGGATGCGATGGTTGTTTCGTCAGATGATGGTCGCCAAGCCATTGGACGCAACAGCAACGTAGGTTTTTGGAGGCATTGGCAACGAAGAATTATTGTGTAGAATGGTGTCAGTTCAGTTTAACTCGTCAAAGGACAAGGAAGTAAGGAAGATCGACAATCCCGAAAAGGGTCGGTGAGCTCGTTAAAAACATGGGCGGCTTTAATGTCCGCTCGATGCAAGTTTGGGCAGCCGATCTATTTCTCGAACTCGCAAACTTGGGCTACCTTTGGGAATGCTCGTATAGAAGAATGGGATAAAATCGGTAATTTCGATACGGCACTTGCAACGACGGTTTCATAGAAGTTTCACCGCCGTCGCCCTTGACAGAAAAATAATATCCGCTAGAATCCTCCGCAAGTTGAGTCGTCGCAACCCTTTTTCGGTTGCGAAATCGTTGAAAATCCGTCATGTCAAGAATTGGTAAAAAACCGGTTGTGATCCCCCCCGGGGTAAAAGTTTCTGTCGATGGGCAAATTCTGTCCGTTGAAGGTCCGCTCGGAAAATTGTCGCAGTGGTTCAGTCCAAATGTCAACGTCGAAGTCGATGCCGCTTCGCTCACCGTAACCCGTGCAAATGATTCCCGCGATGCCGCCGCCATGCACGGCTTATACAGAGCATTGTTCCAAAACATGGCCGATGGCGTGACCAAAGGCTACGAAAAGAAACTCGAAATATTCGGCACCGGCTATCTTTTTGCCATACAGGGCAAAACGTTACAGGTTCGCGCTGGTTATGCTCACGAAGTCCACAAAGAGGTACCTACGGGATTGACCGTTACATGTCCTGACCAAACGCACGTCAGTGTCAAAGGGATCGATAAGCAATTGGTTGGTCAGTTTGCGGCGGACATTCGGTCTATTCGCAAAGCCGAACCCTATTTAGGCAAAGGAATCAAATACGAAGGGGAAGTGATCCGACGCAAGGAAAGCAAAGCCGCCGCTAAAAAGTAAGACTTGACGTTCATCGGTAATTTGCTATACTTTTACCGATGAAACGTTCTTTATTTTTACCGTTACCCGCTCTGTTTTTGGGTATTCCGGCAGCAATTTTTCTGATTGCTCAGGTTCCCGAAACGTCGTCTACGTTGCCCAAACCCGACGAAAGTCCCCTCTTCGTGGAGCGATACGCCGAATTGCAACCGAACGAGCGGGTCGCCATTCAGGTTTACGAACGTTGTAATAAAAGCGTCGTAAATATAGACACAAAAACAACTTACAACACGCTTCTTTTTGTTTCTTTTAATGAACCCGGTGCCGGCAGCGGCATCGTTCTCGATAAAGAAGGACATATTTTGACCAATCTGCATGTCATTGCGAACGTCAATGCCGTTAAAATTACGCTCTTCAACGGCGAATCTTATGAAGCAGAGCCGGTTGGCACCGATCCCTATACAGACTTGGCGGTCATCAAAATTAAAGCCTTGCCCGAAGTTTTGTTCCCGATTACCTTCGGCGATTCGTCGAAACTTTTGGTTGGGCAACAGATTTTTGCCATCGGCAATCCGTTCGGATTGGAGCGGACGTTGACCGGCGGATTGATTTCGAGTTTGAATCGGTCGATGCCGAGCCGAAGAGAAGGATGGAGTATTCGAGGACTCATCCAAACCGATGCGGCGATCAATCCGGGTAACTCCGGCGGAGCGTTGTTGGATACGCAAGGACGGTTGATCGGCATCAATACAGCAATCGCCAGCAAAAGCGGCGGTAGTCACGGTGTTGGTTTTGCAATTCCGACAAAAACGATCCAGCGGATTGTGCCGCATCTCCTTCAAAACGGCAAAGTGATTCGAGGGAACATTGGTATCGAGGCGGTTCGGGAATTACCGAGTCGAGCCAAAGTGCCAGGTTTGTTGATTACAATATTGGCAGAAAACGGACCTGCTGAAAAGGCGGGACTTCGCGGTCCCAAAACGGCAAGAGTACGGGGAATGTTGCAATCTGATTTAAGTACGGCGGATATTATTACGGCGGTGGAAGGAATGCAGACGAGAACAGCAGATGACTTAACGGCAATCATTGAAGATAAGCGGCCCGGCGACCGTGTGATTCTAGACGTGTTCAGGGAAGGGAAAAATATCAAAGTTTCCATCACATTGGAATAGAAGGTTTCTTGGGCAGATTCTATACCATACTGTTCTTGCAGAGAACGAGTCGAATTTGTATCATGTCCCGATGGTCAAGGCATTCACAACATGACAAAATCGCAGGACATTCAGGAATTGCAACGCCGCATCGAATGGTTAGAAGAACAATTGATGCAGGCGCAGAGACTCACGACGCTTGGCGAACTGACTGGCACGACGACACATGAGTTCAACAATATCCTGATGACGGTCATCAACTATGCGAAATTAGGTTTGCGGCACAAAGATGAACCAAGCCGGACAAAAGCATTTGATAAAATCTTAACGGCAGCGAACCGAGCCGCCAAAATCACAAATACCGTTTTAGCAACGGCAAAGAATAGAAAAAAAGAATTTGAACCGGCCAATTTCGCCGCACTTGTAGAGGATTCGCTCCTCCTCTTAGAGCGGGAAATGAACAAATACCGGATTATGGTCGAAACCGCGTTTGCCGAAAAAATGCCGGAAATTATGGCGGACGGCAATCAAATTACGCAAGTCGTTCTCAATCTGCTCATCAATGCCCGGCAAGCGATGCCCGGCGGCGGAAGACTTTCTCTCAAAATGAGTTACGACGAGGAGAACGAAATGATCGACTTCGTCGTTCGGGACTTCGGTTGCGGCATTCCGCATGAGAAGTTGCCTCACATTTTTGAACCGTTTTACACGACAAAATTGGGACCCGACGAGAGCGGCAAGGGAGGCACCGGACTCGGATTGGCAAATTGCCGGACGATCATCGAACAGCATCAGGGGCTAATTCGTGTCGAAAGCACTGAAGGCAAGGGAACTGCCTTCACAATAAAATTACCGACTGTCATTCGAGCGAAACTGGTCGAATTGCAACGGACATCAAGTTCATAAACCGAAACGGAACACTCTACTGTGCGAAGTAGGGTTCTCGAGTTGGTGCCGGACTCACGTTGGTGTCGGGAATCTCCCTGATCCAAATGTTGCGGAACTTGATTGTGTTTCCGTGATCCTGCAATCGAATCGGCAATGTCGGTTCGTGGGCTTCATACTTCGGCGGCTGATGCCAAAACGTGGTGCCCAAAATTTCGTGGCGGTTGATGACGAGAACGCCGTTTTGAAAAACCGTAATGTAACCGGGACGGAGTACCTGTACATTATTGTTTTCAATCTTCAATTCGGGACGGTTGAATATCACATCATACGATTGCCACTCTCCCGGTTTGCGGCACACATTCACGAGCGGCGGAGTCTGTTTATAGATGGACGCACATTGTCCGTCGTAATACGTTTCATTTTCGTAAGAGTCGAGAACTTGGAGTTCGTAAGGTCCGAAAAAGACACCGCTGTTGCCGCGTCCTTGACTAGAACCGGAGACCTCGGCGGGAGTTGCAAATTCAATGTGAAGTTGAACACTGCCGAATTTGCGTTTGGTAGAAACATCCCCTTTACCAGGTACGCAAAGGAATTCACCGTTTTCAACTTTCCAATTTCCGTTCCATTCGGACATGTCCTTTCCGTTGAAAAGGATGATGGCATCGGACGGCGGATCGCCCGGCTTTGCAGCGGGAGTGATGACCGCCGGTTTTTCCCAGGGAATACCGCTGCGCCAGTCCTGAGCGGAAACAACGGCGGCAAAAATAAGGATACTCAACAATACGAAAAGAGTGGTTTTTTGAAACATGGGTACTTCTCCATTAGGGGTGTAAAATTCCAACACGACTCCTATAGCGTAACAAAAGAGTCTCACAATATCAAGCGGCGTAGGACCACGAGGAGTGCAAGTTTCGTTTTTTTGTCACTTTGTGAGTCCTAGCCCGGATAATTCACTTGGCGTTTTGACTTAAAAATCGGTTGTTGTGGTAAAATGTTGCTACTAAACAAGTTACAGAGCAACTGCAACACACTTCACTCGCAAACGACCAAAACACAGTGTATCACACCGCCCCACTCTCCGCAACCGCCCCGCTCCACCGGCAAACCCTCGCCGTCCAGTTCAACGCCGGACTACTCACCTCCAATGCCGGTGCCCTCCTCCTCCAACAAGTCGACCAAAAACTCCAACTCACCGAAACCATCACTCGACTCATTCA
>Ga0082212_10007979_pt1 | contig 13903 bp, 8 predicted proteins | sample TergutNt197P3_FD_71548 | JGI IMG/M metagenome (GOLD analysis project Ga0082212, IMG submission 71548) | Neocapritermes taracua P3 segment gut microbial communities from Petit-Saut dam, French Guiana - Nt197 P3 | ecosystem: Host-associated > Arthropoda: Insects > Digestive system > Gut ... | reverse complement strand
GATTGATTATCACTTGTACGAGGAAGAAAGGATAGCAATATGTATCATCAGAATTATTATCTCGAACAGGCTAAATATGAAAAATTAATCGAACGTAAAAACGAAAAAAGTCAATTTTATAATGGTATTTTTGACCGTTACCGTGATCCGGTTTTAACCAGGGATCATATTCCCCTGACTTGGAAATATGACCTTAATCCGGAGACGAATCCTTATTTCATGGAACGGTTAGGTGTGAATGCGGTCCTGAATGCCGGGGCGGTTTTTCTTGATGGCAAATTTTATCTGATTGCCAGGATTGAAGGCAATGACCGGAAATCCTTTTTTGGCATTGCGGAAAGTGATAATGGAACGCAGGGCTTTCAATTTTGGGACTACCCGGTCTTATTGCCGGATACTTGCCCGGAAGAAACAAATGTCTATGATATGCGTTTGACGAAACATGAGGACGGATATATTTACGGAGTTTTTTGCTCGGAAAGCAAAGATCATACCGTTAATGACCTTTCGGCAGCAGTTGCGGCGGCCGGGATTATCAGGACGCGTGATTTAAAGACATGGGAACGCTTGCCCAATCTTCGGACTCTGCACTCGCCGCAACAGCGCAATGTCGTTTTGCATCCGGAGTTTATTAAGGGAAAATATGCTTTTTATACCCGGCCAATGGATGGCTTTATTGATACCGGCTCTGGCGGCGGGATTGGGTTTGGGCTTTGTGATGATATCGAAAAGGCGGTGGTTGATGAAGAAATTGTGACCAGCGCCCGGAAATATCATACGATTACGGAGTCCAAAAACGGGGCGGGGGCAGTGCCGCTTAAAACGCCCAAGGGCTGGCTTCATATCGCGCATGGGGTGCGGAATACGGCGGCCGGTTTACGCTATGTCCTATACACATTCTTGACCGACTTGGTCAATCCGGCCAAAGTGATTGCCGAGCCTTCGGGGATGCTGCTTGGCCCGCTGGGGCCTGAGCGTGTCGGTGATGTCTCGAATGTGGTTTTTACGAATGGAGCGATTGCTTTAGAAAACGGTGAGGTATATCTTTATTATGCATCCAGTGATACGCGGGTACACGTCGCGACGACAACGGCGGAACAGTTGCTGGACTATACCTTGAATACTCCGGTGGATCCTCTGCGTTCAGTCGCTTGTGTGGCGCAACGTTGTGATTTAATCAGGAAGAATTTGGACTACATGGCTAAAGAAGCAACATAAATCCTGCTGGCTCTTCTTACTTCCCCTGCTTGCCGCCTAAGGATCTGTAAGAAAATAACATGTATTATTCCTTGCTTTTTCGCTAGATTGCTGCGTCAGCAAAAACCTTACGTACTTCGGTACGTGCGGCTTTTACTTCCTTGCACTCTGACGAAAAATCTGTGGAATAATCACAAGTTATTTCCTTACAGCTCCTAATAATCCCAACTCCTTAATCTTAAGCACCGCTTCAACGCCGTTTGACACATCAAGTTTTTTATAAATCAGTCTGGCATGAGACTTTATGCCAGATTTGTCAATTCCCATTTTTTCGGCGATTTCTTTTCGGCCATAACCCTCACACATCAGACGCATAACGGTTTTTTGCTTCTCGGTAAATTCTAAGTTTTTAGGTGTCCTCCCGCCGGTAAGCCCTTTGGAACGTTTCGACTCCGCGACCGCGGCGAGGTACAGCGTGTTTACGAACACACCGGGAATTTCTCCGCCCCGGTAGTTTTTCTGCAAAGAGCGTTTGTGGATTTTAAGCAGCATATTGACAAGTTCCGCGCCTTCATTGGCGAACACTTGGATGTATCCGTGTTCATGGGCAGTGTCAATCGCTTGATCCAGATAATTAAGCGCAATCGTCTGCCCGTGTCCCCCTTTTTTCCAATACACGATGGCAAGCAGGATATGCGCTTCGATGATATCAAGGGTCCGTCGGTAGCGCTTACTTAACTCCAGCAGCTTTTTAAGGAATAATGTCGCATTAGCATAATTCCCAATGACGATATATGCCCTTGCAGTTGTAAAGTACTGATACAGATTAAAAAACATGATATCATCGTATACATTCACATCGTAATCTTTTAGCCATTCTTTGGCCGCGTCGGTATCTGCGTTGGTCAATCTGAGCCGGAACAGGAAGGCTCGGAAATTTGGATTCAGATAAAAGGCTTTTTGGCTGTTTATCATCCCTTTTACATTGTCTAACATCTTATTCGCTTCCGCTTTTTGGCCATCGGCAAATAGCACGGGCACCAAACTCATCATCGCGCAAAATGTGATTTCCGCAGAGCAATTCTTAGGTATGCTCGTTCCCGCCGTCAGCGCGTGTTCGCGCGCCTCATCAAAACTCCCTCTTTCATAATGAAGTCCCGCATAAATACAGTGTTTCATGGTTTCAAATTCCGCGCTGAATATTACCCCCATGGTCTTTTCAAGCACCCCCATGCTTTTTTCCGATTCAAAAACGTATTCCGAAAAGTCACGGAATGACCGGTGAAAAAAAGGCATATTTTGCGAAATGCTTGGCGTGGGGGCTTTTATGCTGCCTTTGAAAGGGACCATCCGCAGCGTTTTTACTGTATTAATCAGGCTTTCCCGGTAGTCCAGACCGCGCAGCATAATCACAGTTAGAGCCGAGCGGGGATTTTGGAGGATAATTTTTGGCACCTGCTTATAATACTTATCCAGAATATTTTCAAAGTCTTCAGCCCGTCCCTCGACAAAGGCGGCCCACGCCCTGGTTTCCAGCAGAAATGGGTGTTTTTCTACAATTGAATCATTGACCGAAGAATGGATAGCGTCAAGCGTATCTTTTATGGAGGCGTATGCCGCGTGGTAATCGTACATACAAAAAAGAGATTTTGATACACCTTCATCATTCTTACCTTTTTTGTAGTAAGCAAGGGAACGAAAATAGTCTCTTTTCGCATAAAAATAATCGCCTGTCCGGTTCCACTGCCTGCTAACTATCTGCTCGCCGCCTTCTAAAAGCATATGGTTCAAAAATTCGCGGAATAAGTCGTGGAAACGGTATGTATTGTTTCCGGTTGCTCTCAAAAAAGCATTCTCACGAACGAGAGCCGCCAGCATCTGAGAGGGCGGTGTTTTTTTCAAATTCTTCTCACCAACCGTAAGGCATTCACACAATTCCGGGGTCAGTTCCTCCGCAACCGATACCAGCATCATGAAGTTTCTTAGCCGGTCATCCCACCGCTCCCAGACATGGGTCTTTAGAAAATCCTCAAGATACTGGCCAGTAAGGTCGATGTCGTAGGCTTTTTCTTCCGACATCAATAAGGCCCGGATCCCAATCGCCCAACCTCCGGTGGCCGCTAAAATCTCGTCCGCTTGCCTGGATGAGAGGTAACGCCCGTTTTTGTGAAAAAACATCTTGATTTCTCCGCTGGTGAACTGTAGATACTCAGCATTCATAACAGCCAGCTCTCCCTTTGCGATCATCTCGGAAAAGCTGATCGGCGGCGCGGTGCGGCTGAGAAGCAGAATCTTAAAATCCGCCGGCAGACGTTTGAATAGACTTGGCATCAGTTTAAGCACCTCATCGTTATTGATAATATGCAAGTCATCAAGAACGAAAACAATCTCATCCTCATCTTCGGTAAAGACGCTTAACGCGTGTAAGGTAAAATCAACAGGTGCCGTATTGAAAATCGGATGCCCAGCCAGTTCATTTAAAGCGGCGTTTTCCGGCTGAAGGCTTGCGAGGGCCGAAACAAACCGCTTACAAAATTCAGAGGTTTTGTTGTCATATTCATCAAGGCTGACCCATACCCGCTTCATGACAGCGTTTTTCCCCCGGTGCTCCAGCCATAATAGCGAGGTTGTTGTTTTGCCAAAGCCGGCCGGCGCGTGCATGTATATGAACCGCTTTTCCAAAAGGCCGTCCAGCAACTTCATCAGCGTTACCCTCGGCGGCTGCGCCGTTAATATTGATTGCTCCATACAGTACCCCCATTTTTATGAAACTTGCTATCTGTTTTACCTCGCCTTCGTCCGCAGACCTTATTATATATGCTGTGATGAATAACTGCAAATATATTTTAAACCATGCTACCCTGGGGGCTTTTCAATTGATTAGGCCTCTGCTATCATTTTCCAATACCCAAAAACTAAGGAGAAAATTGTCAAGATGCGGCATTTTTTTGTGATAAATCCTCATTCGTTCAGAATGTCAAACAGTTTACAGCAATTGCTGATGGATATTGATAAGTGTTTTTCCGGTAATCGCAAAGCGGATTATCGAATATATTTTTCGCGCTATCCCCGTGACGCGGTGGCTGCCGTCCACCGCTATATTACTGCGGCACCGCAAAGCGATACCGTGCGGATCTATGCCGTTGGCGGTGACGGAACCCTTTTTGACTGCCTTAATGGGATGTCCGGTTTCGAAAATGCTGAACTGACGGCGGTGCCTTATGGCAGCTCCAACGATTTCGTCCGGGCTTTCGGCGAAAGCGCCGCCGAAAAATTCCGCGTGATCGAAAATTTATGCACCGGATCGCCGAAGCCGGTTGATGTCATTAAATGCGGCTCTAACTGCGCCCTTAATGAAGTTGCTTTCGGCGTGGAATCCCAGGCGATTATCAACGCCAATTATATGTTCCGTAACCCCCGTTATAAATTGCTGCGCAAACACCCTTCCCTCGTATATAACATCGGCGCGGTGGTCGCTATTTTAAATGAAGAAATCCGGTTTCAGCAATATAATGTCACGGTAGACGGCGAGGATATGTCCGGCTGCTATTGCAATATTTCCGTTTCCAACAGCGGATGCATAGGCGGCTCGATGATATCCAATCCTTATTCCCAGCCGAACGACGGACTTCTTAATGTGATTTTTGCCAAAGGCGGTAATAGCGCAATGGGGGCGATGAAACTGATAACCGCCTTTACGAACGGCCATTTTGAAAAAAACGCCGATTTCTCTCATAAAAAATTCCATAAAATGGAGCTAAAAAGCGATTTACCCATCCGGGTCCATATGGACGGCGAATCTTTTTATTCGGATGAAATAAATCTGGAAATCATCCCCGGTTACATAAACTTCATCGCACCGGATGGTTTGGATTTCGCGGATTATTCCCATCGGGCATATCAAAGTGTGAAGAGAGTTTCTAAGTTTGCGTCCATTGGAACGCAAACAAAGAAACTCTAGTCCCGCTTCGCGGGCACTCTTCACACTGGAAGAATGCTTCATGTAATGTTTGTGTCGCGCATAAGCGCGACATGTTTGAAAAGAAGGAGACGTGATGAGTACAAAAGATAAGCTGAAAAAATTGATGTCAACCATCATTCCATACTCCTTTTGCTTTATTATCTACTGCGGCCTTCTATTAATCGAAGCGTTGTTTTACGGCGGCGACTTGAGCGCAAGCATATCAACACTGTATGCCGGGGCGGCCGTATTATGTAGCGCCGTAATATTGTTTTTCGTGTTAAAACAAATCGATTACCTGTCATTTTTTGTTTGCACCGGGACGCAGCTTGTGTTTATTTTTGTCGGGTCATACATCCATGAACTGGATTTTTATTTCTTTATGCTGCTTTTGCTGGTGGGGATTGTCTCCGCTTCCAAGAATTTTAGGATGATGGCGTTATTTTTGGCTTTAAACATCCTGATTAACTTGCTGGTGATCATCTTCCTAGTCCCACATTTGGAATGGTTGAACCCTTTCCGCTTTTTTATGCAGTTTGCCATGTATCTCTATGGTTCGTTGTTTATGCTGGTGCAGACATTTAACGTCACGCAAAAAGAAACCAGGGCGGAACAGGCCCGTTCGTCATTCTCTTCACTTTTGCGGAATACGCCGAACTATATGGTCATTACCGATTCTGACTGCCGGGTCCGCTATGTCTCCCAGCAAATGGCGGAGTTTGCCCATTTTACCAAACAGGAATACGCGGTTGGGCAGCCGCTGATTGATTTGTTTTCCGATTGGGCGCTAAAACTTATGTTCGCCGATATTCTAGATACGGGCGGCTTTGTCGAAACAGTCATGACCGTGGGTCAAGGGGAGGATGAACGGCATTTTAAAGTAATCGCGGACAAGCTTTCGGGCGATGCGGAGGGGCTGTTTATCGACATTTCTGATATTACGCCGACGATAATCAGTAAGAAGAACGCCGAGAGGGATAAGGCCAGAGCGGAAGCCGCCAACACTTCAAAATCACGCTTCTTAGCCAACATGAGCCATGAAATCCGGACTCCGATGAACGCGATTATCGGTATCACGGAAATGGAGCTTGAGCGCGAAGAAATTCTGCCTGAAACCAGAGAAGGGCTTCGTAAAATCCATAATTCCGGCTATACATTGTTGGGGATCATTAACGATATTCTTGACCTTTCCAAGATTGAAACCGGAAAATTAGAACTAAGCCCGATTAAATATGACGTTGCCAGCCTGATAAACGATACGGTGCATCTTAACATTATGCGGATTGGTAGTAAACCGCTTGAATTTAGCTTGCAGATTCCGGAAAATCTGCCGTCACAGTTGATTGGCGATGAACTAAGGTTAAAGCAAATTATGAACAATCTTTTGTCCAATGCTTTTAAGTACACGGAAAGCGGCACCGTTACCTTAGAAATGAATACAAAACCATTTGATTCCGGACCAGACGAAGATTTTGTCTGGCTGGTCATTTCCGTGCGTGATACGGGACAGGGCATGACGGCGGAAGAAGTTGCGCGGATTTACGATGAATACTCCCGTTTCAATCTGGAAGCAAACCGCATGACCGAAGGGACCGGATTGGGGATGAACATTACGCAAAATCTGGTTAAAATGATGGACGGGAAAATTGACATCGAGAGCGTTCCCGGTGTGGGTACGGCTTTTATAGTGACGATCAGACAAAAAACTACCGGCGGTGAAGTCATTGGTAAGGAGCTGGCTGACAATCTCAAAAACTTCCACTATTCCACCGAAATGCAAATGATGAAAGCACCGATCAACCGCGAATATATGCCTTATGGCAGCGTTTTGGTCGTTGATGATGTGGAAACCAATTTATATGTGGCAAAAGGCTTGCTTGCGCCTTACGGGCTAAAAATTGAAACGGCGGAAAGCGGCTTTGAAACGTTGGATAAAATAAAAAGCGGGGCGGTTTACGATATTGTCTTCATGGACCATATGATGCCGAAAATGGACGGCATTGAAACCACAAAGTTGTTGCGGGAAGGCGGTTATACGCGCCCAATCGTTGCCCTGACCGCCAATGCCGTGGCCGGGCAATCAGAGATTTTCCGCGAAAACGGTTTTAGCGATTTTATTTCCAAACCGATTGATATCCGGCAGTTAAACGCTATCCTTAACCGCTTAGTCCGGGATACCCAGCCTGCGGAAGTCATTAAACAAACGCGGGAGCAAATACCCGATCCCACCGAACAGGGTTTTAAAGCCGATACCAAACTTTTAGAGATATTCACTCGCGATGCCCAAAAAGCATTGCCGGTTCTTAAAGCAACCCTTTTAAATTTAGAAGTTGCTAAAGATGAGGATTTACGTCTGTTCGTTACCACTACCCACGCGATGAAAAGTGCGCTTGCGTTTATCGGTGAAGCGGAAGCGTCCGCATTGGCAGCGGTTTTGGAAAAAGCAGGTAACCATGGCGATAAGGCGATTATTTTAGCAGAAACCCCCAATTTTATCGACACGCTGAAAATGATTGTGGCGGGAATTGAAGTTGAAGCAAAGATGGAGGATGACAGTTTAGCCGAAAATGATGATTTAGCGTTTTTGTCAGAGCAATTAGAAATTATTCAGGCGGCTTGTGCGGAATATGACGTGATGGCCGCGAAACAAGCACTAAAAGATTTGGAAATGCTTAAATGGAGCAGCGAAATAAAAACCTTTTTAATTGAAATGGATGAGCTTTTATTGTACAGCGAGTTTGAAAAAGCCGAGTTAAAGGCGACGGATTATATCGTCAAACCTCAATAAAAATATATTTGAAACTATACTACCCTGGGTGATATACATAACGATCACTTTTGAAAAATGCACCTGTTCAGAGGAGAATAGATTATGGAAAATGAAAATAATATTTTTCGCAAGAGTGCGCTTGAGCGGATTTCGTCCCCCGAACAACTTAATGAATCGCTGAAGGTAGCCGGGCCCGGTGTTTGGTGTATGCTGGCTGGACTGGCGGTAACTTTTGCCGCTTTCATTGTTTGGGGTTTATTGGGTGTAGTTCCCGAAATCGCGGAAATGTCCGGTACGGCACTTAACGCCGGGGAGAATCCGCTGGCGGTTTATTGTTATCTGCCGATTGACGAAACCAAGGCGCTTAATGCTGGCATGAGCGTCCGTGTCTCGCCGGACTACGCGCCCCGTGAGCAGTACGGATATATCATCGGCAAGGTTAAAAGCATCGGCCGCACCCCGGTTACGGCGGACGAGCTTAAAGATGCGTTTGGGAATGATGCTGCCCTGCTCACCATCCCCGCCGGAAATGTCATCGAAGTCGTCATTGAACTGGAAACCACCAATGACGGAACTATCCGATGGTCCAAACAAAAGGGCTTTTCTCTGGAGGTGACAACGGGGTCAACCTGCGAGCTTTCGGTCATCCTTTCGGAACGCCGGCCGATTGATTTAGTGTTCAACTAAGCGGACTATCGGAGTCGCGCAAAGCGCGGCATGGAGACAATATGCCTAAAAAAGTAGAAAAAGTGCCGTTTATCATGCAAATGGAGGCGCTGGAATGCGGGGCGGCCTCTCTGTGCATGGTGCTGGCCTACTATAAAAAGTGGATCCCCCTGGAGCAGGTCCGCTCGGACTGCGGCGTTTCGCGGGACGGCTGCAACGCCCGCAATATTTATCGCGCCGCCGTTTCCTACGGGCTGAAACCGACGGCCTACCGCATGGAACCGGCGGAGTTAAAGAACATAAAATGCCCGGCGGTCATCCATTGGAATTTTAACCATTTCGTTGTCCTGAATGGCTTTAAGAAAAATCGCGCCGTCATCAACGATCCGGGCCGTGGCACGACGGACGTGTCACTTGAGGAATTCGACAAAGCCTTTACCGGCATTGTGATTACCTTTGAAACAACTGACGCGTTTATCCCCGAAGGTAAGCCAAGAAGCGTGCTGAGTTTCGCCCTGTCGCGGCTGAAAGGTGCCATCCCGGCGTTTATTTTCGTCTTCATGATGGGAATATTCGCATCGCTGATCGACATCTTAAACCCGATCTTCTCCCGGATTTTCATGGACGACATCTTAGGCGGCCGGACGCGCTCCTGGCTGATTCCCTTTATTCTGGCCATGTCGGCCGCGTTGCTTATCCGGGTGGTTATGGCGGTGATTAACGCCATCTACCGGTTGCGGATGGAAGGACGGTTCGCCATCACCGCCAACGCGGAATTTTTGTGGCATGTGCTTAGGTTGCCGATGGATTTCTTCTCCCAGCGGTACGCCGGCGATATCCTGATGCGCCAGGCGTCCAACGAGGGCATCGCCAGTATGCTGATCTCGCAATTAAGCCCGATCCTTATGAATATGGGGCTGATGGTGTTTTATTTCATCATGCTCCTGAATTATAATCCCATCCTGACTGTCATCGGCATCACCTCGGCAGTCCTCAATATGCTGTTGGCCCAGTACGCCGCTAAGAAGAGCGTGACCTTTGCCCGCCTCTCCCAGTCATCGGGCGGCAATCTGAGTTCGCTCACGATGTCCAGCATTGATATGATCGAAACCATCAAAGCCTCCGGCGCGGAAGGCGGTGTCTTCGAGCGTTACGCCGGATATCTGGCCAAACAACATAACGCCGGGATGGCGGGCCAGCGTTTCTCCATGTACTTCGGCCTGATCCCATCCATTATCGGGCAGATTCTTAACCTGACCGTCATGATGATCGGCGTCATGTTCATCATGGACGGAAATATGACCATCGGTACCCTGATCGCTTTCCAGGGTTTCCTCGGCTCGTTCTTAGCCCCGGTCGGGCAGCTTTCCGGCGTGGCGCAGAGTTTTACGACCATGCGGACCAATATGGAGCGTATTGAGGACGTCATGAACTACAAAACGGAACCGGAGTGTGCCGGTGAACTGGACGGAAAACTGTCTGGCCGTCTAAAAATAGACAATTTGACTTTCGGCTATAACAAGCTCTCACCCCCGCTGATTAAAGACTTTTCCCTTGATTTGCCTCCCGGCAAGTCGGTTGCCATTGTCGGCGCGTCCGGTTCGGGAAAATCCACCCTCGCCAAGCTGATTACCGGGCTGTATGAGCCGTGGCAGGGCGAAATCCTTTTCGACGGCCGGCGCCGGTTAGATATCGATGAATACTCTTTCCGCAGTTCGGTATCGATGGTGGATCAGGAGGTCACGCTGTTTGAAGATACCGTTGCCGACAACATCCGTATGTGGGACCCGTCCATCGAGGACTTCGCCGTGATATTGGCGGCGCGGGATGCCGACATCCACGAAACGGTTGTGTCACGCCCCGGCGGATATAAGCAGACGGTGGCTGAGAACGGCAAAAACTTCTCCGGCGGGCAGCGGCAACGCCTGGAGATTGCCAGAGTGCTGGCACAGGAGCCGACCATCGCCGTTTTGGACGAGGCCACCAGCGCTTTAGACGCCAAGACCGAGGAAACGGTGATGAACAACATCCGCAAAATCGGCTGCTCCCTCGTTATTATAGCACACCGGCTTTCCACGGTCCGCGATTGCGATGAGATCATTGTCCTGGAAAAGGGCGAGGTGGCCGAGCGCGGCACACACGATGCGCTTTTTATGAAAAACGGCAAGTACAAAGAACTTGTTGCCACGGAATAAGGGACACGGGATATGAAAGAACTTAATATTTTTGACGAACAATTAAATACGCGCAAAACCGGCGATGAGATTATGTTTGAGGGCGCCTTTGACGATCTGGTGGCGATCCTTAAAAAACCGCAAAAAATGCAAGCCTCCACGGATGCGGTCGGCGCGATATTATCCCATATCGGGATAAATCTCCCGGAGGTTCCCGATAACCTGCCCGACATGGAGGCGCGGATCGAATACATGATGCGCCCCTCCGGGTGTATGCGGCGGCGGGTTGAGCTGAAAGGCGAATGGTGGAAGGATTCCGTTGACCCTTTTTTAGGCTGTACCGCCGATGGGGAGCCGGTGGCCCTGCTGCCCGGAAAAACAGGCGGGTATACATACCGGGACACGGACGGCAAAAGAGAAAAAATCAGCAAAAAGACGGCAATGAATATCGCGGAGGATGCCTTTTGCTTCTATACGCCCTTTGCCCTGAAAAAACTGCGCTTGATTGACTTGGCTTTATTCATGGTGAAGAACGCCCGCTTGGCTGACTTCGCGTATGTCATGGTTATCAGCCTGGTGGTGACGCTGCTGGGGCTGGCGACACCCTACGTCCAGAGTCAGCTCTACGGCACAGTCATCCCGTCCGGAATTAAGACCAATATTTTGACCGTCGGATTTTTGCTTTTGGGCACGGCCATCGGCGCGATGCTGTTCGACTTGGCCCGGAGCCTGGTCCTGACCCGGTTTTCCACCCTGTTTATCCGTGTCCAGAACGCGGCAATGATGCGGGTTTTATCGCTGCCGGTAACTTTTTTCAAGGATTATGCCGCCGGTGAGGTAGCCAGCCGGATGCAGAGCCTGACCAGCCTGTGCCAGACCATTTCCAACACCTTCATGTCCACCGGGTTGACGGCACTTTTTTCCTTTGTTTATCTGTTCCAGATGAACAACTACGCGCCGGCAATGGTGCTGCCCGCGTTTATCGTGATCGCCGCAATGCTTACGGTCTCGGTGTTTACCACGATTCTAAATTTGAAAATCTCCCGGCGGCGGATGAAAGCGGCGGCCAAGCTGTCGGCCCTGTTGTTTGCGCTGATTTCCGGTATCCAGAAAATCAAGCTGACCGGTGCAAAGAAACGCGCTTTTGCCAAGTGGGCGAAAAGCTATCAGGAAATCGGGAAACTGACTTATGCGCCGCCGATGTTTCTGCGCTTGCTGGAACCGATCAATTTAGTCATATCCCTCGGCGGTTCCATCCTGCTTTATTACGCGGCGGGGGCTTCGGGGATCGGCGCGGCGGATTATCTGGCCTTTATGGCGGCTTACGGGGCGCTGTCGGGCGCGATCATGATGCTGTCAGGATTGGCGAGTACCTTTGCCGATATCAGGACCAACTTGGAGATGGTTCGCCCGCTGATGGAGGAACAGCCGGAAATACAGGAGGGCAAGAAGCAGCTTGTCCGGCTGTCCGGCAGCCTGGAGATGAACGGCATTTCTTTCCGCTATGCCAAAGACGGGCCCTTGATTCTCGATAATATCAGCCTGAAAATACGCCCCGGCGAATATGTGGCCGTTGTCGGCAGGACCGGCAGCGGCAAGTCAACCCTCATGCGCCTGTTATTGGGTTTTGAAAAGCCGGAAACCGGGGGCATCTACTACGACGGGCATAGCTTGGATAGCCTTGACCTCCGCGCCCTGCGGCAATGTATCGGTGTAGATATGCAAAACGGCAAGCTGTTCGCCGGGTCAATCTTCGCCAATATCGTTGTTACCGCGCCGTGGAAAACCCAGGAAGACGCCTGGGCGGCAGCGGAAATGGCCGGGATCGCTAAGGACATCCGGGAGATGCCGATGGGGATGCACACCATGATCACCGAAGGCGGCGGCGGGGTATCCGGCGGCCAGCGCCAGCGGCTATTGATTGCCCGCGCCCTGATCTCAAAACCACGGTTGATCTTCTTTGATGAGGCCACCAGCGCCCTCGACAATATCACCCAAAAACACGTCGCCGATTCGGTGGCATCTTTAAAAGCCACCCGCGTCGTCATCGCCCACCGGCTATCCACCATCAAAGGCTGTGACCGGGTTATCGTATTAGATAATGGCCGGATCGTTGAACAAGGCGGATATGACGAGTTGATGAATAAAAAGGGCGAGTTTTATGAGCTGGTAAAGCGGCAGACTGTGTAAACAATACTGTGTAAACAATACTGTTACAGTTCAGATGTGACTATCCCGCGAAGATAAAATTGCGCTTTTGCGCAATTTTTCGAGGATTGCAAGCGCCAAAATGCGTTTTTCAGCATTTGAACTCTTGCAAAGCAAGAGTTTGTGCAAATTGTTGCTGTTCACAGCGTAGCTGTGAATAGTAACAAAATTTTTGCTATGTATGCTACCTTGAGGACTATCCACAGCAAGTATTCTCTGTAAAAATAAAGAAGTAAATATAGCAATAATGGGGGATAGCGATGAAAAAGGATACAGAAAAAAACATTTCCGGCATCGGTATTACAGAAGAAAGCCTTGAAACTGTAACGGGTGGCCATCACAATGACCACGATTATTTTGATTGGGTCAGATGCTTCACACCGATACCGAACAGCAGATGCCATATCCGGGAGAAACCGGATGCCAGATGTGTTCATTTGCGTGTGGAGACGATTCCTGAGACGGCCGGAACGGAAAAATACCGCTATGTCTGCGCCAAAGGTTGTTTTGATTATCATTCGAAGACACCACTGCACTAAAAAATATTCGCAAGTATACTACCCAGGGGACTTTGCGGCAAAAGTCGGCTACACTATAATTTTAATAGGAGAAAAAGAACATGGACGAAAACAAAACACTCAGCGAGGAACAGTTAGGGGACGTATCAGGCGGCGGCCCCCATTTGGTCAGCGCACCCGACAGTGAAAGTAAATGTTATTTCCAAACCAACATTGCGCTGCGGACTGTCATTGGAGAAAACGGCCAACGGGTGCGGCAAGGCAAATGTACCTCTATATGCGGCAAATGCTCGTGCCACGGAACAGGGCATTGTGTTGACAAATGGCATCTGCTTAATGACATCACGCACGAATTGGAGCCGGCAGGATTCAGCAACCATGCCAATAAAAAAGTAAGCAACAACTACAA
>Ga0082212_10007978_pt1 | contig 13904 bp, 14 predicted proteins | sample TergutNt197P3_FD_71548 | JGI IMG/M metagenome (GOLD analysis project Ga0082212, IMG submission 71548) | Neocapritermes taracua P3 segment gut microbial communities from Petit-Saut dam, French Guiana - Nt197 P3 | ecosystem: Host-associated > Arthropoda: Insects > Digestive system > Gut ... | reverse complement strand
AAATCGCGGCGCGCAGCTGCCTGCCCTGGCATTCGGAAGCAATGCGCCACAGCTTCGAACATTTGGCTGAACTTGCCGGCTTTGCCCTGGATGTCCCCAACTCCTGCCCGGCCTGGCCGATGAAGCCCGGCAGCCTGCTGACGGAATACGCCTGCGCGGCGTTTCAGGAACTGACCGGCCAAAGCATGAGCGTTGACCCGGCGCATGCGGGACTTGAATGCGGCATTTTTGCCGCCAAGAACCCGGAGCTGGATATGATTTCCCTCGGGCCGCGCATCGAGAATGCCCACAGCACGTCCGAAACCCTGTACCTGGACGGGCTGGCCGATACCTTGCGCTGTATCGTGAGAACCTTGGAAAAGATTGCGGATGCGGGTGACGTTTGTTGTCAGCATGGCTACCAGGGGACAACTTGTCCCTAGGCAGCCACCGATTTTATAGACATATCCTAAGTGTCGGCTTGGTTGCCATACCCATAGGCTCGACACTATGAGCTGTCGGCAAGGTGGGGGCAGGTCAACGGCGCGTTACGACATCAACTTGCCTTGTACTGGATTTTCCGTGTCGTCGCTCCCGTTATCCAATAAAAACGCTGCTATGAAAAGACCAGCTAAAGCGCATTTTCCTGGGTTTTCGGAGACGAATTTTTTCAGTTTTACCATCATGGTGTTCATATCTTCTGGAGTTAGTTCAAGATTTTCTACCTTTACAACTGCTCCAGTTTCAGGATTGCTTTGTATGCGGATATCAAGTTTTTTCCTTATTGCTGGTTCATTCATCACTGACTCCTTACATAGCGTGCTAAAAAAATGGTTAATCTTGGCGTTAGTAACGATATAAATGAACTCTCACCGGCTGCTGCATTTGATGTAGGATTTGCATGTTCTGCATATACTGTTGCCGTGACGCCCGATCTATGGCGCTTGCTGCTCGGTGTGCGGCTGCGGCCTGCTCCCGCTGTGCGGCGGCATATACCCTTTGAGCCTCAAACTGCTGCATGGCCGCAAACGCGGCCTGTTGTTGTTGGGCGTGCATCTGCTGCTGGACTGCGATCTGGACCAAAGTAGTGAAGAACTGGTTTTTAGATTGGGCTTCATACTCCTGCATCATAGCATAAGCCTCTTTCTGCTCTTTCGGCTTTATGTTTTGTTGTATGAAGGCAATGCTTTGCGCCCGACTGTCTTCAAACATTTGTAAATATTGAATAAGATAGCCTATCTGCTCAGGGTTCATATTCTCGATAATAGCAATAGCGGCATATTGCGACTGAGGGTCAAGTTCCCGTAGCATCGCATAGTTAGAAGCTACAAATTGTGGTCGTGGCTGATAGTATTGTTGAGCCACGGGAGTTGGCGCACAACCAGCAATCAGACTAAAAAATAACATCAACAATATTAACCTAATAACGATCATGCCGTCCCCTCCCGAATTGTTGACCTTTTGGAAAAGCACAATTTGCCAAACGCGCATCCCCCGGTGGGGAGTGGCAATTTGGGCGGTCAATCATTTGCTATATAGTCAATTGACAGCCATCAATCAGGTACTGTGCCACAGCCTTCTCGAATGTAGCCAGTGTAACGGCAAATTCTACATATAAACGCTATTGTTAGGAGGAACTGCTACCATCCAAACCAAATTTTTGGGTATTCTATCCCGTGGTCTTATATCCGTCAATCGGGAATTATTTGTAGATGGCAAAACCTTCTGCAAAGCATGCGGGCAATCCTGCGTTGGTATCGCTAGGAAAAACAGTCCGTTCCCTCCGTGCTGAGCGAAAAATCTCGCAGGAAGCATTGGCAGATGGCGCCAATCTTGATCGTTCATATATGGGCGGCATTGAGCGAGGCGAACACAACATCACCATCCTGAACCTGATGAAGGTTGCTGTGCAGCTTGACCTCAAGATAAGTGAGTTATTTGCAAGGGCTGGGCTGTGATGTGCCAGACTGATACGCTGGTTGCGTGGAACCGCGAATCGCGTTCATCCCTTCATCACAATAACCGGCTTGAAGTGATCCCGAATCTCCACCACAAGCCCTTCCTGCGCGCGCAACACAGCGCCGATATCCTTATAGGCCCAGGGAGCCTCATCCAGAACAGCGGCATCCGCGCGGCAGACGATGCCCTTCATACATTTTTGCAGTTCCTTGACGCCCCCCTGCTTTACCGCCGCCTTGCGGGAAAATTTGCGCCCCGCGCCGTGTGAGGCCGAGGAAAGATATGCGTCATTGCCCAGGCCCACGGTGATATACACCCCGTCGCGCTGGTTGGCCGGGATAACGCCAAGCTGCCCTTTTTCCGCCGGGGTCGCGCCTTTGCGGTGCAGCACCAGGCGCGCGGACTGCTCCAGAGCATGATTGTGGGTTTCATTGATAAACGCGGCAGAAGCCATGAGCGCCGCGCATTGCGCCGCAACGAAGCCGAGGGCCAGCAGAACCTGTTCCAGCATGCGTCGGCGGTTTTCCAGGGCAAAGTCCAGCGCCCACCGCATGTCCGCCAGGTAGGCCTGGCCGAGTGCGGAGTCCAAAGGCAAAAGCCGCCCCTTTTTCATGTAGGAGGCGGCGATATCATACCCGCAACGCCGGGATCCGGAATGGACGGTGACGCCGAGCTGTCCGGCGGCGTTCACGCCAAGTTCCAGGAAATGATTGCCGCTGCCGAGCGTGCCGAGCTGCGCGGCGGCAAGCGGCGCCAGGGTCTTTTCCAGCGCTGTGTCGCCGCAGGCGGAGCGAAAGATCATGCCCCCGTCCGTTGCGTGGCCCTTGCCGAGTCCGGCCGGAATGCGCCGCCGCAGGAGGTCAAAAAGCTCTTCCCGGTTCTGTTTCGCATCCAGGCCAAGTTCGGCCAGGCTCTTTTCCGTGTTGACGTGGCACATGCCGCAACCGATGTCATAGCCGACAAAGGAAGGGCACACCACCCCGCGCAGGAGCGCAACGCCGCCGATGCACAGGTCATAGCCGGCATGGACGTCGGGCATAATGACAAGACGCGTAAGTTCCGGCAGTTCCAGCACCTTGATAATCTGCTTTTGCGCTTGTGCGTCAATATCTTCCCAGGGAAGCGCCAGGGTCAGTTTGGCGTGTTGCATACGGCGTCCGTGCCTGCTGGACAAGAAGGATGAAGATGCTTACAGTCGTACTATGCAATAATCCGCTTGCGCGGGTCAGCTCTCGAAGAGGGTGCGTGTATGGCAGAGCAGCAGCGTGTTGAGGAACGGATTGCCCTGGTGGATATCAAGGTCTCGCTCAACGCCGATGGCGAGAGGATTTTGCACTGCGAACTGCTGGATGTAAGTCCCAGCGGCGCCCGCCTGAAACTGCCGCCCGGAGAAAAACGCCGCAAGGGCGGGGAAAAAGTGATGCTGCAAGCCCACAGCAGACCGCTGGGGGACTTGTTCAACAACAGGCAGGCCCTCGTCATCTGGACGGACGGAGACCAACTCGGCATGCGCATGGTTGATCCCCTGGCCTTGCCGGAAGAGGAACTGCGCACAATTCTTCAGTTTCACCTCCCCGCAACGGAGTAGCAAACTGAGACGCTACCCCTATTTGAAGAGGTAGCCGTACTTGACGCCTATACCGTCCGTGCGCTGCACCAGGCCGTCTACCAGCGCCTCCACCCCTTCCATGGTCAATACGCCCACCTCCCGCGACAGCAGATAGGCCAGGTGTCCTTCGCTCTGGCTGAACGCCCAGGTGATGCTGTACACCGAGCCGATTCCGGGCCGGGAGGGGAATTCCTCCATGGTGTTCAGCAAAAGACGCAGCTTGGGCTGATCGCGTTCTTCGAGCTTGAAGAGGTTGCTGCCGTTAAACTTTTCCTTGAGACGCATGGACAGGCGTGCGCCGATATTGTCAATGCCTTCGTGAACGACAGCTACCGCCGTGCTGCGCGCTTCCGCCTTGGCGGGCGTATCCGGCTGCGACTTGGCCGGCTGCTGCACCTTGCCGCTCACGGCGCCGGTGGTGGCGGCATCAGCGGCGAACACGCTGCCTGAAAAAGCCAGCAGCAGGACAAGCGGACAGAGATGACGCAGATGTTTCATGAGAGCGCTCCTTTTCTCTTCAGTTCACGGTCAATGTACTGCACGAGCAGCAAGGAAACAAGGGCCAGGCCCGCGCCCATCCAGAAAGGAATGCTGTAGTCAAGGAGCCACAGCATGCCGCCCAGAGCGGGTACGCCCACGGCCGCGATATGGTTGATGGTCACGCTGACCGCCATGCTGGGCGCGATGTCTTCGGGCGCGGCGATTTTCTGGAAAAAGGTTCGCAGGGCGATGCCAAAGTTGAAAAATACCTGGTCGATGATGTAGAGGAGGCAGATGAGCAGGTCGTTCTGCAGCAGCGCGTAGCCGGAAAAAATGCCCAGCACGGTGACGTATTCCAGGGTGAGCAGGCGTCGTTCTCCCCAGACGTTGATGGCCTTGCCGATCAGCGGGTTCAAAAACCAGTTGATGGCGTTGTTGATGACGAACAGCATGGAAATGCCGGTAAGGGAATAGTCAAAGCGTTCCACCAGCAGCAGTACGGAAAACACGGTGAAGATCTGCCGCCGCGCGCCCTGCAGAACAGTCAGGACATAAAAAAGCCAGTAGCGGCTTTTGAGCACCACGCCCGCCCGCTGCTTGGGCAGGCTTGAGCAGTCCGGGCGGCGGGACAGGGCGTACAGGGCGGCGCAAAAAGCCAGCCCGCCCACGATCAGGTACATCTGGGAAAAGCCGAGAAAGGAGGAGCACCCCAGAATAAGCGCTCCGGCCAGCAGGTTGCCGCCGGCGGTCAGGCCGCGCAGCCGCCCCATGACAAGCGGCGTTACGCGCGCGTCATAGGCCTGCAGGATAAGGGACTGGTTGTTGGCCTCAAAAAAATGAAAACCCGTGGACAGGATCAGCGTGGTCAGCAACATGCCGCCATAGGAAGGAAACATGCCCGTAACCAACACCCCCAGGCCCAGGGCAAGCACCGCAATCGCGGCCAGCGTCTCTTCCCGCATCAGGTACAGCAGCGCGATGACAAGCGCGGTCAAAAGACCCGGCACTTCCCGCACGGAATGTATCACGCCGAACTGCGCGGCGTTCAGTCCCACCACCTCCACCGCGAAATTGGCGCACATGAGGGTCCAGGCCTGAAAGGCCACCGTGCTCGCGGCGGTGAGCACAAAGAGGAACAGGTACATCCTGCGGCCGAATTCGGTGGTGATTTCATGCGGGCGGAACATGCGGATTCCTGTTTCAGGCGCGGCAGATTTTTGTTAGGGAATTTTGGACGGCTTTCAGTATTGCCGCGAAGATGCGTTTACGCAAATAAAAAAAGTTGCGCCCCGTGAATTTCGCCAACCTGCACATCCACAGCTATTTTTCCGACGGCCTTTCGTCTCCGGCCCTGCTCGTGCGCCATATCCTCGATCATCCCGGCTGCCGCTGCTTTGCCCTGTGCGATCACGACAGTCTTTCGGGTATCGAGCCCATGTTCCGGGCGCTTGCGCACCTTCCGCCCGACGCGCGGGCGCGGCTGCGCTTTGTTCCTGCTGTGGAGCTTACCGTGCTGGAGCCTGCCCTGAACGTGCGCATCCACATGCTCGGCTATTTCCCCAAGCTGCGCGAAGACAATCTGGACAGGGAACTGCCGCGCCTGGACGCGCTGATCGGCGAACGCGGAGCGCAGGCGGCCGCAGAGCGCGGCGTTAAGGAACTGGATGTCCGCATCGCCAAAGCGCATGCCTTGAACCTGGACGGCCTGGCGGACAGGCATCCCGACCTGGAGGAAGCCACGCTCCGCCTGCGGCAGGCCACCAACGCGGGACACGCCGCCATTTTCTCCCGGGAGGGCAAAGATGCGGATAGCATCCGGCATCCCATCTCCTTTACCTACCAGGATTTGGTGAACAACTGGGAAACGCTTGTCCCCGGCGCGGGCAGGGAACGTATCCTGCTCTATTGCCTGCGGCCCACGGCGGAACGGCGTCAGCGGCTGGCCGGGCTCTTCATGCGGGACGGCATGGGAGAGACGGAAGCCGCGCGCCTGGCGGAAGAACGCATGTCCATTCTGCTGCGGGCCAGAACGGAAGCGGACGACGCCACATCTTTCCTCTCCCCCCTGGAAGGGCTTACCCTGCTGAAGGAGGCCGGGGCCGTGGTTGTCCTGGCGCATCCCGGCGTCACCTATCCGGGTCTTCCCCTAAAAGCCGTGGATGACGCGTTGGTGCGGCCCCTGGCCGCAGCGGGCCTGGACGGGATGGAAGTGTTTTACCCCTATGGGCGCAGCGTGCGCAGCCGGCTCGTGCGCCACTATCGCGCGCTGGCGCGGCAGCTCGGCGTGAAAGCTTCCGGCGGCACGGACTTTCACGGCGACGGGCGCAGCGGCATAGCCGAGCTGCGCCTGCCCCTGCGCCTGGCCGAAGATCTTCTCGGTGGCATAGGCTAAGCACGGATAAGGCTTTCGGCCTGCTTACGCGTGATCCTCAAAGAGTGCGGGGCATGGTGAAAACGCAGAAATCTGTACTGGTCAAGCCCCTTTGCCGCGCACTGCCTATCAGCATGTCCGGCGCACATTGACAACTATACGGCACTGCCGTACAGCAATCACATGTACTATGAATTTATAGAGCTTGCGCCCTTTGCCGCTGTGCGCAACGCACTGTTCACGGAGCGTTTCGATGAACAGGACACATGAACTTTTGCAGCGGATGATGGATGACCCCAGCGGGCAGATGCTGCGCCCTGCGCGTAAAACCGTGTTAGTCCCCCAGCCTGACGGTTCTATTGTTCGTCGAGTGACGGACGCGGCCGGGAAGGTGGCTGAAGATACGATCAGCGCGGAACAGCGCCTATCCCTTGACGCAAGGATACAGCTTGAGATGTCGCAGCAGCAGTTTGCCGCAATGTTGGGCATTTCCGTGCGGACTGTGCACGATTGGGAACAGGGACGGAGAGAACCTTCCGGGGCGGCGCGCACCTTGTTAAAGATAGCTGCCCGCCACCCTGAAGTGGTGCGCGAGGTTTTGGAGTGCTCCGCATGTACCTGGGCATAGACGCAGGCGGCACGCATACCGACGCCGTGATCATCCGCGACGGCGCAATTGCGGCGCGCGCCAAGATTCCCACGCGGCACGAGGATCTCGTCGCCACGCTGCACGAGGTGCTGGCCGCCCTGCCCTCGGAACTCCGCACGAACGTCACGCGCGTCACGCTCGGCACCACGCTGGCGGTCAATGCCCTGTTGCAGGACAAGGCGGATGCCGTGGGACTCGCCCTGTGCGGCGGGCCCGGCCTTGACCCGGCCCGCTTCGCCCTGGGCGACTATACCCATGTGGTTCCCGGCGGCCTTGATCACCGGGGAATGGAGGTCACGCCGCAGCGGCTCGACACTTTGCAGGCCTCCGCAAAAAGCTGGCAGGCGCAGGGCGTGCGGGCCTTCGCGGCGGTCAGCAAGTTTTCGCCGCGCAACCCCGCGTTTGAACAGGCCATGGCCGGGATCCTCGCTCCCTTCGGCGACATCGTCTGCCAGGGACGCCTGCTTTCCGGCCTGCTGAACTTTCCGCGCCGCATTGCCGCCGCCTATTACAACGCGGCCATATGGCGGCTGCACAACGCGTTCGCCGATGCCGCGGACGCCGCCCTGCGGGAAGCGGACATTCGCGCCCCCCTGTTCTTCCTCAAGGCCGACGGCGGTTCCATCCCGCTTGCCGCCTCGCGCGCGCGTCCCGTCCACTCGCTCATTTCCGGCCCGGCAGCCAGCGCCATGGGTTTGCTGGCCCTTGCGGACGCCGGGGAGGACGCCGTCCTCCTGGACATAGGCGGCACCACAACGGACATCGCCCTGTATGCCGACGCTTCGCCGGTCCTGGAGCGCGAGGGCATGATCGTGCGCGGACGGGCGACTCCGGTGCGCGCGCTGGCCGCTTCCTCCATCCCCGTGGGCGGCGACTCCGCCCTGAGCGTCGCGGACGGGCAGGTGCGGGTCGGCCCCCTGCGCCACGGTCCGGCGCTGGCCTTTGGCGGCAACGTGCCCACCCTGCTTGACGCTTTGAACACGCTGGAAAACGCGCCAAGCGGCAATGCCGGAGCGTCGCGGGATGGGCTGCAAGCGCTGGCCGCCGCGCACGGCCGGCAGGCCGGGGACCTGGCCCGCGAAGCCGTGCAGGCCGCCCTGGCCGCCATCGCCCAAGCCGCGCGCGAACAGCTTGAACGCATCAACAGCCGCCCCGTCTATACCCTCGCTGCCCTGCTGGAAGACCGCAGACTCACGCCGAAACGGGCCTTTCTTGTAGGCGGTCCCGCCCTGCTGATGCGGCCCCTGTTGGAGAAGGAACTGGGCCTGCCCGTGCTGTGCCCTCCCCATGCGGATATCGCCAATGCCGTGGGCGCGGCCGTCAGCCTGCCCTCCACGGCCTTGGAGCTGTTCGCGGACACGGCCGCAGGGCAAGCCTCCGTGCCTGTGCTGGGAACAGCATGGCCCGTGGGCCGATCCTACAGCCTGGAACAGGCCGAGGACGACGCGCGGCGGCTTTTGCGGGAACAGCTCACTACGGAAAGCGGCGGCCACAGCCCGGAAGAACAGGACGTGGACATAGTGGAATCCGCCCTGTTCGCCACGCTGGGCGCATACGGGCAGGGCGCGCGGGATATCCGCGTCATCTGCCAGGCCAGGCCGGGGATCGCCTGCCGGGTGGCGGCCTGACCGGGGCATGCATCAGCCGCCGCCGCTTCCTGGCCGGCCTGGCGGCCACGCTTGCCGCCTGCGGCCATCGTCCCGCTTTCGCCGCGCCGGCGGAGGGGGCCATCCCCATCCTCATGTTCCACAAGGTCTGCGACCGCCCGCACAGCCCGGAGGAAATCTCGTCCGAACAACTGGCGCGGCTGTTCGACTTCATCTGGCAACAGGGCTTTGCTCCGCTCAACATGAGCGATATCCTGCTCGGCCGGGTAGACGCCGTGCTCCCCAAGGGCCGCAAGGCCCTCGGCATCACGGCGGATGACGCGCACCCAAGCCTCGTCTATGCGCGCAAGGAGCACCGACAGGCTGCGACCAGCCATTCCTTCGTGGAAATTTTCGCGGCTTCCGCCGAGCGGGCCGGACTTGCCCCCAGGTCCACCTTTTTCCTGAGCGGCGAAAGCTACTTCGGCGGCAAGCGCGGCCTCGCCTGGGTGCTGGATCAGCTCGCCCCCCTGCCGGGCCTGGAATGCGGCTACCATACGCGCAGGCATCACAAAATGACGGGCTGGGGCTACAAGCAGACACGGCAGACGCTTGAGGAACAGATGGAAGATTTTAGGGCGAGAGGCGTGTTCGAGCGGATTCCCCGCATCCTCGCCTATCCCTATGGCCTGCCCCCGGCCGCCGAAGCTTTGCCCGCGCTGGAACACCTGGACTTTCTGGGCGCGGCGCTCGCCTTTCCGGGGGTCAACGAGGCCAGGTATGCCGATCTGCCTGTCTGCCGCTACGGCCGCGCGGGCCTGCTGACCCCGCGCTTCCATATTCCCCGCGTGAATATCGGCGCGTATGCCTATGCCCCCAGGGGCGGCGCCGTGCCCATTGACCCGCTGGACGACTTCCGCAAGGATGCCGGAACCATCCCTGATATATACCAAAGCGGAATGTAAACTCCCCCGGATGCCGATGCCTGTCCACCTTGTCCTGTATGAACCAGAAATCCCGCCCAACACGGGGAACGTGGCGCGCCTGTGCGCGGCCATGGGCGTGCCCCTGCACCTTGTCGAACCCCTGGGTTTTTCTTTGGACGACAAAAGCCTCAAGCGCGCGGGGCTCGACTATTGGCCGCAAGTGGACGTGCATGTCTGGTCCGGCCTTGCCGCGTACCTGGAGGCAGCGGGCAGGGGCCGGCGTCTTGTGGCCACCACGGCCCGGCGGACGCGACGGATAAGCGCCCTGCCGCAGACAGTCTTCACCCCGGACGACAGCCTGATCTTCGGGCCGGAAACGCGCGGCCTGCCGGCGCAGGTGCTGGATCAATGCGCCTTGCGCGTGCATATCCCCATCCGGGCCGGCGCGCGCAGCCTCAACCTGTCCACCGCCGCCGGAATTGTGCTCTATGCCGCCCTGGCCTGCCTGGGCGCATTGCCCGCCTGCGGGGGGTCTCAAAGTTGAACTGCTCCGGGATGCGCTACGCTTTGCGCCGCAGCACCTTGCGGGCCGCGTTTTCGATATCTGCGGCCGTCATGCCGAACGTCCGCATGAGGTAGTCCTGTTTGCCCACCTCCCCGAAGCGGTCGCGCACGCCTATGCGCTCCAGGGGCGTCGGGCGCCCCTCGGCGAGAACCTCCGCAACCGCGCTGCCCAAGCCACCGATTATGCTGTGATTTTCCGCGGTCACCATGGCGCCGGTTTCCGCGGCTGCTTGCAGGATCGCCTCCGCGTCTATGGGTTTCACGGTATGGATATTCAGGACGCGGGCCTTGATGCCGGACGCGCCAAGGCTGCCGGCGGCCGTGAGGGCTTCCGCCACGCACACCCCGGCGGCGATCAGCGTGACATCCGTTCCGTCCAGCAGGACATCCGCCCTGCCCGGCGTAAATTGATAGCCTGCCGGGAACACGGCTTCGACCGTTTTTCGGAACAGGCGGATATAGAGCGGCCCGTCCTGATAGGTCAGAACAGGCAGTGCGGCCGTAAGCTGCACACTGTCCACAGGCTCGAAAATGCTCATGCCGGGCAGGGTGCGCATGATGCCCACATCTTCAAGGGGCATGTGCGTGCCGCCGTTCAGTTCCGCGCCCACGCCGGGATCGGAGCCTACGATGCGCACATTCAGCCCGGCATAGCAGATGGAAATGGCGATCTGGTCAAAACAGCGGCGGGTCGCGAAAGTGCCGAAGGAGTGGATGAAGGGGATTTTGCCGGCAGCGGCAAGACCGGCGGCAACGCCCGCCATGTTTGCCTCGGCCACGCCCACGTTGAAGGAACGGTCGGGAAAGCGTTCCGCAAACGCTTTCATGCCGTGCGCGCCCATGAGGTCGGCCTGCACCGCGACGATACGCTCGTCCTTCTCAGCCAAGGCCATCATGGCCGCGCAATAGGCGGCGCGCATTTCCTGTTGTTCCCGCATGAGATCGCTCCGTTCCTATTGTAGTTCGCGCAGGGCCGCCTCGGTCTGCTCCGGGCTCAGGGGCATGTTGTGCGAGCCGTACTTGTTTTCCGCAATGGAAATGCCCTTGCCCTTGATTGTTCGCATCACGATGGCCGTGGGTTTGCCTTGCGCAGCGCGCGCAAGGGCAAAGGCCTTTGCAAGCTCTCCGAAATCATGGCCGTCAATAACCGTGGTCGCCCATCCGAAAGCGCTCCAGCGTTGTTCCATGGGCCGCACGGAATTGATGTCGTCGGTCATGCCGTCTATCTGCATGCCGTTGTCATCCAGGATCGCCACCAGCGTGTCGAGTTTTTGGGCCGCGGCATACATGGCCGCTTCCCATACCTGTCCTTCCTGCTGCTCCCCGTCGCCGATAAGGCAGAAGCAGCGATAGCTTTTTTTATCAAGGCGGGCGGCAAGCGCCATCCCTATGGCGCAGGACAGTCCCTGGCCGAGGGAACCGGCGGTCATGTCCACTCCCGTGGTCAGGCGCATGTCGCAATGGCTGGGCAACTGCGTTCCCGGCCGGTTCAGCGTGGCGAACAGCTCTTTGCCGAAATAGCCGCGCATGCCGAGCAGGGTGTACAGGGCCGGGCCGGCGTGTCCCTTGGACAGAATGAAGCGGTCGCGGTCGGCCCAGTCGGGCTGCTCGGGCCGGATGCGCATCTCCTGGTAGTACAGGTAGACCAGGGCCTCGATGATGGAGAGACAACCGCCGACATGCCCGACCCCGAGACCGCCGATCATGCGCACGACCTCGCGCCGTGCTTCACGGGCGAGCCTGGTCAATTCTTCCTGCGTGTTTGGCATGGCGTCTTCCTTTTCATGCAAAAAGCGGACGCCCGGAGAAGGATCCGGGCGTCAGCAAAGGATTTCAGATGAACACGTTCAGCGGAACGCGGCGATGTTCAGGCGCATTACGGCCCGCCTCAGCGAAGTTTCCGCGCGCGTGAGGTCCACGTTTTCCGCCTTTTCCGCCAGGCGTTTTTCCGCCCGTTCCCTGGCGGCCTGGGCCCTGGACTGGTCAATGTCCTCGGCCAACTCCGCCGCCTCGGCCAGCACCGTCACCGTGTTGTCCGACACATCGGCGAAACCGCCGGATATGAAGACATGCCGGCTTTTGCCGTCCGCGCTGTACCGCAGGTCGCCTATGGCCAGGGCCGAAAGCAGGTTGACGTGGTTGGGCAATACCCCAAACTCGCCTTCCACGCCGGGCGCGCTGACATAGTCCACCGCCTGGCTGACGAGCTGCCTGTCGGGCGTGACCACTTCAAGCTGGAGCGCGTTTTCCATGGTCGGCTCCTTATTGCCCCTGGCGCTTGTTGAACTTGTCCACGGCCATTTCAATGCCGCCGAGCATGTAGAAGTCGCCTTCGGCAAGATGGTCGTAGTCGCCGTTCAGGATACCCTTGAAGCCGCGAATGGTGTCTTCAAGCTTCACGTATTGCCCGGGCGTGCCGGTAAAGGTTTCGGCAACGTGGAAGGGCTGCGACAAAAAGCGCTGGATGCGCCGCGCGCGGGCCACGACGATTTTATCCTCGTCGGACAGTTCATCCATGCCGAGAATGGCGATGATGTCCTGCAAATCCTTGTACTTTTGCAGCACCTGCTGGACCGAGCGCGCCACGGAGTAGTGTTCCTGCCCCACCACGTTGGGGTCAAGGATGCGCGAGGTGGAGTCCAGCGGATCCACCGCGGGGTAAATCCCCAGTTCCGCAATCTGGCGGGAAAGCACGAGCGTGCCGTCCAGGTGCGAGAAGGTGGTGGCCGGGGCCGGGTCGGTCAGGTCGTCGGCGGGCACGTACACGGCCTGCACCGAGGTGATCGATCCCTTGTTGGTGGAGGTGATGCGTTCCTGCAGGGCGCCGAGGTCCGTGCCCAGGGTGGGCTGGTAGCCCACCGCCGAAGGCATGCGCCCGAGCAGCGCGGACACTTCGGAGCCGGCCTGGGTGAAACGGAAGATGTTGTCAATGAAGAGGAGCACGTCCTGGTTTTCCTCATCACGGAAGTATTCCGCGCAGGCAAGGGCCGTCAGGCCCACGCGCGCGCGCGCGCCGGGGGGCTCGTTCATCTGGCCGTAGACAAGGGTGGCGCGTTCCAGAACGCCCGCTTCCTTGAGTTCGTAATAGAGGTCGTTTCCTTCACGGGTGCGCTCGCCGACACCGGCGAACACGGAGCTGCCGCCGTGCTGCTTGGCGATGTTGTTGATCATTTCCATGAGGATAACGGTTTTGCCCACGCCCGCGCCGCCGAAGAGACCCATCTTCCCGCCCTTGGGGAAGGGAATGAGCAGGTCAACGACCTTGATGCCGGTTTCAAGCAGTTCCACCTTGGTGTTCTGCTCGGTGAATTCCGGCGCCGGACGGTGGATGGGCATCCTCTTGTCGGACTCGATGGGCCCGAGTTCGTCCACGGGACGGCCGATGACGTTCATGATGCGGCCCACGGAAGCCTTGCCCACCGGGACGCGGATGACGTCGCCGGTGTCCAGGGCGTCCATGCCGCGCACGAGGCCCTCGGTCGCGTCCATGGCGATGGTGCGCACCACGTTGTCGCCCAGGTGCTGGGCGACTTCGCACACCAGATCGGGGGCATCCGTGTTGTTCGGGTTTTTGATTTCCAGCGCGTTCAGGATGTTGGGCAGCTTGCCGCTCTCGAACTCCACGTCAACGACAGCGCCGATGACCTGCACAATTTTACCGATACTCTGACTCATGCGTCACTCCCTTTTTAGCCTTTCAGCGCTTCAGCGCCGCCGACGATATCCATGAGGTCACTGGTAATGCTGGCCTGCCGCACCTTGTTGAAGAGGCGGGTCAACG
>Ga0082212_10007977_pt1 | contig 13905 bp, 10 predicted proteins | sample TergutNt197P3_FD_71548 | JGI IMG/M metagenome (GOLD analysis project Ga0082212, IMG submission 71548) | Neocapritermes taracua P3 segment gut microbial communities from Petit-Saut dam, French Guiana - Nt197 P3 | ecosystem: Host-associated > Arthropoda: Insects > Digestive system > Gut ... | reverse complement strand
TGCTGCAATCCCGTCTTCCACAGACCATAACCGCTTTATTGGCCGGTTCGGCGCTGGCTGTTTGCGGATTGATGCTTCAGACCCTTTTCCGAAACCCCTTGGCCGGCCCCTCTATTTTGGGCATCAGCGATGGGGCTAATCTCGGCGTCGCCTTAGTAATGCTTTACTCCGGCGGAATTTTATCGATTATAGGCGACCGCTCTCATCATCTCTCTGTCGTTTTTGCCGCTTTTCTGGGCGCTTCCGTAGTTTTACTTATTATGCTTTATTTTTCATCTAAAGTGAAAAGTAACGTTTTGGTATTGATTCTTGGAATTATGATTTCCTACTTGGCTTCTTCGGGAATATCTGTTCTTAATTCGTATGCAACGGCAGATCATGTGCGTACCTATGTGTTATGGGGCATGGGTAGTTTTTCAGGAGTATCCATGACGCAGATTCCTTACTTTTCATTGGGTATTCTTATTGGACTATTATTCGCCGTTTTATTGATTAAACCTTTGAATGCGTTATTATTGGGAGAAAACTATGCAACGAACTTAGGCATCAGAATAAAACGGACGCGCGTGTTTATCTTGCTGATAACCGGATTCTTAACGGCATTAGTCACAGCCTTCTGCGGACCGGTGACATTTATCGGATTGATTGTCCCGCACATTGCCCGGATGTTTATCCGGACTTCCAATCAAAAATGGCTTCTTCCCGCAACGCTTTTGACGGGAAGTGTTGTTGCTTTATTGTGTAATTTATTAACAACTATTCCGTTTGGAAAGGGGATATTACCTCTGAACGCCGTAACACCGCTTATCGGAGCGCCCATCGTTATTTATGTGATTTTAAAAAGCCGGAAAAGTTTGTTTCATAATTGACTTGGCGATTTTTCAAATTCATAATTTTTGTTTACTTTTGTGAGAATATCAACTACAAATTATAGATATTATGAAAATGAAATTTATCTTAATCGGTTTATTTTCGATTGCTTGCGTATTTGCAATTAAGGCTCAGAGAAATGAGAAAGAATGGGCGCTCGTTTATATAAACGGTAAATTTGGCGTAATCACTAAATCCGGAAATGAGATTGCCAAGCCGGAATTTGACTTAATCGGTAGTTTTAACAACAAGATTGCTCCCGTTATGAAGAACGGAGAGGTTTATGCGATCAACGAAAACGGTCAACGTTTGCCTTTTGTTCCTGAAACGAAAGGGAAAGCCGTTACATTTATGGAAAACAACAAATGGGGAGTGAAAACAGATAAAGATGTGGTTCTGCTTGCGCCCAAATATGATTTTATCAATAAATTCAATGATGGAAAAGCGGTTGTTTCGCTTAATGGGAAAGTGGGGCTGATTTCAGATAAAGGCGTTGAAATTATTCCTCCTACCTATAATTTTATTCATGATTTTGAGAAAGGGAAAGCGATCGTAATAAAAGATACGCTCATTGGAATGGTCGATGACAAAGGCATAGAAATTATCGCGCCCCGTTACAGCATGATTCAACGAATCAAGGGAAATAATTATTTAGTTCTGAAAGCCGGTTTATGGGGAGTGCTGAATGCTAATGGAAACGAGGCCATACCCCCAAAATACAATGCCGTATTGTCCTGTAAAGACGGATATAAGACCCTGCTTAACGGAAAAACAGGTATGCTGACAGATGATGGAACTTTGATGTTTGATCCAACTTACGATGATGTAGGAGCTAAAGATAATAACGTGTTTATCGTTACTTTGGATGGGCGCTACGGACTTCTGAACAGAAACGGAAAGCAAGTCTTAGCGCCGACTTATCAGTATATCGATAAATTTAACGGTGGTCATGCCTACATTTTGAAAGATAATTTGTGGGGATTAATCAATACAGACGGGGTAGAACTGATTGCGCCTCAGTACAATGCCATTGAAGAAACAAAAGATAATTGCTATAAGGTGTATAAAGGCAATAAGCAAGGTGTCTTCACAAAAGATGGAAAGGTGGTCGCTCAATCGGTGTATCATGATATAAGCGTTTATTGAGTTAAAAACTAAAAACTAAAAGATAAAAACTAAAAGTTATAATAATTCATAATTTATAATTATTGTGAAAATTGCATTTCATGGGGCGGCTCGTACGGTTACAGGCAGCAAACATTTGGTTACTTTAAACAAAGGCAAGAAATTTTTGCTGGATTGTGGTATGTTTCAGGGCATGGGCTCTGAAACCGAACAATTGAATCGGAATTGGGGTTTTGATCCTGCGGAAGTTAATTATGTTTTTCTCTCGCATGCACACGTTGACCATTCCGGTTTATTGCCTAAATTGGTGAAAGATGGTTTTCATGGAACGATTTATGCTACACCGGCGACGATCGACATCATTCGGGTACTACTCATGGATTCGGCAAGTATTCAACAACAGGATTTGTATCTTCTGAATAAAAAACGCGGAGAAGAAGGACGAAAACTGCTCGAACCGCTTTATACGACAGAAGATGTGCAGCATACATTCGGGTATTTGAAGCCGGTACATTATCATCAACCGGTTCAGGTAGATGATAATATCACTGTACAGTTCTTTGATGGCGGACATATTGTCGGCAGCGCTACCATTTTCTTGACATTGACAGAAAACGGAAATACCTCTACGCTTGCTTTTAGCGGTGATGTGGGCAGGTATGGTGATCCTATTCTACATTCGCCGCAGGCTTTCCCGCAAGCCGATTATATCATCATCGAATCGACGTATGGAAACAAGTTGCACGATCGAATTGAAACCTATTCCGAAGAATTGCTGAAAAATATTGAAACTACTTGTTTGCAAAAAAAGGGAAAGTTGATTATTCCTGCTTTTAGCGTCGGACGCACTCAGGAATTGTTATATGCACTGAATGACTTGGAGTTAGAGGGACGTCTTCCGCCAATCAATTACTATGTCGATAGCCCGATGTCGATCAAAGTGACGGAAATTGTGAAACAGCATCCGGAATGTTTTAACCGTTCGGTACAAAAATTGCTTCGCAAAAATATCGATCCTTTTTACTTTGAAGGACTACGTTATATTACAGATAAACGGGATTCACAGGCGTTGAATACCGATCATAAACCTTCGGTAATTATTTCCGCTTCGGGAATGGCGGAAGCAGGACGGGTGAAGCACCACATCGCCAACAGCATTGAAAATTGGCGAAATACGATTATGATTATCGGCTATTGCGAACCCAGTTCTTTGGGCGCCCGCTTGAAAGAACGTCCTGAAACCATAGGTATTTTTGGAAGTCAGTACAATGTGAAAGCGGATATTATCACCCTTAACTCAATGAGCGCCCATGCCGATTATCAGGATTTATGCCAATACCTCTCCTGTCAGGATGCTCAGGAAGTGAAACGTGTTTTTATCGTCCATGGCGAACCCAAAGGACAGGTCGAATTCAAGAAACGCCTGATGCGGAAAGGTTTTTTAGACATCACCATTCCGGAACCGCACCAAGAGTTTGGGGTTAAAAACTAAAAACTAAGAACTAAGAGTTAAGAATTTCAGTTATTCAGTTATTCAACCAAAAAGTATTTCCACGCAGGTATAACTGTTATATTGTTTGTTGGCGAAAGTTATCTCGTCGAATTGCTTACCATATCAAAAATTTTCTGCAAAGTTAATTCTTTCAGACAAACACAGAATTTTACTACTGAACCAAATGCATATTGTACAAAGTACAATAAGTATTAAATTATTAATCTGTTTTTTTGAAGAAAGAATAATAAGTATTACCTTTACCGCGGATATTCTTGTATTGAATTCACGTAAATTTATATAAAAATAATTTAATTAAAAAAGTTATGAAGAATTTCATTTTTACAATCGGAGTTTGTGCAATTATTTTTGGTATTGGAACGAGCGCTTGCCGGTCGAAAGGAACAAAGCAGTCTGAAACGAGCAATGAAGCGGTAACCACCATTGAAGATTTAGCCGAGAAAAAATGGAACTTGGTTGAATTGAACGGGGTGGATATTTCCACAGATCATCCCAATATCGCTGCGAATGCTTTCATTATGTTTCATGCGCATGGAGATGAAAGGATGGTCAATGGAAATAGCGGTTGCAACAACTTTTCGGGAACTTACAGTTTGGGATCCGGCACAGCGCTGAATTTTTCCGGTGTGGCTTCCACGCGGATGATGTGTATTGATATGACTATTGAAGATCAATTCAATCAGTTGTTTCAAGTTGTCGATAACTATACCATACAAAACGGCCGCTTGAGTTTACTTCAAGGCGAAACTCCATTAGCTCGATTTGCGGCGGAATAAAGAGAAGCCTCTAAGCCTCAACCATTCATAGAAGCCAAAAATTCTTCGTTGCTGTAGGTTTTTTCCAAACGGTCTTTCACAAATTCCATGGCTTCCAAACTGTTCATATCGGACAGATATTTACGGAGTATCCACATGTGATTCACCGTTTCGCGGTCTTGCAGCAGGTCGTCGCGGCGGGTGCTTGAGGCAATGATATCCACTGCTGGGTATATTCGTTTGTTAGAAAGCTTACGGTCTAATTGCAGTTCCATATTGCCGGTTCCTTTGAATTCTTCAAAGATAACGTCGTCCATTTTCGATCCGGTTTCTGTCAATGCGGTTGCAATGATGGTCAGTGAACCTCCATTCTCGATATTTCGGGCAGCCCCAAAAAATCGTTTAGGCTTCTGTAAAGCATTTGCATCCACTCCTCCCGAAAGCACCTTTCCGGAAGCCGGTTGAACCGTATTATAGGCGCGTGCCAAGCGGGTGATTGAATCCAACAGAATCACAACGTCATGTCCACATTCGACCATGCGTTTGGCTTTACTCAGAACGATTTCGGCAATTTTCACGTGCCGGTCGGCAGGCTCGTCGAAAGTAGAAGCGATGACTTCCGCATCCACACTTCGCTGCATATCGGTTACTTCTTCCGGCCGCTCATCTATCAGCAGGACAATCATATACACATCCGGATGATTCCACGCGATGGAATTGGCGATGTCTTTCAACAACATGGTTTTTCCTGTTTTCGGTTGAGCAACGATCAATCCGCGTTGTCCTTTTCCGATAGGGGAGAACAGATCAACCACGCGGGGAGAAATTTTATCGACCACTTTCGGACTTATGCTTGCCGTCAAACGAAAACGTTGGTCGGGAAACAGAGGCGTTAAATGGTCGAAAGGAACCCTGTCGCGTACTTCTTCCGGACGAAGTCCGTTAATCAGATCTACTTTAACCAAAGGAAAGAATTTTTCACCTTCTTTCGGAGGGCGGATAGGGCCATCGACTACGTCGCCGGTACGCAATCCGAACAGTTTGATTTGGGATTGAGAAACATATATATCATCTGCCGAAGGCAAATAATTATAATCGGAAGAACGCAGAAATCCATATCCTTCCTGAATAATTTCCAAAACGCCTGTTCCGGTCAAAATGCCTTCAAATTCATAAGCTTTGTCTTTGGGTGCATTTTGATTACCGTTATTATGATTTTTATTAGGAACAAACCCATTTTTTTGAGCCGGCTGCTGTGCCGGTTGATTTTGTTGATTCTGATTATTCGGATATTCTTTTTTAGGTTGCGGGGCTTTGGATGTAAACAATACATCGTCCAAAACACTTTTGACTTCCGGATTGTGTCGGAAAACCATTTTACCTTGTCCGAAGTTTTCTTCTGCCGGATGTTCTTTTTGGGGTTTTGATTCTACGGGAAGCGGATGTGGTTCGGACATTTCTTTTTCGGAATCCACCGGAGGCGTCGGATCAGGATTAACGGCATTTACCGGCACCGGCGCTGAATTGTCGATACGCGCTCTTTTCCGTTTTTTAATCTCCGGCTTTGTTGGTGCGGGCGCTTCTTCGACCGTTGCCTGTACCGGTTTAGGCTCTTGAATTGCAACCACAGCTTGTTCTTGTTGCTTGGGCGCTTCTTCGACTACAACTTTTTCTTTTGCCTTTCCTTTTCCTCTTCCTCTCCCTTTTTTAACTACTTTATCTTCTTTCTCTTGGGGAGGTTTTTGAGGCTCCGGATTTACTACCGGAGTAGTAATCTTTTCTATCTGAACCTTTTCTACGGGAGCAGGCGGAGTTGTTGTCACCGGTTTATCTTCTTTTTTCAGTTGCAATTTATCTGTTCTTGCTTGTCTTCCTCTCCGTTTTGACGCATTGTGATCGTTGATTTTTCCGGATGAAGTTTGTAAAGCAGCATTGATAATCGCTTGTTGATCAAGAATTTGATAGATTAAAGCGTCTTTATCTGATTTATTGACTTTTTTTAAGCCTAATTCTTTTGCCAAAGCAATCAGGTTGCTTTGATCCATTTCTTTCAGTTGCAAAATAGTATATTTCTGCATAAAATAAATTATAAAAAATAGTTGAATAAACTAAACCACATTGAGTTGAAACAATTTACATACTAAATTGGGAATAGTGAAAATAATAGTACTGTTGAATTATTATATAATTTGGACTATTTACCGTAAACAGGTTATTCGGCTGCAAATGTAAACAAAATCTTTGGTATTCCAAATAAAATTTATAAAAGTTTTAAAATATAACGTTTTTTTGTGTTATTATCGATTTTATACCGGTCGTCGATACGGTGATTTACAATCCAAACAATTTTTTCTTCTGAGGTAAGCAGCCATGTTTTTTCTTTTTGGATTTTGCTGAATTTATGGGTTGTAAAATAATCACTTACTTTCTGAAAATTCTTCATTCCTAATGGTATAAATCTATCTCCGGTTTTCCATTTCCGAAGAGTCAGAGGAAATTGAAGTTTATCGTAGTCCAAGCAAGCCGTATGCGGGTTTTTATCAATTTCCAAAGCAGGTTCGTTTAATTGAAGACTGATTGCTAACCGGATAGGGTTTTCTAAAAATGCTTCGTCCGCTTGAACCAAATATTCTTTTTCTTTTTCCTCAATGATGGGCGAGAGAAGAAATTCCTCCCTGTCTTTCAGCAGGTAATATTTCTGCGCTTGAAATATTTTTCCCGATTGACTGTCCATAGAAGCGTAGATTTCCCGAATGACTTCTTTGGGAAAGCCGTAATTCTTTAACAATTCAAACAATATCGCTTCACGTGAAGGAAATGTTTTCAACAGTGGAATAGAAATGCTGCCTTTTTCCTTATTATATACGATTTGAATGGCTTTGTTAATTTCCGGTTCATAAATTTTAAGCGTTTCATTCAGATTATCCATTGTTTGGACAATCGCTTCCCGAACGGAAGGGTTGAAAGTTTCCAGCAGTGGGATTACTTGCAAGCGGATTTTATTTCTCATCCATTTGTCTTCTTTATTACTCGAATCGGTGACAAAAGGCAGATTTTTTGTATGAACGTATTGCAGAATCTCTTTTTTGGAAACACAAAGCAAAGGTCGAATAAGGTTTCCGGTTCGCGGTTGAATACCGGTTAAGCCTTTGATGCCTGTTCCTCGTATCAAATTGAGCAGCAAGGTTTCGATGCTGTCATCCCGATGATGAGCAACTGCAATCACATCTGCTCGGCGCTCCTCTTTCAATTCGGTAAACCATTGATAGCGTAAATCACGGGCAGCCATTTCAATAGATATCCCCTGTTTTTTAGCGAAACTTCGGGTGTCGAAATCCTGCTTGAAAAAAGGCAGGTTTAATGAAGCCGTAAAATCCGCGGCGAATTGTTCGTCCCTGTCGGACTCTTCTCCCCGCAAGTGAAAATTACAATGTGCTGCCAAGCAAGTGTATCCCATATTGTGAAGGACGTGCAAAAGCGCTACGGAATCTGCGCCTCCGCTCAGTCCGACAATGATTTTATCTTTGGGTTTCAGTAGATATAATCTGTCGATATAATTTTCAATTATCTTTTTCATTTGGAGCGAAAAAATCCGATCAATCTGTGAATCAGGGTACGATTGCCTTTTGAAATGGTAAAATAAGGCTTTTGAATGGTTCCGAATGAACGAAATACACGTTCTATGCCCGGAGTCATAGATCCTTCGAAATCAAACGAAGCGGAAAAATTTGATGCTTCCCGGATGGCTTCCGAGAGTACCAAAAGATGCGCTCCCGATTTTCTTCCAACCGAATCGCTGCCTCCGGCAATATAGTAGGCGCAGTTTTCTTGCCAGACAATAAAAACGACGGCGTGTAACTGTCCGCATTGATCAAAAGCCCCCCAAGTATTTCCTTGATTTCTGGAATAAGCCGTTTCTATCAATCGACGCAAAATATCCGGATGATAGGTTTTTTTTTCTTGCCTTTCGTATGATTTAGCATATATTTCCAAAAACTGATTTTCCGGAAGATGGGTTTTAACTTCCATTTGGTATTTTGTTTGGGCTGTACTTATGTTGTGACGGATATCATAACTCCGGTTTTTCTCTATATCCGATATGTTTTTGATATCCGGCAGTATGTAGGTATAGCGCGTTGTTTGATTGAAACCTTTCCAATAAAAAGGCAACCAATCCGTAAACGAATAATGAAAATTTTGAATGAAATAACAATGTTCCGGTAAACGCCGTATCAACTCTTCACAAATGATTTGTTTCCGGAGTAAATTTTTAGAATAATTATCCTTTTCAAAATCAGGATTAAACCATATGCCCATTGTTTGTGTGAAAGCGGGCATCATAATTTGTTTTTTATATGGTCGATAAAAAGGAAAAGCGGCTTCTATTACCCCTGAATCCATACAATACAAAAGGACATCCCATTGGTTTTCTCCGCAAACACAATCCATCCACCAATCTCTTGAATATAAAGGGATGGATAATTCTTTTGCACACAACTCCCTGTATTGCTCTTTATCGGTCATATTTTTATTCCACAGCAAGCATCATCAGTAGAAATGCTTGCGCTTCGGTTGATGTACCCGGTGAATTGAAAGATGGCGATCCTGCCGCTCCTTGCACGTATCCATATTCATCTACTTTTGCTAAAGCGCCTTCTTTCATTTTCACAGCAAAATTCAGGAATTTTTTATCAATCATCCCCGACTTCACGCCTTTAAATATGGCAAAAGCAGCCATTTGAGAAAGGTTCGTTTCCTCAAAGGAATCCGGTTCGCCAACGAAGTCGTTGAACAGTCCATTGGGGAGCGCCTTGGTTTGCAATCCTTCGATCAATTCGGTGAGATAGGCCGAAATTTCAGTCTTATAGGTTTGTTCGCTGTCGGGTAATAGTTCATAAATGATGGCGAACGCCGCTGCTGCCCAACCATTGCCTCCACCCCAAAATCGAGCGTTGATAAAACGATTTTCTCCGTCATTCCACCGATGAGAATACAATCGATTTTCCGGATTCCATAGACAATTTCTGTATCCGCGGATTTGTTTCAAACATTCATCGTAATCCCCGTAGGCTGCAAGAAAGGGTGGAAGCATATAAATAGAGTCGCTCCAAATTTCACGGCTATTGTTCAGATGATACAAGGCTCCTTCTTCGTTTCTCGGCGCTTTGTTCTTACAATAGTCGTATAACCTGTCTGCAGCTTGTTTATACTTATTATCTCCGAATAATTCATAGCATTTCAAGATGCCGTATCCTGCTGCTACAGGGTCGGTAACATTATTGTTGGATCCAAGCATTGAAGAGCGGCCGTCATTCGTTTGCCTGACCAAAGCGGCATCTACCAATAACCGAAGCATATCGTAATCGGCACATTCAATCATCGCTTGTACGGCGACTCCCTGTTCCCAAGATGCCCGTTGCATCGCTAACATCGCATTTTTTGCCTTTTCGGCAAGGAGATCTGTTTCCTTCGATTCTTTGGATGAAATACCGGAAGCGCCGCACGCTCCAAGCATAACCCCTGAAAGCGTTAATGAAGCGTTGCGAATAAAAAGACGTCTATTTATCATATCTTTATACTTATTTTTATTTCTGCATCAAAGGTAATTATTTTTTTTTATATAATCTAAATCAGGAAAAATAAAAATAGTGCCGTGAAACTAAATAAAAATCTCTATATTTGCCGAAAAATTAAACCTGTATAATAAACATATTTATCATGAAAAAAATCATACTTTTGGTTGGAATTGTGTTTTTAACATTCAGTACTTCAGCCCAATGGCGTCCTGCCGGAGATAGAATTAAAACAGATTGGGCTAATAAAATTAACCCTGAAAATGTCTTGCCCGAATATCCTCGTCCAATAATGGAACGAACGGAATGGAAAAATCTGAATGGATTGTGGGATTATGCGATACTGCCTGTCGGACAAGCCGAACCGGTCAGTTTTAGCGGAAAGATTCTGGTACCCTTTGCCGTAGAATCAAGCCTTTCGGGAGTTCAGGAGAGAGTGGGCGAAAACAATGAATTATGGTATAAACGGACTTTCACTATTCCTTCTAACTGGAAAGGTAGAAATATCTTGTTGCACTTTGGGGCTGTGGACTGGAAAGCCGAAGTGTTTATCAATGATATAAAAATAGGTACGCATACCGGCGGATATACGCCTTTTTGTTTTGATATTACCTCATTTTTAAAATCCGGTGATCAAAAATTAATAGTTAAAGTATGGGATGGTACAGACAAAGGGTTTCAACCGAGAGGAAAACAGGTAAGTAATCCCAATAGTATATGGTACACACCGGTGACAGGTATTTGGCAAACAGTTTGGTTAGAGCCTGTTAATGATAAATATATTACAACTGTAAAAACGGTTCCCGATATTGATAATAACCGTTTGTCGGTGGATGTTTCTACTAACAATGCACAATTTTCAGACTATGTGGAGGTGAAAGTGCTTAGCGGAGGAAATCTGATTACTTCTGCCAAAGCGATACCTTGTCAAACACTGGATTTACATATTCCGAATGCCAATTTATGGTCGCCCGAATCACCTTTTTTGTACGATATGGAAATCAATCTTTTTTCTAACGGAAAAATAGTGGATAAGGTGAAAAGTTATTGCGCTATGCGTAAAATTTCTACTAAAAGAGATGAGAACGGAATTGTTCGCATGCAGTTGAACAACAAAGATTATTTTCAGTTCGGCCCTTTGGATCAGGGATGGTGGCCTGACGGACTTTATACGGCTCCTACCGACGAAGCGTTGGCGTATGACATCCAAAAAACCAAAGATTTCGGATTTAATATGATTCGGAAACATGTGAAAGTGGAACCTGCTCGCTGGTATATGCATTGCGACCGGATAGGAATGCTTGTTTGGCAGGATATGCCGAGTGGAGATCGTTCGCCTCAGTGGATAAACAGAAGAATGTTCGATGGCACGGAATTTCGGCGTTCGATTGAATCGGAAGCCAATTTTCGGAAAGAATGGAAAGAAATTATAGACCTTGCTTCACCACACCCCTGTGTTGTGGTTTGGGTACCTTTCAACGAGGCTTGGGGACAATTTAAAACAGAAGAGATTTCCGAATGGACAAAAACTTATGATCCCTCACGATTGGTCAATCCTGCCAGTGGAGGAAATTTTTACCGAACAGGCGACATTTTCGATATACACAATTATCCCGGACCGGAAATGTATTTGTACGATGCCGAAAGAGTGAACGTTTTGGGAGAATACGGAGGCATAGGCTTGCCTTTGGAAGGACATCTTTGGCAAACAGACCGGAATTGGGGTTATGTTCAGTTTAAAAATTCAAAAGAGGTGACAGATGAATACATTAAGTTTGCCGAAATACTGAAAAAATATATCCAAACCGGATTTTCAGCTGCCGTATATACACAGACCACCGATGTCGAAGGTGAAGTCAATGGTTTGATGACCTACGATCGCAAAGTCGTTAAATTGGAAGAAGACAGGTTACGAAAAATAAATCGGGAAATTTGTACCTCACTCGATAAATAAACTTGTAACTCGTAACCTGTAACTTGTCACTAAACTTTAGGCGGCACTCCCGGTAAGGCAATTTCTTCCTTAATACCCGGAACAGGTCCGAATTCGTATGTTTCCGGTCCTAATTTTAGCGAAGAGGTCAAGATGTCATTATAAGTAATATTCTTGCCCGTATAGGCTGCTTCACGTCCCATAATTCCCAACAGGGTAGAAAGCACCTGTTTTTCCACATCGTTGATCGGTTGTCCTGTACGGATTGCAGTGACTAAACGAACGTGTTCCAATACGTAAGCATTAGACAATCCATCGGATCCAGTGGATTCGTATTTCCATGATGTGGAGCCATCCAAATTAAATATTTCACCGGTTCCACCTTTGCAGTTAGCCCAACCTTTTGTTCCGAATAGCATGACTTCGGTCACGTTGTCGCATCCGTTTATTTGTCGTGAAGTGCAGTGAGCACGAAATCCGTCTTCGTATTCATATTCTACACTGAAAAAATCATATACATTTCCTGTTACGCGGCGAGCGCGACCGCCTGTTGCTTTAGCTAACTTGGGAGGAACATCACCGTGAAACCATGACATCAAGTCTATTTCGTGAATAAATTGCTCGCAAAGCAAATCGCCTGACACCCATGAGAAATTTATCCAGTTGCGCATCATATATTCCATATCGTTCCAACCTTTCTCTCTGAGCCTATGCCAACCGGTTCCTCCAAAGCGAGTTACATGCGCCGATGTAAGTTGCCCAATAGCGCCTCCGACAATGCGTTTGTATGTCTCAATGCTACCTTTTGAGGAGCGCCACACGGTACCACTGACCACCGACAGATTCTTTTGTGCGGCTTGTTTTCCCGATATCAACATTTGCCTTGCACCCACAGGATCGACAGCTACAGGTTTTTCGATAAAGCAGTTTTTTCCTGCCTTGATAGCATAGTCGAATTGCATGGGGCGGAACACCGGCGGTGTACATAGCAAAACTACATCTACACCCGAATCAATCACTTTTTGGTAAGCATCGAATCCAATGAAACAGTTTTCGTCGGGAGGGGTATTATGCCCTTTCTCTTGTAGGATTTTACGCGAGGTTTCTAATTTGTCCTTGAATATGTCGCCCATTGCCGTAATTTGCAAGCCATTACCTGCATTTAGAAAATCAACGGCTGCGCCTGTTCCTCTGTCGCCACATCCCACCAATCCGGCTTTCAAAGGTTTGCCATCGGGGGCCTTATCTAGAATTTCAGGAACTGCCACATCTCTCAACTTTTTGTCTTTTTGGGTTGAGTCAGAGCAACCTTCAAAAAATATGGGTACAGTCATTGTCCCAAGTACTCCCAAGGCCGATGTTTTAAAAAAATCACGGCGGTTTGATTTAAGTTTTTCCATCTTTTAGTCTGTATTATGAGATTATATTTATTAATTTTCGACCTACAAAGGTAATATTTTATATTATAAAATGTGTACTTTTGTGGAGAAAATAGCGAGTCAAAGAAAAACAGTGATAATTAACGAGAAAAACATAAAGAAAAAATGATAAAAATCAATGACACACAATTGGGTGATATTGTATTTAACAAAAATACAAAGGCTAAGAGATACATTATTCGTTTACAAAATGGGAAAGTGAAAGTGACAGTGCCGTTATATGGCAGTTACAACAAGGCAAAAGAAATTCTTTTAAATAATAAATATAATTTGCTCCAAAAGATCAAGCAGCAAACAATTCAGCCCTCGCTGGATATCGACGAGAAAGCTTTAAGAAAAGATGCACAATTACAACTTTCTGTCCAGTTAGCGGAATTAGCTGAATTGCACGGTTTTAAATATACAGGTGTAAAAATAAGAAAGAGCAAGACCAGATGGGGCTCATGTTCTTCAAAAGGAATAATCAATTTATCCTTTTATTTGATGTTACTACCTGAGCATTTAAAAGAATATGTGTTGCTACATGAATTATGCCATACTATCCAAATGAATCACAGTCCTGCTTTTTGGGCTTTATTGAATAAATGTACGCAAAATAGAGCTTGTGAATTTCGCAAAGAAATAAAGAAATACCACATTTTTTCATAGATATGGATGGATAAAAAATGATTGTTTTTTGAACTTATAGTTCTAAATG
>Ga0082212_10007976_pt1 | contig 13909 bp, 13 predicted proteins | sample TergutNt197P3_FD_71548 | JGI IMG/M metagenome (GOLD analysis project Ga0082212, IMG submission 71548) | Neocapritermes taracua P3 segment gut microbial communities from Petit-Saut dam, French Guiana - Nt197 P3 | ecosystem: Host-associated > Arthropoda: Insects > Digestive system > Gut ... | reverse complement strand
ATCCGATATACGACACAGTTTTTAAACGTTTGATGGAAAACAAGCGCAGTGCAAAGTTTTTCATACAAACGCTTACCGGCGAGCAGGTAGAGGAGATTGCCATGTTGCCACAAGAATATACCTATCATGCAAACGTAAAGAAAGACCGCAAGCAAATTGAAAAGGAGGAAATTGAGCGCAGTAAAAAGGAGTGGGAAATCTTATCTGTCATGAGGTATGATTTTGTAGCCACCATTCGTAATGCAGACGGCGAGCGTAAGAAAGTGATTATAGAGATACAAAAATCAAGCAAGCCTGCGGATTTGATGCGGTTTCGTACCTATTTAGCCGAACAGTACAAGCACAGGGATGTAGTAGAGGTGGCAAGCGGCAGGGTAGAAAAAGCCTTGCCTATTATATGTATTTATCTGTTAGGCTTTAAACTTACCAACATTAAGGCGGTGGCAATAAAAGTTTGTCGTACCTACGTAGACATGATAGACCAAACCGAAATAAAACAGCGAAACGAATGGATAGAAGCCTTAACCCACGATGGCTATTTTGTACAGATACCTTACATTACGGGTAAGCCGCGCACATTATTAGAAAGTGTGCTGAGTGTTTTTGAGCAGCAATACTTTTTTGACGACAAGAACACTTTAAAAGAGTACGAATACCCTATAGAAGACGAAAACTTAAAGATGATGGTAGAAATACTCAAACATGCAGCATCAGATGCAAAGACAAGGCGGGAAATGGAAGAGTCATGGTGGGCAGAAGAAAACGAAAAAGAATACGAAAGAGTCGAAAAAGAACTGAAGGATACTGCAAAGGCTTTTGAAGAAAGTAAAAAAATTATAGAAGAACAAAAAAAAGAAATAGAAGAATTGAAACGGCTTTATGGAATCAAACAATAAGGAATGGAAAATAAATTATATCCCGATAGGGATAGTATATTGGTAGAAAAATCATTGGCGTATGCGTCGCCTCGCGTGCTGTCATTCTACCCATATTTTGTTCCTGACGAAACAGTTATGCAACAAAACAGGAACGTAATTTTTTAAATAATGAACCCAAATTTTTTACACCCTACCCGAAGGGCTCGACGAAGTCAATACATCGCTCGGTAGAAAATGCACAAACACCTCTCTCCTGCATCCTGTTAAGGATGCATCCCTGACGGGATGCGGGAGAAGATGTACCATCATTCCATTTTACCGAGCGACACATCCCTGACGGGATGTCAAAAATGTGGCAATGTTGCAAAAATATATTCGTTCCCTTTTGATCCCGATAGGGATCGGATATTGGTAGAAATCGGTGTTTCCACGAGTTGAAGCGTGCCGTCAGGTACGCAATATTCTACAGATATTTTGTCCCTGACGGGACATCCGATGTTAATGCGGGTATGCTTCTCTACCAATATTTTGTTCCTAACGGAACAGTTAAGCAAAAAAAATGAACGTATTTTTAAAAAAACGCCCTGAATTTTTGACACCTCACCTGACGGGATGTCAAAAACTATTATATGGGAACCTCTAAAAACCCTGTTTTCCCGTCATTGCGAACATAGTGAAGCAATCCAGAATATTGAATTTCACTGGATTGCTTCGGGCTATCGCCCTCGCAATAACGTGCAGGAAAGGTTTTTAGAGGTTACCTTGAGAGCGTGTAAGCGCGGGCGGCAAGTTGCCCAGTTACATCAAACTGCACAAACGTCCCTGCCGGAGTGGCAGGGATGTTTGCGTTTATACAAGTTTAGTATGAGGTTTATTTTGATACAGTGATAAGCATTCGAAAAAATGAGATTCCTTTTTCAGGATGTTTTTTTTAGTATTGCGAATCCATTCTTTTTGCTTATTTTTGCAGGATTATTTTATAGAATGATAAAATAATACAACCAATGAAGACCACCATGAATATGAAAAGTTGGATAACGGAAGTTATCAGTAACCCCAAACGTATCGCCATCCCTATTATGACGCATCCGGGTATTGAGATGATCGGAAAAAGTGTGCAGGATGCTGTTACCGATGGAAAAATACATGCCGAAGCCATTACAACGCTGAATGAACGTTACCCGTCGGCTGCCACCACAGTGATCATGGATTTAACGGTAGAAGCCGAAGCATTTGGCTGTGTCGTCAATTTTTCGAGGGACGAAGTCCCTGCTGTCAGTCACCGGTTAGTGAGCAGTTTCGAAGAAGTACAGCAGTTGCCCGTTCCCTCGCTTTCGTCTGCTCGTGTACCTGAATATCTGCTGGCCAATCAACTTGCAGCGGCGTCTATCACCGACAAGCCTGTGTTTGGCGGCTGTATCGGCCCATATTCCTTAGCCGGTCGTCTGTTCGACATGACAGAGATCATGATCGCCATCTATACCGAACCGGATACGATCCGGTTGTTACTGGAGAAATGCACACAGTTTCTCACCGAATACTGTCGCGCGTTGAAGGCTGCCGGCGTCAACGGGATGGTAATCGCCGAACCTGCAGCCGGCTTGCTTTCAAATGATGATTGTATGCAACATTCGTCCTTATACGTCAAGCAAATCATAGACGCGCTGCAAGACGACAGTTTTTCGGTATTTCTGCACAACTGCGGCAACACCGGACAATGCACGCAGGCGATGTTGTATACCGGCGCTCATGGTTACCATTTCGGCAATGCCATGAATATGACAGAAGCGCTGGAAATTTGTCCCCGAGATGTGTTGGTGATGGGTAATCTCGATCCCGTCGGAGTCTTCAAGATGTCTACGTCGGAGCAGGTGAAACAATCGGTTAAAAGCCTGTTGGAACAAACAGCCGGGTATAGGAATTATGTGTTGTCGTCCGGTTGCGATGTCCCGCCACACACTTCGCTCGAAAACGTCGAAGCTTTCTATGAGGCGTTGAGCGAGTTTAACAAAAACGCATGAAAAAAAAAGGTCTCGCTCTGCACTGGCAAATCCTGATTGCAATTGTTTTAGGCATACTGTTCGGCTTTTTTTGTACGGAACAGATTGCTTATGTTGACTGGTTAGGTACGGTTTTCATGCGTTTATTGAAAATGATTGTGGTGCCGTTGGTGTTTTGCAGCGTAGTAGGCGGAGTGGCAAACATCAGCGCAACTGACGGTTTTCTGCGATTGGGCGGAAAAACGTTGGGTTATTATCTGTTCACTTGTTTTGTCGCCATTCTCACAGGATTATTTTTTGTCAATCTGATCAAACCCGGACAAGGCATATCGATTACATTGCCGGAAACGGCTTCTATTGCGTCAACCATGCAAATGACAACTCGCGATTTTTTGATCAACATCATTCCTGATAATGTATTTCAGGCATTTACAACGATGAATATGGTCGGAATCATTGTATTTGCCATCTTTTTTGGCGTTTTTCTCGGCAAATCTACTCATCCGGGGGCGCCAAAAGTACAACAGGCCATAGAAGGCATTGGAGACGTCATTTTGAATTTGACATTATTGATTCTCAAACTCGCTCCTATCGGCATATTTGGGCTTATTGCAAGTGTTATTGCCACCGAAGCAGGAAATCCCGAAAAACTAAGTCAATTATTTGAAAGTCAGGGATTGTACGCTGTTACAGTCGTATTGGGAATATCATTTCAGATGTTCATCACGTTAAGTGTATTGCTTTTCGCGATGGGAGGTTTCAATCCGTTCAAACATTTGTACAGTATGCGCGACGTGCTTTTGATGTCATTTTCAACGGCCTCGTCGAATGCCACCTTGCCATTAACGCTCTCGCATGTCAAATCGCGTTGTGGCGTACCGGATAAAATTGCCAATTTTACGCTACCGGTTGGCGCTACGGTGAACATGAATGGTACTTCGCTCTACGAATGTGTTGCCGTGATTTTCATCGCTCAGGTTTACGGTATGGACTTATCGGTTACGCAACAGATTTTTATCGTATTTTCATCCTTAATGGTTGGCATTGGTTCGGCGGGTATTCCTATGGCGAGTCTGGTCATGACGGTTGTGATTATCCAAATGGTAGGACTTCCTACCGAAAGTATCGGGTTGATCTTGCTGGTAGATCGCTTTCTCGATATGGCCCGTACCGCACTGAATGTTTATGCCGATACGGTTTGCACGGTATTGGTTGCAAAATCAGAAAAAAATTAAAATTTGATTGAAGATTTTTTTGTATTTTTCAAAAATTCTGTCTTCAGCCTAAAAACTTACAGAAATAAACGATGTGTGGAATATGGGGAGCCACAATACCGACAAACTTACCAAATAGTGCGTACTCTCTGTGCATGATTTTACTTTCCAAGGATTGGGTACGAAAAACATGTCCGTTCACAATAATTTAGACCAATGTAAACTAAATTCCTTAAAATCACAAGAATCATTGAACATCGAAAAAATAAAAAAAAGTTTTTTTTCTGAAAAATATATTGTATATTTGTAATGTAATTACTATTATAAATTTCAAGTTAAAATGCTTATAATAATACGATTAAAAGTAAAATATGAATGTTTAACCCGCACAAGGAGTATACAACCCATAAAGGAGGTGAACTGGTTGTATATGTGAAAATTGTGCATCAATCAATTAAATCATTAATCATTAAATTTTTAAAACATGAAAATCATAAATAAATTTCCACTTGCTCTGCAAGTGAAGGGCACAGCAGCAAGACTTGCCGCGCTGTTTTTCGTATGTGCGCTGCTTTTCGCAGCAGTAAGCTGTCAACAAAAAATTCAATCATTAGATGATGAAACGACATTCAAAGATGATGAGATCGTACAAGAAGACTGGGACGACATCCGGGTAAATATTCTTCCTCCGGAAGAACTTCCTGAATTTTTTCAAGATGATGGGGGAAGGTGGTATGCATATTATTGGAAAATGTATGCTGATCCGAGATACTCCATTGAGCCGATTGTATGGCAAAGACTTGTAGAATATTATAGAGGCGTGTGGAAAAACGACACAATTTATTTGTTTACTCGTGGTGGGTTTGAAATTTTCTTATTTTCCAAAGATGGTGAAAGTATAGATAAATCTAATTTAGCTACGATTCTTGAGGAAAGTAAAAATAAAGAATTAATCTTTCAAATTGTTAATGGTGTTGTTACTCCGCCAACATCCGGGTCGGATTATGTATATTTACCTATTCCCGAGTAGGCCGCAAATGTACCACCTTGTTTGGTGATCATAATTTAATATAAGCCCGGTCGTAGTGCCGGGCTTTTATTTTTTTCTCATTTATCAGTTTTTTCATAAGATTTCCAGAAAAAATTTCCTCATAAATCGTATTTTATAGTACGTTAAGGAATGAAAAATAATCAAAATATGATGGTTTTCAAAACAATAGGATTTATCCAAAGTAGAGACGGGATGCATCCCGTCTCTACCAAGTCCCGGAGGGACGGCACAATGGAAAGATAAAATTTCGTCCTTGCAGGACTTACTGATGATTTGGCTGCAGTTTCTCCGTAGGTTAAAACCTACGGTTAATCAAGTGTTGTCCCTGCGGGACATCTCGCCGTTGATACAATACTTTTACAAGTTCTTGATTTTTTTTCATACGCTTGGAATAAACAAATATTTCATATATCTTTGCGGCACGATTTAATAAAAAAGTAACACTATGGCCGTAACACGTTTTGGGGTTTCGTTAGAAAGTGATTTGCTTGAGGCTCTGGATGATTATGTGAAAGAAAATAATTTTCCGAACCGCTCGCAGGCGATCAGGCAACTGATTGAACGAAATCTGGTAGAAAGGAAATGGCAGTGCAACCATCAGGTAGCAGGCGCCATTACGTTGGTGTATGAGCATCACCGGCGTGACCTCGGCAGAAAAATAGCCGACGTTCAGCACGATTATTTCAAAGAAATACTTGCGTTGCAACATTTTCATCTCTCGCACGAAACCTGCATGGAAATTATTGCCGTACGCGGCCAGGCATACCGGTTAACAGAACTGTCGGATAAACTGATTTCCCTGAAAGGAATACGGCATGGAAAATTGGTCATGACCAGAAGCGACGAAATAGTTGATTGATATTTTTTTATCCCAACAGTAACACGTTTATATAAATTCATAATACTATTATATAAAGAATAAAGTTAAACCATAATAAAATGACAAAAAAGATTTCTTTATCAGTGTTTATGTTTTTCGTCTTCAAATCTGTGACGCTTTTTGCACAGGAAGAAGAAACCATCAGCATGACGATTGAGGAGGTAGTGGTGACTGCTACCCGCACATCTGTCAGTCGAAACAACGTACCGATGACGATTTCCGTAGTGAACCGCGAGGAAATAGAAGAAAGCAGCGAGTCAGCGCTGTTGCCGGCGTTGAGTGAACGGGTGCCGGGTATGTTTGTGACGCAGCGCGGCGTTACGGGTTTTGGCGTGTCGTCTGGCGGAACGGGCGGTATCAGTCTGCGCGGCGTGGGCGGAAGTCCTACCACTCAACTGCTGGTGCTTATTGACGGACATCCGCAGTACATGGGCATCATGGGACATCACCTACCCGATGCTTACGTGGCGTCGGACGTGGAAAAAGTTGAAGTAATCCGTGGACCCGCATCCATTCTTTATGGCTCAAATGCGATGGGCGGCGCGATCAACGTCATCACCCGCAAACAGGACAAAGAAGGCTGGAGCACAGGCGCACGGATGATGTATGGTTCGCACAATACGCAAAAATATCTGCTCAACGGGGGCGTGAAAAGAGGAAAATTCAGTGCTTTCGCTTCCGTCAATCATGACCATACCGACGGACACCGTCGCAATCCCGATGACGGAGACCGTCTCAACGCCAAATTTTCCATCACCAACGGTTATATCAAATTAGGATACCGGGCGAGCGAACGATTTCAACTGTGGGGCGACGTGAGCCTTGCCTCTTTCGAAGCGCAAAACCCGGGTGTAATCTCCCGACCGATGTTTGACAATATTGCCGAAATTATTCGGGGAGTAGCTTCGCTGACTGCCGAAAACAATTTCGGAAAAATAAGTGGGGCATTCAAATTTTTTTATAATTTTGGTAACCACAAAATCAACGATGGTTATGCAGCAGGCGACACGCCAAGTAATTATTTTTTTCGTTCAAACGACCACAATTATGGCGTCACGTTTTACCAGTCATTTCATCCCTTCGCAGGAAATCTAATCACTGTGGGTATTGATTACAAAAATTTCGGAGGAGAAGCCCGCAACGAATATACAGACGGTACGCCCACCACCTATTCATTCGAGGATAAATCGCTGAACGAGATAGCGGGTTATGTCCTGGCGCAACAAACCCTGTTCGAGAAATTAACCCTGAATACTGGATTACGGTTGGAAAACAACGAAAATTTTGGCTCCGAATGGGTGCCGCAGGCAGGATTATCGTATCGTCCGTTAAGGCATACCGTATTAAAAGCAATGATATCAAAGGGTTTCAGAAGTCCGACCATGCGAGAGATGTACATGTATGTCGGAGAACAAAATCCGGAGTTGAAACCCGAACGAATGATGAATTACGAATTATCCGTAGGACAGGGATTTTTCGGCGGACAACTGACTGTTGAATTAACCGGTTACATTGCAAATGGAAGTAATTTAATTATCTCCCAAATGGTGGAGGTTGAGCCGGGTAATTCCAGATCTAAAAACATGAATGTTGGCAACTTCAACAATAAAGGTATTGAGTTGTCGGTTAGGTGGAATGTCGTGAAAGACTTCAATTTGATGGGTAATTATTCATATTTGAACATGGAAAAGAAAATAGTGAACGCCCCCGAACAACAGGCTTACATCGCGGTAAGTTATCGGTTGGATAAATGGTCGTTGAGTGCTAACTATCAATATATACATGGTCTGTATATAGTTACAGGTGATGCTCCTGTTACAAAAAACTATGGATTGCTGAACGCGAAAGTTTCGTATCGTCCGTTGAGATGGTTGGATGTGTTTGTCAAAGGAGAAAATCTTACCGACAAATCCTACCAGATTGTTAATGGATATCCGATGCCGGGAATAACATTATTCGGAGGAGTCAATTTGAAATTTGGGAATTGAAAATCAAATATTTTGTTGTTTTCTGTTATTATTCTTATTTTTGCGGTAAGAAATACAAAATAGAAGACCATGTATCAAAAGAAAATATTGTTTTTATACCATTTGAGCAGACCCATCATTATTTTTTCAGTTATCTGTTTCTTTTTAACCGATTGCAGTAGTCCTACCGGCGAACTCGTCGTTTGCGGCGACGACAAAATCCTCATCATTGACGAGCAGGCTTCCAACGGGGCCGACGTCCGGATCGTATGGAGTTGGAAAGTAGCCGATGCTGCAACACAACTTCCCGAAGCCTATCAGGAATATTTACGTGGCGTAGACGACTGTAAAGCGGTGGATGGCGGAAAAAATATCCTCGCAACAGCGGGTAGAGGCGTGGTGCTGATTGAACGGGCAACCAAGAAATGTCTGTTCTATGCTTACACGCCGAATGCGCATTCGGCAGAAGTTTTACCCGGTGGTCGTATCGCTGTGGCGCTTTCCACACATGCCGAAGGAGGAAACAGTATCGAAATCTACAACAGAGACCGTCCCGAACAGGTATTGTTCAAGGATAGCCTGTATTCGGGGCATGGCGTTGTATGGAATGCCAAACGGCAACGGCTGTATGCTTTGGGATATGACGAACTCCGCGAATATTCGTTGGTTAATTGGGATACTTCATCCCCGGCATTGCAATTAGAGAAAAAGTGGAAGATCCCGGGCATCAGCGGACATGATTTGTCTCCGGTTTCGGACGATGAACTGCTGATTTCCGAACACGAAGGCGTTCATTCATTCGACATTACCAGCGAAACATTCACCCCGTTTGAGCCTTTGAAAAACATCAAAGACGTCAAATCGGTCAACTACATCCGACAAAGCCGGAAATTAGTATACACCAAAGGCGAAGAAAGCTGGTGGACGTTTAACATCTACATCCGGAATCCCGATAAAACGATCAACATCCCGGATGTAAGAATGTATAAAGTAAGGCTTTCGTATTGATTCTAATTCCGTTTGATCACTGATTTGCTTTGTCGAAAGCCGAATCAAAAGCGATATTTGACGGTTTGAAATCAATTCCTTTTACGTATTCGCACGATTCGGCGGCGCCATGTTCGCGATCCATTCCGGCGTCTTCCCATTCAACGGACAGAGGGCCGTTATATTCGGTACGGTTCAGGGCGCGAATGATTTCTTCGAACTCGATATTTCCGCGTCCGATACTGCGAAAATCCCAGTAACGGCGACGGTCGCCAAAATTCAAATGTCCGCCGAAAACGCCTGCCTCTGTCGGATAGGGGCTCCATCCCACATCTTTCATGTGTACGTGGAAAATGCGGTCGGCAAACTTGTAAATGAACGCTACATAATCTACGCCCTGATAGCCGAAATGGCTGGGATCATAATTGAACCCGAAAGCGGGATGATGGTTCACCGCTTGCAGGGCGCGTTCCGCCGAAGCGATATCGAACGCTATCTCGGTAGGATGCACCTCCAACGCAAAGCGTATGCCGAGTTTCTGAAACTCGTCAAGGATAGGCGTCCACCGACGTGCAAAGTCTTCGTATCCTCTGTCAATCATCGAATCGGGAACGGCAGGGAACGAATAGGCCAAATGCCATATCGAACTTCCCGTGAAACCGTTCACGACCTTCACGCCCAAACGGTGCGCCGCCTTTGCTGTGTTGATCATTTCCTGTGCGGCACGTTGACGCACCCCTTCAGGATTGCCGTCGCCCCACACATGGGCGGGGAGCATTGACTTGTGACGCTCGTCAATCAGGTCGCATACACACTGCCCCATCAGATGGTTGGATATCGCAAACAACTGCAAACCATATTTGGCCATGATGTCACGGCGCGATTTGCAGTAAGCATCGTCGGCTTTGTCTACTTCGAAATGGTTGCCCCAACATGCCAGTTCAAGGCCGTCATAGCCCATTGCCTTCGCTTTCTGGCAGACGACTTCAAAATCAAGGTCTGCCCATTGTCCTGTAAATAATGTTACTGGTCTTGCCATAATTGAATAATTGATTATTTAAATAATTGATTAACTGAACTCGAAACTCCTTACTCAACCCATTTCACCCATTTGCGGCTGTCGTCGTATCCGGCGGTTACCATGGTTTCGATGAACTGCATTCCGCGTACGCCGTCGTTCACGGTCGGGAAGTCAGCCCAACGCGGGTCGGGTTGTTCGCCCGCTATTTTTGCCTGTACGGTGTTGGCGAAGTTCCGGTAAATATTGGCGAAAGCCTCCAAATATCCTTCGGGATGACCTTGTGGGGTACGGGTGTTGTAGAGTGCATCGGGCGTCATCTTTGCATTACCGCCCACATCAACCATTTCAACAGGCCGGTCGCCCCATTTCAGCCAAAGTATGTTCGGGTCTGTTTGCCGCCATTCCATGCCTCCTTTTTCTCCATACACGCGTATTTTCAGTGAATTGGTTTCGCCTACTGCAACCTGCGAGGCTATCAGTACGCCGGTAGCGCCATTTTCATAACGCAATAAAGCAGCGCCATCATCGTCAATGGGACGACCCGGTACAAAGGCTTTCAGCTCGGCGCAGAGTTCGGTGACCTTCAATCCGGTGATGTACTCGGCCAGATGCCACGCATGTGTTCCGATATCGCCAATAGCGCCGGCTTTTCCCGAGCGTTTGGGGTCGGTACGCCATCCTGCATTGTTGCCGCCTTCGAGTTCAATTCGTTTCGAAAGCCATCCCTGCGGATATTCCACATATACCTTGCGTACCTCACCAATGTCGCCGCGGGCGATACGCGCCTTGGCATCCTTTACGGCAGGGTAACCGCTGTACGTATGTGTCAGCGCCAATACCAAACCGGTTTCCTCTACTTTGGCCTTCATTTGTTTGGCCTGTTCGAGGCTGAATGCCATCGGTTTGTCAATCACTACATGGAATCCGCGTTCGAGCGCCATCATTGCCGGTTCGAAATGCACATGATTAGGCGTCACGATGCTCACGAAGTCCATCCGTTGGTTAGCGGGCAGTTTTGCTTCGTTTTCGAACATTTCTTGATACGTCCCGTAAATACGGTTGTCGGGCAGGAAATACGATCGCCCCGACGACAGCGAGATGTCAGAATCAACACTGAAACATCCGCATACTAATTCACACTGGTTGTCCATAAATGCGGCCAACCTGTGGACGGCGCCGATAAAAGCATCGCTTCCGCCGCCAACCATTCCCATTCTGAGTTTTCGTCTCATCTTTTCTATTTTTGATTTTTAATTAATGATTAATAATTTATGCCTGTTCCCATTGTTCCCTCAGCAGTTGAACGGCTGCGGGTACAGTTACTTCACGATCGCCCTCCGAACCGCATTCGAAACTGACATAATACGGATAGTCCAGTTCTTTCAATGCACGGAATCCGTCTATATAATTATCTACGTCGCCACCTTCACCCGGCATCTTGCGGTTTTTGCGGCTTGCCATGTGTACATGACGCAAATATTTGCCTGCCGACATGAATGCACCGTAATTACTTGTTTCTTCCCATGTCATGTGCCAGAAGTCGCCCATGCAGGTAATTCCGTCGTTTTCGGTATCGCGGGCAATAGAGGCAGCATCGGCTACTAAACGCAGAAACCATGATTCACGGCGGTTGAGCGGCTCGAGGATCAGGGTGGTGTTGTGCTTTAAGGCAAAATCGCCCAGTTCTTTGAGCTGTTCGATCAGCACTTCACGCGCTTCGGGCATCTGCAATGAAGGTTGTTGGCCATTAAACCCCGGTACGAGAATCATCCCTGTTGACCCCAGTTCGCCCCCGGCGGCTATGATTTCTTTCGATGTTTCGATACATTCTTTACGTTTCGCCTCATCTTCGGCAATCAGCCAGCCCGAAAAACCGGCACAAATGGCGCTGACTTTGAGATTTCGTCCGCGCAGGGCTTGTTGTATGTCGTTGACACGCGCGGCTAAACCTCTTCCGCCGAACTCGACGCCAACGATGCCCAAATTTTCCATATAATCCAACTTTTCGTTCAGTTCCTTTCCCGGAGGCGTACCTTCCTGAAATGACAAGTTGAGCGCTACCTTTTTGGAGGTGGCGGAAGGAGCGCAACATGCTCCGGTAAAACCGCCCACACCAATCATACCTGCCGCAACAGCGGCGTTTTTTATAAAATTACGTCTATCTGTATTCATTGATATTGTTGATTAATTTGGTTAGACTTTGATATTTTTCAAAACGTCCAAAGATACAATCTTTATTTAAACGTCCATCTATTTTGGATAGTTTTTTTTAAATTCAACGCATTTTTCACCTAATTATTGGTATGGAACATAGCCCGGGTTAAAACCATCCGGCCAATTTTTTGCAGCTAACATTTGTTTAAAAACCTCATAACTTGTCAATTCGTTTTCGGTTTTTCCTTGCTCTTTTTCCCAATCTCTGAAGAAATGCCATAGACGGATGCGCGTTACACGTCCCATAACAGTATGGAGTTCATATTGTTTACACCAATAATCATTTCCACTCGAAGTACGGAAGCCATATTCAACTCCTCGGTTCAGGCGACGCCCTAACATGGTCAAGTCAAGGTCTAATTTTTCCATCTGATTTACTTAGTTTGTTTTTTTCCTACTCTGCTTTCAAAGGTGTAAAAAATTCAATCAGATTTTCTTCAGGGTCTCGCAAATGAACAATTCGCATAAACCAATCAGGCATATCTGTTGGCTGATTAATAAAACTAACCCCTTTTCCCAAAAGTGTTTGATAAGTTTCATCAACATTTTCAACCTCAAAAGATACCATTGATTTTTCACGGTATCCGTATGGTTGCGTTTTTTCAGCATTACCGACTGCCGGCGCCATAAAATCAGAGACAAATATGGCAAAACCTTCTATTCCTTCTGCTACTTTGAAGTTTGCATAAGGACCGTTTTCATCACCAAAAACAGGCTCCAAACCAAGTTTTTCAGTGTAAAACTTGAAACACTTTTTGTAGTCTTTGACTAACAATCTTACATTACTAAATTTCATAAGTGCTTAATTTAAATTTGTTTGTATTATTTTTTCTTCCAATTCTTTTCCTCTCAAATCTTTTTTATTACCGCCCAAAAATAATCAATTGTTGCGAATAAATTACTATTTTCTTCAAAATTTCCTTTGACCATTTGAAATTCACTAAGATTTGGCTGTACGCCAAAAAATTGACTGAACAATGGCGTTGTAAAATATGTGGCAAACGGTTCAAATATTATGCCAAAAAAAATTCCGACTAAAATTGACTTGCCCAATGAACGAAGACCAATAGTAAAACCGATTTTAACTCTTGTCTCTTTTTGAATTTTCATCGTAATCCAAATAAAGAGTAAAAGATATAACCCTCAAAATCAACCATAATTCAGGCAACAAATAATTTCTACTCTTTTCCCGCCCTTTTCCAACTTTTCACACTCCCAAAGCCCGACATTCCGGCGATGTCGGCTTGCGAGAGTTCGGGGTGGGATTGTTGCAGATTTTCGGCGTGGCGGGCGCGGTAGGAATTGACAAAAACCGAAAAATTTTGTCCGTAATCAGTGTTGATCATCTGCGAAAGATAAGTGCGGTTGGTATTGAGTTGTTTTGCCAATTCCCAAATCGTCAGGTCTTGATTCAGATAAATCTGTTTTTCGTTAAACAGTTTTTCCAAACGGTTTTTAATGCGAATATTTTGTGATTTTGTTGGTTTTTTCTGTAGAGGCAGACCTGTGTGTCTGCCCAAACCTGTGTGTCCGCCCAGACCTGTGTGTCTGTCCAGACCTGCGTGTCCGCCCTTATCTGTGTGTTCGTCCACCGTTGCGTTTTCATTTTCCTTCTCTATATCCGTCAGCAACACAGCCCTTTGTCTGTTTCCGAACCAGCCGATGCAGAACAGCATGATCGTGAGAATGGCAGAGGG
>Ga0082212_10007975_pt1 | contig 13909 bp, 15 predicted proteins | sample TergutNt197P3_FD_71548 | JGI IMG/M metagenome (GOLD analysis project Ga0082212, IMG submission 71548) | Neocapritermes taracua P3 segment gut microbial communities from Petit-Saut dam, French Guiana - Nt197 P3 | ecosystem: Host-associated > Arthropoda: Insects > Digestive system > Gut ... | reverse complement strand
CACCGCAATGAAGGCATAGGCACCGCACTGCTCACCTCGCTGCTTGCCCTTCTCTGCGAGCGCGGCTACGGGCGCGTCTCCCTCAGCGTGGAAAAGGCCAACCCCGCGCTACACCTTTATCAACGGTTAGGCTTCAAGACCATTAACGAGAAAAACGGAGACTTCATCATGCTCAAGGAGTTCCCCCCTGAGCGGATGGCGGACTTCTTCAACACCCGTGCCGAGATATACGATGACCACATGAACGTCGACATGGCACTGGATGAGTTCTACCAGGCAGTCGCTGACCTGATCATTCCTCCAAGCCCGGATTTCCATCTACTGGACCTGGGTTGCGGCACCGGGCTGGAGCTGGAGCGCTTGTTTGAGAGCTACCCTGACATGCGTGTCACCGGCATCGACCTGGCACAGAACATGCTGGACAAGCTACAGGAGAAATACCCGGACAAGCCGATGCGGCTCATCTGCGGCTCCTACTTCAACATGGACTTGGGCAGCTGCTTTGACATTGTGCTGACCACTTATTCCCTGCATCACTTCGATGAAGAGACAAAACGTGAGCTCTACCGACGCATCCATGCAGCGCTGAAGCCAGAGGGGCTCTTCCTCTTTGGCGATTTCACCGCACCTTCACGGGAACAGCAGGATCTGGGGATAGCCAAAGCCACCCAGGTCCACCAGGAGAACAGGCTCAGCGCCAGCGAGTGCTACCACCTGGACATGCCCTTCACCATAGAAACCGAGATAGCCCTGATGGAAGACGCCGGCTTCAACTCCATCCAGTTAACCCACCAGTGGCCCCAGGCAAGCATCATCACCGCAAGGACATGACAAAAGGGACGGTGTGGATGCTAATGTGACAGAGGGGACGGTCCCTTTTGTCATGTTTTCACAAAAACATGACAAAAGGGACCGTCCCCTCTGTCACATCCCCGTCCCCTCTGTCACACTCCCGTCCCTTTGCGATCCTTCACTCTCCGCGGGCGATGCGCTCGAGAGCCTCCCGCGTCCTGTTGTCCAGGCGCTCACCCAGCGTGCGTTTGCTCGCCTCACGCTCAGCCGCCTCTTCCACCTCACGGCGGACACCCTGCATCTCCTCGCAGAAACCCACGGCAGACATGCGGGTGACCTTGCCGCGCAGGACCGTCCACTGCAAGCTGGCGTCAGAGGTCACCACCAGCACCTCGCGGCCCAAGGCAACAGCTTTGACCGCAAGCTCCTCTATGACGCTATCGGCAGAGACCCCCGCTGACGAGAAAATCACGTCGATGCCGGCAACGCTGAGCGGCTCCCCGGTAGAGCCGGGGTTCCCCGCGCCGTCAAAGACCAGCGTTGTCTCAAACTCACGGCCGGCAAAGGTCGCCACATCGGCAATCAGGGCCTCTCGCGCAAGATTGAAGGCGTCATGGGTGTGATCAGGCGTCACCTCTGTCAGGTGCGCGTAATACCCGCTGCTCCGCAGCACGTTATATCCATCAACCAAAAGTGTCTTCACAGCCCAGCCAAGCCCCAGCCTACATCGTCCGCCGCAGCCATTCGTAGGCAATCGCGGTGAAGGCCTGCGCCACATTCAGGCTCTGCGTGAAGCCGCGCACGGGCAGCTTGACCTCAAAGTCGCAGACTTCGCGTGTGAGCCGGGCCAAGCCCGTGTCCTCCGCACCCATTACCAGCACCAAGCGCCCTTCAAGCGGCGCCTGCCAGATGGTCTGCTTGGCCTGCTCGGTTGCCCCGGCAATCCAGAAGCCCTCGCTCTTCAGCCGCTTGAGCGCGTTGGCAAGGTTAGCCTCGCGCGCGATCTTCAGGTACTCCACCGCACCGGCCGAGGTCCTGTACACGGCCGCGTTCACCGGCGCTGCCCGCTTGTTGGGAATCAATACCCCTGTAGCGCCAACCACCTCGGCGCTGCGCAGCAGCGCGCCCATATTGCCGGCATCCGTGATGTGGTCAAGCGCGACGATCAGCGCGTTCTTCTTGCCTCGCGCCAGGCTTATCAGATCGAACAGGGTCGCATACTCATAGGCGTACGGCGCCTCATCGAACTCCATCGCCCGCTCGCGCCACTCAGTCATCGCGTCCTCCCAGCAGTCACTTCCGCACCACGCGCGTACCAGTCGCGGTGTCCTCAATCACAAAACCTATCCCAGCCAGGGCATCGCGTATCTCGTCGGCCAAAGCCCAGTTCTTCTCGGCACGGGCTTCATTACGCAGGTCGACAAGGGCATCCAGCGCCTCGGAGACACCCACGCCGCCAAAGCCGGCGTAGTGCAACGCAAGATCCACCGCTTCCTGAGGCATAGCCCCGCCTTCGAACTCATCGGCCTTAGCTGCGGCCGCGGCTATAACACCCACCTCAACTCCCAGCACCGCTAACAGCTCGACTATCGTGACAACCGCTTCCATGACCGCACGCCGATGCGACTCTCCGTACACGCCGTCCTTGATGCTCGAATTGCCCGCCGTCACCAGCTCAAAGATGCCCGCCACGGCGCCGGCGGTATTGAAATCATCATCCATGGAGCTCTTGAACTGCTCATGGCAGGCGTCGATCTTCTCCAGCAGGTCAGCAGTCCACGAGACGGACTTATCGCCCAGCTCATTAGGCGCCAGCTTCACAGCTGCATGGTTCTCAACAGCCCAATTCAGGTTGCGCAGCCCGCTCTCAATGCGCTCCAGCGAGGCAGTGGCCTCCTGCAGCCGCTCGACTGAGTAGTCAAAGGGCGAGCGATAATGCGTCTGCAACATCAAAAGGCGCAGCGCCTGGGGCCGCACCTGCTCCAGCACATCCTTCAGCAGCAGGAAATTACCCTCTGACTTGGACATCTTCTCCTTATCGATGGTCAACATGCCCCCGTGCAGCCAGTAGTTCGCAAAGGTCTTGCCAGTGCAGGCTTCAGACTGCGCTATCTCGTTCTCATGATGCGGGAACACCAGGTCCTCGCCCCCCGCGTGGATGTCAAAGGGGCTGCCCAGATAGCGCTCACTCATCGCCGAACACTCAATATGCCAGCCAGGGCGCCCCTTGCTCCACGGCGAGTCCCAACTGGGCTCCCCCGGCTTGGCGGCCTTCCACAGGGCGAAGTCAAGCGCGTCACGTTTGCGCTGATCCACCTCCACGCGCGCCCCGCTGAGCATCTGCTCAATGTCGCGCCCACTCAGCCGTCCATACGCAGGGAAAGACCGCACCGCAAAATACACGTCGCCCTCAACCTCATAGGCATGGCCGTTCTCGATCAGACAGCCGATAAGCTCGACCATCGCCGGGATCTCCTCGGTCGCCCGGGGCTGCCTGGTCGGCTCCTGCACTCCCAGCGCCTGCATGCCGGCGATGAAGGCCTCCGTGTACTCCGCCGCCACCTCAGCAGCTGAGCGCCCCTCCTCATTGGCACGGTTGATGATCTTGTCGTCCACATCGGTGATGTTCTGCACAAAGTGCACGTGATAACCCACGTACTCCAGATAGCGCCGGATCACGTCAAAACTCAGAAACGTGCGCGCGTTGCCAATGTGGATGTGGTTGTAGACGGTGGGCCCGCAGATATAGAAGCGGACCTGGCCCTCTATGCGTGGAACAAACTCCTCCTTGCGGCGCGTAAGCGTGTTATAAACCTTCATCTGTCCCTCGTTTTGCTCGCAGGAAACCAGCCGCGGCACACCCGCGGCCTCCCTAAGCAGTTTACACGAATTTCCGTCATTGCGAGCATTTGCACAGCAAATGCGTGGCAATCTAGCCATGTAGCCCACTGATTTGTGATGGATGGCTGAAGTCTGCTTTCAGTTTCATTTGTCTAGCACGAGAAGTGCGACAGCCTGGGCGCTGATACCCTCACCGCGGCCTTCAAAACCCAGGTGCTCTGTGGTTGTCGCCTTCACACCCACCTGGTCCACCGCAAGGCCTAAGACCCGCGCGATGTTCTCGCGCATGGCATCCCTGAAGGGAGAAAGACGCGGCGCCTGTGCAACCACCACGCTGTCGATATCCACAATCTGCCAGCCGCTGCCCACAAGTAACTCGCCCACGTGCTTCAGCAACATCAGCGAGCTCGCACCTTTGAAGGCTGGGTCGGTGTCGGGGAAATGCACGCCTATGTCCCCCAGGCGCGCCGCGCCCAACAAGGCGTCGGCAATCGCATGGCAGAGCACGTCGGCATCCGAATGCCCCACAAGCCCCCGCTCATAAGGTATCCGCACCCCGCCCAGAATCAGATCGCGCCCATCCTGGGGCGCGGCAAAGGCGTGTACGTCATAGCCAAGCCCAATGCGCTGGATTGTTTGAACCTCGCTCACAGCCGCTCCTCCTAGTACCCCTCTGGACGCCCCTCCAGCCGCAGGGCCAGACCGGCCTCAATGGCAATGCGGTCCTCCGGCGTGGTGAGCTTGAGGTTGTTGCGTGGCCCGTTCACCAGCACCATGTTGCCCCCCATGCGCTCCACCAGCGAGGAGTCGTCGGTGCCGACAAAACCCTCAGCCATCGCTATCGCGTGTGCCTCGCGGATCACCACGGCCCTGAAGACCTGCGGAGTCTGCGCCACCCAGAACGCGCTGCGGTCCGGCGTGCCGATGATGCCCTCGTCGCTGACTATCTTCAACGTGTCGATGGCGGGATGCCCCACCACCACGCCGTCAGCGTCAACATTGCCCCGCAGGGCTGAGATGGTGTGACCGATAAGCTCCGGCGTCACCAGTGGTCGCGAGCCATCGTGCACGGCAATGAACTCAAAGCGCTCCGGCACCCTGCTGATGCCGGATAAAGAGGACTCCTGGCGGATAGCTCCCGCCGGCGCCATGACAACCGGTGTCACAAAGGGAAACGCGTCAATAGCCACGCGGCAATACTCGTCCATCAGGTTCTCTGGGCAGACTACGACAATCAGCCCCACGTCTGCCACGGCATCAAACGCCTCGGCGCTCCAGGTGAGTATGGGTTTGCCCTGCACCTCAAGCAGTTGCTTGCCGCCCGTGCGGCCAAAACGCTCGCCACTGCCGCCAGCCAAGATAACAGCTGCGGTATGCGGCTTATCGGAAACCTGCCCCTGCACGGCAGAAAGCGGCGCCGTGAGAAGGTCGATATGCTCTCTGCTCAGTATGAACTCCGGCTCTGCCAGCACAGAAGGGCCAAAGATGGGGTCAGCAGAGCGCCCGCCCTGCTCGTATCCAACAAAGACCTTGCCACCGCTGTCATCCACGTGGATTATCCCATCATCCCGATTAAAAACTGAAAGGCATTATAGCACCCCAACCACCAGGGTTTATGATATACCTTGTGTGGGATACTGTCCGTACAAAGAATCTCGCGGGAAGGGAGCGCCATGCCAAGACCCGTAACAAAGGTGGAGCTGATTGCAGCCGCTAACACGCAATTCGACAAGCTGTGGCAGCAGATAGACTCCCTGACAGAGGCGGAGCAGAACGCAGCCTTCCATTTTGATGAGGATTTCCTCCACAAGCAGAAAGAGGCGCATTGGAGGCGCGATAAGAACCTGCGCGACGTGCTTGTCCATTTGTATGAGTGGCATCAGTTGCTACTGAGCTGGATACGGGCGAATCTCAGTGGGACACCTCAGCCAAATAATCCTCCGTTTTAATTGATAGGGGCAGTCCTATGTAATGAGGCGAGCCAACCTGACATCACCGCAGTAGTGTTTGGCGCTTTCAACCAGCAGCCCGGGCTTGAAAGCAAGCATGGTGATGGTCGCATCCGCCACAACGGTTGGGCAGGCGGCAGCGCCAGTCTGCGCATTAAGACCGCTGGGAACATCTACGGCAACCACATACAGGTTCTCCCGCGCAGCCTTGGCTACGTTGATCGCCTCAATCCAGCCAGCATAGGGTTCCTTGATACTACCGCCGTCAGAACCGATCCCCAAAATGGCGTCAACAACCAGTGCGGCTGACTCCAGCAGGCGGGCAAGCTCCCCCTGACTGGGGTTGAGGCAGACGGTGAGCCCAGGGAGGCGCCGCGCCACCACCTCAAGCGCCGCAGTCCTGGCAGGCTCTGCACTCAGGGCCTCGGCAACGCGCGCAGTCACCAACACAACCGAATAGCCCTTTTTGGCAAGCTCGCCTGCAATCACCCAGCCGTCACCACCGTTGTTGCCGCTGCCGCAGAAGACCACTACGGGCATAGCCCCGGCGCTTATCGTGAACACATGGTCACAAACGCTATGACCAGCCCGCTGCATGAGCTCAAACAGGCTTGTGCCCTGCTCTACAATCTGCCTTTCCAGCTCCCTTATCTGGTCAACACTGAGCACATCAGTCCCAAGCATTCTGCTTCTCCAGGGGATGTTCGCCCATATGGGCCTCCAGGTAGACCAGCGGGAAGGCCGCCTGGAGCAGCTTCCATCTGTCTACGATAAAACCGTTGTGGGTAATGAAGTCGATATACTCTTCAGGGTTCCACTTCGCGTAGGTCTCAAACCCTATAAACCTCAAGAACTTGGCGTTTGCATCCCAGGTGGACTCCTTGATGTGGCCGTGCATGAACGAAGGGGCGATGAGCAACCCACCGGGTTTGAGCACCCGCCGGATGTTTGCCAGCGCCAATGCCGGGTCTGGCATGATATGCAGTGCGTTGGAGATGATGACCGCGTCAAAGCTGGCATCGGTAAAGCTCAGTGCGGTGGCATCCTCAACTGAGAACGTGACGTTTGGGGGGCAGGCCTTCTTCTTGGCCTTCTTCTTTGCGGTTGCGATCATCCCCGGCGAGAAGTCGGTTGCGCAGACCCGCTTCACAGCGCCCGCGATATTGCAGGCGATAAGCCCTGTGCCAGTGGCAAGCTCCAACACCTCCATGTCAGCAGTCAGCACAATGGACATCATCTGATACATCTGCTGGTAGGCAGCCTTGTTGAAGCGGTTTATCTCAAAGTCGTAGAGTTTTGCGTACCGCCCCCAGAAGCGCTTGTTCTTATCGTCCGTCATGGCAGGCCAGCTCTAACGTAGCATCCTCACACGCGCTATAGCGTGCTTTGATACGCTTCCTCAAAGGTAGCGCCGCCGTAGGTGTAGGTACGAGGGATGGAGAGAGCCTCACCCTCCAGATAGATGCTGATCATGCCATCACTCTCAAGATAGTCCAGGTTTATCTCAATTGATATGGTGAATTCTTCACGATCGGTCAGGCCATTTGAAAGCGCTGGGAAATAGACCGTTAAGCGCTTCGATTTTGGATAGGAATGTGCGCCGCCATAGGGGTCTACGCAAGCAATGACCGTGCCAAAACCCATGCCCTCGCTCTCAAACGGGCCATAGGTGATACAGGGTATGCCATCCTGGTAATCAAAGCCAAAGTATTGGTCATCGGTACTCACCCAGTAGCCGGTAAGGATCTGCCAGAGATCTTCCGCAGACTCTTCACTGAGCCTGTAGTCGGGTTGGTTCTCGTAGAATTGCAGTGGGTAGTCATATATGACGTGACCGGTCTCCAGGGCCTCGCCTTCAACGGTAAGCACCAGTTCTTTCAGGTCGTAATAGGTAAGCAGCGTATTCACCAAACTACCCACCAGAACATATTCCCCTGTTGTTCCTGACGTGCGGACGGCCTGACCGTAGGCCGCGTTCATATCAACAGTGCACCTGACATTACTGGTGACCTCAAAGCTCACTACCGCACAACCCTTGGGGAGAACGCCCTTCTCCACCAGAAGTGAGACTATATCCTCTGCCGTGCCGTCAGTCATGGCAGCCTTAGCCACAAAGCCATCAGCCTGTACATTGGGGAAATATAAAACCACCGGGTAACTGACAGCCTCAACCTCTGTCTTGGACTCGGACTCTGTCCCTGTTGTCGCTTTTGGCGTTTCCTGCGGTTTTGTCTTATCGCAGGCACTCAGCGCTAGTGTCAGCACAAGAGCAAACGCTATCAGCAGGACTCTCTTCACCATGGTTCTCCTCCGTTCTTCTTGAGAATCCTTCCTCACAGTAATTCAATATCCGATTGTAAAGCATAAACGTCCTCCTGCAACATTTACAAGCGCTCTCCATGCGTTAGAATACGCATGATTAAAATAGCCAAGGGAACAAAACACTATTCTTTACGAATGTTTGGAGGATTGCATGGTTAGTATCAATGCAGGTGAGGTTGCGGGGGTGGTGGCACAGGCTTTACAAAAGAACCCTGGTTTAGTGGAGCGCTTTAAAAGCCATCCTCACGAAACCATAGAAAACGTATCCGGCATTAACGGTTTGTCTGCTACGGATATAGGAAGCATTCTCAATACCCTGTTGAGTGGCTCAAATGAGGGCGGCGGTATGCTGAGCGGTATTCTTGGAATTCTGATTGACGGCTCGAAAACCAAATCAGGAGATCGCAATATTGTTGGAGATCTTATCAAGCAAGTAGTGGGCGGCAACGATTCGCAAGACAAAATGGGGACTATCATCGCATCACTTTTGCTTCAGACTATCGGTGGAGGTTCTTCTACGCAAAAGGAAACAGAAGTAAAACCTGCGGCAAAGACCACGTCGAAATCCACGGCAAAGCCTGCGGCGAAGTCCACGTCGAAGGCAACCACATCGAAGACAACCGCGGCAAAACCTGCAGCGAAGACCACATCGAAGACAACCACGGCAAAGCCTGCGGCAAAGACCACGTCGAAGTCAACAGCAAAGCCTGCGGCAAAGACAACTGCGTCTTCTTCCAGCAAATCGAAGGCATCTTCAAAGAAAGAACCGCCTTCGAAAGATATACTAGGCACAATAAGTAGTGCCGTAGATCGCAGCGGTATTGATGTCGGCGATTTAGTGAATACACTTATCAACACAAAGAAAAAGTAGAGTGGAGGAAAGAAATGTCCGAAAAGAAAACCAGTACACCCGAAACTACCGAAAAGAAGGCTTACGTAAAGCCAAGCGGAAACCCCGGGTCATTCAGAGCGATAGCGATAGTTCTTTGGGTTTTGGCTATCGCCTGTGAAGTGGTGGGAATACTGTTTATCCTACAAGTGATCGTGGTAGGAAATTCGCTGCCGTTTGTAATAGGCGCTCTTATCCTGGATCTGATCCTGGTTGTTGTTGGCTCCTTCTTATGGAAACGCGCCAACAAGATCGATCCACCATCTGAAAAGAACAAAGCCGAGTTCTTCATCAAAACCCAGCTGGGCGCCATCATTGCTGTTATCGCCTTTTTCCCCATATTGATTTTCCTGCTTACCGACAAGAATATGGACAAGAAGACTAAAACATGGGTCTCCATCCTGGCGGGCGTTTGCCTGCTTCTTGCAGTGGGCTTGTCTATCGACTATAACCCCGTTTCATCAGAGGATCTTGAGCAGATGGTGATCAATTCCGAGTCAAGCGACTTTGGCGAAGGCATAGTGAAATGGTCGAAGAACAGCAAGGTATATCACACCTGGTCAGACTGCTCTGCCTTGAACAGGATACAGGATGACAACCTCAGAGAAGGTTCTGTAAAGGAGGCTTTCGAGGCCAGCAAGGTTCGTATGTGCCGGTTCTGTGCAGGTCATTTCGATATCACCGACGGGGTTGAAGGGGCTGATTCTGCCGACGATAGTGATGAGCCTGCTGACGATGAGGAAGAAGATGACGGCGAGGAAGAAGCCTAGGCAGTTACCTGGCATAGGTCATGCTGTTTGAGCGTACGCCTCAGCCATTCTGTTCTCTATCAGTACCTGAAAGAAGCGCCCGACCAGGCGCTTCTTTTTATTGGGACAAAAGGGACGGTACGATTTGTCTTCCTAGATGATGAACAGCACAATGGCAAGGAAGTGGCAGATCGACCCACCTAAGATAAAGGCATGGAATATCGAGTGCATGTAGGGGATCTTCTTCAGCACATAGAAGATGCAGCCAACGGTATAGGCAATACCGCCGCTGAGGAACAGCCAAAAGCACGCGGTCGATAATAGGGGGATGAGCGTGGGGAGGAACCATACGACACACCATCCCAAGAGCAGATACAGCACCGCTGAAAGCCAGCGGGGCCTGAACACCCAGAACGCCTCGCACGCAACACCCACAAGCGCAAGCCCCCAGACCACACCGCCAAGCCACAGGCCTCCTACATCGATAAGCGTTATCAGGCAGAACGGCGTGTAGGTGCCCGCAATGAACAGGTAGATGAAACTGTGATCTAAAACCTTGAAGACCTTCTTGGCCTTCTCAACCGCAAGTGCGTGATACAGCGTGGACATGAGGTACTCAAGCAGCATGGTGATGCCATAGACCAGTGCGGCAAACAGCCTGATCCCGCCCCCATGTCCCACTGCTACAACAATCAAGATGACAAGTGCGGCAATCGCCAACAGTGCTCCAACGCCATGGCTTATCGAGTTCGCAATCTCCTCACCAAGTAGGTATTCGCGTACTGAGCGATTCTTATTCAGTTTCATCGGTTGTTTTGCTGCCGTTGTCTCCATATTTGTGAATCTCGCTTAACCTGGATCCCGGTCGATACCCTGACCGACAAGTGGCCACTCGACAGGCGTGATGCCCCATCACCCGCGCGGCACCCACTATAGCACATACCCGCAACAGCCCCTTGTAATAATCACGCAAACAGCAGCTGAACCTCAAACAGGTCGCCTATAGCCTGAATCCTCAGTTCCCCATCCATCAGTTCCATAAGGCTCTTGGCAATGTAGAGCCCCAGCCCGCTGCCCTCGGTCTGCCGCGCACGGTCACCCCGGATGAACTGCTCCGTCAAGGCGCCAACGGGCACCTCGATAGGCTCCTTTGAGATATTCCTTACGATAAGGACAACGGAGCTCCCATTGCCACGCGTCATCTCAACAAAGACACGGGTCCCCGGCAAGGCGTATTTCGCAGCGTTGCTGAACAGGTTCTCCAGCGCCCGCCACAGATGTCGGCTGTCTGCCCACACAAGCACAGCCGCATCAGGCTGCGGGAGCACCAGGGTCAGCTCGCACTCGGCGAACTGCTCCTCGAACTCCCCAGCGACCTGTCCGACTATCTCTACCAGGTCGATCTCTTCCTTATCGACAGGCAGATTGCCGGTACCGGCCTTGGATGCCTCCATCAGGTCGTCTATCAGGGTCTTGAGGCGAGCTGACTTCCTGTCCAGCACGCCAACATACTCGCTGAACTCCTCCTGCTCAACCGGCAGGGTCTTCAGAAGATCCACATAGCTGATGATGGAGGTCAGCGGTGTGCGGATATCATGGGAGACATTGGTGATCAACTCGGTCTTGAAGCGCTCAGCTTGGACCTTATCCTCATTAGCTTTCTCATATTCCGCCACCAGAGACAGGACATAGCTGCAGAAATAGTCAAGCGCCAGAAGCATGACGCTCGAGAACAGCATGAGGAGGATAGCCGGGTTCAAAAAGCCATAGCCGCTCAGAGGGGGGCCTATGAAAAGAAGGAGGAGGAGGTTACCGCAAAACACAAGGAGCATTATCAAACCAAGGGGATGCCCTGGAGGATAGGCTCTGAAGAAGCGCAGCCACGTACCCTGGGTTTTGAGTTGTTTATCCCTGATCCTGATAAGCAGGATAGCCAGGGTCGCCATGATAACCAGATAGGCGAATATGGAATAGAGCAACAGTAGTGGAGACAGATAATTACCAAGAAGGTGGTATACACCAAAGAAGAGACAGGAGAGGATAACGCAAACGGCTAACGCTACCACGGTGAGTAGGTCTACCTGCCAACCTCTTGACCCCTTTCCCACCGGGGCGTTCCATACTGAGATGAGAAACAATGCGACGCAGGCAAGTAGCAGGATGACCGAGAGGGGGAACCAGTCGTAGAACCCAAACCCAAAAATGGATGCCAGGTACCCGCGTAGCGTCACGCTCACGTCCTGAACAACCATCACTGTGGCAATGTAGCCAATCAACAACAGTATGATCCGGGCAGCTCGAGACGATAAGAGCTTCATCATGACAGTCTCACCACCTTATAGCCCAGGCCGTAGATGACCTTGAGGTATCGCGGCTCTTTGGGGTTGATCTCCACCTTCTCACGGATATGCCGGATGTGCACCGAGACGGTCTTTGGCACTTGCAGGGCAGGCTCCTCCCAGACCGCCTCATAGATCTGCGCAGAGGTGAAAACGCGATCCATGTTCGCCATCAGCAGCCGTAATATGTTGTATTCAAGGGCGGTCAGGGGCACTTCCTCGCCATCTACGGTCACCCGCTTCTGGTTGTCATCTAAGACAAGGTCGCCTGTTTGATAGAGGTCCCCCTGAACGCCCAAGCCTTCCAGGCCTTCCAAGCCTCCCCCTCCGTCGCCACTCGTCACTGTCGGCACCTGCCCAACTCTCTGCCCTACACCCTGCAGGCCACCCAGGCGGGCATAGCGGCGCAGGGCCGCCTTGATACGCGCCATCAGCTCCACTGGGTTGAAGGGCTTGGTGATATAGTCATCGCCGCCCATGTTCAGCCCCAGTATGCGGTCTGTGTCCTCGCTTTTCGCGCTGAGGAACAGGATGGGCACATTGCTGGACTCGCGTATCCTCACGGCCGCCTGTATGCCGTCCATCACCGGCATCATCACATCGAGCAGGACCAGGTGGACAGTCTCTGTCTCCACGGCAGCAACGGCTTGCAGGCCATTCTCGGCCCGGATCACCTTATAACCCTCCTGCCCCAGGTATATCTCCAGCACCGACAGGATGTCCGCGTCATCATCGCAGATCAGTACGGTGTACTCCACAAGCTCACTCCCTTACCGTGATAACATAGCCACCAGTATTATCGCTGGATATGCTGAGATTTGCATCCTCGGGAACAGAGAGCAGCCCCTGTGCTGGCCTGGCATACAGAACCGTGTAGTCAATGCCATCAAGGTTTACCGAGTAACCGCCGCTCTCCTGCAGAAACGTGAGGTATTCCTCCAGACACAGGTTGTTCTGCCAACAATACCAGGCATGAGGCAGCCCCACATACCGGTAGTGCCAGGGCTCGCTGGCTATGTGCGTGACCTGTTGCTTGTCCCCAGGATAACGCATGACAAACCCGTACCTCCAGGCATTGTCAGCCAGCCACCTCCCTTGCAAAGACCCAGCCATCTCTGACTGATCCACACCCATGATCGCAATGTCTATTGCCAGGCCCGTCTGATGCTCGCTGTGATTGGGCGGCTGGACCAGCGTCTTATCCGCGATCTCCCTATAGAGTTGCGCCTGCTCAGCATAACTACGATAACCACTGCAGATGAACAGGGTATGGACATCAGCCTCCTTCGCGGCGTCAATGAGGTCCTCCACTGCCTGGAGGGCTTCCCACTGCAGCAGTATATCGTCCCCCAGCACTGGCACGGTATATACTGCAGGCGCTAGCTCCCCTGTCAGAAGCCACTCATCCAACCTGCTACTCAACTCACTGTCAATGGGATAGTCCTTGTTCACCAGCGCCAGATACCCGGTGTCTGCGACATCCGCTACCGCGACTGGTACCGTCAGTTCAGGCAAGGCCGTCGCAGCCGGTGCAGTTGTCGCAGCGTGTGGCCCTGTCACATCAGAGGATCCAAGCACATCGGCAGTCCCTGCCGCGTATACCTCAGATTTCCCCTGCTGTCCCTCAGCCTTCCAAGGCGCCTGAAACCAGACAAGACACACCACAACAAGCAGAAGTGCAACCGCAAGCGCTTTGCCGGGAAACCGCCGCGAACGCCTATAGCGCTTGGAGTGTCTGGAATAATAGCTGTGATTCCGTTGGCTCATACCCTATCTCTCCTCTCTGTCTGATTCCATTCTTGCAATGAAAACCAAACATCAAAGAAAGAAAAGGTTAAGATTCCTCAAAGAAACTGAGATAAAGTGGGACAAGGGGGACGGTTCTAAGGACAGAAGGGGACGGTTCTAAGGACAGAAGGGGACGGTTCTAAGGACAGAAGGGGACGGTTCTAAGGACAGAAGGGGACGGTTCTATTCTGTCCTTTTCAAGGACAGAATAGAACCGTCCCCTTCTGTCCTTAGAACCGT
>Ga0082212_10007974_pt1 | contig 13910 bp, 9 predicted proteins | sample TergutNt197P3_FD_71548 | JGI IMG/M metagenome (GOLD analysis project Ga0082212, IMG submission 71548) | Neocapritermes taracua P3 segment gut microbial communities from Petit-Saut dam, French Guiana - Nt197 P3 | ecosystem: Host-associated > Arthropoda: Insects > Digestive system > Gut ... | reverse complement strand
ATTCGGCCAAATGTACCGGTATCTCTGCCTTTATATGTCGAGCCGAGTGATTCTGCCGCATCCTCGATCAATGGGACATCATATTCATCGCAAATCGCCATGATTTCATCTATTTTAGCCGGTGTCCCATAAAGATGAACAACAATTACTGCTTTGACATTCGGATGTTTTTTAAATGCTCGTCTTAGGGCAGCCGGTGACATATTCCATGTATCCGGCTCAGCATCGATAAAAACCGGGGTAGCTTTTTCATACATAATCGGATTACAAGTCGCGCTAAACGTCAAGGATGAAACAAAAACCAAATCACCCTGACGGATATTCAGCATCCGCAAAGCCAAATGGATCGCCGCCGTACCCGATGATAAGGCGGCTGCATGTGAAGTTCCCAGATAGTCGGCCATCTCTTTTTCAAAATGATCGACATTCGGGCCAAGCGGGGCAACCCAATTCGTTTCAAATGCTTCTTTGATAAATTCCTGTTCTTCGCCGTGCATCGTTGGCGAGGAAAGATAAACTCTTTTATTCATAAGTCGGCACAATCTCCTTTATCATTTCGCGGATATTCCCGCTCTCGTTTTTTGATGCTTCTTTCAGGGCTTTAAGTTGCAAGAAGAATTTTTCATCATCCAGCTCAATCGGCTTGCCGATATAAATCAATTTATTCGCTGTCGCTTTCATTCCCTCTTCTTCTAATAAAAGCTCTTCATATAATTTTTCCCCAGGTCTAAGGCCTGTATACTCAATCTTCATATCTTCATCCGGACGGAAGCCTGATAAACGAATCAAATTTTTCGCCAAATCTAAGATTTTGACCGGTTTTCCCATATCAAGCACGAAAATTTCACCGCCTTTTGCATATGCACCCGCCTGCAAGACAAGTGACACTGCCTCTGAAATGGTCATAAAGTAGCGGATGATATCCGGATGGGTAACTGTTACTGGCCCCCCCTCGGCAATTTGCTTTTTGAAGATTGGGATAACACTCCCATTGCTGCCTAAGACATTACCAAACCGAACCGCCACAAACTCAGTTTCATAGTGCTTGTTAAAGGTCTGAATAATCATCTCACAGACCCGTTTGCTGGCACCCATGATATTGGCTGGATTCACTGCTTTATCGGTTGATATCATCACAAAACGTTTCGTGCCGTACGTGGCCGCTGCCATTGCTGTTTTGAAGGTGCCAAAAACATTATTTTTCACCGCTTCATTCGGGCTGTCTTCCATTAATGGCACATGTTTGTGTGCTGCGGCATGATAAACAATATCCGGCTGGTATTCAGCAAAAATCTGATTCATTCGGTTCGTATTCCGAACCGATGCAATAAGTACGGTTAGCGTAAGCTCCGGATAAGCATTCATTAGTTCTTGCTGTACCTCATAAATGCTATTTTCATAAATATCAAGGGCAATTAAATGAGAGGGCTTGTGCGAAGCAATTTGACGGCAAATCTCACCCCCAATCGTACCACCGCCGCCGGTCACCAATACCTTTTTATCTTTCACATAACCAAGAATCGAAAAAAGGTCAATCTCAATCGGCTCGCGCCCCAATAAATCCTCGACGCCAACATCCCGCAGGACGCTGACACTCACCTCGCCGTTGACTAGCTGATACATTCCCGGCAGCGCACGCATTTTACAATTTGTTTCTTTGCAGATATCAAGAATGTCTTTCATTTCTGCCCTTGATATCGACGGCATGGCAATAATGATCTCATCGACTTCATAGATTTCCGCACTTTCGATGATTTTGTCACGCCCGCCAACCACCTTGATGCCCTGAATGAAACGACCCCATTTACCATTATCGTCATCAATAATGCAACGAATGACCATGGTTGAAAAATTGGAATTAACAATTTCCTTCACAATCAAGTTTGCCGCCTCACCGGCACCAACGATCATGACCGAGATGCTATTTCCCCGGTTGATTCTTTTATGCTTCATGCCACGCAAAAAGCGGTAAGAAAAACGACTGGTAAATATAAATGAAATTAAAATGAAGGCATACAAGAAGTAATAGCTATTTGGCACCGCACGGCTTTCAACGCGGAAAAACTGCAATCCAATTGCATTAATCATCGCTGAGGTAATGCTCGACAATACGACATTTCGAAGCTCGGTTTCCCCGGCAAATGCCCATAGGCTATGATACATCCGAAAGACATATAGGATAAAGATTGTAATAACAATATTAATCACTAGAAAACGGTTGATTGGGGTGATAAAACTCGTCGGAATTTCATTAAAATCAAATTCAAAGCGCATTAATATCGCCAAATAACTTGCACAAATAACACTGATAATATCATAGATAATCAATGCGGTCCGGCGATATAACACTTTAAAATTGAATGGTTTTTTCTCTTGCATTTAGTTTTGCTTTATCTTTCTTTCACCAAAGATTAACGGTGCCATCATTAGCAGTAACATAAAACCGGAAGGATTGCTAAAATGGAAAACCCACTCTGCCAACCCAACCGTTGCTACCACTACGATAATCGCAGCAGGTAGCGCAGCATACTTCTCAGTGTCCTTATTCTTCCGATAATATACCATTCCCCGCACAAAAGCTACACCACCGACAATAATGAAAAGGATGCCCATATAAATTCCATGGTCAAAGGCAAACTGCAGATAAATATTGTGCGCATGGACGATAATGGTTCCATCCGGAAAAGTGGCGCCCATATAATCATGCCCCATTGGATTAAGCTCATTTATATATGCCCGGAAAATATCCATCCGTCCGTTACCAAACTCAGATTCTGTTTTCTTGCTTACATTTAATCGCTCAAGCCAAAATGCTCTTTCTTCCTCATTAATGGGTTCTGAGCCACCAATTGGTTCTGATGCTTCCATTGATTCTGCTGGTTCCGCCGATTCTGGTGCTTCTATCGATTCTAGTGCTTCTATTTTTGGTGCCGCTAATAATTCTTGCTTCACCTCAGCAACTGTCTTAAAATCCTGGACACCCATTTCTTCAGCTTCTTCCAGCGTATAAACCGAACCCTTCATCACAACATGCTGTTCATCATGCGCCTTTATATGTCCATAAAAATCAAAATAATCACCAGGGAATCCCAAAAACTCTTCTAAAAAGACCTCAATAAAACGCCCTACTCGCATATGCTCATAAGAAGCCAGATTACGACCTCTCGTGATGTCCTGATGAAACGATTCCAAGTAGTATATCTTTGGTTTTCCTACCAGCGCCGGAATGTTTCGTTGCAGAAAGAAAACGACCGGAAAACAGATGATTATTGACATCACGACCAAGCCGGCCGCGGTGATCATATTCTTTATTCTTTGCCGCCCCTTTGAGGCTGTGAACATTAATATTGAAAACACCGCCGCAACCAAAAATGCATAGATTCCCGTATTTGAGACCGTAAAAACCAAATAAGTCAAAACTGTCCCTAACAAGACGCATTCTTTCCATAAATCCCTTAATTGGTGGGTATTTCTCATTTTACTAAGCAGGATAATCAAAGCTGCCGTTGCTACAAGTGCTAAATAAGTCGCAGTGACGGTAACAGTATGGAACAAAAGCGGATAGCGAACCGTTTGGAAAGTTGCAAATGGGCGATAAAGAAGCGAGTATCCCATCATCCAGATAAATGACAAAATCAACCCTCGACAAATATTAAGGACAATGTCACCTCTTTTAGATGCGCCATACTGCAAATAAAACAAAGTGAAACTAACCGCAAGTACAACCGGCCATTCCCGCGTATTGCGAAAAACTACCATTAGCGAAAGAAATAATAATATCAAGCAACCAAAAGATACCGATATCGGCTTCATCTCTTTTTTGATTAAGCGGGCAATCACATTCACGATAACATTGATGATCACCATACCGCCGATGATGCCAGCCCACATCGTTAAGCGAATGCCTGTCATCTCAAGCTCGGTTAATTCACCCATCCCAACGAGAATCTGCTCCTTATACCAGTAATAATACCAGTAATACCAAAGCCCCCCGGCAATCGTAAGGTATAAAAGGTTAACCAGGCTAAATATTGGCTTAAATGACATCATTGTCATCATCGCCAAACCAAAGAATATGATTTGCTTATTTTGTCCAATCGTATGGTGGAGGCTTTCAAGTGCGCACATATATTCACAACAGGCATAAAAAGCCACGGCAAAGAAGGCGGATTGAAGATAATCAGGCCAGTTTTTTTGGATACTCGTTTTCGTAATCTTCGCCGTTTGTCCATCGCGGCGATGATTAATGCCATACCAGCAAATCCCTCCCCCCAAAAGGATGGCCACGGCAAAAAAGATATTGTCAAATAAATATGGCCCAAACGTTTTAAAACACACCGCAACTAGACCAATTACCACGAAAATAAAGACAAGCGGATTGAGTAATACTTTCACAATCTGCTCAACAATTAACAAGGTGTCTTTTTCGGGATATTTTCGAAAATATTTGTAGACCAGCATCGTCGATAAATATAAAAAAACCAACAAGGCAGCAATCAGCATTAAGGAATGAACTTTATTAAGCGGCGCGATATAATGATAAGCAACTGCCAAGCTCTGGCCACTCATCGGGTTATCTTGATAATATAGCTGACCGGCATTCGGGTGCTCTTCCCGTAAAATCCATTCTGCCCCAAGGTAAAGTGAGGTATGCTCATTTTCCGCTTGGATGATATAATAATATGTTTCCCCAAGCTCCATCGCCTGATCAACCAATATTTCATAATAACCAGGCAGATTATCCGGGTTAACTGTCACGATTTCTTCAAACATTTGTTTTCTTTCATGATCCAGCATACGAAAATAAAAGGAATCGCCTGAAGAACCGCCGGCTAGAAAAATGCGGATACTACCCAGATAATCATATCCGGCAATAAAAGTTTGTAAGACCATTTTCTCTTGGGTTACTAAACCAGTCTTTTCATTTGAAGTGCGCGGTATCGTATCTGATATTGTCTGTGACCAGATTCGCAAAGGAAATATGGTTATGATAAGACACAAGCTGATAATCGTAATAATCGCTTTTAAAGCAGTACTTTTATGAATTATTTTCTGCATCATATCTCCTTTTTCGTAGACTCACTAATGATATAGCGTGGGCGGCCTTTGACTTCATCATATATTTTTGCGATATATAAACCGATGATTCCTAAGCTAATCATTAAACCACCGCCTATTAAGAGTAGCAAAAGAATGACTGTCGGGAAACCCGCCAATGAGTGGCCCATCAAAAAATTTACTAAGGTTTGGATTCCCAATATAATAGAAGCAATGGTCAGCAAAACGCCGATGAATGTCACGATTTGCAAAGGTGCAGTCGTAAAGCCGACGATGTTGTTAAGCCCATATTTAAAAAGTCCGGCGAAATTCCATTTCGACATACTGTGTTTTCGCACACCCACCTGATATTCGATTTTCGTCGAGCGAAAGCCGACCCAAAATGATAAGCCACGAAAAAAAGCATTCCGTTCATTGAGACTCAAAAGTTCATCAATGACCCGTTTATCCAATAATTTAAAATCGGAAGACGATTTCATATCGAATCCGGATAAAGAAGATATCAGACGATAAAAAATACCGGAAAAAAGCTTATAAAGGAGCGATTCCTTGCCCCTTACCTTAATCCCCTCGACCACTTCAAACCCTTCTTCCCACAAGCCAAACATTTGCGGAATTGCTTCCGGCGGATGCTGCAAATCACAATCCATTACCACACAGCAATCACCTTTTACTTGGTTAAGCCCTGCCCACATCGCCGCCTCTTTGCCAAAGTTCCGGCTTAGGCGGTAGCCGCGGATTCGGTCGGGAATAGGGGAAGCATCGCTTTGCTCGCGGATTTTTGCAAAGGTCAAATCTTTTGAGCCATCATCGACAAAGATCACTTCAAAATCAATCTTTTCTTTTTCTAAAACTTGATTCAATGTCGTTATCGCATAGCCAATATTTTCCTCTTCGTTAAATGCCGGAAGGATAATTGATAATAAAGGCTTATTAGTTTTTTGTTCCATACTAAAACTCCACTTATGTTTTATGTTCGCTTAAAATCTATGGTTCTATTTTTAGGCCGAAATTGATCACAATTACATCATCGATCACGGCGATCGAGCCTTCGGCTGGCCATATCGGCATATTTATGATTCTGATTTTTTCGTAAATCGCATCCCGTAACTCATTATGGGGAAGCGCGGTTAAATTCACCCCATGCAAATTCTGAATGTTTGTAATAAATAAATTGTGACGCCATTCATCATCATCCTGCATTTGCATAAATGAGTGATGCCCTAGCGATGGGGCATTTGCTTTGTATTTTCCAAACGTCTCGGGAACTTCGTAGTAAGATTCATTTGGCATACCTCCAAAAAAAGCGATTTGCCTTAACTCTGTTTCGGTGATCAACGGGTCAATTTGAGTCAACAAGCGAGTGGTAAATGAGTTGGTCCGTTGATTAATATAATACGCTTGCAAATAGTAAATATTATTGATAATTGTGTAGTAAATGGTAATAAACAAAATACAAATAACCAGAACTGACTTTGCAAGTGGAAGGACTTCCTTAATCGAATAATCCTCAGACAAAGTAATGATTAATACAAAAATAAGTGAAAATGCATACATAAAAGTAGATACCATATTTCCGGTATTTACAAAATCAGCAAAATTTAGGGCCATCGGTATTAAAATAATCAATAGCCCGATTAAAGCCATTCTGCCCGGCTTAATATGAATCCTCTGCCGGATAATGATTGCCGAAAGAAATAAAATAAAAAGACCGCCCAATAAGATATATACTACTTTGAGTGTATCTGTAATAATATATTCCTTGCCGAAAAAACCCAGATAAAAATCGTAATATACTTGTTTCACAGAGCTAGTGAATCCTTCAATGGTAAGAAAACTACGATACATATTGCCATAACTTGCCCCGCGATGACCGCCAAGCGGGACTTTTGATATAAAAACTGAAATGGGAATTGATATCACATATATCAACCCACTTAACCCGATTGTAAATAAAATCCGAATTGCTTGTTTGCGAAACTCCACAAAGGTGTAATCTTTATGAAGCAATTGCTTTAACAGAATAAATAAAAGCAGACCCAAAGCAAGATTGAATTTTGACTGATAGATTGCCAATGAGCACATCATTAAAATGGAACCTAACCAAAATAAACGCCGGTACTTTACCGTTATATAAGCTGCAATAACCGCTACCATCGCCCCAAAATGAAAATCCAGGGTATTATTTAAATATAAGTTCGTATTTGAAATGGAGGGGAAGGTCGTTAAAATTGCCCCAATTAAAAAACCATTTAGACTCTTTTCTATCTCAAGTAATTTGCATATCAAAAATGCGGAAACAGCAAAAAAGAAAGTAATGAATATTCCGGTCATCAATGGTAAAACGTAACCGAGGTTTAATTCTAACATTAATGTATTCAGCCAGCGGCCATTGGCAATGGTCGGGGCCGTGTGAGTAACCATCCCAATATCATGATTCCCATAGTACCTTCCGGTGTAGATAAAAATATGAGTAACAAAACCAATGACCAGTGCCGATAAAAAAGCTACTTTTGCTGATTTTTGCTCATTATTCCACCATTTTGGTATTACTTCATAAATATCAAATGTTTTTATCGGTTTGAGTAATGGCTTCTTCATGACTATACCCCTGCATATCGCAAGCAGAGCTTGTGATACTGCATAAATAATAATTTGAAAGTTTCTTTCAAACTCCCTCCTGCTTCCTCTAGTGAATTATACTTTTCTTCCTAGAAACTGTCAAGGTCTTAGGCTTCTTGCCATGCTTTTAAAATCATGTTACAATCAATCCATGAGACTCCATTTATTCATTTTTATCCTTTTATCTTTTCAATTATTTATTTTAACCCCTATCGCGTTTATTAACAAATTTTTGGCGGTTTTAATTTGCCTCATTATCATCTTTTGTTTTAACAAAACGAAACTTCGACTGAAAAAATGGTATGAATTATTCTTTTTTGGGCTAACGAGTGCATATCTGGCACTTGCTTTTTTTGGATTTGATCTGTTTCTTGAGCCGAAGCCTGAACATTTAATTGATCTTTCTTATTATCAGCAGTATATTCCCGCTGATGAGTTTCACGCCTTGCTTGCTATGGCTGGCCCTTATATCAGCATTTTATATTTTGGCCTTGGTTTGATTTGGACATCCTATGTTCTTTATTTTTCTTTGGATTTAGTTCTTTATCTCAGCGAAACAAAAGATAAAATTTGTACTTCAGCATCCGGCTCCTATACGAAGAAATGGCTGATCCTTTTTATCATTCTGATTGTTGTCTTGATGGTTTGGCAGCGGGCATTTTATCCCATTATCATGACAGACGATTCATGGGGCTATATCGGCGGCTGGTACTCAGGGACATATAATACAGGCAGCTCACCGGTATATGCATTTTTGCTTTCTATTCTGTTATGGCTTGCCCCAACAAAGCCGGAAGTAGAGTGGATTGCATTTGCCCAAATTTTGATTTTTTCTTCTTTGCTTGCGACAATCCTCATGTACTTTCATCAAAGATGGATTCGTTTTCGATATATGATTATCGCCGCATTCATCTTACCGCTCATTCCATCCCTTGGCCTTCACACAGTGGTCATTTGGAGTGACCTGCCCAATGGAATGGCGGTGCTTTGGTTTGTTTATGCGCTCGTCCGGATATTAGATGAGGTAATCATCAATCAAACGGCCGGCGAAAAACAAAAGCGATCTCTTTGCATACAGCTTTGCCTTTCGATGGTTTTCGTTTTCTTTATTCGGGCAAATTCTTTTCCGGTTTATCTTGTCATGGCCCCGGTGTTAGCGGTTTTATTTTTCTTAAAAAGGCAGTGGAAATTATTAAGTTCTGTTTTACTGTCCATCGTAATCATCCTGCTGATCCGCTTTCCGGGATACAATGCATTAGGTGTTTATCAACATGAACAAAGTGCGTATCATAAATATTTGGCCGGCATCCATGACCTTCATTCGACCTATTATAACGGCGGGCTGCTATCTGATCATACAATACTTAAATTAAGGGAAATCATCCCTCATATCGATGAACCGGATACAAAACAAGATTTCCAACCTGATTGGGTGCGCTATTTGGAATATGATTTAGAAACTGCCGCCAGATTAAGCACCAGCGAATTTGTTTCAATGTATGCTGATACCTTTTTTCGAAATCCTACGAAAATGATTTCGTCAATGCTTTATCGGGTGCGCTCTTATTGGGTCATCGACGCAAAAGGGTATGTCAATACGATTAATTATACGATTGATGTGATCGTTCGCTCAGGAGAATCGACAGATATACCGGAACTAAATGTTTATCGGAAACCAAACTTTTTAACCAAAATTATGTACTATTATGCGATGGGAACATCCCTTCCGCTTCCTTCGATCTTTATTTGGCGTTATGGAATATGGACGGCATTCATGGTTATTTGTATCCTTACTTTAATCATTCAAAGGCGGTTTCTCTGGATAATCGCATTTTTACCGGCGGCAGTTTATCAAGCCGCACTCTATTTGACCAATGCGTGGACAGATTATCGCTACGGTCTTCCGGTTTTCTTGGTCGGATTGTTTTTAATTCCGGCAATGATTTTATTGCCGCATGGAAAATCAGCAGGGCAGGATCTTACCTTTAAATGAATGGAGGCAGAATGTCTGTTTTTGATCGAATCATCATCGGCGGCGGTTTTTATGGGCTATATTCCGCTTACTTCTGTGGGAAACAGGGCGAGCGTATTTTGCTTTTAGAAAAAGATGCAGGGCCATTTATGCGTGCCTCTTATATCAATCAAGCCCGCGTGCATATGGGCTACCACTATCCTCGTTCGCTTTCTACTGCGCTAAAATCAAAAGGCTATTTTGATCGTTTCATTGAGGAATTTGGCTTTTGCGTGAACGATGAATTCGAAAAAATATATGCCCTTTCTTCGAATTTTAGCTGGACCAATGCCGGCCAATTTAAGAAATTTTGTGAGGATTCCGGTATTTTTTATCAGCATCTGCACGAGGAGCAATATTTTAAAAAAGGAATGTGCGAAGGTGTTTTCCTTACGAAAGAATACGCTTTTGATCCGATGATTCTTCGCAATTGGCTGCTCGCAGAAATCGGCAAGCTTCCGAACGTCACGCTAATGTTTCATGCCGAAGTCAATGGAATTAAAAAGGATCAGGAGCATTATCTCATTACCGCAAAAGGGAATCAATATAAAAGTAGTTTTATCCTTAATGCAACCTATGCTTCGATCAACCAAATTCATAAACTGGCAGGTTTTTTAGCCTTTGACATCAAATATGAACTATGTGAGATCATCCTATGTAAGGTTTCCGGCCAGCTTAAGGATCTAGGAATCACAGTTATGGACGGTACTTTTTTTTCAGTCATGCCCTTTGGAAAAACTGGTTACCATTCGCTTACGTCGGTCTCGTTTACGCCCCATCAGACAAGCTATGATGATTATCCTACTTTTGAATGCCAGTGTTTTGAGGGAGTGAATTGTTCACCAGCATTTCTCGCCAACTGCAATCAATGCCCAGCCAAACCGCAAACCGCTTTTCCCTATATGTCGCAGTTGGCACGGAAATATTTACGCGAGGAGCTTGCCTTTGAATATGTGGAATCGCTTTATTCATTAAAAGCAATTTTAAAGACATCGGAAATAGATGATGGTCGCCCGACTGTTATCAGAAAGATGAGTGAAAAACCTGATTTTTATACGGTGCTTTCCGGCAAAATAAATACGGTATTTGATTTAGAGGAAATATTCAATTGATAAATATGAAAGGCTAAAGATATGAATAAAGAAAATAATTTTATTTCCGCCGTTTTATATGTTCACAATCATGAGCATCATATCAGAGCGTTGATAGAAGCACTGAATGCTGTTTTTTGCCGCCATTTTAAAAAATTCGAGATCATTTGCGTAAATGATTGTTCTGATGATGGGAGTGTTGCGATCATCCGGGAATGTGCCCAAAATATTCGCGAAGGTGCTGTCGTCCTAATCCATACCGGCTTCTATCAAGGACTTGAAAGTGCGATGATTGCCGGTGTCGATTATGCTTCCGGTGATTTCGTCTTTGAATTTGACAGCCTTCGTCTTGATTATGACATTAGTGTCATTATGGAGGTGTATCAAAAGTGTATCAGCGGATGTGATATTGTCGGGGCCTCGTCAAGCGCAAAACTTAAAAAGAGCAGCCGGATGTTTTATTCCCTGTTTAATAAACATTCGCATACGCAATATCAGATCAAGACTGAGCTATTCCGGATTTTGAGCCGCCGGGCGATTAACCGGATTCATCAAATGAGCCTTACAATCCCATACCGAAAGGCCATCTATGCCAATTGCGGCCTAAAGTATGAAAATATCACCTATCAAGCCATCGGTGCGGAATCAGTTTATAATGAAGACCCTTCCTATCGGCAGAGCCTGGCTTTCGACAGCCTGATTATTTTTACCAACATTGCCTATAAGATATCGATTACGCTGACGATTTTAATGATTTGCTTTTCGGTTTTTTCAGGGATCTATACCTTTACGATTTTCTTAAGCGGCAACCCGGTAGCCGGATGGACCACGACCATGATGGTGCTTTCCGTGGGCTTTCTTGGTATTTTTGGCATTTTGTCAATTATCATAAAATATTTGTCGGTGATTGTGAATCTGATCTTCAAAAAAATGAAATATGTAATTGGAAATATCGAAAGGCTGTAGCATGAAGAGATTTTCTAAGGTGCCGGACAGAGGTCCGTCACCAAAGAATAACTAGTCCCGCTACGCGGGCACTCTTCATACGGCAATTTGTGCCTAACGGCCCAAATCGCAGACTGTGACAGGCATGGAGGTTAGTGGGAAGAGAATAGGAGGTCGCATGGATATTTTAGTTGGCTATACCGGTTTTGTTGGTCAAAATCTTTCAAAATCACATTCGTTTGACATGCTCTTAAATTCTAAGAATGTCGCCGATGCTTTTGGGACAAGTCCTGATCTGCTCATTTATTCCGGCGTTCCGGCGGAAATGTTTTTGGCTAATCAAGATCCTTTGGCAGATCGGGCGATTACCGAGACTGCCGCTTTCAATATCCGCAAAATAAATCCCAAACGCCTGGTTTTGATTTCGACGATTGCTGTCTTAGACCACCCTTCTAAAGCCGATGAAGAGACCCTGATTAATCCCGATAGCCTAACGGCTTATGGACTTAATCGGCTGGATCTTGAAATTTCCGTTCGCGAAATGATCCCCAACTGTCATATCATCCGCCTTCCGGCATTATTTGGTGATGGGATCAAGAAAAATTTTATCTATGATATCCTAAGCTTTTTCCCGGCGATGCTAAATCAGGCCAAATATGATGAACTATCGACGAAAGAATCGATTATCAGTAAATGCTATGAACTAAAAGACAACGGTTTTTATCAGCTAACCGTTGCAAATGATCATAAAAAAGCCCTAAAAGCCGCCTTTGAGCGCTGCGGATTTTCGTCGCTTTATTTCACCGACAGCCGCTCGGTTTTCCAGTATTATCATCTTTCTTATCTCTGGGAGCATATCGGTATTGCTATCGAGCATCGCCTCCCACTCCTCCACGCCGCGACTGAACCTGTCTCTGCTTCTGAAATCTATGATTATCTTTATGGCAAACCCTTTACCAATGAGCTAACAAAGCCGCCGTTTTATTATGATTTCCGAACCAAATGCGCTGACTTATTTGGCGGCAGAAACGGATATATTTTTGACCGCGAAAAAGTACTTGCCGAATTAAAAGATTTTATTATGGAAAGGCAACATCATTTATGAAACTATCATTTTCAAATATTGCATGGGACGCTAGTCAAGATGAAGAAATGTACCAGTTTCTTATGGAACAAGGGTTTTTTGGACTTGAAATTGCCCCGACCAGAATATTCCCTGAGCAACCATATGAGCATCTTACCGAAGCGAAAGACTTTGTTAAGATGCTAAAAGAGCGATATCATTTACATATTTCTTCCATGCAATCGATTTGGTTTGGCAAAAATGAAAACATTTTCGGAAGCGGCGGCGAACGCCAAACTCTCATTGAATATACCAAAAAAGCCGTTGATTTCGCGGCAAGCTGTGAATGCCGGAATCTTGTTTTTGGCTGCCCCAAAAATCGCAACATTCCCGATGGGGCAAGCTACGAAACCGCATATGATTTTTTTAAAGAGATTGCCGCTTATGCGATAAATCATGGCACAGTGATTGCAATTGAGCCAAATCCGCCGATATACGGGACAAACTTTATCAATCGTACTGCCGAGGCATGTTCCTTTGCCAGAGAAGTACCCGGCCTTAAGCTTAATCTTGATACCGGAACCATCATTGAAAATTCCGAAAATCTTAAAATCATTGCCGATCATTTGTCACTTGTGAATCATGTCCACATAAGTGAACCTTATTTGGAGAAAGTCAAGGAGCGTGATTTACATATCGAGTTATCGAAAATTCTTAGTGCCATAAATTATGATCAATATGTTTCGGTCGAAATGAAAAATCTTGGTGATATCGAGGCTGTAAAACAAGCCGCAGAATATTTAAGGAGGATTTTTGATGAAATATGAAAATATCACCGGTGTTCCCAATTTTATTTGTGATGAGTATAAGTCAAAGGCTACGAAGTATTGCATCCTTATTCCCATTATCAATGAAGGAAAGAGAATTTTAAAAGAGCTTCGTCGGGCGCAAAAAAACGGCATTAATAATCTTTGCGATATCATTATTTGCGATGGCGGATCGGATGATGGCAGTACGAAAGCTTCGCGGCTTAAAAAACTTGGTGTCAACACCTTACTGACGAAAACGGGGGCTGGTAAGCAGGGAGCACAGCTTAGGATGGGGATCTGGTTTGCGCTCA
>Ga0082212_10007973_pt1 | contig 13911 bp, 5 predicted proteins | sample TergutNt197P3_FD_71548 | JGI IMG/M metagenome (GOLD analysis project Ga0082212, IMG submission 71548) | Neocapritermes taracua P3 segment gut microbial communities from Petit-Saut dam, French Guiana - Nt197 P3 | ecosystem: Host-associated > Arthropoda: Insects > Digestive system > Gut ... | reverse complement strand
ACGGCCGTGGTGGCCTGGATCATGAGGGAATTGGCTTCCACGGCATTATCGGCGTTGCGCTTGGTCATGGAACTGAGCTCTTCCAGGGCCGCGCTGGTTTCTTCCAGGCTGGCCGCATTTTCCGTGGCTCCTTCGGCCAGGGTGTTGGACGCCCCGGTGAGCTGCGCCGAAGCCCCTTCCACCTCATGGGCGCCAGCCGACAAGGACTCAATGATACGGTTGACGGGAATGGTTATGCCGCGGGTAATGACCACCGCGAGGGTCAGGCCCATAAACACCACCACAGCCACGACGATCACCATCACCATCAGCGAATTGTTCACCATGCTGGTTATGCCGTTGCTGTTTACCTTGAGCTCCTCAGCGGTCTCAAGCAATAATTTCAAGACCGCCTCGGAAATAATGTCGGTGGTTTTGTCAATATTGCCGTAAGCTTCCATCATCTGGCCGGTAAGCTGGAACAGCCGGACGTAGATGTTCCTGAGGCCGTTGACGCCATCGCGATATTCGGCAATGGGCGGCAGGAGGGTGGCATATTTTTCACGATCCTTGGGGTTGTTGACGTTCTCCGGGATGTTGTAGCTTTTGAGCTTTTCTTCAGCGGAGGCCAGAGAGGCCAAGGCGGCCTCGAACGCTTTGTCCGCCGCGTCGCCTTTTAAGCTCTGCGCCCGCAGGTTGGTCATCCGGGCCGCGAACAAGGCAAGCTCAATATCATTCAGGACGGCCTGGCGTTTCGAGCGGCGCTCCAGGTTGGCCTTGACCTCGTCAATGTCATAAACATTCAGCGCGGCTACGGTGTTTTCCAGGGATTTAAACGCCTCTTTCATGATCTCCCTGGCCGTGGCGGCCAAGTCTCCGCCGGTTTTGGTCGTGGTCTCCAGGACGGCCAGGTATTCCTGGTTGGCGGCCTTGAGTTGGTTGGCTATTTCCGAGAAATTGTACGCGTCAGTCTTCACGTTGAGGATCATGCTGCGGGTGTTGGGCAGGTGATCGGGCGGGATTTCCGCCAAGATCTTTTCTATGGCTTGTCCCGACTCGTGCATCTTGCCGAGGAAGCCGGCGCCTTTGGCAAAATCGGCTTCGTCCTGGTTTAACGAATAGCCGTAAAGAAAGAAGCCGGCCGCTATGGTATCCGAGGACAGTTTGGAGGCCAAGTTACTCACCGGAGCCAACTCTACGCTTATCAGCGTGATTTCATCGCTGGCCTTGCCTATGCCGGCCGCGGTCTGGAAAAACGCCCTGACCGCTATTCCCCCCAAAATCATGGCCAAGGCGATCATGATCAGGAATCCCGCATAAAGTTTTGACCGTAAGCTCATTATATTTACTCCTTTATGTATGGCATTCACCGTCATTTGGGCCGGAATATATCCTGGCTACCTTTAAGTATAGCGGCAAATTTTCATGTTTGCAACAACTTGATTGAGGTATTTTCAAGCCCCCGCGCCACCTTTTCTTTATCTCCGCGCTAAGGGTAAAAAGATTATTTACGCCCGCTAATAATCTTTTTTCCAACCGAGACCCACCTGGCTGGACTCCGAGGAACTGCGAGCCTCCAGGGAAATACGAGGGGTGAGGTCCACTTCCAGGCGCACAGCCGGGCCGTCGCCGCCGTGTTCCACCCCCATATAAATGTTGTCGTTTATGTATTTGCCGGCCTCAATGGAGACGACAGCCTCGTTCTCCGCCCGCTCGCCGCGGTTGTTGAGGTCGCCGGCCAAAGAGCCGGACAACTCCGAGACCCGGCGCTCGTTCTGACCGGAAGATCCCCCCAGGCGCAAGACATCCAGACCCAGGGAGCGGCGGACGGTCTTTAAGGGGTTTAGGCTGTCGCCTCCAAAATTGGTCAGGTCCCTGAGTACGGCGGCCAGTTGCAGGGTCTCCAGGCGGCTTATGGAGGAAGGGCTTTTGCCGAAGAGCAGCCGGCCGGCCACCTCGTCCTGGCTCATGGGGGGGCGGCTGGTCAGGGTGATCCGGGGCTGCCGGGCCGGGCCTTCGATTTTGATGATGGCTGTGATCTCCGGGCCCTGGTTGGCCAATTCCAGGTCCAGGTAGGGGATGAGATCGCCGGTGAAGGTGACTTGGCCCCCATCGAAATTGAACTGCCGGTTGAAGACCGGCGGCTCATACCAGCCGCGCACCGGCCTGAGATCCCCGGTCAGGGCCAGTTGGCGGTCAGGCCGGCTAGCGAGCCGCACCCCGCCGCGCCATTCGCTTTCCAGGCCGTAGCCGGTGATGTTGAAGCGGCCCGGCGCGTTCAGTTTCAAATCCAGGCGTAGGGCGCTCTTATTGGCTATATTGGCTATGGCGGCCTCGGCCTCTCCGGGTTCGCTCAGGGGCAGGGTGGCGATGGCCCCGGCGCCCGAAATAAGGTTCAAGTCCAGCTCGCCCTCTTCCAGGGTCAATTCGGAGGTGACGGTCAGACCGTCTAGAGGACCGGCCAGGGCCAGGGCGCCGCTCAGGGTCAGGCTCAAGTCATCGCGGCGGAGGGGTTTGAAGGATTTCAAATAGCCTTCGGCTTTAAGGACCGGGCTGGCCAGGCCGCGTATTTCGCCGTCCAGGCGCAATTCGCCTTGGCCCAGGTCCCGTCCGGTCAGGGACACCTGGAAGGCCTGGTCCGGGCGCCCCTGGGCGTTGATATCCAAATCCCTGAGCCATAGCCCCAGCACCCTGTCCTCATAGCGCCCCCCGGCGAGTTTAAGGGTGCCGATCAGATCGGGCCGGCTGAGGCTCCCGGCCAGATCAAGCCCGATCCGGGCCTGGCCGGTGAGGGCGCGGTCAGGAAGGTCCGCCAGGCTCCACAGGGGTTCCAGGGGGCCGGAGAAGTCCAGACGCCCGGTGAGAGGGCCCTTAAGGTCGGGCCGCGGCGGAACGCCGCCCAGGCCCGGGGTCAGGGGCAGGCTGAGGGCTATCTTGCCGGAAGCCGGCCAGCCTGGTCCGCCGGACAGGGTTCCTTGGGCCGTGAGGGCCTGGTTCTCATTGGAGCGCCCCCGGCGTTCCAGGCGGCCGGCCAGGTTCATCTCCGGGGTCAGGCGGCCCAAGACTCCGGGGGACAGGCTGGTTTTCAGGCTGAAGTCACCGGACCAAGCCTGGCCTCGCCGCCCCAGGGCGAGGGTCAGGCTTTGGACCTGGCCCTCGGGCAGACCGGCCCGGGTGAAGAAATCCAGAAAGCGGTAGGGAAGTTTTTTTATTTCAGCCTTAAGGTCCAGTTCTTCCGGGCCCAGCTTTACGGCCAGGGTCAACTCCCCGGCCGGTAGTATCCCCGCCTTGACCGGGCTGATTTTCAATCCCTCGGCCCAGGAGACGGTCACCGGCGCGGCCAGCTTGAGCCCGGTGGGCCCGGCCTTGAGTTCCAGTTTGGCCACTTCCGCGGCCGACCCCTCCAGGTCGAAACCGCCTCCGGCGGCCAGGTCGAAACCGCCTCCGGCGGCCACCCGCCAGGTTCCCCGGCCGCCCCGGGCATCGGCCTTTATTTCTCCCTTGGCCCAGTCCAAATCACCGGCCCGCCCCGGCCCCAGGTCCACGTCCAGGCCCAAATCCAGTTGGCCGAAGAGGTCGTCGGCCGAAAGGCGGACCCTGGTTTTGGAAAGCGCAAGTTCCGGGTTTGAGGCCGAGCCCAGGGCCAAGTGGGCCAGTTCGGCCGTGAGGTCCGCCTTTTGCCTCTCGGCCCGCGCCAGATCCAGAGTGAGGCTGGCCGGCCCCCCCTGAATTTCCCGGCCGATCCTGGCGGCCAGGTATTTCCAGTCCGGGTCCTGGCCCGTCAAGCGGCCGCTTAAGCCGGGCTCCTCACCCTTGAGGTCGATCAAAAGGCCGCCGGCCAGGCTCAATCCGGCCGCTTTAATATCCAAATTTTCAAAATTAAGGCGCTCGCGGTTACCGACCATCCGGACCCTGGCTTCCGCCGGGCCGGGCCAATCCGGCAACAGGCGGGCCAGGTCATCCAGCCGGGCCACAAGGTCCAGGCGGACTTCGCCCCCGTCTTCATTAAGGCGCCCGGAGCGAAAGCTTCCCCGGCCGGAGAGGCTCAGGCCATCCACCTGAATATTTAAGTCTTCCTCGCTGGGGCGGCCCCGGCGCTCCAGGCGGCCACGGGTCAAGGCCAGTTCGTCCAGCCGCAGGCGCAGCGGCCAGCGAGGGAAGAAAAGACTTTCCTCCTGGCTGTCCGCCTGGTCGTCCGGCGGAGGCAGAACCAGGGTCGGCCCGGTCAGGCGGACCCGGGGCAGATGGACCAAGCCGGTCAAGAGGGCGGCCGGTTCCAGCTCAAGCTCCAGGGCTTCGGCCATAAACGAAAAGCCTTGGCCGTCATCGAGGCTGAAACCTTCGATCTTGAGGCGGCGCGGGAGACCCCCTTCAAAGCTCCGGGCCGTCAGGGTCAGGCCCTCGGCCGCGGCCAGGCCGGCGAGGCGGCCGAAGACGGCCCTGGTCCCGGCTTCCGTGCCCAGCCACAGGTAAAGGCCGGCGGCCGAGGCTAGGGTCAACCCCAGAACAGTCGTGGTGATGATCAGAAAAATCCGCCCTAAGCGGCGCATATCAAAAACTTTGTCCCAGGCTGAGGTAGAGCTGCCAGGAGCTGTCTCCGGGGCGGCGGTCCAGGGGCACGGCCACGTCCAGGCGGACGGGTCCTACGGGGGTGAAATAGCGCAGCCCAGCCCCCGCGCCCCACAGAAGATCCTGGAAGAGCCGGTCGGTGGCCCGGGCATAGACCGTGCCCCCGTCGAGGAAGGCCACGGCCCCCAGGCTTTCGGTGAAACGCAGGCGGGCCTCGGCCCCGGTCTCCACCTGGGCCAGGCCGCCCAGGGGTTCGTTGCGGTCATTGCGCGGCCCCACTGATTGATAGTCGTAGCCGCGCACGGAGCCGCCGCCGCCGCTGTAGAAACGCAGGGAACTGGGAACTTCCTGGCTGTCCTCAAGGCCCCAGAGCCCGCCCCAGAGCCCGCGCAAGGCCAGGACCGCGCGGGGGGTGCCCAGGGGCAGGAAGCCCTGGCCTTCCAGGCGGGCGCGGAAGACTTGGAAATCTTCGTGATAAGCGCCGGTATAAGGCGCGGTCATAAGGTTCAGCCGGACGCCCCGGGTGGGGTCGAGGAGATCGTTGGTCCGGTCATAGCTGACCGTGACCGGCAGGCCCACAACATAGAACTCACGCCTGGCCTGGTCGGGGTCTTCCAGGGAGCCGCCCTCCAGGTAGCCGCTCAGGGAGGCCCGCCAGCGGCGCGACAGCCGACGTTCCAGGCCGGCCGCCAGAGAACCGGACCACAGCCGGTAGGCTTCGGTATCCTGATGCAAAAGACCGCCCCGGGCGATGAAGTCCTGGTCCGGGCGGAAGAAGAAGGGGTAGCGGTAGGTGGCGGTGAATTCCTGAAGGTCCGTCCATACCGGCAGGTCCAGGCGCAGGCGGTCGCCGTGGCCTAAGAGGTTGCGGTGTTCCCAGTAGAACTTGACCCCCAGCCCGAAATCGGTGTCGTAGTTGATCTGGCCACCCACGGTGCGGGCCGGGGCCGGGGTCAGGGCCAACCGGACCGGCCTGGTCTCGCCTTCGTCCGTTGTCGGCCGGCCCGGAGCCGCGACCATTTCCACGGACTGAAACAGGCCGGTCCGCCGGAGGGTGGACAGGTATTCCTCCACCAGGGCCTGGTTCCAGGGCTGGCCGTCCCGCCAGGTCTTAAGGGCGTTCAGGTAGTCCTGGTCCACCGGGGCTTCCCCGGAAACCAAGACCGGGCCCAGGCGGGTGAAAGAACCGGGGGCCAGGGTTATTTCGGCTTCCAGTTCCCGGACGGCGCGGTTGACAAAGTAGCGGGAGTTCTGGACCCGGGCCTCCGGGTAGCCCCGATTGCGCCAGGCTTCGACCAGAAGTTCCACGGCCTTGAGCATATCGTCGGCCAGGGCCGGGGCTCCGTCCGCCAGGCCCACCGCGGCCAGGGACAAAGGCGGCGGGGCGTCCGGCGCATTCAGGGGCACCGGGCCGGAGGCAAGCACCTTGGCCGGGCCGAACCTGTAACGGGGGCCGGGGTCGAAAATCACCACCACGGCAACCTGGTCCCCGGACGGTTTCTCCAGGTGGCCGGTGGCCCGGCCTTCATAATAGCCCTGGTTGTTCAGAAGGCTTTTGGCTTCGGTCAGGGAGACGGCCAGGCGCTGGTTCAAAGTGGCCAGATCGGCGGGCTGATCCCGCATCAGGGCCAGCCGGCTGACTTCGGCGAAACGTTCGGCCAGGAAGGGATCGGCCGGACTGCGGAAGTCCAGAACGGCGCTATAGACCGCCTCTCCCGAGGCCGGAGGCCTGGCCGGGGCCGCCGCCGGGTCCACGGCCGGCCCGGTCATGGCGCAGCCGCCCATGACGATAATGACAAAAAGGCTCAGAAGCCGGACCGGAGGCCGGCTGAGAAACCCAAACTCCCTCAAGGCCGCCCGCCTCCAGGCTGGCTCTTTTCAAAAAGATCCTCCAGCATCTTTTGCCTTTGCCCCGGCGCGGCCCCTGGTTTTTTATAAATGGCCATCAATCAGGCTCTTCCAGGCCCGGGTTCCGGCGGTTTCTTTCCACTTGGCCGGCCACGTCCTTGGTCCGGTTGATGACTATATCCGGCCGCACGCCCACGGCGGTCCCGGACTGTTCGGACAGGTTCTGGAGGGTATCCACTGTGGCCGAGGCTCCGGAGGCCGGGCCGGGGGAAGCGGGGGGCGGGGCCTTGAAAAAAATCAGGCCCAGGATGACGGCCCCCAGGCCCAGGACCAGAGAGGCCAGGCCGACAATGAGCCATTTCTTAAAGCGGTCCGTGTTTTCAGATTCCTCGTCCACGGGGATGAAACCGGTGCCGAGGTGGGCGCCGCAACGGGAACAATGGGTGGCTGGCAGGGGCGTCATGAAGGCGCAGGCCGGGCAACGCAGGGTCGGCGGGGAGGCCGGGGCGGTTCGATCCATGAACCCTATCCTCTTGATTAGGACCGGCCGCCCGGCGCACTTGCCGACCCGACCGGAGATGTGTTATACCAGAGAGACGGATAGCCTCTTTGGGCCTTGACGCCAAGTTGTCTTTAAATATTTTTTGAAGACCGCTTGGCTTGAGGAGCGGCCAGCCCGGGGAGGGCTGACAATTATCCCTCTGATTATACTACAATGTCCCCAAAAAATAAAGGCATCTTCGATGCTCTGAATTTTTTGACCCTTAATTCAAAGAGGGCCTGAAAAAATGAACACCGCCGAACTGTTTGAGATATTGAAGGAGAAGGCCGAAGCGGCCCGGCCGGACCTGTCGGCCGGTTTCAGCGCCGTGGGTCTGGTGGATCTCACCGGCTCGGACGCGGCCCAGTGGAGCCTTTCAGCCGCCGAGGGACGGCTGGCCCTGACCCAAGGGGCCCCGGCGGGCCAGCCGGATATAACCGTCACCCTGGCCGCGGAAACGGCGGCCGGGCTCTACCTTAAAACCATAAATCCCATGGCGGCCTTTCTGACCGGCAAGATCAAGGTCAAGGGAGACCCCGCCAAAATCGCCCTGATCAAAAAGCTCCTGACCCCAAAGGGGTAAGCTTATCCCCTCCCCCCTCTATTCCACCACGATGACTTGGCCAGCGCCCCGGCCGGCGTTTTCCGGGGCATACATTTCCTCGGCCCGAGGGCCGGGGGTCAGGTAGCGGCCGGGGGTGGCCGCCCGGGCCAGGTAGTTGAAGGTATAGACCCCGGGGGGCAGGTAGTCGGCGTAAACGGCCACCCGGTCGGGCCAGATCTCCTGGTGGTCATACCAGAAGCGGGGCCCGGCGTAGCTTGAGGAGTCCCCGGGGTCGACCAGGTCCAGGAGGGTCTGGTCGGCATCGGCCAAGTTGAAGTTGACCGGCTCGAACCCGGCCGGGACATGATCTTCCAACACCACGTTATAGCGGGCTTCCGGAACCACCAGGGTGATGGAGGCCCGCACCACCTGGCCCCGCTTGAAGCGCTCGGCCCCGGGCCGGCCGGGTTCGGGAGCGGCCACGGTGAAATCGCGGGCCAAATTGAAGCCGCCGCTGGACCAGGCCGTGAGGTCCGGCCGGGCCGGGGCGCTTTTGAGGCGCACGGCGGTCCAGACCTGGCCTCGGCCTTCCAATTCAAAGTTAAGTTCCGGGGCGGCGGCCAGATCACTTAAGGCGGCCCGGCCGACGAGGGGCTGGTCCAGGGAGTTTCGGAAGCGGCCCTGGGCCAGGGGCGGGGCTTGGCCCAGGCGGGCCGCTATGGCGAGGTCGGGCGCGGCCGATTCCAGGGCCGAGGCGGCCGCGCCCAAGGCGCTCAAGGCAACGGCGTTGTTCTGGGTGTTGCCGAAGTGGCCGCCCCGGGCCGAAGCGGCCAGGCTACGGGTCAGGCCGGGCAGTTGGGGGTGGTCCGGAGCGGCCTCGGCCAAGGCCATCACCACAAAGGCCAGGGTGCGGACGGGGCTGGACCAGATCTCCGGAGACCCTTGATGACCAGGGGCGGCCCCTGCCGGGGTCAGGACGAGCTTGTTGTCAATAAGGTCCAGGAGGGTCTTTTTTAGCTTTTCCCGGCCGGCCAGGGCCGGCTGGAAGTGGACGGCCCGCAGAAGGTGGGCCAGTTGGGATAAATCCAGCTCGTCCGGCCGGGCCAGGAAATCCTCAAGGAGGGCGGCCACATTCTCCCCGGCCCGGGCCAGTTGGGCCAGGGCGTAGAGCCGGGCGCTCCGCACGGCTTCGGGGGAATACCACCCCGGCCAGGCATTTTTCCGGTCCCCTTGGAGAGACTCGCGCAGAAAATAAACCGCGCTGTCGCTCCCTTCATCAAAGCCCGCCTCGCGGGCCGCCAGCCTGAAATCCAGCACATAGGCCGTCAGATAGACCGAACGAGCGGGCCAATTGGTATCGCCGGGCCAGTAGTTGTAGCCCCCGCCCACCTCCCAGGAATCCAGCCGGGCCAGGGCGGCCCGCACCCGGCTCCGGGCGGTTTCGGCCTCTTTGGGACTGGTTCCCAGGCGGTCGGCCAGGGTCAGGGTCAGGAGTTCGGCCCAGGCCCGGGAGACGGTCTGTTCCACGCAGTTGTGGGGGTAGGCCCGCAGCCAATCCAGGGGTCCCCGCATGACCCCCAGGAGGCTGGGGGCCATTTCCACTTCCAGGCCCCCCCGGTCCAGGTCCGTCCCCGGGGGCAGGGCCAGGTCCATCTTTCCGCTTTCAGTGAAGTGCTCGAAGGCGCCCTGAGTGGTCAGGGCATTGGCGGGGATGACAGGCAGGATGAATTCAGCCCGGTCCTGGTCCCGGCCCATCTCCACCCCGAAGCGGAACCTGGCCTCCGGCCCCGGCCCGGCCTGGACCCGGAAGGCCACTTCCCGGCTCTGGCCCGGCTCGATATCGACCGTCCTGAGCTCTTCGTCCTCCAGCAGGGTGAAATTGTCACCGGCCAGGGTCACCCGGGCCTGCCCCTGCCCCTGGCCCCGATTGCTGACCACGGCGCTGGCGGAGAATTCATCGCCCGGGGCCGCGTAGTGGGGCAGGGACTGCCGGACCAAAAGATCGCGGCTCACCAGGACCGAGGACTGGCCGGTGCCGCTTCTCCGGCCGTGGCCGGTGGCCACGGCGAATATCTTGAAGGTGGTGAGGTTTTCGGGCATTTTGATCTTGGCCGAGACCCGGCCATTTTGATCCGGGCTCAGGCCGGGTTCGAAAAAGGCCAGGGAAGCGAAAAGGCGGCGCAGCCCTTCGGCCTGTTCGGAGGAAAGCCCGCCGCCCCCGCCGGGGTCTCCGCCCTTAAGACCCAAATTCTCCCGGCCGACCAGGCTGAAAAGGTTGCTGGCCGTCTGGATCAGGAGGGGATAGGGGCGGTTGAATTGGGTTTCCGGGTGATAGGTGGAGTCGCCCGCCAGTTGGATGACCGCCGCGTCCGCGGCGACGAGAGCCACTTCGGCCTGGGGGCAGGGCTGGCCCAAGTGGTCGGTGACCACCAGGTTAACGGTCACTTCCTCTCCGGGGCCCACTTCCGGCGGCTGGACTTCGACCTTGACGTCCAGAAGGGCCGCCCGGCTGGGGACGGCCAGTTCGGCGTAGCCGGCCTTAAGGGCTGGTTTTCCGAAATCCATGTTCCGCTGGTCCGGGCGGTCGGCCAGGCGGCCCCGGGCCAGGAGGACCGAGACGAAGATATTGGGCGTGTCCCAGGCCTCTATGGGCACTTCCAGCACCGGGGTGTTGCTGGTGATGCGGAAGGTTTCGGAGCGGCGGAGGCCGGCCCTTTCCACGGTCAGGAGCCCCTCGCCCTGGTCAAAGGGGCTCTGGACCAGGATGCGGGCCACCTCGCCGGGCTGGTAGGATTTCTTGTCCGGCACCAGGGTCAGGGGTTCGTCTTCCTGGCCCGGCAGCCAGCCCACTTCGCCCGCGCCGGCCACGTAGAAATAGCGGGCGGCCCGGGCCGGGCGGCCGGCCGGGTCGCGCAGTTCGGCCAGGACCCAGTATTGGCCGGGCTGGTCCGGGGCCACATTCCAGGTCACCGGCCCTTCGCCGCTGGTCAGGCGGGTTTCGGCCACCCTGTCGTCCGTGATCCGGGAGACGTATTCATAGGCCGAGCCCGGGGTCTTGCGGCGCACACTCCGCCAGTTGCGGCGGTAGAGGGTCAGGTCAACGGTCGTCCCGGGCACGAGGTTGCCTTCGAGGTCCGCGGCGATGAATCTGACGGCCCGCTCTTCCCCGACCAGGCTTAGGAGGGGGGTTTCGAGGCCGGCGTAAAGGGCGGCCGGGTGGACCAGAAAACGGCTGGAGGTGGAGACCGGGCGGCCGTCCACATCGGTGACGGTGACATTGGCGGTCAGGTGGCGGGGCCGGGGCGGCCGGTTGGCCGGGGCGGTGAGGCTGAAGCCGAACTTAAGGTTCCCGCTCCGGTCCAGGCGGCCTTCGCCCGAGGCCAGGACCTCGGCCGCTTCTTCCGGTTCTTCCGGGCCGTCCTCCTCTTCGCTCCGGCTCAGGTCATCCTGGAGGCTGAAGTCCGCATACGGCCCGGGCAGGCGGAAAAAGGCCGGCTGATAGTGGGCCGAATAGACGGCCGGCTGCCCGGCCACCGGGGCTCCGAAATGGTAGTCGGCCTGAAGGCCCAATTCGGCCCGATCTCCGACCAGGGCCTTCTCCGGCAGGCCTTCTATTTTCACCTCGAAGGCCGGCGGGCGGTAGGTGAGGACCTTGAAGGAGCCGGCCAAAGACAGATCCCCGTTGGCCGGGCCGGCCCAGACTGTCCAGTCGCCCAAATGGCCGTCGGGGGGCAGGGGAAATTCGTGGCTCAGGGTGCCGAAGGCGCTGGTTTTTTTCCGGACCTGGGCCGCCTTTTCCCCCAAGGGGTCGCGGATCTCCAGGTCCAGTTCCTCGCCGGCCGGCTCCCGCATCAAATCTCCCCGGCCCTGGCGGGCGATGAGCTTGAACTTGGCCGTTTCACCGGGCCGGTAGAGGGGCAGGGCGTTCAGGAGCCAGTGGTTGGGCTCCCGGGCGGCCCTTTCGGTTTCGTATTGGCTGTAGGCTTCCACAGGCCAGCGCCAATTGGAGAGGGAATCCTGCCAGTCCAGGGGCCACAGGGCCATCTGGCCCGCGGCCCGGGCAGCCACGAAGAGGCGGCGGTCCGGGCGGCTTTTGGGGAAGAGTTTTTCCAGGCCGGGCAGGGGGGCCAGGCCGTCCGGGCCGCTCCGGCCCTGCCACAGGACCCGGCCGGAGCCGTCGCGCAGTTCCAGGTCCGCCTCGGGCCAGGCCCGGGCCTCGGCCAGGTTGGTCACCCAGATGAGGCCCGATTGGGGCCCGGTCTTGACGGTCAGGCCCAGGTCGCTGATCTGGGCCAGGGCGCAGGTCTGCCGGGGCTCATTTTCCTGGTTTTTATAATTGGCCCGGATGACCAGGAAGCGGCCCAACCGCTGGTCGCCGAAAAGCCCGGCCAGGTCCAGGGACAGGACCCGCCGCCCGTCCCGGGCTCCGCCGGGAACCGGAAGGGTCAGGCTGGCCGGTTTCCTGGCCGCCAAAAATTTAATGGCGGCGGGCCGGCCGCAATTAGATAAATCGTAACGGCCGGTCCAGGCCTGCCCGGGGTTTTCCTCGCCCGCGGCCAGGAAGCGGACGGCCTCTTCGGCGGTCAGGGCAAAGCCCTCTATCTCCACCTGGGGCAGATTGGTGACTAAAAGGCGCAACTGGGGCGGGCTGGCCGTCTCCAGAAGGCCGTAGGGTTCGGCCAGGGAGAATTCCACCTCGGGGGAGTAAGCCCGGGTGCGGAAGGTCAGGGGCCCCTCCGTCTTAAGAGGCTGGCCGTGGAGGTCGCGGGCGGCCGGGTCAAAGGTCAGGGCGTAGTCGGTTTCGCCCTTGAGGTGGCTATGCAAATATAGGTGCCGCCGGAAGCGGTCGGCGTTCTCTACGCCTTCTTCCTCATCCCCATCAGTCAGTTGCCGGAGAAGGGGCGAAAGGTCATATTCCGGCGAAAAGCGCATCAGGGGCAGAATCTTGGCCAGATCGACCGGGTTGGAAAAGACCACGGTGGGGGGGCCCCAGTCAGGGGACCACCTGGCCAGGTCGGAGTCGTGGGGGTCGGTCCAGCTTATGGTGAAGGGGCCGTAGGTGCGGCCTTCGGCCAAGGCCAGTTCCGGGGCCGGTTCCGGCCCGGCCAGGGACTTGGCCCCGGCCGCCAGGACCAGGCGATAGGCCGTGTCGCGGGGCAGAGGCTCGGAGGCAATGAACTCGAAAGCCCGGCCCTCGCGCCCCGAGTTCGGATCCGGCTTCACCCGGGCGGCCAGCCGTCGTTCCGCCCCGCCCTCGGACCAGATGAACCAGGCCTGTCTGTCCAAACCGGCCGGGTCCGGGGGCTGGTTGAAGACCACCCGCCAGCCCGGGGCCAGGGCCGTTTCCTGGTCCAGGTCCCGCTCCTCCAGCCGGCTGCGGTTTTGGACACCCAAAAGCGGAAGGTGGATCTCGGCCGAAGCGTCCTCTTTCAGCCGGGCTCCGGAAAGGGCCGGGGGCAGGCGGTCGGCGCGCAAGAGGGCCTTGATATTATGGCTGCCTTCCAGGGGACGGTCCGGCACGAAGGCTAGGGTGTATTGATTGAGCCAGACCTGGCGTCCGGGGAGGTCCGGGGTCAGGGTCAGGGCGCCTTCGGGGATTTGGTCATAGGCCCCCAGGGGAACCATGGGCTGGTCGAACATGGCCGCGATTTGGGTCAGGCGGGGCAGGTCGCCCGAGGGGCCCAGGCGCAGAAGGGCCAGGGGGGCGGCGGAGGTATCATCGGCCCGGGGCGGGGCGGCCGACTCGTCTGTGCAACCGGAAACCATAAGGAAAGGGACGACCAGAAGCACCAGGCAACGGGCGAGACTTTTCAGCATATCCTAAAACCTCGGGAATGATTTTTTATGAATGGATTATAGCATAAGCAAAGCCAAAGCGGCCAGGGCCGCGGTTTCGGTCCGCAGGGTGAGGGGCCCCAGGCACCGGGGCCTGAGGCCGGCGGCCAGGAAGGCCGCCTCTTCCCCGGGGCTAAAGCCGCCCTCGGGCCCGACCAGGACCCAAGGGTCCGCCCCGGCCGCCTCGTCCGCAACGTCGGCGGCAGCCCGGGGACTGAGGAAAAAACCAGCCGGGCCGAGCCCGGCAATAGCCAAAAGTTCCGCCGGGGTAACAGGGGGATGGATGACCAGGGGCTGGGGCCGGCCGCACTGTTTGCGGGCCTCCTCGGCCAGACGCCGCCATCTCTCGGCCCGGGCTGAAGCGGCCCGGGCCAGGCCGGGCTTGACCCGCTCGCAGACCAGGGGCCAGATTTCCCCGGCCCCCAATTCCGCGGCCTTTTCCACAGCCCAGTCAAAGCGGGGCAGATTTATCAGGGCCAGGGCCAGCCTTGGCCCCGTGGGGGCTTCAATTTGCCAGCCCTCTTCAAGAACGAGGCCCAGGCGGGGGTTCCGACCGCCCCGGGCCATGACCACCCGGGCTTGGGCCAGCCCGGCC
>Ga0082212_10007972_pt1 | contig 13912 bp, 11 predicted proteins | sample TergutNt197P3_FD_71548 | JGI IMG/M metagenome (GOLD analysis project Ga0082212, IMG submission 71548) | Neocapritermes taracua P3 segment gut microbial communities from Petit-Saut dam, French Guiana - Nt197 P3 | ecosystem: Host-associated > Arthropoda: Insects > Digestive system > Gut ... | reverse complement strand
CTTGAGTCTGACGTGTTTGCCTCCAGTCGGCTATCGCCGACGCAATCGCCCGGCGGTCGATTGCCTACCCCGCCGCACTCTTTGAGCAGTTCGTCGATGTCGCCGATGCCGGAGAGGGCGACGTGAAATGCCGCCGTGGAATCGTAACCATTGGCAAGCAAGTCGTTGTACTTGTCGTTGAGATTGGTGAGCAGTTCCTCTTTGATTTCTGCCGCTTTTTCCGATCTCGGAGCCGCCGCAAAGAGGATGTCAACATGTTTGCGTAGTTGTTCATTCATTGTTGTTCTCCTGTTAAAGGAATGGTTGTGTTATATGCCAATGGTCTTCTTTGTGCCCTTTGTGAATTCTCCGTGTACTTTGTGGTTAAATTTACCACGGAGGACACAAAGGTTTCACAAAGGACACGGAGGAAAATTTCAATTTATTGGTTCGGTTCATAGTTTATCAGTTTATCAATCACGGTTTTTGCTTTTTCCCAGTCCGTTCGGCTTTGATGGTACGTTTCCCTACCGCGTTCGGTAATGGAATAATATCTCCGCCGTGCTCCTGTGTTTTCGTCGCCCCAATAGGAACGAATCAACTGGGCATTTTCCAATCGGCGGAAGGCGGAATAGAGAGTCGCTTCCTTCAATTCGTACCGTCCGCCGGTCCTTTCGTGGATTGCCTTGTTGATTTTATAACCGTAGGAATCGTTCGGCATCAGTTGCGCCAGAATGATCGTTTCGGTATGTCCGCGGATCAAATCGGATGTAATGAGCATCGTTTTTTCCGGCGGACTTGCGTCCGCCGCTCCTTTCTCCGTATTTCACTGTCTCTGGTACATTATACCATGCAATACTTCATCTGTCAAGGTATATGTGGAAAATTTTTGGGGGACTGAAAATTGCCGCGTAAGCGTCAGAATCGTCTTGCACGGAGTTACAGGAAAAAGAAAAAAGCACGATGAGCGGCACCCACACCCAGCGTTGCTTTCCATAATGCCGACGCGCAATGCCCAAAGACATGACCGCAAGGACAAAGGCTACAACACCCAATCTGCCCCACCACGCGGCTTTACGATGGAATTGTTGCACATTGGCGGCACGTTCGCTAATCTCCACGTCGAATGGCACTTTCGTCAAAATCCATCGCACGCTCTGCCTTCTTCCGGCTGTAATGCAAGAACGCCTGTACGTGCCGATTGAACCACTCCGCAGAGCCTTGGATCAATACGAACAACACAGGTGTAACGTACACGCCGACCATCGTTTCCATAAACAGACCGCCGAACACCCCGTTGCCGATGGCGTTGCGTGCATTGCTCCCGGCACCGTCTGCCCAAACGAGCGGCAATACGCCCAAGATAAACGCAAACGAGGTCATAAAAATCGGACGCAAACGCAACCGTCCCGCCTCGTATGCCGATTGGATCAACCCTGCACCGTGGAGCCGCCTTTCTCTGGCAAACTCCGTAATGAGCACCGCATTCTTTGCCGAAAGACCGACCATCATAAGCAAACCGATCTGTGTGTAGAGGTTCAGTTCCGGCATCGCTCCGGCATGGAGAGCAAACAATACGACCGCCGTAAGCGAACCGGCAACCCCCAGCGGCACCGCCATCATAATAATCAGTGGTGACGACCAACTTTCGTACTGTGCCGCCAAAATTAGGAAGGTAAACATCACCGAAATCGCAAAGAAAAGTCCCGTCTGAGTGCCAACGCTCTTCTCTTGGTACGTAATTCCCGTCCAATCGTAACTAAAACCGTCCGGCAAAGTTTGACTCAACTCTTCCATCTTGTTGATCCCGTCGCCCGTACTGCGGTCGGGACGAATAATGCCTATCATGGAGACACTGGGGAACATATTGTATCGGGTGAGTAGTTGCGGACCCATAATTTCAGTAACCGTCGTGAATGCCTCCAAAGGAACCATCGTTCCTTCGGAATTTCTGACCTTCAAGCGAAGAGCATCTTGTACGTTGTCCCGATACTCCCCCTTCGCCTGTACGTTGACCCGGAATGTTCTTCCCAGAATGTTAAAGTCATTGACGTAGGTACTGCCCAAATAGGTTTGCAGAGCGGCAAAAACTTCGGAAAGATTGATGCCCATACGTTTTGCCTTGTCGCGGTCAATGTCGAGATAAAGTTGCGGTGAACTCGGATTGAACGGCGAAACCATCATCACAATCGGATCATAATCGACCGCCTTCTGCATGAGGTCATCGCGAACGGCAGCGAGTTCCGTAGGTGCAACGCCGCGTTCATCGAGCAACTCGAAGGTAACTCCATTTGCAATCCCGATTTGAACCGGCGGCGGGGTTATCAGCCGGAACTGCGATTCTGGAATTTTGGCGAGTCCCTTTTCAATACGAGCCTTAATGGCAGGAATACGCAACCCTTCGTCCATTCCATTTTTCAAAACGTAGGGAATGTGAAAACCTTTGACACGTCGTTCATCCCAGGGTTTCAGCGGCATAATGACCATTCCGAGGTTTGACCCCTGCCCTGCTCCAAACGCAAAACCGTTGAGATACATCGCCGATCTGATCCCGCCATGCTCGACATAGGTCTTTTTTGTATTCCAAAAACGTTCATAAATTTTTGTGAAAATCCCGCGTTTGTAATAGGCATCGTTATAGACAATCGTTTGTTCGGCGGCAACGATTTTTTCAACCCGATCCAACACTTCGGAGGTACGTTCCATTGTTGCCCCTTCCGGTAATTGCACTTGCATCATAATAACCCCTTGATCTTCTTCGGGCAAAAATCCGTGCGGCAGTTTCATAATTCCGAAAAGGAGCAGAGCAACCAATCCGAACCAAAGGAGCAAAACCAGTGGAGCAACGAAAATCGTTGCTTTGACCGTTTTCAGGTAAAAATTTCCGAAGCCGTCAAAGACAAAGTTGAAGAGCCGGAATCCGATGAAACGTTTTTCCTTCGGAATTGACGGACGTAACAAAATGGCGCAGAGAGCCGGTGCCAGCGTAACACCGCAGATGCCGGAGATGCCGATAGACCCCGCTATTGTCAAAGCGAACTGCTGATACAGAATTCCGACGATTCCCTGCATCATCGAAGTCGGAAGGAAGACCGCCATCATAATAAGCACCATAGCGATCACCGGTCCGATGACTTGAATCATCGACTTTTTAGCGGCGGCACGAGGTTCAAGGTGTTCTTCGTCAATAAGACGTTGCGTATTTTCGACAACGACAATCGCATCGTCCACGACGATGCCGATCACGAGAATCAAGCCGAAGAGCGTCATCGTATTGATCGAAAAGCCGAAACTCCATATCAGGAAAAACGTACCGATAATGGAAACCGGGATCGTCAAAATCGGAATCAATGCCGCCCGCCAGTCCTGAAGGAAAATGTAAATGGTAAAGACGACGAAAATAACGCAAAGGATCAACGTTTCCCAAAATTCGTGAACCGTTGCCCGAACGAAGTCGGTAACATTGAACGGGATCGAGTATTCCAGTCCGCTTCGGGCAAGGTTTTCTTTGAGCGATTCCATCAGCGCAATCACGCCGTCGGCGACTTCTAAAACATTGGCACCGGCTTGGGGGGCGATGGACATCCCTGTTGCCATTTTCCCGTTGTATCGGGCTTCACTGGTATAATCGGCGGCTCCGAGTTCGATCAGAGCAACGTCTTTGAGCCGCAAAACTCCGCCTTGTTCGTCCACCCGTAGGATCATATTTTCAAACTGCTCAACGTCTTCAAGCCGACCGAGCGTTACGATGGCGAGGTTGTATTGAATTCCCTCCGGGACAGGTTCGAGTCCGATTCGACCGGCGGAAACTTGAGTATTTTGCTCTCGAATGGCTGCATGAACGTCCTGCACGGAGAGTCCGCGAGCCGCCATCGCATCGACATCGAGCCAGATTCGCATGCTGAAAGTACGGCGGTCAAACATGTTCACTTCGCTGACTCCCTTCACACGGGACAGCCGGTCTTTGAGATAGAGCGACGCATAGTTGGCAAGATATTGACCGCTCTTGGTTCCCTTATGAGCGGCATTTTTCTTTAAGGCTCCTGAAATTCCTCCACCAGTAAAGGGTTCTTCTTCCGCCTCGTTTTTGGCATTGTCGTCGATCTTTTCGTAGAGGCACATCGCACAAACCATTTCACCGCCGCGTTTTGTAACCCGGAGCCCTTGCCGCCGAACTTCTTCCGGTAGTAGCGGTTCGGCAGATTTGGCGCGGTTTTGTACGAGAACAGAGGCAATATCAGGATCGGTGCCAACGGCAAACGTTACGGCGATCATCATCGACCCGTTGCTGGTGCATGAGGTTGCCATGTAGATCATGTTGTCCACACCGTTGAGGGATTCTTCGAGGGGAATGGCAACGGCATTGATTACGTCTTGTGCGCTGGCACCGGGATAGGTTGCCGAGACAACAATCGTCGGCGGGACAATATCGGGAAGTTGCTCGACGGGGAGCATCGGAATGGCAACGGCACCGAGTAGCGTAATGATGAGACAAACGACGCAGGCAAAGATGGGGCGGTCAATGAAAAAGTGAGAAAACATTCGATCCTTCTAGCGGACGGTAAACAAAATCTAGGCGGATTCTACCAATTTTTAGGGAAAGGTCAATATAATACAGGCACCGGCTGCGACTGCTATCGCCAATCCGTTACATTGACGTACTTATACTCTCCATTGTTCTGCATTGCGAGTTGCTGGAGCGCGTTCGACGGAGCATCGGTCAAGCCGCCGCGCCCGAACTGGATGACGTTGATCTGCACTCCGCGACCGATATTGTTTGCTCGTGCAATGTCGGGGAGCCGCAACGTTGGATCATCTTGCGAATCGCCGTCCGTCAAGAAGAAAATCACGTCAGGACGATGATCAATCGCCTCTTTCAGCGGAGGATAATGATTCGTTCCCCCTTCCGGCGTGATACCGCCGATGTATCGGGTTGCGTTTAACTTGTTCGACTGCGTGGCGTAGGGCAACCTCCTTCCCGGTTGCCACAGCAGCGGTTGTTCGCCGTTGTAAAAAACGATGTTGAATTGATGAAAATCGCCAAGCGAATCCAAACTCCGAATCAGTTCTGCCTTTGCTCTGCGGATGGGTTCGCCAGCCATACTGCCTGAACGGTCGAAAACGTACATAAATTTTGTACCCTTGCCTTGCGTGCCGAAAATTTGGACAGTGGTTTCGCCTGAATCAATTCCCGCGTTGCCTCGGACACCCTGGAACGATTGTGTCGTGTCCGTTGCCGAGTCGGCAACGGGACTCGATGAATTTTGCTGACCCGGTGCAAGAACAGGACTGGGCGGCAAAAGACTTACACTGGTATTAGACCAATTTTCCAGTTCAATCGCCGCCATTTCGTCATCGATCGTTGGTGCATCGGTCGGAGTTTCTTCCGCTTGTTGCCGGTTACTGCCGCCGGATTGGAGCACGATACTGCCAGTGGCGTTGCGTTCTCCCGGGGCAGCACGATTAGGTCCGGGTGCGAACCAATAGAGAATAAAGAGGAGCAGGAGCGCATGGAAGAGAATCGATCCGATCCAACTGGATAGTTTTTTGCCAAACAAGGAGAGACCTCTATGTTCAAGGAACCCGCAATCCCGCGTTCATACGACAAGGAGCATACCATAATTCTGCCCATGTGCCAACGGCAGGTGCCCTTCTGGAGCCGCCCTCGCTCGGCGGGAAAAAGCCCAGGGGCAGGATTAAAAGGGCGAGACTGATTTCAAGCAACTTTCAGTACAACTTTTTTCAGTCTGTACAAAAATCCTTGTTTTTAAGTGCGCAAGGCAAAATTACAGCACTTTTGATGACGTTTGTCAGTGGGTATTGTTCTTGCCGACGAAAAACCTACAGGAGGCGGTTCTTGGTTGTCAACCGATCACAAATCCGTAGCCAAAAACGCACTCTCAATGTGTTCTATTTTCGGCGGTTGTCCCGACGGCAAGAGAACTGACACTACGTCAAAGCGCACCGGCACTTTCTGCAACCGGCAGAGCGAAAGAAATCGGCTTGCCAGTGCCACTTGCCGACGTTGTTTCCCTTTTGAAACAGACAGAGACGGAGAACCAAATTGCTCGGTCTCCCTTGTCTTGACTTCAATAAACACCAACGTATTGTCCGATTTTGCAACCAAATCCAGTTCTCCCTCGGCAAAACGGAGGTTCCGGTGTAAAATCGTGTATCCTTTGGCAGTAAGATAATGAGCCGCCGCATCTTCACCGGCTCGTGCTCGTTGGTCTTTGGGACTTTCGGATCGGCTCTGCCGGATTGAAGGAAATTTGACCCATCGACAACGTTCCAGCGGATCAGATGAGCACTGCGACCGAATCTGCTCCCAACATTGACGCAACCATGTCCAAAATGTCATCAGGCTGCCCTGCGTTGCGGACTCAATGGAATTACTTCTTCGTTTTCAGGCATTGTGAAATTTCCCAATGGACGACCATCGACATCAAACATTTTGAGCATTTGATCAGCAGCCGACCAGACCGCCGTAAATTCCATTGCAGTGTAACGATAACCGTAAAAAGCATCGCCAAGCAGCAGTATTTGCTGGGTAATGACATCGTTCACAGGAAGATGGAGCCGCTGGGCTATCTGCCGTACTTGCTGCAATACCGTGTCAATTTCCTGAATTTCGCTCATTATCGTTTCTCCGCTGTCTTGCAAAAAAATTGATCGTAGCGGTTATATCGACTATTCTGCGTTAATAATGGAGAAAAAACTGAGTGATCATTTTGGATTGGGTAAATTTCGTGATTCCACTTGCCATAGCCCTCAATTTCTGGTACATTGACGCCCATTGGATTCACTGTAAAGGGTTTTATTAACAATACTATGGCAAACATCAAGTTTTTTTCCGGCAAGACGACTCCGATTGAAATGCACCGTGTTCGGATTATCCAAAAACTCAATCTGCTTCCGATTGATCAACGCTGGAAAGCCGTCAAACAGGCAGGCAACAACACTTTTTTGCTGAAAAACGACGATGTGTTTCTCGATATGCTGACCGACAGCGGGGTCAATGCCATGTCCAACGACCAACTGGCGGCAATGTCGCAGGCAGATGACAGTTATGCTGGTTCCGCTACATTTTACCGACTCGAAAAGGCATTGAAACACGTCTTCGGGACGGAACATTTCCTTCCTGCCCACCAAGGACGTGCTTGTGAGCATATTCTTTCAAAAGTCTTCGTCAAACCGGGACAAGTGGTGCCGATGAATTATCACTTCACCACATCGAAGGCACACATTACCGTGCTGGGAGGCGAAATCCTCGAAATACCCGTTGCGGAAGCCTTCAACATAACTTCTACGTGTCCCTTCAAAGGCAATCTCGATATTGATGCTCTCAAAAAGGTGATTGCAGAGCGCGGAAAAGAAGGGATCGCTTACGTCCGAATGGAGGCTGGAACGAACCTCATCGGCGGACAACCTTTCTCGTTGGAAAACCTGCGCGAAGTGTCGAAAATCTGTCGAAAAAATGGAATTCCGTTGGTACAGGACATCAGTTTGCTTTCGGATAACCTTCATTTTTGTAAGCAACGTGAGGCGGCATGCAAAAACATGAGCATCCATGAAATTGCGCTGGCGATGGCGGAAGCGAGTGATATTATTTATTTTTCAGGGCGCAAACTCGGCTTTGCCCGAGGCGGCGGAATTTGCACGAACAGCAAGCAGTATTACCTCAACATCAGGGAACTCATCCCACTCTACGAAGGTTTTTTGACATACGGCGGAATGTCGGTACGCGAAATGGAAGCATTGGCAGTCGGTATGTACGAAACGCTCGACGAAGATGTTATTTCGCAGGGACCGCAATTCATCGAATACATGACGAATGAACTCGTCAAGCACAACGTGCCTGTCGTTACTCCGCCGGGCGGATTGGGGTGCCATCTCGACGCACGTACCTTTTTGCCGCATGTTCCGCAACCGCAATATACGGCAGGTGCCTTGGCATCGGCACTCTACATCATCAGCGGTGTGCGAGGGATGGAACGAGGCACCTTATCGGAGCAACGAAACGAAGACGGTACGGAGCCGCTGGCGCACATGGAACTCGTTCGACTTGCCTTACCACGCCGGGTATTCACGATGTCGCAGATCGTTTATGCAGTGGACCGCCTCAACTGGCTCTACCAAAACCGCGATCTAGTGGGCGGACTCAAGTGGCTCGATGAACCGAAAATCTTACGATTCTTCTACGGCACGCTCGAACCCATCGGCGATTGGCAAGAAAAACTCGTTGCAAAATTCAAGGCGGACTTCGGCGACAGTTTGTAACCAGCCGGGTGTTACTGCTTTCGTTCCTTTTGAGTGAGCACTCGTCCTGTTCCGTAGGCAATGCCAAACAGCAGGCTGACTCCAAGGAAGCCGGCGAGGGCGGTTGAGAGCGTTGCCGAATTCACAGCGGGAACTCTATAATCGGCAAAAGGTGCGGAAAACAACGTACCAGACAGATGCTCGAATTGGAGTGCGGCGGCGACCGATTCCAGACCATCCGGTAATCCAGAAGCAAAAGGACTCACGACGAGGGCAATCACGGCAGCAAATCCAAGCGGGATGATCCAAGTCATGGAGAATGCAACCCGCATAGTAGTGTAGGACAACACCACAAGAGCCGCAACGGTCAAACCGGCTTCAGCGAGTCCAATCAATGTATGTACGGAAAGCATCGCAGGCAGCACGTCTTGGAGCGGTGCAACACCTGCTATTGCCAGTTGAACGGCACAAGCGGCGGCGGCAAGGAGAGTCGAAACGAAAGCAGCCGCAAAGTAGGCGGACTTTTGGAATGTGGTTGACGAACAAAATTCCCGAACGATCACGGCGGGAAGCGAAGCAAGCAGTGCCATATTCAGGACATTTGCTCCGAGCACACTCATTCCGCCGTCGGCAAACACAAGGCACTGTACGAGAATCACTAGGGACATTGCGAGAATACCAAAGGCGGAGCCCAGCAAAGCAACGGCGAGTGTGGCTCCGAGGAGATGTCCTGACGTGCCAAGTTGGATGGGGAAATTCGCCATTTGGGCGGCAAACACCAGTGCCGTTACGCCGGCAAACAAGGATGCCGCCGGTTTAATTTTTGTTGTAGAAGCAACATAAGCCGTGCCTGCCAAGCCGGTCGCGGCGAGAGCGGCGGTGACGGGACAAATTGCCCCTTGTAACATCATATCGGGAATGTGCATAATGGTTCTCTCTTGAAAAGCGACATTGTTGAAAACAGGGACGACATTGTATCAAAAAAATTTTGGAGATACAAGTCCACGATAGGGTAACTCGCTGTGATAGGCGGTAATCATATTGTTTTCGGCGAAAGATGTGTTACATTGATTCCACACAGTCTGGAAGGACTGGATTGCGAGTGCTGTAACAAACATGTTCCTATGAAAAAGTTACTATTACTTCTTGTATTGTCTGCCGGTATGATTCTGACTGCATCGGCGCAGTCCGATAGAGCACTTTCACCGTTAGGAGAGTACCGCTTCTATTTCGGGGACTTGCATGTGCACACCGGATATTCCGGCGACATGGGGCAAGGAATATCCCAGAACACAAAATTTGCCGGAACGGACACGTCATTAGACGAAATCATCCCTGCGTGGGACAAGACTTGGAACAATGACACCGATTGGAGCACAGTTCTTACCGAAGAGCAACAGAAGGCTTTGGATCAGCGTTACAATCCAGCGAATCCCGACAGACCGAAGCAACTTCCCCGCGACCTTTATGCTCAAGCGAAAAGAGTGGGGCTTGATTTTATGGCAGTAACCGACCACTCCAACGTGCTGGACCTCAACCGGCACCCTGAAGGCAAGGCACAGAACAAATTTTATCAATACGGATTTTCGTATCCGAACGACACGGCTCATTGGAACGACACCAAACAGAGTGCCGAGCGTGCTACAGAGTCCGGTAAATTTATCGGACTATACGGTTACGAATTTTCCAAAAACGGACACTATGCTCCTGGGCACATGAACGTTTTCAACACGGAAAATTGGGCTACTGCACTTCCCGACATCAATACGTATCCTTGGCTTTTCGGCAAGCCTGAACAGGCTCCCGGTTATGATCCGAGCAAGCCTCCGCATGTTGAAAAAACGATGCTTTGGGAAAAGGCAAACGCCGAGAAAACGGGAACAAGAGTTTTTGCTTCCTTCAACCATCCCGGTCGTGATACGTACAAAGATTGGATTGATCGGGCGAACCCTCGCACTGTGAAATACACCGATAGGAACGGCAATGCCTCAAAGGAGCCGATGGATTATAACCAATATGTGCGGCTATTTGAAATGCAAAGCAGTGCAAACCAAGCCGGTTCCCCCAACCAATTAGGAAGACGATTGACCTACCATAAGGTGTTGAATTTAGGATGGAAGGTGGGGGCGATCCATGTCAGTGATGCCCACGGCGTTCCCGGTTACGCAAGTGCCAAAAACCACGGAAAACGCGCAACGGTTGTATTGGCACCGAACCTTACAAAGAAGGACATCATCGAAGCATTGTACCAAAGAAGGGTTTTCGCTTCCTACTTGCCGAGACTTCAACTGGATTACCGTTTAAGCGTCAACGGCGTTGAAAAGATGATGGGAGAGGAATTTGATTTTGTGACTCCGCCGTCTAGCAACATAACGGTCAAGGTATTTGCCAAAGATTTGGGGTTCGTCAATGATGCTGCAAAACTGAACTTGCCGCCTGTGGCAATTACCAGAATTGAGGTGATCGGCGGAATTTACTCTCCCGGAAACCCTAATCCTGACCCTGGCAAGAACAGTCCGGCATATATTCCGAACAACGAGCCTCCAAGCAACGATTTGCCCGGTCAGCCGGTTATCGTCAAAATCGTCGATGTTGATGAGTATGACTTGAACGCAGGATATTTGACCGAATTCACAATAGAGCCGTGCATTCCTTTTGATTATTATTACTTGCAAGTCTGGGCGACTTCCGCCGATGAAGATAATCCCATTGCCACTACGGCTCCGGTGTGGATGGATAATCAATAAGCAAACGGCAGCAATGCGGAGCGAGCAGAGAAGTCTATGCCGCTTTTGCCCTTCCCGCAATGGTAAAAAAATTGTATCATTCCGCCCTATGCACAAATTGGCGGAACACATCAAGACGGTCATGCCAGCCCGAATCGTCGGCACGGTTGTGCAAACGCACGGCAAGGTCATTGCAGCGGCGGATTTTCCCAGTCCGATTGGGAGCATTGCCGAAATTGACCGCACCGGCGGAAAACCGCTCACAGCCGAAGTCATCGGTTTCAAAAATGCTCACACCCTGCTTTATCCATACAGCGATATTACCGGTGTCCGGCGAGGCAACAGGATTCGGCTCACCAAAACACTCCCGTGGCTCCGTATCGGTGAGGAACTACTCGGACGAATCGTCAACGCCAATGGAAAACCGATGGATAACAAACCGGCTCCCGTGTTGAGAGACCGGGTTCTCTTCGATAACGACCCGCCGGTTGCCACTTCTCGTCCGCGGATCAATTCGATTCTCTCGACAGGAGTACGTGCCATTGACGGAATGCTCACCTGCGGTCGCGGACAGCGGCTTGGCATCTTTGCCGGTTCCGGGGTGGGGAAAAGCGTGACACTCGGAATGATTGCCCGATATACTGATGCCGATGTCATCGTGATCGGCTTGATCGGCGAACGCGGTCGGGAACTCAACGATTTCATTGAGCGGGACTTGGGAGCAGAGGGACTGAAAAAGAGCGTCGTTGTGGTGGCGACTTCCGACGAACCGGCACTGATGCGGGTGCGTGCTCCATTGGCGGCGATGGCGATTGCCGAATATTTTCGGGATCAAGGAAAAAACGTGTTGGTCATGATGGATTCATTGACCCGAATGGCGAGGGCACAGCGGGAGATTGGTTTGGAAGCAGGCGAACCGCCGACGACCAAGGGATTTCCTCCTTCGGCATTGGCAATGTTTGCAAGGTTAATAGAGCGGGCAGGGCGTTCGGAAAAGGGAACCATCACGGCTTTTTTTACGGTGCTGGTCGAAGGGGATGACAAACAGGATGCGATTGGAGATGAAGTGCGCGGATTGCTCGACGGACACATTTGGTTAGACCGAAAATTGAGTACACGCGGACACTATCCGGCAATCGATTCGGTAGAAAGTATCAGCCGATTGATGCCGGATATATGCGATCCCGAACATTTGAAAGCGGCAAGGGCAATGCGGCGGTTACTGGCGATCTATTTAGACAATGAAGACATTATCTCGATTGGTCAATACCGAGCGGGCAGCAATCCTGAAATTGACCACGCAATCAAAATGAAGCCGCTGATTGACCAATTTTTGCAGCAAGATGTTTCCGAGCGGGCAACGCTTGAGGATACTGTACAGGAAATCAAAAAATTGATGCTGGGCTAGAGAGTCACCGACAATGCCGCTGATTCTGGCTTGCGCAAAGGACTCCAATTTGCGGTATAATCAACGTCATGAAGACGATCCTCTCTGTAGAAAATGTTTATGTCCAATTCGAGAGCCAAGAGGTTCTTCGGAACATTTCGTTTTCAATTCAGCAAGGAAAAATGGTTGCCGTTATCGGCGAGAGCGGGTGCGGAAAAACTGTCCTTCTCAAAACGCTCATCGGACTCTATGCTCAAACATCGGGAACCATTCTTTTTGATGAGATCGAACTCCATACACTCTCTTATTTCGATTTAGCAAAGGTTCGTACACGATGGGGCTTTGTCTTCCAGCAGGCGGCTCTTTTCGATAGTTTAACGATTGGCGAAAACATCGCCTTTCCGCTGGTGCAGCATACAAACAAATCGAAAAAGGTCATTCGGCAAGCCGTCGAAACGTTGATTGAAGAAGTCGGTTTGGATCATTCGGTACTCGACAAAAAACCAGCGGAACTTTCCGGGGGAATGAGAAAGCGAGTCGGAATCGCTAGAGCACTGGCATTGGAACCGGAATTGATGTTTTACGATGAACCTACGACGGGACTCGATCCGGTGATGAGCAGTGTGATTAACGAATTGATGGTCAATGTTCACCAACAACATAACGTCACTGGAATTATGGTAACACACGACTTGCACTCAGTCCGAACGGTTGCCGACCGAATTATTATGCTTGCTCCTTTGGCAAAATTGGAAGCGAATGAGCCGCAAATTGTGTTCGATGGCACGCCGAGAGAGTTTTATTCCTCGCCTGACCACCGGGTTCGGCGGTTCATAAAATCTTCGGCGTAACGTCGTTCGATACTCCACAAACACGCAGATTTATGCAAAATTCGCTCCAAAAATTGATCTTTCCTCCTCGCCGCAACCGGCATGGACACAAGGGAACCTACGGAACAGTCCTTGGAATCGGCGGCTCGCGAGGAATGGCAGGTTCCGTTGCCTTGGCAGGTCGAGCCGCCCTGCTGACCGGTGCCGGTTTGGTGCGTCTTGCCGTGCCCGATCCCATTTTGGAAACCGTCGCCGGCTATTTTCCCGAACCGACAACGATCCCCTGCCCTGCCGACAATGCCGGTCGCTTTGCCGCTGGCGCATTGGAACCGCTGCTGACCCACGCCGAAAATTGTACCGCCATGTTCATCGGACCCGGCTTGGGACGCTCCGAACAACTCGATCAACTCGTTCCGCTCCTGTTGCAAAAAATGTCCAAGCCGGTGGTGGTGGATGCCGATGCACTCAACGCTCTCGCAACGGTGGAGATGCGGAAATTTGAACTCCCGATTGTATTGACTCCCCATGCGGGTGAGTTTGCCCGGCTTCGGAATGAACCGACTCCAACGGAAAAAGACATGGAAGCCCGGAAATCGTCGGCATTGGAATTTGCCCGGCATTATGGCGTTGTGCTGGTACTCAAAGGACACCAAACGATCATCACGGACGGCGAACGGCTATCGCTCAACACGACGGGTAATCCCGGTATGGCGACGGGCGGCAGCGGCGAT
>Ga0082212_10007971_pt1 | contig 13912 bp, 12 predicted proteins | sample TergutNt197P3_FD_71548 | JGI IMG/M metagenome (GOLD analysis project Ga0082212, IMG submission 71548) | Neocapritermes taracua P3 segment gut microbial communities from Petit-Saut dam, French Guiana - Nt197 P3 | ecosystem: Host-associated > Arthropoda: Insects > Digestive system > Gut ... | reverse complement strand
CCACCACTGCCGTCAACGGGCTGCGGCGGGCTGATAACCGCGCGCTGCCTTATGGCCGCAAGGATGGAAAACCTGTATTGGAACGCTATAACGATTTTGACGGAATGGCAGGCTGCGGCTGCGTCAACTCCACCCTGGAGGACATGCTGAAACTCACTATGTTTTACATCGGCAAGGGCGAGTACAGGGGCAGGCGGTTGGTATCCGAAAAGGTGATGGATGAAATCTACGCGCCGCGCAACGTCATTCCGCCGCAGCCACACGCTTTTCAACCGGAGGCGCCAATGGGGGCTTATGCCTTTGGCTGGGTTGTTCAGCCCTTCCGCGGGCATATGTGCCTGCAGCATTCAGGCGGGATCGACGGTTTTTCTTCTTATCTGACCTTCATGCCCATCGAGGGAATTGGAATCGTCGTATTTGCGAATGAGGAAGGCACGTCATTTCATCGGGCGGTTGCAGCCGCGGCATATGACCTGATACTTGGGGTGGATGCTGAAAAAGACTGGCCATCCGCTTATGCCGCCGTAGACCGTGCGCTGATGTACAGCCAGGAAAAGGAGAACGGAAAGGTGCGGGCGTCCATTCGGCCCGATAGCGTTCCTACGCGTCCGCTGAAAGATTATACCGGCTGCTACGCCCATCCGGGGTATGGCGCGCTGACTGTGACCCTGAAAAACGGCAGGCTGGCAGTGCGCTACAATGGAAGGACCTGGCCGCTGGAGCATAGCAATTATGACTCTTTTTATGTAGCATATGATGAAGACGCTATAGAGCGATTGGCGCCCTTCACCTTTCAATGGCACGCGGACGGCGGCGCCTGCCTGATGGCCAAGATGGAACCGGCGCTGGAAGAGGACATCTGTTTTGTGAAAGATCATACGTAACGCATAAGCAGCGTTTCTCCGTTATGTGATGATCCTACCCAGCCGATTATTATGATATTTTATACCCTGCACGACAACTTCGCCTTTTTGGATCACATAATGAATGCCTTCGGGCGCGCTGGAAGGTTTTTGGTACGTAGCGCTGTCGGCGATGCGCTTCGGATCAAAAATCACAACGTCCGCTCTCTTGCCGGCCGACAGAAAACCCCTGTCTTTTAAGCCATACCGTGTGGCTGGAAAGCCTGTCATCTTCCATACCGCTGTTTCAAGAGGGAATAGCTTTCGTTCCCTGGCGTAATGGCCCAAAACCCGCGGGAATGTTCCGTAGCTTCTGGGATGGGGCTTGCCGATGCGGCCGTCGGGCACAGTCGGCAAAGAAGCGCTGTCAGAGCCAACCATCGTTAGCCTGTGCTTGTATATATAACAATTGTCTTCCTCTTTGGCGGCGAAGCATGCCATTGAACCTTCGCCCTCTTCGTCGATGATAAGGTCAATCAGCGCTTGAATTGGGTCTTTACCAAGGTCTTCCCCGATTTCTTTCAGATTCTTCCCCTCGTATTGTTTGTTCTTTGGCACATCGCAGATGAGGATCCCTTCCATACCGGCGTTCTTATACATGTTTTCCCAGCCTGGGATGTCCATGAGGAGTTCGTTCGATATCCTTCGGCGTTGGTCGCGGTCTTGCAGCCTTCTCAGCAGTTCGCTTTTTCCTCCGTCATGCGCCCACTTTGGCAGCAGCGTAATGATCGAGCTTGATCCAGCCACATAGGGATAAGCGTCGCAGCTGATGTCGATGCCTTCTGCGCGCGCCGCTTCCATCATTTCCATCGTCAGCGTCACTTTGCCGTGGTTCTTCATCCCTGCCGCCTTATGATGCGAAATTTGCACCTTGCAGCCGGATACGCGGCCTATGGATATGGCTTCTTCTAAAGCGGGGATCAGCTCGTCCGCCTCGTTGCGCATATGGGTCACGTAAATGCCGCCAAACGCCGTCATTACTTTACATAGTTCGATGATTTCGGCGGTGCTGCCATAACAGCCGGGCGGATAGATAAGACCTGAAGACAGGCCGATCGCGCCTTGGCTCATCGCGTCCCGCAGCAAGGCTTTCATTTCCTCAATCTCCTTGGCTGTCGGTTCCCGGTTGTCAAAGCCCATAACGTTGGCGCGAATCGTACCATGGCCTGCCGCAAGCGCCAAATCCGTAGAAAGGCCCCTGTCACTTATACATTCGGCCCACTGTGCAAAGGTGTTCCAATTTTCTGCAAGTTTCAGCGCGGCGGAATCGTCCCTGTATGCGATTTTATTGAAGGCATCCCTGTACCGCATCAAGGGAACCGGCGTCTCCCCGCACATTCCGGCGACCTCTGTCGTTACGCCTTGCACGATTTTTCCATCCGCGTCGGGATAAAAGATACAAGTCATGTCCGAATGGGAATGTGCGTCGATGAAGCCTGGGGCGACCGCCAGATCCTTTGCGTCAATAACGGTGTCGGCGCCGGTTTCCGGAAGCTTGCCAACCGCTTCAATCACCCCGTTGTTGATCAGCATATCGGCCCGATACCATGGCGCGCCGCTTCCATCTATTACTTTTCCGTTTTTTATGATAATTTTCACCGCATAAGCCCTCCATTTTGCGAACCGTCAACGGGTCCTGTCAATAGATCATCCATAGCAATGCGCGCAGTACTTCGTAAAAATCCTCGCGGATGAAGGAAACCACATTGTCGCTGACCTTCCGCACATCAGGGAAATGCGCTACTTTTTCGGCGTGCGCGTGTTCTTTATAGGATATTGTTACTTCAAAGCTCGCGGGTAGCGCTATTTGAACAGCCTGGAGATCCCGGCGGAGAGACTGTTCGCTCATGAGGCGGATTTCCGGAAGCGTCGCTTCTACCGAACGGCAGTATGTTACGCCGCCAAGGCCGCTCTTCACGGGAACGGTAATAAGACCTGGATGCAAGTCGGCATAATCTTCGCAGAGCATTTTATCGCCGGCCAAAAAAACCGTGGGAACACCGTAGCGGGCTACTGCCCAGCTATAAATCATAAATTCACTGGCCAGCCTTCCATTGATTGTGATGCCCGTATCCTTCAGCGACATGGTGTGTGACAGCGGATTGCCGCAGCGCCCGGCTGCCGAGTGATAGCCTACAAACATTGCTGCGTCAAAACTCGTATCGATCCCCTCGGCCATGAAATCCGGGCAATGGGACCAGCCGCGTACCAGTGTGACTTCCTTGGGAAGCCGCGTCGGATCAATGTTGCAACCCGGTCCGTGGGCATCCTTGACTGTAATTTCCGTAGCGCCTGCCGCGATGGCGCCCTGGCAGGCCGCCAAGACCTCCCTTGTCAGTTGCTCGGCGTGAAGCGGGTAGGCGGAATGGGTTGGATCGCACTCCTGCCATCGGTTTGTGGTTGTCACGCCTTCAATATCCGCGCTGATAAATACTTTCACCCTTTTTCGCCTCCAATATAGATTCTCTTGACCCGTTGCGCCATTGTGGCGACAACTGCCAGATACGTCTGTCCCATGCGTTCCTGCAGTTCAAACACCGATATGAATTCGCCGCCATCGCGGCCGATTATGGTTACGGCATCATTGATTTCAACGTCTATGCAGCTCACGTCTAAAAAAGTTTGATCCATACAGGTGCCTATGACTTTGGCTCTCCTGCCCCTGACTAACATCTCGGCGCCGCAAAAGGCCGCCAGGTGCCTGGGATAGCCATCGCCATAGCCGGCGCTTACCGTGGCTACCCTGGTCGGCTTCTCGGCAATAAAAGCGCGGTTATAACCTACCGTTTCGCCTGCCGGTACGGTCTTTACGTTTGTCACAAAGGCCCGCCAGGTCAATACTTCCGTTAAGCCCAAAGCATTTCGCGGTTCATCGTTTACGTCAAAGCCAAAGATCAGGCCTGCCGGCCGCACATGCGTAATTTCCTCATCTTTCAGCCAGACGGTGGCCGCTGTATTGAAAGCATGAACATATTGAAGTTTGAAGCCCTCTCCCCGAATTTGTCGCAAGGCGCTCTTGAAGGCGGTGAACTGTTCCATTGAAAAGCTTTTGTCCACAGCTTCAGCCTCGGCAAAATGCGTGTAGGCCCCCGTAACCTCTAGATGTTTAGACGCGTTCAGCAGATCCAACAGCTTATGAAGGTCCTCGCCGGGCCATACCCCGATGCGGTTGAGGCCGGTTTCAATTTTAATATGCACCCTTGCGCGCTTCCCCCTACGGGCCGCTTCCTCGTTTAGCAGCAGCAGATACTCTCTGTGATAGGCCGGGGTTATGAAGTCATGCTCCACAACGGCAGGAATATTGTGAAATGGTACACCGCCAATAATCACGAACTCGCTTCGAATACCGGCTTCCTTCAGCTGTAAGGCTTCAGCGGTTTGGGCATTGCCGATGATTGTAACGCCGCACTTTTCGGTTAAAAAACTGGCGATATCATAAAGCCCCATGCCATAGGCGTTGCCTTTAAGAATCGGCATGATGTCGACATTCGGTCCGATGTGCCGGCGTATGATGCGAACATTGTTTGCCAGTGCGTCCAGATCCACCTGCAGATAGGAGTTGCAAACGCCGATATTCATTATAATCGATCCTCTCAATACCATTACGGTATAGCCGGTTTGTTCTCGGAAAGCGCATGGAACCGCGTTTCAATACGTTTTGGTCTATTTGGTTTGTTGCCGAAGCGATATCCATGCGGCTGTAGTCTAAGACAAGCGGGATTGTTTGTCAATAGCTGCGGAAGGTCGTTGTTTCATTGAATGCCATGTCGCCGCGGCGAGTACAATGACAGAACCGACGATTGCCAGCGTGCCGGGGTTCTCACCCATAAATAAAAACACCCATGTGGGGTTTAATATCGGTTCCACATTTGCAACGACGGCGGCAACCGTAAGCGAAAGGCCCGTGCTCAAGCCTTTTCCGAAGCATAAGTAACCGATTCCCAGACACAGCCCCATCGCGACAGCCACTAGCCAGCCTACGGTTCCGCCAGTCTCTATGCCGGGGTCAAAGAAAATGGAGACTAGGAAACCACATCCCAGGAGATTGCCCATGTACGTATAGCTTACCGCGTCTGCATTGGGCATGCGGGCTGCAAGAAATACAAGAGCCCACGTAACGGAGGAAGAAAGCGACAGCAGATCTCCAACGAGCCCTCCTCCGCCCAGTCCCTGGTAAAAACAAAGAAGGACTCCAACCATAACCAATAGGGTGGCTATGATATCCGTTTTCGTCGGAGTAACGCGGAATAAAATCGCTTGCAATACAACCACCACCGCCGGCATCGCGTATTGCAGGACAATCGCGTTCGCGGCGCTGGTTAGTTTGTTGGCAAAGATAAACAAAACCGCTGTGCTGACCACACCGAGCGCTCCAAGCCAGTTGCCCGCGGTATGGACGGGACGAAAACTTCGGCGTGCCCATCCCAACAGCAAGACCGCCAATAATGCGCGAAAGCCGACCAGCGAAAGCGCATTCCAGGGTGTAAACTTGCTTAGCAACCCGGCGAAGCTCCAGCAGACCGCCGATGCCACAATTAAAAAAGTGGCGCGCCCCTGCCGTTTGATTGAGTGGCCCGTCAAATGATCACCGCCTTATGAATAACGGCGTATATCCAGGCCTATTCGCCGATCAATTGCACGGTTACAATGCGTTCACGGCTGCGTGTATGGTCAAAATCCACAAAGTAGATATGGCCGAACTCACCTAGTTCAAGCTGGCCGTTGATGATGGGAACAGACTCGCTACGGCCAAGGATTGATGACCGGAGGTGCGCGTCTGTATTGAGCGTACCGGGCTTGTCCTCCCCATGCTCGGCTGCGAATGCCGTTAATTTCGGTCCCGGATGCATATATTGCCCCTCTTTTCGGCAGGCCGGAATGATTTTTTCAAAGATATCCGCCAAATCCTGTTGAAGGTAGGTGAGACCTGTATAGGCACGGTCAAAGGAATCTTCCTCAATGATTACGGCGCAGGTGGTATGCTTTGAATAGACGACGCAAATACCGGATTGAATCCCCGAATCCGCGATGATTTTATGAACCTTTTCTGTGACTGTGTGAAACGTCGGCCTGTTTCCCGTGGAGTTTACACGGATCGACTCATTGATGATCTTCATTGGCGTCCTCCTTGTTTGGCAAGATCATTCCTGGCTTTACTTACATAGTATATCATCTCGTCGAGCAGCTTGTACGGGTCGGGAGATTTGAGGATTCCCGAGGCGGAACCGGCGCCGTCGTTCCCGGCCATGATGAAATCGTAGATCTGCTCACCCTTTGTAATCCCCGCCGCCTGTTCCACAAGAATATCGGGAAAGAGTTCCCTGATCGCCAACAGTGTCTCTTTTACGTAACCCATATCGCTTGCCTCGTCTGTACCGATCAGCTCCGTAGGTTCTGGATTAATGATGTCAGGATGGAATTGCGCAATGGCTTTTGCTTCCGCGAGGGAGTCGGCGCAAGCGAAGGTGGTGAGGCCGAGTTCATCTGCCCGTTCGATGGTTTGCCGTATGGCGGCCAGGGTCATGGGCTTTTCACAATGGTTGATAAGCACCCCGCTTGCGCCTGCCGCCTTGACAGCTTCTGGCAAGATGTCCGCCATGCCGCGCCCGGGCCGCAGGATATCCATATACGGCGCAAAAACGATAAGTCTTGCTGTGTTTTCGACGATTCTCCGGATCTCGGTGTAAGGGGCGATAAAAATCGCATCGACGTCGTACTTTATGGCGGCGGCGTCAACGGCTTTCGCATACGAAAGCACATCGTCCCCATAGAGATAGCTTTTGACGCTTGTTTCAAAAAAAGGGGCTTTGGGCAATACTTTCATTCCAGATCTCCTTGTTCGTCGTTTTGCGCTAATACGTTGAGAATTTTCATGCGCCATGGCCTATTCGTAATTTCCATACTTCCGCGCGGCTTCCGCGAAGATTTTTATCTTGTCATGAGGCGTTTTCTCGTTAAAATAATCCGTGGTGGCAAATATAAACCGGCCTCTCTCTTTCGCCTTCGCCATGACCGTTCTCACGCCTTCTTCGATTTCCGCTCCGCTCCAATGCCGCAAAGCATGTATTTGGTCAAAATTGCCGGAAAGCGTCACCGGGCCGCTGAATGCCGTAAAGGCTTCGTCCAGGTCGGCGTCGCCATAGGGTGGCGGCGTAAGCGACTCGTACATATCCATGCCGATGTCGGGGTAAAGAGGCAGCAGTTTCCGGGAATCTCCGCAGTTATGATAGAGATAGTAAACGCCAAGCGACTTGACGCCGTGGGCAAAATCGCGCTCATAGGGAAGTATGTGGCTTTGGAAATATGCCGGACCTACTGTGCCGCCATTTGCCGCGTTGCCGGCGCCACTGATCATATCCGCCCCCGCGTTCACGAATTGTTTACTGGCCGCCAGCGCCCTGTCCGAGAAATATCTCATCATGGCATCGTACAGTTCCGGCTGCAAATATGCGTCGGTAAGCAGGTCGTCCAGCTTTCTGTACATACTGGTCATGTTGAAGGCGCCCTGTACCCATGGGGCAGTCAGTCCCTTCTTTTCCAGCAGACGGCGCGCTTTCGAGATCTGCCCGCAGTCGAGAGCGGGCAAAGCAGGCTGATACTTTTGAAACTGATCAAAGTCGTCTTTGTCCTTGATATAGTATTCTACAATGGCCTCGACGGTCTCATACTGATAGACTTTCGCAAACTGCTTCACCTGGCGTAACGTCTTCTCAGGGGTTTGAACCGTTGTGACGATACGCCAGGTATCCCCCGCGCGGACATCTTCCGTATGCTGCGACACGCGCCATTCCGGGCTGTCGCAAATGGTTTCGTCCAGATAGCCGCCCACCGAGCAGGTTCTCAGGATGATATCAAACCCAAAGTGCTCGTAAACTTCAATTCCTTTTTCCACGCCGTCACAGCCGTGCTGTTCGAAAAATTCGTCGATAAAGTTATGGTGGATAAACGGAGCCACCGGAATCCGTGGGGTTCGCTCACCCCGTAATGTGCATAACAGCAATTCCCTTCCGTTCATCAACTCACCTCATCCAATGCATACTGCCTTCCAGCCCATGGCTTCGGCAAACGCCTCCAGCTCGGTCCGGACGTCCCCATAGATAATGGCGCCGTGGTGCGTACCTCCGGACTGGCTATATCGTTTTAAAAAGTCCGCCGCTGGAATTCCTGGATCAAACCATCCCCGTATGGTACATGGCATATTGTCCTTTCCGCCGTCCCCGATCATACGCCCCTTGGTGTAGATCAGCGAGAAGGAATCGGTCGGCCCGGGCGCCAGATTGGCGAAAACGGCTTCCCCCTCCATAAACATTCCGTAAACGACAGCGGGGTTATGGCCGCTGGCATAGATGAAATCCATCTCCGTTAAAACGGGTTGCTTTGCCGTCAGGCTTATGTTCATCTCACCCATATGGCTCAAAAAAATCGTGTTGTTTTTCCAATCCGGGCAGAACATCTCGGTAAACGAGGTTTTTGGAAATTGGGTCATGAGCGCACCCACAAAAGCCGCCGTAAGCGCGTCTCCCTCGCCGGCGTAGCCAATACCCTCAGACATTGCGCGGCATGCTTCGATAAATGGCATTCGGGTGATTGGGCCGGCGTCGGATATATCCATAAAATTCACTGAAAACGCCGTCATTTGTTCTTTCATAATGCATTTGCGTACCGCGAGGCATACCCGCGCCGTTTCCGCGTGAACGCCGCCATCAAGGTTTCGGGACTTGAAATCGCTCAAGTTGCGCTTGACCTCTGCGGACACCTCATCATCAGTAACTGCGGCAACGCACGCTTTCAGCGTATCGTTATCCGGCGTGACGACTTGAAGGCCGATACGGTGACGCAACGTGTCGAAGGGCACCTGAAAATCTCCCATGCCGTCAAACGGTTTGCCAATGAGGCCTACACGCGCTTTGCGCATTGCGGTGGCAATGGCGCAGCCTCTGGCCAGCGCGGCTACCCGTTTCGCCACATCGGACTGGTACAGATGCCCGGCCTCGATTTGGAACGGTTTCCCTAAGCGAATGAGCATATTGCAGAAATCTTGTACCCCATGAATGCCGTGGTTGTACATAATTGCCTCCGGGGATTGCCCGGGTGAAAAATCGTATTCGGGCGTGGCGTCAAAGATGATAACCGGCAGATTTGATGCCGCCACCGCGGTTGCTGACTCGAGGGATGGTGAGTATGCGAGATGCAGCGTTACTAAGGCATCCACATCCGAAGCCTCCAAATTGTGAACGGCTTCCACAAACTCATCCCTGATCCGGCAGACTGGCGCCTTTACAACATCCAGTCCGAGTTTGGACAGCTCTCCCGCTGCTTCGTTGTAAAAAGATTCCACCCCTCGCCGTGAATCCGGCGAAACATCGTCATATAGCTTGATATACAGCGGCAACAGGCCAATCCGCGCGGTTTTCATACGTTTCCCCCCCATTCTCCATCCAACCCAAGCGTCCTTTCCGCATTCCGATAGAAGATATCCGCGATATCTTCTTTGGAGAGCCCTGTTTTTTCAACCGCGCGCCTGAACGCATCCACCTCTTCATACATAAAGAACGTAAGGCTTTCGGCATCTTCGCCCTCCGCCTCGCGCATATGCGATTCGCCAGTAAGATCTCCATACAGATCCTTCGGCACGATATTGATATATGATCCGTTTTCGCATACGCGCTTCATCCGCATACGCGTTATGGGCAGATCGCTGCCGAACAGGATGCGCTTTGGCCCCACAGCCTTGATAAGCTCAATGAACACCTGCTCGTTCGTATTGGCTGAAAAGTCAAACATCATCCGTTCCGAGCGCGACAGCACCTCAAAAGCATTGCCAATGTCTTCCGGACAGTAGGCGCGTCCCACATGAGCGATGATCAGGCGGATATGAGGATACTCTTGCTCGATCTCCATCATCTGCCGTAGGTTCAGCGGGTCTTTAAGCCTCGCGGGGCGCGGTATGTGCAGCATCACGACGGCGGAGCGTTCGTTGAAAAGGGTAAGCTGCTCCTTGGGTAAAAAATCGTATATGCATATCTCTTCCGAGGGGATTTGCTCCGGCGCGAGATCAAGATAAACCTTCGCGCCGATGAAGCCGCCATTGTCCAGTTGCCGTTCAAGGTCTCCTACGTCCGCATCGGGAACAGTGATCATCAGCGCCGGCATACCATGTTCTTTCGCGCACTGCGCCACATAGTGGTTATTACGGGACAAATCGCAGCATCGCGAAGGATGGCCGAACAAAAGCGCCTTTACTTGCTGGTCCGGAAAGAGCAAACCATAGGAGGCTATCAAATCATCAGCCGGGTTGTCACGGGCAACCCGCGCCGGCCATGTGGGCCCGCGGGAATTCAGCCTTGTCCCCGACATAAAATCCGCCAGCCAGATATGCGTGTGGACGTCTATCATCCGTGACGGTAAAAAGCTTTTCAGCCTGCTTTCATAAAATACCCGATCAACTTCTTTAACCTCAAACAACGGTTTCATGTCGGATTCCCTCCCGCTTTCATGTAAAAATTTTCAAGGCTGTCAAGGCCTCGCCGGTATTTTTCAAATTTTTCATCATAATGGGCTTTTCGTTCGGCGTTTACAGGGCAAACATCGCCATCCGGCCCTATTTTTGAAAACGCGTTCTCAAGCCCCGCAAACGCGCCGGCCCCAACCCCCGCCAGCATTGCGGCGCCAACGCACGCCGTGTCCGGCTCCTTCAAGCGGATCAACGGACGCCCGACCGCATTGGCCACAATATCGGTCCAAAACGCGCTTTTGGCCGCGCCGCCCATCATACGCATGTTGCGTACATCTATGCCGATGGTTTGATAGGCTTCTATGTAAAGCCGCAACTCAAAAACTACGCCCTCCATAGCGGCAAGCGCGATGTCAAACGCGTCGTCCTTCAGCGTGAGTCCCGCTATGCTTGCCTGCATGTCAAGCATATTGCGGGGGAACCCTCTGCCGCCGAAATAGGGGTAAAACAGCAGGCCGTTGCCGTAGATGGAACGCTGCCCGAGCACCTTGTCAATTTCTTGTAAAGACAGAATGCCGTTTGCAGGGTTGCCGCCGCCGAATCCCAGCTTTTCCCTGAGCCATTCCATAGCAACTCCGGCCGTGGGTATGGAGGACAACGCGCCCCATTTGCCATGCGCCACATGAGGTCCCACTGCGATGTGCGTAGCGCTGTCAAAATGCGGCTTTAAGGTGGTGGCAAGCACAACCCACGCTGTTCCGGTTGAAAGGATGGTATCGCCGCTGTGTAATGCTCCGGCTCCGGCAGCCGAACAGTACTGGTCATGAGCTCCGTTGATCACAAGCGTTCCGGGGGCAAGGCCAACTGTTTCGGCGATTTTTTTCGTAAGAGCGCCCACAACGTGACCCGGAGGCAGGATGGTCGGCAACTGGGCTCTGCTTACACAGGCAGCGTCCAGTATCTCGTCGTCCCAATCTCCTGCCCGCACGTTCATTAACTGCGTGATGGCGGCGTTTGTGGGGTCAATCACAGGCTCGCCCGTCAGCTTTACATTGAGATAATCAAGGGTTGTAAGATACATCCATGCCTTATGATAGATGTTCGGCGCGTGCTCTTTGAGCCATAGTATTTTCGCGGCGTTCAGCGCGGGCGATAGGCTCCAGCCCGATTTCTCATAAAACCACTCGGAGCCTTTTGTCTTGTCCAGTTTTTCAGCTTCGCGCTGGGAGCGCATATCCATCCACGAAAGCGCCGGGCAAAGCGATTCCCTGTTGGCGTCCACCGGAACCATGCTGCCGCCTTGGGTGGAAAGTGAGAGCGCCTGAATATCGCCATCCGTTTCCTCAGCACAGCTCTTCACGGTAAACAGAAGCGCGTTCAGCCAATCGTCGGCATTTTGCTCCACAAAGCCGTTGGCGCCAGTAGTCAGTTTATAGCCTTGATACGCCTGCGCTACTTTTCGCCCGTTTTCGTCAAAGGCCATTGCCTTTGTGCCGGTAGTGCCCACGTCCACACCTAATATATGCAAAGCAACAACCCCCTTCCATTACATGATATTCAGCTTTTCGCTCGGCCTGGTCAGCCTTTGACAGCGCCGGCCATGACGCCGCTGATAAACACCCTTTGCGTGCAAACAAACAAAATCATGATGGGCAAGCTTACCAACAGCGTTCCCGCAAAGAGCAGATCGTAACGGGTAAGGCGGTTGGAGGAGAACGCGTACAACTTCAGCATGAGGGGAATCATTTTTGGGGTTGTCAGGGTGACGGACGCGATGATGTAGTCGTTCCAAAAGAGCACGCTGCGGAGCATGATGACAGTACCCGTAACGGTTTTCAGCAGCGGCATGTATATATGAAAGTAGGTTTGGAAGTGGTTGCATCCGTCCACAGTCGCCGCAGCGTAAAGCTCTTTTGGCAGGGAGCGCATATATCCGGTATACAGAAATACGCCGAAGGCCATGGTGTTGGCTGCGTATACCAATGATGTGCCGAAGAAATTATTCGTCAGGTTCATGAGGCCCAACACAAGAACCAGGGGTACCATCGCCAGCAAAAACGGAAGGGTTTGAACACCGATCAGCATCATATAGTAGGTGTTTAGCAGCTTGCTGCGGCAGGTGGCTATGGAATAGCCTGCCATGGACGAGCATACCACCAGGATGATGCTGCTGTATATGAGGAGGCGTAAATTGTTGAGCACGGTGATGGGGTAATCCAACAATTGGAAGGCTTCTCGCATAGGCTCAAAGGTAAGTTTGCCGATTTCAGGAAAAAACGGATTTGCAATGATGTCGTTATTGGTTTTAAAGGCGTTTGTCACAACGATATAAATCGGCGCCAGCGTGAGCAGCGCGTAAAGGACGACAATCACAGAAATCAGGGCTGACACGGAACGGCCTTTTTTTGTACCTTTTCCCATCATCAGTAGATTTCCTCCTGCTTGTGTAATAGCAACCATTCGCCAAAGGCAATCAGCATCGCTATAAGCGCCATGATAACGGCGATCGCCAGCGCATGGCCCTGCTGCCGCGTACCGTAGGCGTAATTCCATATGGCATAGCCCATGGTGCGCGTATAGGAGCCAGGCCCGCCCTTGGTCATAACAAGCGGGAATTCAAAGGTTGCGATGCAGCCGATGGTGGACAGGATCACATTAATTGTGATTGAGGGAGCAAGCATGGGTATCGTGATGCCGAAGAAGCTTTGAACGCGGTTGGCGCCTTCTACCTCGGCGTTTTCGTACAGATCGTCTGGTATTGTGGTAAGGCCTGCCGTGTAGATAATTAAGAAATAGCCGATGGCAAACCAGAGAATCGAAAGGGAAATAGCGGGCATGGCAGTCGAGGGGTCGCCCAGCCAGTCATGGGCGAGGGCATCTATCCCAAGGCCACGCAGGATTTTGTTGAAAATACCGTTTTGATACTGATAGAGGATAAGCCAGATAAAGCCCACCACCACAGGCGCCAGCAGGTTGGGAAAAAAGATGGCCGATTTGCTGACTGTCCCCAGCTTCCGCGATATTCCATAGATCAGGGTTGCCATCACCAAGGCCACAATATTCAGGAGCGGCACATAAAGGAGGATCAGGTACACCGTGTTGAACATGAGCTGCCCAAAATTAGGCGTGTTAAACACTTTTACGTAGTTTGAAAAACCTATGAAATCAAAAGTTAAGGTGGTGCCCTTCCAGTTGGTGAAGCTGAGCAGGATCGCCAGCAGCATGGGACCGATAAAAAATAGAAACAGCACCAGGAAGGACGGAAGCGACATCAGGATTCCGCCGAGAGTGCGTTGCTGCTGCATTGTCAATCTGCCTTTTTTCATCATGTCTACTCCTAAAGCGCGTGATCCGTCAAACATCAAGCGGGACCCTTGCGGCGCGAGCCACGTTCGCAACGCAACGGTCCCGCCAAACCCGTTTAGGGGCGGTGATCAGTTATTTGCGATATCATCCAGCGCGGCTTGCGCGGCTTGTTCAGGCGTCAAGCTGCCGGCGAGCATTTCCTGGAAATACACCATGCTGCCGTTGAGTACCGCAGGCATGAAGCCGAAGT
>Ga0082212_10007970_pt1 | contig 13912 bp, 11 predicted proteins | sample TergutNt197P3_FD_71548 | JGI IMG/M metagenome (GOLD analysis project Ga0082212, IMG submission 71548) | Neocapritermes taracua P3 segment gut microbial communities from Petit-Saut dam, French Guiana - Nt197 P3 | ecosystem: Host-associated > Arthropoda: Insects > Digestive system > Gut ... | reverse complement strand
CGTCGCGCAGAACGCTCTGTAGTAGCTTTGGGAAAAGAAGTTACTCCCGAAATTTTGGTTTACCTTAACCGTCTTTCAGATTTTCTTTTTGTCCTGAGTCGCTACCTCTCTGAGGTAAGCGAATGAGTTTCATTAATAGTGTTGTATTCCTTTTTTTTATACCTTCGCACTCCCATTTAAAAACAATTTAGTTTATATTTCTAATTATTAAATTATTACAAATATGTATTGGACGTTAGAACTTGCATCTAAATTAGAAGATGCCCCATGGCCCGCCACTAAGGATGAGTTGATTGATTACGCAACACGATCCGGGGCCCCTTTGGAAGTGATTGAAAACTTAGAAGATTTAGAAGATGATGGAGAAGTTTACGACAGCATCGAAGACATTTGGCCTGACTATCCAAGTAAAGAGGATTTTTTCTTTAATGAAGATGAATACTAAGCGGGAATGAAAATCGTGATTGCCGGAGCTGGCGAAGTGGGAAGCCATTTGGCTAAAATGCTCAGTTTGGAGTATCACAACATTGTGGTCATTGACAGTCACGAAGATCGTCTAAAAAACCTTGCTGAATCAACTGATATCATCTCTATTTGTGGTTCGCCCATTGCCATTGATACTTTGGAGAGGGCAGGTGTTAAACGGGCGGATCTCTTTATTGCCGTAAATCCTGCTCAAGAACAAGATATAAACATATTGAGCGCGCTTATAGCAAAAAGGCTTGGAAGTAAGCGCGTTGCTGCACGTATCAACAACAGCGAATACTTGAATCCCAATTATAAACTCCTATTTACAGAGATGGGAATAGACTCTCTTCTCTATCCCGAAGCGGCAGCCGCTCAGGAGATCATTGATCTTCTTAAACAAACGGGCACGTGGGAGTATATGGATTATTCGGGAGGAAAACTCCAATTGGTTGTGTTTAAACTTGATGAAAATGCGCCTATTCTCAATAAAGAGATATGCGAAGTCCCTATTGGCAAACCCGATCCTCTCTTTCGTACAGTAGCCGTTGCAAGAGATGGAGTAACCATCATCCCCAAGTCAGATACTCAATTTAAACTCAACGACCTTGCCTTTGTGATATCGAAACAGGAAGGTTTAGCACAAGTTTTTGATCTTTCCGGAAAAAATGATGTGGATATCAAGAAGTTGATGATCGTTGGCGGAGGGAGCATTGGAAAAATGGTTGCCGAAAGGTTGGAGGAGGAGATGGATGTCAAACTTGTAGAATCGGACGTTGAACGGTGTCAACATCTCTCCGAAACGTTAAAAAAAACACTCATTATCAAAGGCGATGTGCGCAATACCGATCTGTTGATGGAAGAAGAACTGCACTTAATTGATGCCTTTGTAGCAGTAACCGGCAGTTCCGAAATCAATATCCTCTCGTGCGTTGTTGCCAAACGAGCAGGCGTAAAAAAGAGCATTGCCGAAGTAGAAAATATTGAATACATTAAGTTGGCCAAAGGGATGGGAGTGGATGCCGTTATTAATAAAAAGCAGATTACTGCAGGGAGAATCTTTCGCTTTACCATGAGCAGTAACGTTCAATCTATTAAGTGCCTCAACGGCTCCGATGCAGATATGCTGGAGTTCATTGCCAAACCCGGAAGCATTGTTACTACTGATGCTATTCGAAACCTCAAATTTCCCAAAGATGCTATTATTGGGGGCGCCATTCGGGGTGGCAACAGCTTTATCGCTCAGGGCGATTTTGAGATCAAACCTTACGACCGAGTGGTTGTTTTTGCTTTGCCCGGCGCTTCTGCCAAAGTGGGAAAGTTTTTTGCATAATTCATTGTGTCAACCTATAACTTTTTTTTATGAATACTTTCACTTTTCTAACATCCGGAAAAACCCGAATGGAGCACGATCTATTGGGCGATAAAGCCGTTCCCGTTGAGGCGCTCTTTGGCGTTCAAACCTTGCGCGGGATCGAAAATTTTCAAATCAGCGCTTCGCTTCTCTCTCATTACCCTGCATTTATTCAGGGACTTGGCTACATCAAAATGGGGGCCGCCTTAGCTAACCACGAGGTTGGACTGCTTCCCGCAAACATCAAAGACTCCATAGTGGCAGCTTGTCAGGAGTTGATAAACGGAAAACATCAGGAACATTTTCCCTTAGACATGATTCAGGGAGGAGCGGGTACTTCAGTAAACATGAATGCCAACGAAGTCATCGCCAACCGTGCCCTTGAGATGATGGGCAAAGCGCACGGCGATTATCAGTTTTGCCACCCCAACGACCATGTGAATATGGCGCAATCAACCAACGATGCCTACCCCAGCGCCATCCACCTTGCTTTTTACATGACCCACCAAAAGGTCAAAGAGAGCCTGCTTCACTTAATCACTTCGTTTGAGAAGAAATCTGCCGATTTTGCCCACATTATCAAGATGGGACGTACGCAGTTGCAGGATGCCGTACCCATGACGCTTGGGCAAACGTTTGGCGCATACGCTTCTGCACTAAAGAATGAGATCAAAAACTTGGATGCCGCCGCCGAGCACTTTTTAACCATCAATATGGGCGCCACCGCCATTGGAACGGGCATTACCGCAGAGCCGGGATACGCCGAGGCGTGCACCAAGCACCTCAGAACCATCACCGGTTGGAATATTGTTTTGGCCGCCGATCTCATAGAGGCCACCCACGACACCTCGTGTTTGTATGGCTACTCATCAGCCCTTAAAGCGTTGGCCATAAAAGTTTCTAAAATCTGCAACGATTTGCGCCTCCTCTCTTCGGGGCCAAGAACAGGATTGGCCGAGATCAACCTTCCGCCCAAGCAACCCGGATCGTCCATTATGCCTGGGAAAGTAAACCCCGTAATCCCGGAAGTGATGAACCAAATCTGTTTCCGAGTGATTGGCAACGATGTTACCATAACCTTAGCCGGAGAGGCCGCCCAATTGGAACTCAATGTGATGGAGCCGGTGATGGTGCACAGCCTCTTTGAGTCGTGCCACTGGATGGCAAACGGCTTTAACACCTTGCGTGTAGAGTGCATTGAAGGAATTACCGCCAACCCCGATCATTGCCGCAATTTGGCTCAAAACAGCATTGGCATTGTTACGGCACTCAAACCCTTTATTGGCTATGCCCACTGTACGGAGGTAGCCAAAGAGGCGCTTGAAACGGGAGGCAGTGTATATCAATTGGTTTTGGACAAAAAACTCCTTACCAAAGAGCAGTTGGAGAAGATTCTCGATCCGCAGTGTATGGTTCGGCCGGTAAAGATTTCGGAATAAAGCAAAAGGGGCGATTAAACGCCCCTTTTTCAACCAAATATGTAACAACTCAAAATACTTCTATTATTGTAGGTCCTTTGCGCACCGAATGGACATGGAGGAGGCCCCTGGTGCCAACCATGCTCCTGCACCGTATGCACCGTCTGCAAGCCTTAAGGACAAAGCATTGGTACTGGAATTTGCAGAAGCAGACCAGTAGTATCCATAACTACCTGTGAGTGTAAGCACTCCTGTATCGGGGTGACGTTGTCCTGCTGCCGGAAAGAAGAGCGAAGCGTTGTAGCGATCGCTGTTTTCCAACGGGTTAAAGAAGATTCTGCCTATATAGGCCACTTCTCTGTTTCCAAAAGCAACGGCAGCTTTGGGTGAGGAAGAGGTAGCATCCACAATCCGACGCCGGTCAAAATAGCCGTCTGCATAGTAGCCCCAAAGAGAGTTGGATACGTTGCTGGCATAGTTTACTCCTGCCCCCGGTTTGTTAAAGAGGGATTGCCTCATTTCGGAATTAGCCACCGTAGCGCTGCTTTCATACGAACTGATTGATCCGTCACTTGGGCGGTGGTATCCCGCAGGGCACGTTTCGTTGTCAAGACCGGCCACATTCCAAGTATTATAGACTCCTGCCATTGAACTCCAACCTGTTGGCTGGATAGAGGAATGAGCATTCCATGCATAACGTCTCAATCCGGAAACGGCACCACTATGCGCCCACTGGAAGAGCGCTCCCGCCTTGGTTGGGTAATCTGTAAACACGCCAGGATGGGCAACAGCATCCAATTTGGTTCCTCCCGTAAGGTTGTAGGGCGAAAACATCACCGCTGCCAAACGCTCGCTCACACTGCCGGTGGTAATGGGATCCAAGGGCATCATCACATAATCGGCACCTTCGCCCTGACGTAAAAATATCTTTTGGTACCTTGTAGCGCCTGAATAGGTATATTCCAACAATACCACTGCGTAACGGGCAGGATGTTCTTGTGTTGGGGTGTAGAGCGACCGAAGTCCGATGCGGAACATAATATATCCATTGGATACATACCCCGACACAGTGGTGTTATACCCTGTAATTGGATGGAGTTCTGCATTTTCCGGTGTCATCTCCGAAGTAAAAGAGATACCCCTGCCTGCAAGTGACTGATTGTCGATCATCTCGGTACTGAGCAACACGCCGTCTCGGTTGCGCCAACGTTCATCCGCCCACATTACGGTGGCTGTCCACGATCCTACGTTGCCGTCCGCTTCAATGCGGATAATGCGCTCGCCCTTTTGGTCTGCTTTCCAGAATGCCCCCACGTAGGTGTGGGCGCTTACGGGCGTTCCGCCTCCCTCGTTGTCGGTGATGATACCGATATTGTGCTTGCCCCACTGGATAATGCGGGTTACTTCGGTAGTGGTGGTGGAGAGATAGACGTTAACAGAGGTGGATCTTGCCTGTACATCTGTATTGTTGGTGGGAATAAGATATACCGTAGCAGGACCGGTGCCGGAAAGGAGTCCGGTGGCGTTGGCAAATGGGGTGTTCGGATTGGTCGAAAGGCGTACCCATTCGGGATCCTGATTCCACAGGGCAAGCGTCCACGCTGCGTTCGGATCGTCGGTAACGCCGTCAAAGAGTTTACAACTTACGGTAATGGGATAGTTTATACCTGCCGGAATCGTATGGGGCAATAGAAAATCTTCGGGGCTGACCGTTACGGTGCCGGGAAGGGTATTTTGGATCACCGTTACCACATAGGAGAGGCGTCCTGCCTTGATATGAATATATGCCGTGCGGGGGTGGGTGGTAAGGTTGGTGTCGGCAATCAGCTGCATTTCATCTGGTTGTGTGCCGCCTGCTCCCAGCGCGGGGCTGATGCTCAGCCATGGAGCGCCCGTTGTTGCATCGTTGGGGACGGCAACAGTTCCCGCCTTGTCGCCCCAAACGGTAGCCGTCCATCCGGCCGGCACATCGGTAACAATCTTTAGAATATTGTCCTCGCAATGAACGCCATGTTCTTCATCCTTGAGTACCACAGGATTATGGCTCACTCCCAACATGTTTTGGCTATCAAATACAATTTCTCGGATTTCGTTCTCATCCCAAAAGAGGATCTTGGCCACCATGTTAAAAGATTTGCTTCGGTAAGCTTCGTCTACGGTGGGGTAGCCGGGACCCCGCACCTCCACGATGTTGCAGAGGTATTTGTGGTTGCGCAAAATATCAAGATGCAGGTTGTTTTGATCCAAAAAGTCAATGCGGTAGTAGGTGGTATCGGCTTGGTTGCCATACAGTCCGCCCACCACAATGCACGTTTCGTCCAAGTAACTCCCCGAAGCGTTGATCGCTTCCCGTTCAAAGAGGTAAATCGCTCCCCGCATAGCCACGTCTGCCTTTCCGGGCGAAGCAAAATCGTGGGCCTGCCGATAGGCCAAGGGACCCTTGAAAATCGTATTGGATGCGGGTATGGAGGGCTTTTTGGCCTTCATGTTCTCTATATACTGTGTGCCCGATTTGGGAACAATGCGCCCCAGCGTGCCGGTATTGTATAGATGCACGCTTTTGAGTTTAAAGTCATTTACGATATTAGGGACCCCCTCTTCGTCCAACTGTACCTCGATCTTGGCCACCATCCTAAGCATAGAAACAGTACCTAAGGTAGCGGTAACGCTCTCTATAACCATAAAGTCACTTTGCCCCCACATGGGAATAGCAGCATAGTTGGCGGCGCTGATCGCATTCCAGCGTCCGCTTCCGCCCAGATTGACTTCTAATTGGCTAAGCATGGCCTCTTTGTCGGCGCTGCCCCAATCGGCCTGCGTAATCAGTTCCATCACTTTGGATCGGGCGTTGGTAACTACTACAAAACGCTGCTGGTGCTCATATATCCGCAGCCTTACACTAAAAGACTGAAAAGAAGCGCCTTCTGCATGGTTTGCATCCTTTTTCCCTTCGGCCCAATACTGAAAAACCTCTACGCCGCCTACCATCTTAAAAGCAAGCACATCAAGGGTTTCTATTGTATTTTCTTGAATATCGCCGATTGATTTGGTGCCGGCGGGGCTATGCGACCCTGAGGGTACCGCTACTTTGAGCATCACGCTTTTTTCGTCTCCGGAGGGTATGGAACAAACGGGCGTAAAATGATCTTTAATGCAGGAAACTGCCAGCAAAAGGGGCAGAATCATCAAATAATGGAACACGCGTTTCATTGTATCTATTTATATTTTATCTGTTAATCAATTAGTTCTCCTCCCTGCTCTTTTACTTTCCATCCGTTGACGGTAACGTCTACCTTAAAGCCGGTAGCGTCGTCTCCCGTAAAGTGCAGGATAATATCATAAGTATGTGTGGTTTCGAAGTTGGGGGAATAGGCCCTCAGGATCAGCCCGATCAGGTCGCCGGATTGATCGCCGACCGGATAGAGGCGTTTGCCTTGGGTCTTATTGTATATTTCTAACTGGGGGATCCTGCGGTTTTGGGCCAGCCGCAGCACCCTGAGCGAAGCGTTGAGTTGTTGGGAATCCTCTTTGGCGCAGGGGACAGTATAGGTAAATGTCTCGCCGGAGGGGTGTCCTGTGTGCGAGGCAAAAGAACGGTCAAAAGAGTAGGCGCAGTTGTCGTCTGCAATGTTAAAAAGGTAGGCGTTGTCGTCTGCCGGCAATCCTTCGGTATAAATATTAATGGTATTGGTGAGTTGGGCCAGGGGCATATTAAAGCGTTGCACTTTGTCGCGGGTGACCACTGCCGAAAGTTCCGAATGAAAGATATGGTGGGGAGGGGCCGTTACAAGACCTCCCGAATGTTTGAGTACCAAAAGGGCCTCGTTATAGGTGGTTTTTCCCTGAGCAAAGGCAGCAGGGGTGGTTCCATAGTGGTTGTCGTCCTTACCGGCCCAGGCAATAAAACGGTAGTTGCCGTGGGGCAGGTCAGAACAGTTGATGTAATATCCCGAACCAAACGGAGTAACGCGGTTGTCGCGGTATTCGCCCTTGAACAATCCCTTATCGTCAAATACATAGAGGTGCATTTGGTCAACGTCTGACGGATTGCTTTGGGGGCTGACCAAAGAGAAATATACGCGGATATCTCCGGAGCATTGGGAGAGGTCTTCCTTAATGCAGGAAGCGATCAGGAGCGCGCCAAGAAACAGTACGGTTAGGTGGATTCTGTGTGTCATGGGTGATTGAGTTGATGGTGCGTTGATGTGGTTTATACCTGTTTTTGTGCCCGGAAGGGCGGTCAAACCCTTCCGGACTGATGAGGGATCGTTTACGGTTCAAGAACGTAGTCTTTTACGATCGGATTCCAGTAAAGTATTTGGATATCCACCAGCAGATCGGTAGGCACGGAGGGGGGAAGTGTGGGTCTCTCCACTTCGGCAGTCGCGCGGCCGGGGCCGATAATCTTGGTGATGTTGCAGCGGTAGAAGTCGTTACGCAGTACGTCGTAGGGACCGCCCATATCTTCCTCGCCGGAAGGATTGTTGTCGGGGTTGAGGAACATATCCCAGTAGCAGTAGCCGTTGGTATAAGTTATCACGCTTGCAAAATTGTCGGCGGCAAAATCAGTTGCTACAGCTAAGTCAAAGAAATAAGCCCTGTTGGCGCCCATGTTGTAAGATACTGAGTAGAAAGTTGCGGCGGGAGTACCGGTTGTTACATCTACATCTTTATAACCGTCGGTATTGTCGGTGCTGTTGTAATACTCCTTAACCTGGGCGGGAACAAACGTGCCGCGAACAGTGGCGCGGGTAATCTGTCCCATCAGAAAATCCTGTGTGGTATTCTCAAGAGCGTACTTGGGAGTAAGGTTTTTAACCGTTACGTCATGGTTATTAACGAGGACATAATTTGTGTTCAAGTCCGACAGGTCGCCGGCAGGAGTCGTAGCCCAGTTGTGGTCTTTTTTGTTCTCAGGCTGAATGTAGAAGGTCTTCTTGTTGGTGTTGTTCAATTCAAACATAAGGTTATCTATCGTACCTGCGGCAACAGTAACCATATTTTCAGCCTTTTGAACCGTTACTTTAGCTACAAGGCGCTGTACCTGTATGGTAGGATGGTTTTCGGTAGCATAATTGCTATCCGTTTCTTTTACCAAGGTAACGTCTACAGGTTTGGTGCTGAACATGGCAAAACCATCTGTTGTGCCGGTAACGTCAGCAACATCTACCGATTGCGAAATGTTGGTGAATTCGCCAAGCGAAACTCCTACAAGGCTTGCAGAGACAGCAGGAGAAAGGTTTACTCCTACAACAATCTTCTTGACGCCGGTTGTGGTGGCGATCTTGGTAGAAGAACTGTAGGTCCAGTCGTCAGAATTTGTGCCTGCTTCCGGGCCGGTAAAATAGTCGGACGAGATGCGGTCGTGTTTCACCTGCATACCCGTAGAGGGGTTGTAAATAAAGATATCCACGAATTTGAATGCGGCTTCTGCTTCAGAGGCATTCTGATCAGTGGTTGCACGGGTTTTGGGGCCTGCAGGTACAGAAAAAGAGAGGGCCATATAGGTAGCTTCTCCTTCTTTTACTACGTTTTGAACGTGATCCTTAACGCAAGAAGCGAGTAAGGTAGTTGCGGCAAGGGCCGCGATGGTAAAGATTTTTGTTTTCATGATAAAAAAATTAGTTTTAATTGGTGTCATTGTTTTCTTTATATATACATTCCATTGGGTTGTGTTTTTTACAAAAAATTTTTTAAAAATGGGTGCATGGCGCGCCTTTTTTTCTGCCGATACCGCAGGACCTACACCCACAGGTCCCTGATTGAAGGCCACCAAACGACGATAGACCTTAATTGGCGTGGACAGAACAGCGGCGCGCTCAGGCACCCGGGCTTTCGATCCGATTAACAACTCAACTTGGACCGAATCGCCCTTTAATCTTTTTCCCGAAAAACCGAGTTCTTCTTTTATCCCCTGCAATCGCTTGCCCACTTCTGTATCGGGATGGAGGTCGTAGCGCACCATTTTGTCAAAGTGTCTTTTTAAAGCAGCAGACTTCTCCTCTTCGAACAACTCCTCTGCTAATAAACGCTCCACCCGCTCTCTCCACGCTTCGGATACAGAAGAATCATTAAAATAAAGATCGAGTATCTTATCCCACCACGCTAATATTTTCTTTTTCATCGGTCATTTATTTTTCTCGTTTTTCATCTTCCCTTCCTGTATACATTCCGCTGCTCCCCTTTTTTTACAAATAAATCCTCATTTTTTTTAAAGGGCCCTTTGAATATCGCTTTTTGCATGGCTCAGATGGTTGGCTATGGTCGCCTTGTTCATGGCTAATTTTTGGGCGATCACATCGTACGTCAATCCCTCTTTGTAATAGAGCTGAAAAATCTTTCCCCTGAGGCGGGGCATCTTATGGGTAGCCGCATGGATCAGCGCCTCGGCCTCTTTGGCAAAGAGCCACTCGTCCGACCCGTGCCCCTCTATAGATTGGCGTTGGCTATACTGTTGGTAGTGCCCCTCCACCTTTTTTTGGCGAAAATAACGCATGACCAAGTTTTTGGCCACCGCAAAGAGGTATCGGCGTATCCCCTGATCGGGGGCTAATTTTTGGCGGTTTTCCCATACGTTTATAAAAACCTCATGGGTAATATCTTCGGCCACAGCCCGTGAACGGGTCAAGGCGTAAATAAAGTCGCTCAGGGGTTTTTGGTAATGGGCGTAGACCTCTTCGTAGGCCTCGTGGCTTCCTTTGCATAAAGCCGTCAGGACTTCGGGCGACGTTTGGCGGTTGCTTTCTTCTTTTTGGGAGCGGACACTAATGAGTTTCATGGCATATTTTTTGATGAGTTGATACGTTTGGGCATGCGGCGGCCTTACCGCCTGGCGACAGTTTACTCGGTTAGTTTTTGGAGTTAAGCGTATCGGACTCTTGGAGCAAATGTGGTCCGGTGCAGGAGGAGCTAAGGCGCTCCTCATATTTTTTGCAAAGATCGGGGGGAACAGAAAGGCGGCCAAACAAAAACAATCATATCTTTTTATCCCGTTATAAGAAATACTTATAGTCGATTTTATTTTGTTTTATGTGAATGACTTTCATTATCTTTGCAGCAAATACAATCACCCGCATGAATTTGGTACGCGTACGATTTGCCCCCAGTCCCACCGGCCCCCTCCATATGGGAGGCGTGCGGACTGCCCTCTTTAATTACCTCTTTGCCAAGAAGCATGGAGGAAGTTTTATCCTTAGGATAGAGGATACCGACTCCCAACGTTTTGTTTCGGGAGCCGAAGCCTATATTGTAGAAGCCCTCCGCTGGTGCGGCATCATGCCGAACGAGGGGGTACTCCCAAACGGAGAAATGGCCACAGAACCCTCTAAAGAACACCCCTTTGCCCCCTACCGCCAGTCGCAACGCAAAGCGATCTACCGCCAATACGCCGACCGGTTGGTAGCAGCAGGAAAAGCCTATTACGCCTTTGATTCCCCCGAACATTTAGAGGCCAAACGCCAAGAAGCCGAATCCCAAGGGCGCTCCTTTTTGTACGGCCCCGACTCCCGCGACCAATTGGATAACTCCCTGCATCTAAAGGCAGAAGAGATAGCCAAACGTATAGAACAGCCCGATCCCTGGGTGATTCGATTTAAAATGCCCCAAAACCAGGAGGTTGTTTTTCAAGACCTGATTCGGGGCGAAATCAGGGTGCACACCCATACCTTAGACGATAAAGTGCTTTGGAAGTCGGTAGACGGACTGCCCACCTACCATTTAGCCAACGTAGTAGACGATCACCTGATGGAGATTACCCACGTCATCAGGGGCGAAGAGTGGCTCCCCTCCCTACCCCTCCACATCTTGCTCTACAACGCCTTTGGGTGGGAGGATCATCAACCCCTTTTTGCCCACCTTCCCCTCTTGCTCAAGCCCGACGGAAAAGGCAAACTCAGCAAGCGCGATGGAGAGCGTTTGGGATTTCCGGTATTTCCGTTGGCGTGGAAGAGTCCGGAGGGGGCCGTATCTAAGGGATACCGTCAGGAGGGTTATTTTCCGGAGGCCTTTGTGAATATGCTGGCCCTTATGGGTTGGAATCCGGGCACCGAGCAGGAAATCATCTCTTTAGAAGAACTTACCGACCTCTTTTCTTTGGATCGGGTGGTCAAGTCAGGGGCGCGCTTTAACCCCGAAAAGGCCCACTGGTTTAATCAACAATACCTTAGAGCCAAAGAAAACAGCGAATTGGCATCGCTCTTTGCCCCGCTGTTGACGCGTGCCGGCACCTCTTTTGATCCGGAAAAACTCCCCGCCATCATTGGCCTGATCAAGGATCGGGCTACTTTTGTATCTGATTTTTTAGAACTTACCGATTACTTTTTTACCCCTCCCGCCCAATACGATGAAAAACTTGTAGCCAAACACTGGAAAGAAGATACGCCCCAAAAGATGGTGTCTGTCCGCAATTTTTTATCGGCCATCGAACCTTTTACCAAAGAAAACATAGAACATCCGCTTGCCGCATTTATTCAATCAAACGAATGGGGTATGGGGGCTGTTATGAATGCTTTGCGCCTCTGTGTGGTGGGGGCGGCCAAAGGCCCCGGCATGGCCGATATTATGGCGGTAATTGGTAAAGAGGAGACGCTTAGGCGAATCGATAGCATATTGAAAAGAGAAAATATTGCTACCTTTGCAGTCAAGATGTAATAATACAATTATGGTACGTACCGTTGTAACTCCGGAACAAAATAACCTCCTTTTGCCCATACCAGATGCCTATATTGGTAAAACGGTTGAAATTACATTTCTTGCATTGGACGAACTAAACCTGCCGTCCCCAAAAACTTTGGGCGACTTTGTCGGATTACTGTCATCAGATGATTACCTGCAACTAAAAAATCATACACTGCAAGCACGTAAAGAATGGGACAGAAATTTTTGATAGATACAAACGTGGTTATAGATGTGTTGGGTAGTTCCATGCCGACACATATCAAAACAAATATTTTGTATCTGCCTTTGATCGTTTCGGCTGTTACCTATATGGAAATCTTAGGGTGGCATGGCGCAACACCTTCTCAGATACATATTCTTAAAACATTCATGAGTTCGGCCATCATTTTACCGATTGATCAGCCAATAATGGAAAAAACAATATTTGTCCGCCAACAAAAAAGAATAGGCTTGGGCGATGCTATAATAGCCGCAACCGGTCTGGTACACAATATGACTGTTGTAACCCGTAATGTGTCTGATTTTATATCTATTCCCGGATTACAGGTTTTAAACCCCTGGTGCGACAACACCTAAATCTCCATTCCTATATTCGATCAAACCCCCTCCCGTAAACGCCCATAACGCTCCCTACTGATAAAAAGGCATCCCTGTCTTCCTCTTTAATAATCCGGTAGACGATATTGGCTTCGGTGCGCCTGACGATCACCATCAATATCTTACGCTCTGTTTTGGTAAACCAGCCAGATCCCGAAATAAGGGTAACGCCCCGATTCATCTCGTTGGTTAAGCGGTCGGCAATCTGTTCGTACTTGTTGGAGAAGATAAAGAGTTGCAGCGACTGTTTGGTACCGGCAATCATTAAATCAATGGTATAGCCCGTTACCCCAATCAAAATAAAACCGTACAGCACCGTGGCTAAACGCAGGCCCAAGTTGGTCTCTTCGGAGGTAAAAAAGGAGCAGGAGATAATCACCACATCTATACTTAAAATCAAGCGGCCTATCGAAATATTCCTGTATTTATTAATAATCAGCGCTATAATATCGGTCCCTCCGGTACTCCCTCCTTGAGAAAAAGTAAGGCCGACCCCTACCCCCCCCATAATCCCGCCAATCAGCGTGGCCAACAATTTGCCGTTCTCCACCGCCAATTCACGGATCAAATCGGCCGGAATCCACTGAGGCAAAAACTGAAAACAGAGGGCGGCCATAACAATACCGTATACTGTTTTGATGCCAAATCCCTTTCCCAGCACCTTTAGGGCGATCAGCAAAAGAACGGCATTAATCGCAAAAAAGGTATAACTCACAGGAAAACCGGTGGCATAATAGACCAGCACGCCAATGCCGCTGACCCCACCGCCCACCAAATGGTTGGGGATCAAAAACACCACCCAGCCGCCGGTATAGAGCAGCAGGCCCAAGGTGATCATCAAATAGGCCTGAATTTCTTTGAATATTTTCATACCACTACGTTTACAATCTTTCCAAGTACCACCACTACTTTTTTGACAGGTGATCCACCCGTATATTTTTCTAATTGAAGATCGGATAGTACCGCCTGCTGCACCTCCTCCTGACCCATATCCAGCGGAAGTTCCTTTTTAAAACGCAGCCTTCCGTTTACCGATACGGGGTACTCAAAGGTATGCTCCACCGTATAAGCCTCATTATATAATGGATACCTTGCATACGAAATACTTTGGCTGTGGCCGAGCAAATGCCACAACTCTTCGGCAATGTGGGGGGCAAAGGGGGAGAGCACAATCAGGAAGGGTTCTAAAATGGCCTGTTTTCGGCATTTGAGATCCATCATCTCATGCACAAAAATCATAAAGGCGCTCACCGAGGTGTTAAAAGAGAATTGTTCAATATCGCCCTCCACTTTCTTAATCAACTTATGCAAGGCTTTTAATTCGGGAGTGGACGGCGCCTGATCGGTAACCCCAAACCGATCCTGATCAAAAAAGAGGCGCCAAGCCTTTTTAAGAAAACGG
>Ga0082212_10007969_pt1 | contig 13914 bp, 9 predicted proteins | sample TergutNt197P3_FD_71548 | JGI IMG/M metagenome (GOLD analysis project Ga0082212, IMG submission 71548) | Neocapritermes taracua P3 segment gut microbial communities from Petit-Saut dam, French Guiana - Nt197 P3 | ecosystem: Host-associated > Arthropoda: Insects > Digestive system > Gut ... | reverse complement strand
TTCCGCGTCCTGAAAGCGGTCGTCCGGCCGGGTGGCCAGGGCTTGGCGGAAAAATTCCATCAGGCTGGGCGGCAGGAAGGTCGGCCGGTCGCCCTCGGCCAGGTATTGCGAAAGGGCCAGCCCGGCCATGGACCCCATCTCCCAGGGTCGGCGGCCTAAGAAACATTCCAGGGCCGTCAGGGCCAGGGCCCACAAATCGGCGGCGCGGCCTGAGTCCGGCCGGCCGGCCGCCACTTCCGGCGAAAAGTATTGCGGGGTTCCCAAAAGCCTGGTCCCGGAGATCCTGGTTTCCTGGTTCTCTCCGCTGTCCACATCCATATCCTGGCTCTCCGCGGTTTCCAACGAGGGCTTCGGGTAGCCACTCAAGGGACCGTAGTCACCGATGAGAGCCCGGCCGCCGCGTTCCACCAGCACGTTGCACGGCTTGAGGTCCAGGTGGTTCAAGCCCAGGCTGTGGGCGTATTGGAGCCCCCGGGCCACCTGGATGAAAATATCCAGGAGCTTCAGGCAGGAAGCCCGGAGCGTGCCCTCGTAAAGGGCTCCCCGGCCCCCCGCTCCCAGGCGGGAGAGATCCAGACCGTCAATGTATTCCATGAAGATCACCGGCTGGCCGTAATAGAGGCGCACCTGATCGCAGGCGACCAGGTTGGGGTGGCGGGCGGGTTTGAGCCAGGCCGCGGCCTCATTGAGGAAGACCTCCGGGGGCAGGCGGTCCAAGGTGGCGGCCAGGGGCAGTTTTACAGCCAGGTCCAGATTCCTTTGGAGATCCCGCACCTGAAAGACCTGGCTCAGGCCGCCCCGGCCCAGGGGGCGGCGGACCAGGAAGTCGCCGTCCAAGATCTGGCCCGGCCGGAGGTCCAACCAGAGGCGGCCCACCAGATGACCGGTGTTTTCGCCGGGGTCTTCCAGAAGGACGACCGTGGGCGGGCTGGTTGAAGGCGACAGAAGATAAAAGGCCAGGCCGCATTTCCGGCAGATGGAGCGCAGCCCAAAGTCGGTCGGTCTCAGGTAATAACTGGTCCCGCAACCGGGGCAGGCGGTGTGGTGGGCGTCGCCTTCCGCGGGCCTCTGGTCATCCTGGGTCATGCCGGGCCTCGTGAACTCATAATTGGAATTTCGTCCAGTTCCGCGGCTTTGAGGAGAGCCGCCTTTAAATCTTCGGCCCGCTGGTGGGTTATTTCCGGGTCGTCCCTAAGGGCCTGATCGATGGCCGCGGCCAGGTTGGGCGGGACGTCGGGCCGGAGGGCGAGCAGGGGTCGGGGTTTTTCATTCATGACCACCTGCCAGGGGTCCTGGTCGGGCGGAAAATTCCGGGGATATTCGCCGGTGAGGAGTTTAAAAATGGAGGCCGCCGCGGCCCAAATATCCACCTCCGGGCCGGCGTATTTGAAATTGGCGGCCTGCTGGCGGGGCATGGTGGCCGGGCTCCCGGCCACTGTGCCGGTGCGAGTGTCGCAGGAGCCGCCCCGGCCGTGGAATTTGGCTACGCCGATATCGGCGATCTTGGGCACCAGGCCGTTGTCTCCGCCCAGGAAGATATTGGCCGGCTTAAGGTCGCGGTGCACCAGGCCCACGCTGGTCTCCCCCCGGGCCTCTTCGCCGACCTCGACCGAGGCCAGGCGGACATTGTGCAGATAGGCCAAGCCGTCCAAGGTCGGCAGAATTATCTCCAGGGCCCGCTCCGGGGAGAGCCGGCCCCCGGAGCGGACCCGCTCCTCTTCGCCGGAGCCGCCCGGGCAGTATTCCATCAGCACGAAATAGGCCCCGCCGTAGCGCCCCGATTCGAACAGGCGGGCCACGTTGGGGTGTTTCAAGGCCCGGCCCAGGGCGGCTTCGCGCAGAAAACTTTTACGGGCCCAATCATTGTCGGACACCGAGGGAGGCATGACCTTCAGGGCCAGCTTGGCTTCGCTCTTCTTCCGCGACACCAGAAACACGGCCGAAGTGGCGCCCTGGCCCAGGGTTTTTTCCACCCGCAGACCCACCAGGGGGACCAGGTCGGCGATGCGGCGGCTCAGGCCCGCCCGGAGGAGTTTCAAGGCGGCCATGGGGTTGGACCGGCATTGGTCGCAGAGGGCGTCCGGGCTTCTGAGGGTGGTGGGACGGGTCAGGGGGCGGTTGCAGCCGGCGCAGGTGCTTGAACGGTGATGGGAGGCCTGGGCCGTGTCCGCATCGCCCAGAAAGATTCTCAACCATAGGGGGCCCAGTTGGATTATGTCGCCGTCGGCCAACTCCACGCCTTCACCTCGCGCGGGCGGCCCGCCCGCCGATAGCGGTTCGGCCGGGGAGCGCCGGCCCACGAGGTGGCCGTTGAGGTGGGTGCCCATAAGGCTGCCCAAATCGCGGATGACGGCCCGCCCGCCGGCCAACTCAATGGCCGCGTGGAAACGGGACAGGCCCGTCATTTCCGGTCCGGGTCCGGGGTGGAGAGCGAGGCGATGGTCCCGCCCGATGTGGATCAGGGCGGGTTCGGTGAATTCCCAGGCGCCGCCCAGGCCGGCTTCGGCCGACATGATCAATTTGAGACGGGAAGCCGAATCCGCCATGATCGCCTTCCAATCCCGCGGCTTCAGCCCAGGCCGTAAACGGCCAGGTAGTCCCAGAAGGCGGTCAGGGAAGCCTCGGTCAGAGGCTCCAGCCGGCCGTTCTGCCGGACGGGCAGTTTTTCCCGGCGCAGAAAATCGATGGTCTCCCTGATGCCCAGGAGGGTCCGCACCGGCAGACCGGTGACGGCCTTGAAGTTTTCGGCCGCGTTCTGGCCTTTACGGCCCGGAATCAACTGCTTGTCCTCGTCATACACGGCGGTGGTCTGTTCCCGGTCCATAAACAGGACCACGCCGGCGGGGTGATAGCTGTGCCCCCTGGCCGTGGCCTCCTCGGCCAAAAGTCTCAGGATATCGAACTTGGTGGCCATGGTGGTGATAACGTCATCCACGATCAGCACCCGGCAGTTGTCGGTCAGGGCTCCGGTGACGAAGCCGGTGGACTGCCGGCTGGCTTCGCCGTGGGTTTTGGCTTCCTTGCGGTCATAGTCGAAGCCGCGGTCGATTTGGTGATTAAGCCACAGGGCCAGGGCCGTGGCCACGGCCAAGGCGCTGCCCTTGTAGGAGGGTCCGATGAGAACGTCGAACCGCTCGTGAAGGCCGGTATCCACCAGGTGGGCGGCCATGATCCGGCCTAAGGAGGAGATGAGGCGGCCGGTGCGGAAGAGGCCGAAGTTCACGAAATAGGGCGTGGGCCGCCCGTCCTTGAGAGTCAGGCCGTCCTGAAAAAACAGGGCCTGGCTTTCAGCCAGGAGGGCGGCCAGGTCTTCCTGATATGGTTTCATTTCTTGTCCAGCCAGACCATCATTTTGCGTAAGGTGCGGCCGATTTCGTTTATGGGGTGTTCCGCCTCGTGCCGGCGGCGGGCCAGGAAGTTGGGCCGCCCGGCCTTGTTTTCCAGGATCCAGTCCCGGGCGAACTCCCCTTCCTGGATCTCCCGGAGTATTTCCGCCATTTCGGCCCGGGTCTCCTCGGTGATGATGCGGCGTCCCCTGGTGTAGTCGCCGTATTCGGCCGTGTCGGAAATGGAATAGCGCATCCGGTCCAGGCCGCCTTCATACATGAGGTCGACTATGAGCTTCATTTCGTGGAGACATTCATAATAGGCGATTTCAGGCTGGTAGCCGGCTTCCACCAGGGTTTCCCAGCCGGCCTTGATCAGTTCGCTCACCCCGCCGCAGAGCACGGCCTGTTCGCCGAAGAGGTCCGTTTCCGTCTCTTCGGCGAAGGTGGTTTGGATCAGCCCGGCCCGGGTGCCGCCGAGGCCGGTGGCGTAGGCCAGGGCCCAGGGCAGGGCTTGGCCGTCGGCGTCCTGGTGAACGGCCAAGAGGCAGGGAACCCCCGCGCCCTTGAGGTATTCGGAGCGCACCAGGTGCCCCGGGCCCTTGGGCGCGATCATGACCACGTTCAGGTCCTTAGCCGGCTGGATCTGGTTGAAGTGGATGGAGAAGCCGTGGCTGAACATGAGCATCTTGCCGGCTTTGAGCCCGGGCTTGATCTCTTTTTCATAGATTTCCGCCTGGAGGTGGTCCGGTAGGAGGATTTGTATGAGGTCGGCTTTGTCCGCGGCTTCGGCCACCGGGACCGGCCGGAAACCGTGTTCCACGGCCAGCTCGTAGTTGGCCGAATCGGGTCTCTCGCTGACGATGACCTCCAGGCCCGAATCGCGCAGATTTTGGGCCTGGCTGTGTCCCTGGCTGCCGTAGCCCAGGACGGCGATGGTCCGGCCCTTCAGCGGGCTCAAGGGGGCGTCTTTTTCAAAATAAACTTGCATGGTCTCTCCTTGCTTATCTGGCGGCGCCTCTGGTCGGGCGCGTTTAGTTTTTTCGTTCCTGCTTGTAGAGGCGGCTGCGGGCCATGGCCGTCAGCCCGGTGGAAACCTGCTCCTCAATGCCGAATTCGTCCAGGAGGATGAGAATATCGCGGATCTTCTTCTCATGGCCCGTAAATTCCAAGGTGTAGGTTTTGGGGCCGACGTCCAGGATCTTGCCTTTGAATATTTTGCAGAGACTGCGTATCTCGGCCCGGTCGGCCGGGGCGGCCCGGACCTTGACCAGCACAAGCTGTTTTTCCACATAGTCGTCATCGGTAAGGTCCACCACCTTGATGACGTTGATGAGCTTGCGGAGCTGCTTGATGATCTGTTCTATGAACTGGGGCGAGCCTGAGGTGATGAGGGTGATGAGGGAGACCTTGGGATCCTGGGTCTCGGCCACGGACAGGCTCTCGATGTTGAAGCCCCGTCCGGAGATAAGTCCGGTGACCCGGGCCAGGACCCCGGGCTCGTTATCCACCAGGACGGAAAGGGTTCGGCGTTGGACAGCCTTGGTTTCCATGATTGGGCCTCCGTTTCAGGTCTTGAATCGGCCGGAGCCATAGGGCAGCATGTCGCCGATGTCGCTGTCGGCCGCGACCATGGGATAGACCAGGGCCTCCTGGTTGACGATGAATTCCATGACCACCGGGCCAGGCGTGTGGAGGGCCGCGTCAATGGCCGGGCCGACTTCTTCGGGCCGCGCGGCCCGGACTCCCCGGGCTCCGAAGGCCTCGGCCAGCTTGACGAAATCCGGCCCCCGGCCCAGGATGGTGTCCGCGTAACGGCGGTCATAGAAGAGTTCCTGCCATTGGCGGACCAGGCCCAGGCAGCCGTTGTTGATGACGGCCACCTTGACCGGCAGTTTCTCCTCAACGATGGTCACCAGTTCCTGGATGTTCATCAGGATGGAGCCGTCGCCGGCTATGTCTATGACCAGGGCCTCCGGCCGGGCCACCTGGGCGCCTAGGGCCGCGGGCAGGCCGAAGCCCATGACTCCCAGGCCGCCGGAGGTGATGAAGCGGCGAGGCCGGTCATACAGAAAGTATTGGGCGGCCCACATCTGGTGCTGGCCCACTTCGGTGGTTATGATGGGGTCCAGAAGTTTGGTCTTTTCGTAAAGGGTTTCGATGACCATCTGGGGCATGATGGTTTCCGGGGCCTGGCTCGGCCGCCGGTAATCCAGGGCTCCTTCGGCCCGCCAGGCCGCGATTTTGTCCAGCCAGAGGCGGCGGGCGTCCTGGTCATAGGCCGGATGTTCGCCCATAAGATCCAAAATGGCGCTTAAGGCCTGGCGGGCATCGGCCACCAGGGGCACATCGGTTTTGATTCTCTTATGGATGGAGGTGGGGTCCACGTCGATCTGGATTATTTTGGCCTGGCGGGCGAATTTTTCCAGGCGGCCGGTGACCCGGTCGTCGAAGCGGGCGCCCACGGCCACCAGAAGATCCGCCTCCTGGACGGCGCGGTTGGCCTGGTAAAGGCCGTGCATGCCCAGCATGCCCAGAAAAAGCGGGTGGGTGCCGGGAAAGCCGCCCAGGCCCATCAGGGAGTTGGTGACCGGCAGGTTCAGCCGCTCGGCCAGGGCCAGGACCTGTTCCGAAGCCCCGCTCATGGTGACCCCTCCGCCGGCGAAGAGGACCGGGCGACGGGCCGCCAGAAGTAGTTCCACCGCTTTGGCCACCTGTTTGGGATGTGGCTCCAGGTGGGGTTGGTAGGCTTGGAGCCGGACCTGGCCCGCCGGATATTTGAACTCGGCCCGGCCGGCGATGACGTCTTTGGGCAGATCCACCAGCACGGCCCCGGGCCGGCCGGTTCGGGCCACATAAAAGGCTTCCTTGACCAGGCGGGCCAGGGATTCGGTATCCCGGGCCAGGTAGTTGTGCTTGGTTATGGGCCTGGTGATGCCGACTATGTCCACTTCCTGAAAAGCGTCGTTGCCGATCATCATGCGGGGCACCTGCCCTGAAAAGACCAGGATGGGGGTGGAATCCAGATTGGCCCCGGCCAGGCCCGTCACGGTGTTGGTGGCCCCGGGGCCGCTGGTGACCAGGACCACCCCGGGCCGGCCGGTGGCCCGGGCGTAGCCTTCGGCGGCGTGGACGGCCGCCTGTTCATGCCGGGTCAGGATGAAGCGCGGCCCGCTTCGGGTCAGGTGATGATGAATGTCTATGGTGGTGGCGCCGGGATAACCGAAGATGACCTCCACGCCCTCTTTTTTCCAGCATTCGATAAGTATTTGGGCGCCCGTCAGTTCCATGATTTTGGTCAACCCTGGTGGCGCTCCAGAAAGGCCTGGATCTTGTCTTTGACCGCCAGCTTGGCCTTCTGGATTTTTTTTCGCTCCAAATCCTCTTCCGGCGACAGGTAGGGGCGGTGGTTCATCTCTTCCAAGCGGCTCTCCATAGACTGATGCCGGGCCACCATCTCGGCCAGTTCCGGATTTTCTGAGGCCAATCTGGTCAAGAGGGCTTTTTCATGCGCTTCCATGTAGGTTCCACCTCGGGGAAATGAAGGGCTTTCTTAAGGCCCTTTTGAACATAGGCGCGTCCGGGCGGGAAAAGCCGCCCGGTGGCCTCGCAATATTACTCCGACACGCCCGCGCCGCTGAAATCTATGCTGCCCAGGCCCATAAGGTCGAATATCAGGCCCACGCTCTGTTCCTGGTAGAGCTTGGAATAAACCAGGGACAGGCCGTAGCACTGGGCCTGATAGGTGAACTGGGCCGTGCTTTTTAGGGCCTTGTTGCCCTTGAGGTCGTAGCGGGTGAATAACCGGGTCGACCATTCGGAATTCAATCTTAAGCTCAGGTCGGCCCGGGCTTCCTGGTAGCGGGTCTGGTCGCGGGTGTTGGCCGGTAGGTATTTGGCCTCGGGCGTGTCGTAATCATAGGTCAGGGTCAGCCGGTCCCCGCGGCCGTCGGCTGCGGTCAGGCTCAGGTCATGGCTTATGGCCCGGCCGGTGTGGGTGTTGAAGTTGGAAACCAGCCGGGTGGAAAAATAGGGGTTGAAAAAGGCTTCCAGGTAGGTTTCCAGCGGACCGGAGCCCTGGTCGTGATAGTCGGTGTCGTAATTGCGTTTGGCATCGTAGTTATTCGGGGACCGGCTGGTCAGGTCACTGTTATCGGCCAGTTCATAGCTGCTGAAGATCCCGAATTTCAGAAATTGAAAATAGCTGTCAGCGGCCTGGGGTTTCCCGGCTTCCTGGTCCGGCGTCTGGTCTGGCGTTTGAGCTGGTGCCTGGCCCTGATTTTTGGCCACCAGGCTGTTGGAAAGGCCGTAGCGCACGGTCTGGCGCGGCATACGGCGGTCGTAGTGGTCCCAATAGGGCAGTTGGCCCTGGTTTTCCGGGGCGCCGACGTAATTGAAGGCCAGGGTGGGGGTTATCTGGTGGCGGGTGGCCGCGGCCTGGCCCGGGCCGCCCTCGAAAACGCGGCTGAAGGTGGTGCCCAGTTCCACTTCGGCCGAGCCGGTCAGAAGGTTATACCAGCGATCGTGTCCGGCCTCGGCCCGGGCGGCGGGGTCGTCGGCTGAAGGCCGACGGCCGTCGGCGGCGTAGGCGGCCAGGTCCAGGCCGCCGGTCACCTTAAAGTTGGCCAGGCCCAAGGCTCTGGTCCAATCCACCGCGGGTTGCAACCTCACCCGGTGCCCGGTTTCAGTGGTCAAGCTGTTTTCATCGGTCTGGCGGTAAAAATGGTCGTAGCGGGTGCTGAGGGAAAACCGCGGGCTCTGGCGGCCGGAAGCCGGGACTTCGTCCAGGCCGCGGCCCACCAGGTCGTATTGGATGGATGGCAGACGCTGCACGGTGTCGCGGTTATTTTTATGATAGAGGTTCTGGGTGTAGTGAAGCCCGCCCCGGACCTGGGTCGGCCCGTCCAGCCTTTGGGCGTATATTTCGTTGGCCCGGTTGGGGTTCAGGGCCTCGTTGATGGTGTGTCCGAAATTCGAGGCCAAGGCCAGGGAACTCTGATCAAAGCCGTCGGGGTCGGTGGTGAATTCCCTGAGGTAGAGGGGATCGGAGGCCAAATCCAGGTTGAGGTTTATATCCCATTCCTCGAACCGGCCCTGGTTTTGGGCCCTTAGCCAGAAGCGCTTACCGGTATCCCGGCCCCCTCTGGAGCGGCTGAAATCGTAATGGCGTTCAACTTGGTCGTCGATATAGCTGGCCTGCCAGATGCCTCGCCCCCAGTCCAGGTGGTAGCGCCCTTCCAGGGTGGAGGACAGGCCCCGTTTCTCCCGCCAGACCGGGGTGTAGGTCAGATCATGGTTTTCGCCCGTGGCCCAGAAAAAGGGCAGGCTGAAGGTCAGGCCGTTTTGGGTGGAGGCGGACAGGCTCGGTTGGAGCAGGCCGCTCTGGCGCTCGGTTTTGACCGGAAAAATGAAATAGGGAGTGACGAAGAAGGGCAGGGTGCTGCCCGCGCCTTTTAAGACCACTCCCGTGGCCGAGGCGTAACCGCCTTCGGTTACGGTCAAGTGGCCGGCCTGTATGGTCCAGGCCGGGGTCGGGCCGTCGCAGGTGGTGGCCGTGGCCTCGGTCACCTGGAATTTTTTTTCGCTCAGGCGTTCGATGACCGTGCCGCCCAGGTAGTAGTGGTTGCGGGAGAAAAAGGCCCGGCCCTCATAGAGCTTGGCCAGGGACAATTCCAGGTTGACCGCGGCCCGTTCGGCCTCCATCGTGAAATCCGGCGCTTCCAGGCGGACCGAGCCGGCCGCTTCCGCGACTCTGGTCTGGTTGCGCCAGACGACCCGGTCGGCCGTGAGGAGTTCCAAGCCGCGCCGGATATTGACCCGGCCGCTTAAACGGGTCAGGTCCAGGTTCTCGTCATGCTCTACCCGGTCGGCCCTTATGATGATCAGTTCCTGACCCGGGAGGCGGATTTCCACTTGTTCGGTTTCAAATTCCGGCGAGGCCGCTTCGGCCGGAGGTTGGGCCGCCAGAGAGGCCGGGCCTGAGAGAATCAGGATCAGGGCCATAAGCCAGAGGGTCAGACCGTGGGTCGGGCCGGCCCGGCCGTTTATGTCTGCGGGCGTTTTCAATCAGTTGGACTCCACCGGCCCCAGGCCCCGGAGGTAGGCCAGGCTTTCCCCCACCGTGAACAACGAGCCGCTCAAAACCACCAGATCCTCGGGTTCGGCTTCCGCGGCGGCGGTCTGGAAAGCGCCTTCCAGGTCGGGGTGGAGGGTGGTGGGGGCCGAGGGCGGACCAAAGGCGGCGGTTATTTTATCCTTCAGGAGTTCCGGCGAAGCGGCCCGGGTGAAACGGGGCCTGGTCAGGTAGAGGCGGTCGGCCAGGGGCAGAAGGGAGCCCAGCACGCTGGTGATATCCTTGTCGGCCATGACTCCCACCAGGAGATGGAGACGTCGCCGGGTCAGGCCGGCCAGATGTTCGGCCAAGGCCAGGGCTCCGGCCGGGTTGTGCGCTCCGTCCACCAGGAGGGGTGCGCGGGCTCGGGGGCCGGTTGGGGGCCAGGTTCCGGGGGGCCAGGTTTCGGTCCGGCCCGGCCAGACCGCCCGGGCCAGGCCGGCCCGAAAGTGTTCGGCCCGGAGTTTGAAACCCTGTTCCTTAAGGAGACGGCCCAGGGCCAGGGCCACGGCGGCATTGTCGATCTGGTGGGCGCCGGCCAGGCTCACGGGCAGATCGTCCCAGACCTCGCCGGCCTGGGCGAAGCGGATCAGGGAGCGGCCGGCTTCGTCGCGGCCGGTGACCAGGGCTTCAAAATCGCGGCCTAAGGCCAGCCGGGGGCTGTTTTTTTCGGCCGCCGTCCGGGCGATGACCGCTTCGGCCTCGGGGTTCAGCCGGCCCGTGACCAGGGGGCGGCCGGGTTTGATGACCCCGGCCTTTTCGGCGGCTATGGCGGAAATCGTATCGCCCAGGTGTTCGGTATGGTCCAGGGTGACGTTGGTGATGGCCGCGGCCAGGGGTTCTATGACATTGGTGGAATCCATCCGGCCGCCGAGGCCGGCTTCAATGACGGCCACCTCCACTTTTTGTTCCTGGAAATACATAAAGGCCAGGGCGGTGACGAATTCAAAGAAGGTCGGCGGGGAATCCTGATCCACCTGGGGCCAGACGCGGCTGGAGAGGCGTAGCACATCCGCCTCGCTGATCAGGTCCGGGCCGACGACTATTCTCTCCCGAAAGGTCATCAGGTGGGGCGAGGTGTAGAACCCGGCCCGGTAACCGGCTTCGTCCAGACCGTTTTTGAGCATGATGCCCACCGAGCCCTTGCCGTTGGTGCCGGCCAGGTGGACGAGTTTAAGGCCCGACTGGGGTTCGCCTAAGCGCGCCAGGAGAGTCCGCATGTTCTCCAGGCCGAATTTCATGCCGAATTTCTGCAGGTCAAACAGCCGCTGTATTTCTTCCTGGTAGGTCATACTTCGGGGGTGTTCCGGTCAAATTTTAACGAGTTTAGCATATTGGATTATAACATTTTTCCGGCCGAAAAGGTCAAAATCTATGACCGCCCGGGGGCCCAGGATCTCGGCCACCCGGCCGGCTCCGTAAACGGGATGGCTCACCCTCTGCCCGGTCTTAAGGTCGGTCAAAAAATCCCTCTGGAGGGGGGCGGGGCGGGGGGGCGCGGCCGTCGGGGCGGCTCCTGGGCGGCCCGGCCCGGGCCGGGCCGCCCGGGGGCGAGGGACTTCATTTACACCGATCAGGCCGGCCCCGGCCGGTAGGTCGGCCAGAAAGCGGCTGGGGGCGGCCGCGGCGCCGGACCAGCGGTCTATGATCCCTAAGGGCAGCATGATGTATAACAGGTCTTCGGCCCGGGTCACGGCCACATACATCAGGCGGCGTTCCTCTTCCAGTTCGGCCTCGGTGCGGGCGGCATAGACCGGGGGGAAGCGGCCTTCCACGGCCGACAAGAGGAACACAGCCTTCCATTCCAGGCCCTTGGCCGAATGGATGGTGGACAGGGTCAGGGTCTCCTTTTTTTCCTCCGGGCCCACCCGTTGCTGATTCGGCGGGTCCAAAGTCAACTCGTCGAGGAAGAGGCGCAGGTCGTTCCGCTCCCCGGACATGCGCATGAGTTCCCGGAGGTCGCCCTGCCGGTCCGGCCAGTCGTCGGGATACAAGTCGCGCAGCCGGGGCAGGTAGAATTCGGCCACGGCCTGGGTCTGGTCGGCCAGGTCCAGGCCTTCCTGGGCGATCCGCGTCAAAAGCTCGGCCAGGGGAGCCAGAGCCTTCTTGATACGGCCGCTTACGGGGGCGGAAGCCAGATCCAGGAGCCGGTCCCTCCGTCCGCCCAGCCAGACCGCGGCCTCGTCGGCCCCCTTGAGCCCCACCCCCTCCATCAGGGTCAGCACCCGGCGCAGGGCCAGGCCATCGGCCGGGTTGGCCGCCAGGCGCAAAAAAGCCAGAAAATCCTTGATGTGGGCCGCTTCCAGGAATTTGCGCCCGCCGTATTTTGTGTAGGGCAGGCCGCGGCGCACCAGTTCCACTTCCAGGTCGAAGGAGTGGGCTGAAGCCCGAAAGAGCACGGCGATATCCCGGAGAGCCAGGCCTTCGGCCAGGAGTTCTTCAATGCGGGCGGCGACAAAGCCGGCTTCGTCGGCCAAGTCCCGCGCGGGCTTGAGTTCCGGGGCCAGGCCGGGGCCGCGTATGGCCACCAGGGTCTTGTCGTAGCGTTCCCGGGCCCGGGCGATGAGGTGATTGGCCAGGGCCACGATGGGTTCCCGGCTGCGGTAATTCTCCTCCAGCTTCATTATTTCGGCGCCGGGGAATATTTTTGGGAAATCCATGATGTTTCTGAAGCTGGCCCCCCGGAAGGCGTATATGGATTGGGCCTCGTCGCCCACGGCCGTGACCCTTTGGTGGTCCCGGCCCAGAAGGTGGGTCAGGCGGGCTTGGACCGGGTTGGTGTCCTGGTATTCATCCACCAGGATATGGTCGTAGCGGCCGGCCAGGCGGCGGCGTAGGTCTTCGTGTTCCCGCAGCACGGTCTCCAGGCCGGTCAGGAGGTCGTCGAAATCCATCAGGGCGTTTTTGAGTTTCTGAGCCCGGTATTCCGAGGCGATTTTTTCCAAAAGGGGCGTGTATTCCTGGAAGTGGGCGAAATTTTCAGCCACGACTTCGGCCAGGGGGCGGTCTTTGTTGGCGGCCTGGCTTATGAGGTTCAGGAGGGCCCCTTTTTGGGGGAAACGCTTGTATTTTTTTATTTCGGGCGTTTCTCCGCGGATACGGGCCAGGAGAGCTTCGGCGTCGTCCTGGTCCATGATGGTGAAGCCGTCCGGGTAGCCCAGGAGATGGGCTGTCGGCTTTAGGAGGGCGTTGGCCAGGGAGTGAAAGGTCCCTCCGGAGACTTGGCCGGCCCGTCGTCCGGCCAGGGCCATGGCCCGGTCCAGCATCTCCCGGGCCGCTTTGCGGGTGAAAGTCAAAAGGAGGATGGCCGGCGGCGGGACGCCCCGGTCCACCAGGTGGGCCACCCGGTGGACCAGGGTGCGGGTCTTGCCGCTGCCGGCCCCGGCCACGATGAGCAGGGGGCCGCCCTCGTAGGTGGCCGCGGCCAGTTGGGAGGGGTTGAGCAGGGCGTCCAGGTCCGGCCGCCCCGGGCCTTCGGGCCACAGCCCTTCGGCGGGCGGCGTGGCCGCCGGGTCACTGTAGAGGCTGTTCATGGCCGCCTGAAATAGCTGGTCACGGCTTTGACCAGGCCGGTCAGGGTGGCGTTTTCAGCCTCTACCACCACCGGGAAACCCAGGCGTTGGGCGGTCCGGGTGGTGACCGGGCCGATGGAGGCGGCCGGGAAAAGGGCTCGCTCGGCCTCGGGCACCCGGGCGGCCAGCCCTTCGGCCGTGGAGGAACTGGTGAAGGTCGTCAGGTCCGGTCGGCCCGGGAGGGGTTCGGCCCAATCCGGATGGAAAGTGTGGTAGAGGGGCAGATCCCGCACCTCTTTGGCCCCGGCCCGGGCCAGCCCTTCGGGCAGGACATCCCGGCCGGTCCTGGCCCGGGCCAGAAGCACCCGGCGTCCGGCCAGTCCGGTAGCGGTGAGGGCGGCCAGCAGCCCTTCGGCCACCTGCTCGGTCGGCATCAGATCGGCCCGGAGGCCGAAGGGGGTCAGGGCCGCGGCCGTCCCGGGGCCGATGACCGCTATTTTCATAGCTCCCAGGGCCCGGGCATCCCGGCCGGAATCCATTAGGCCGCGCAGAAAGATTTCCGCCCCGGTGGGGCTGGTGAAGACCAGCCAGTCAAAGCCGGCCAGATCATGGAAGATCCCGGTTTCACCCAGGCTGGCTGTGGCGATGGTGGGTCTTTCCCAGACTTCGGCCCCCAGTTCGGCCAGGAGGGCGGCCAACCGCCCGGCCCGTTCCCGGCTGCGGGTGACCAGAATACGGCGGCCGAAGAGGGGCAGTTTTTCAAACCAGTTCAGTTCCGGCCTCAGCCCGACCACCTCTCCCACCACCAGGAGAGCCGGGGCCGAAAGGCCGGCTTCCCGGGCCCGGGCCGGCAGGTCCGCCAGGTCGGCCGTGACCGTGCGCTGTCTGGGGGTGGTGCCCCACTGGATCAGGGCGGCCGGGGTGTCCGGGGCCCGCCCGGCCCGGATCAGGGCCTGGCAGGAGA
>Ga0082212_10007968_pt1 | contig 13915 bp, 12 predicted proteins | sample TergutNt197P3_FD_71548 | JGI IMG/M metagenome (GOLD analysis project Ga0082212, IMG submission 71548) | Neocapritermes taracua P3 segment gut microbial communities from Petit-Saut dam, French Guiana - Nt197 P3 | ecosystem: Host-associated > Arthropoda: Insects > Digestive system > Gut ... | reverse complement strand
AAGGAATGCTTTTATAAGGGCATCCTGTTTGTCTTTAAGCATCTTATGCCCACGAACCGCGGCCACAAGCCTCTTTTCGAGGCGTGACATCTCCATCCGGTTCGGGTTTATATTAAGGCGGGCCATTTACATTCGCCCCCTCAATCAGCTTTTTTCAATGAGCGGTTTAAGATACTTTTCTATATACTCGTCACGTACGCGTTTAAGTTCCTTCACCGGTATCATCGTGAGCAGTTTCCATCCGAGCTCCATGGTATCGGCGATGGTACGGTTCTCATATTCTCCCTGCCTGACATAACGATCCTCGAACTCCGAAGCGAATTTTGCGAAAGCCTTGTCCTCCTCGGTGAGGGCGCCCTCTCCGAGTATTATCGCAAGTTCCTTGGCGTCCTTTCCGCGGGCGTAAGCCGCAAAAAGCTGGTTCATCAGGTCGGCATGGTCCTCCCTCGTCTTGCCTTTTCCTATTCCCTTATCCTTCAGGCGCGAAAGCGAAGGCATGACGTCCACCGGCGGGTATATCCCCTGGCGGTGCAGCCCCCTGCTCAATATTATCTGCCCTTCGGTTATGTACCCGGTAAGGTCGGGAATGGGGTGAGTCTTGTCGTCTTCGGGCATCGTGAGGATAGGTATCTGGGTTATCGAGCCCTCGCGCCCCTTCAAACGCCCCGCGCGCTCGTACATGGTCGCAAGGTCGGTGTAAAGATAACCGGGATATCCCCTGCGTCCGGGAACTTCCTTGCGCGCCGCTGAAATTTCGCGCAGAGCTTCGCAGTAGTTTGTGAGGTCGGTCAAAATAACGACGACGTGTATCCCATGCTCGAACGCGAGGTATTCGGCGGTCGTGAGGGCAAGGCGCGGAGTCGTTATGCGCTCTATCGCGGGGTCATCGGCGAGGTTGATGAACATTACCGTGCGTTCGAGGGCGCCCGTCTTGCGGAAGTCCTCCATGAAGAACGACGCTTCCTCAAAGGTTATCCCCATGGCGGCGAACACGACCGCGAAATCGGCGTGCCCGCTTATGACCGTGGCTTGGCGGGCTATCTGGGCGGCCATACGGTTGTGCGGCAGTCCGCTTCCTGAGAATATGGGCAGCTTTTGGCCGCGCACCATCGGGTTCATTCCGTCGATCGTGGAGATACCCGTCTGTATGAACTCGGACGGGAAATCGCGCGAGTATGGGTTCATCGGAACGCCGTTTATGTCGAGCCGGGTCTCCGAAATTATCGGAGCGCCCCCGTCTATCGGAATACCGCGCCCGTTGAATACGCGTCCGAGCATGTCGCGCGCCACCGGGATCGTAAGCACTTTTCCGAGGAAACGCACTTTCGTGGATTCGATGTCTATTCCCGAAGTCCCTTCAAACACCTGCACGAGAGCGCGGTCGGATTCTATTTCCAATACTCTCCCCCTGCGCAGGTCGCCGTTTCCGAGCTGAATTTCCACCAGTTCGTCGTACATGACGGAAGTGGTGTTCTCCACCATAATAAGCGGTCCCGCCAGCTCTGAAAGCGTTTGATACTCCTTTGGCAGCATATTGTTAAGCGGCATAATTCTCACCTCCAACAGTGAACAGGTCGCTTATCTCTTTTTTGATTTGAGCCTCTATCTTGTCAATATCGGAGATGTTCTTTTCCTCGAGATAACGCATACGGGCAATAGTTTCGCGCACGGAAAGGTTGAAGAGTTTGTTCATTGGAGCGCCCTTTTTCAGCGCTTCCATTCCAAGGTGATGGAACCTTATTATCGTGCGCAGCATTTTGAACTGCTTATCCATCGAGGCGTAAGTGTCTATCTCATGGAAAGCGTTCTGATGCAGGAAATCTTCGCGAAGGGACTTCGCAGTTTCAAGCACCATGCGCTCCTCACGGGAAAGAGAATCTATACCGACAAGGCGGACGACTTCCTTGAGTTTGTCTTCTTCCTCAAGAAGGGTCATCCCCTCTATGCGAAGACCGCTCCACTCGTCGTCGAATTTTGCGTTCCAGAATTCGTCCATTTTTTCGGTGTAAAGCGAATAGCTCAAAAGCCAGTTCACGGCGGGGAAGTGCCTCTGGTACGCCAGGTTGGCGTCCAGCCCCCAGAAAACTTTTGCGACGCGAAGCGTGTTCTGGCTCACCGGCTCGGACAAGTCTCCGCCGGGAGGCGAGACCGCCCCTATGGCGCTTACCGAGCCCTCGCGGGCATCGCTTCCAAGCATCACGCATCTGCCCGCGCGCTCATAGAACGACGCGACGCGGGTTCCGAGGTAAGCGGGATATCCTTCCTCGCCCGGCATTTCCTCGAGCCTTCCCGACATCTCGCGCAGAGCTTCCGCCCAGCGGCTCGTCGAGTCCGCCATGAGGGCGACCGAGTATCCCATATCCCTGTAATATTCGGCTATGGTTATTCCGGTGTATATGCTGGCCTCGCGCGCCGCGACGGGCATATTTGAGGTATTTGCTATCAGCACGGTGCGCTTCATGAGCGGATGTCCCGACTGCGGGTCGTCGAGCTCCGGGAACTCGAGAAGGACGTCCGTCATCTCGTTTCCGCGCTCTCCGCATCCCACGTACACGACTATCTGCGCCTGGGCCCACTTCGCGAGCTGGTGCTGAACCACCGTCTTTCCCGAGCCGAACGGGCCGGGAACGCAAGCGGTGCCTCCCATCGCTATCGGGAAGAACGTGTCTATTATCCTCTGTCCCGTCGTGAGGGGCATGTCCGGGGGAAGGCGTTTCGCCACGGGCCGCCCTATACGCACCGGCCAGCGCTGGAGCATCTGGACTTTGTGCTGGCCATTCGCTCCGTCGATCACCGCCACAGTATCTTCGACCGTGCAGTCGCCGGCTTTTATTTCCTTGACCGTGCCGTCCATACCTTTGGGAACCATTATCCTGTGTTCCACGACGACGGTTTCCTGAACCACTCCCAAAATATCCCCCTGCACGACCTTGTCGCCGGCTTTGACTTTTGGGGTGAACTTCCATTTCTTCTCGCGGTTGATACACGGAACATTGATGCCGCGCGTAATGTACGGGCTTTTTGCGGCTTCCTCGATGAGTTCGAGGGGGCGCTGCACTCCGTCATAAAACTGCTCGATTATTCCGGGGCCCAATTCAACGCAGAGGGGCATTCCGGTTCCAATGACGGGCTCTCCCGGCATCAGTCCCGAAGTTTCCTCATAAGCCTGGATCGAAGCTGTATCGTCCTTTAATTCGATTATCTCGCCAACAAGTCCTATTTCCCCTATGCGGACGACGTCGTACATGCTGGCACCCAACATCCCCTTCGCTACCACGAGGGGACCTGATATCCTGTCAATTACTCCCTTAACCGTTTTTTCTGCGGCCACAATCTATCGCCTCCAGATATTTATTTACTTTCATTTATTGGTACGCCTGTTGCAAATCTTAAATCACTTGACCGCGAATATATCCATACCCACGGCTTTTTCAACGCTGCTGCGTATAGCGTCGAGCCCCGCGCCTTTTGAGCCCCGGATGCCCGGAATTGGGACAACGCTCACGCTCCAGTTGTCGTTTATTTCCTCGATTTTTTGCTTGAAACCTATGAATAATTCCTCCTGCACGAAAGCCACGGCGTAATTTTCCGCCGCAAGTTTATCGAGAAGCGCGGGGAATTTTTCATAATCCTGAGCCGGCATTATAAAAGGTTTTATGCCGACAGCCTGAAAAGGAAGTACCATCTCGTAATCGCCTATTGCCGCCATCGGTAAATTTGCATTATCTGGCATGACGCAGCAGCCTCCTCGCTAAATCTTTATCGGTGCCGTTCGCCACGGCGACAAGAGCTATCCGCAGGTTTTTGGCTTCGCTTTCCTTCGTGCAAAGGTAAAGCAACACGTTGGACGGCGAAAAAGCGTCATATTTAGCGCTCTGCAGCGCCTTTACCGAAAATTCGTCAAGCGCCCGCTCCATATCGATTATCGTGCCCTCTATGTCGGTCGATTCCTGTACCGATGAAAATGCGCCGCCCAGGCTGCTTGCGGCGAGAAAACGCCCCCATCCCTCCACGGGCTCGGATAAAACTTGAACAAAACGCTCGGGTGAAACGTTTCCGCCTTTATGAAGGAACTTCAAAGCTTCCGCCGTTTCCGTGCCGAGCCTTTTGAGCCTGTACAATGTACGAAGGTTCTCAGTGTCTATTTTTATCCTTACCCACTCCGAAACGTGCGGCATCTTGAGATCTTCGGCCTTATCGCGTATCACTTTGAAGAGCGCCTCATCGAGCACCCGCTCCGCTTCCTGAAGTTCCCTCGTTTGTTCCCAGACCGAAAGGCACTTGGGAATAGCCAAATCGAGCGAATGCGGCAAAAGTTTGTAGTCTTCGCCCTCGATAGCGAGGATCAGAGCATCGGTCGGAATGCTCCCCAAATTTGACAGCAGGCGGTAAGAGCGTTCCCCGCCGTCCTTCACCTGTATGAGGTTTTTTATGAGCACCTTGACATTGTGAAAATCGTAAGGCAAACGGCAAAGCGCGACCACATCGGAATCGGGAACGAAAGATGTAACTTCCTTATAACAGTTCAGCAACTCACTCTCTATGAGCGAGTCAAAATCCGCGGAGGACTTCATCTCGCTGATCCCGGCGGAATAAGACGTCTCGCCCAAAACTTTGAGCGCGCCGTCTATCTCCTCGCTGTCGATTATGCGCTGCAAAACTCCGTCGTCGATCAGGCGGTTTTCCATCGTTCTGAGACGGGAAACCACGTAACCATATCCTGAAGGGTGATCCCGGTTTATGCCTGCCAACCGCCCCACCTCCCGTTAACGGCCTTTATGTCCTGATTTAGCAGGAGCTTCCTGTGGCGCTTTCGTCGGTGCAGCCGTTTTTCCGAATAATTTCGTCACGACTTCCGATTCGATATCGTCACGGATCCATTTGACCAGCATATCAAACGAACAGTTCGTATCTATCCTTCCGTTTTTCAGGACAAATCCTCCCTTGATCGGGAGCTTGTCGTTTGACATCGTGAGACTCGTGTTGTTTTTTGAATTAAATTCATTCAGCCAGTCTTGAGTTATATTATTCTCGGCCCCGCCGACAAACACAACTTCATTGCCGGTGTCCACAGCTTTTTTAAGCAGGTCATGGACAAAACCAAGATAACGATCCTGCGGCAGGTTCGCAAGTATCGAAAGGGCCTCCTCAAAAGATTTTCCGATGAGGTCCTGTTTTGTTCCAAGCTGGATACGGGCAACATCAAGATTGGCAACTATCTCGCGTCTGCGGAGTATCTCAGGGCGTTCTTTTTCAAAGCGCTCGGAATACTGTTTTTTAGTTTCCTCCACTTTCTTTTTCGTATCATCCTTCAAGCGGGTCGCTTCCTGTTCAGCCTTTGAAAGAATGCCTTTTACCTCTTCCTGAGCCTCTGCCTCTATTTTTTTCTTGATGTCAGAGAGTCCCATCAGCATGCACCTACAGTTGTATGCCCATAAGCATAAGTATGCTGACAAGCAGGGCAAGAACAGCGTAAGTTTCGACCATCGCCGGAAGGATAACTGCTTTACCCGTTTCCTCAGGCCTCTTTGCGATCATCTGAATGCTTGCGGCCGATGTTTTTCCCTGCGCTATGGCTGAAAGCCAGCCGGCAAGCGCTATCGGAAGGCACGCCGCGAAAATTGCAAGCCCTTGTACCCAAGTGACTGCGGCGGCTTCCCCGCCTCCCAGAAGGCCGATTTTATTCAACACAAGGAAAGCTGTCATAAGCCCGTAGATTCCCTGCGTTCCGGGGAGAGCCTGAAGCAAAAGGCAAAGTCCGAATTTGCCCGGGTCCTCCGTCATGACTCCGGCCGCGCTCTCACCCGCTATTCCTATTCCGATGGCTGATCCCGATCCGGCAAGGCCGGCTGCAAGGGCCGCACCCAAAAGAGACAACGCGATTCCTAAAAATTCCATATCTGAAAAACACTCCCTTCAAAGTTTTAAAAATAAAAAATTACTTTTCCGATATATTTATGTATTTCGCATTGCAGGAAAACGTATTGAATTCTCTCCCCCCGCCCGTGTAGAACTTGCTGAAGAATTCGACGTACTGTAAGCGCAGCGAGTGAACGAACGCGCCGAGGACATTGATCGCCAAATTGAATAAATGCCCGCCAACCACTATTATGGCTGCAATGAGCCAGCCCACATAAGGAACGCCGACCACCAGCCCCGCAAGCAGGTTGATTATCATGGCGATCGCGGCGGAAGCAAGCCCAAGCGCGAGAAGGCGGCTGTAACTCAGCACGTCCCCAAGCCAGGAGGTCGCGCCGTAAAGCGCCAAAAGCCCCGCAATGATCTTGGAGAAAATATTTTTCTTCTCCAGCCCAGCGTAAAACATTATCATGAGCGCGCCCACAAGCGTTATCGCCACAGCGAGCCACTTCAATATCCCCGAGCCGGTTACCGCTATGAGGATTATGCCGGTGAGGAAGATAAGCCACGCCGCCTTGTCGAAGATCGCGTCAACATAATTTTCATCTTTCCAGCAGATCTTAAACGCCAAGATCATGCCGTAGAATAGATGAATTACTCCAAACGCCAGCGATATGCCCAAAACTAATATTGGGTTGGCCAATGGGTCAGTCAGCGTGATGAAATTGCGGACCGCGTTGAGAGGTTTCAGGAACGGCACGACGGCAAATAAATCTCCAAAGAAACTTCCCGTGATCGCGCCATATACGAAAGTCGATACCGAAACGAACAGGAAAAGCCTCAAAAACTCCTTGATGCTGGTCGGGATCTTTTTATATTTTCCGAAAACGAACCAGATCAATCCCGCCATGATCAACGCGTATCCGGCGTCGCCAAGGCACATTCCGAAAAATATAAAGAAGAAAGGGGCGAGCTTCGGGGTGGGGTCCATAGCCCCGTATCTCGGGGAGGAATAAAGCTTTGTCAGGGTCTCGAAAGGCAAATCCAGTTTTGCATTCCTGATCAACGACGGAACATCATCGTCCTTTGACGGGTCAGTTGTTACAAGCTCGCAAACTCCAAGGGATTTGAGCTTTGCCTCTATATCCGGCAGGTCCGACGACGGGACCCAAAAGCTCGTTACGACCGCGCTGCCGGTGAATTCGCCGCTTGCGAACGCCTGATAACGCTCCTTGAGTATGCCGTAATAATCGACCAGTTTTCTGAGGGTTTCGACATTCTCGCCGGCGTATTTCGCAACTTCCTCCTGTATGGATTTTTCCTCCGAATGCAACTTATCCTGTCTCGTTTTGATCGACGCCAGCTGCTCTGAAACGCTGCCTTGCGCGCCGCTGAAATTGAGATCGGACGCCGAGAAATTGTTCTTCGAACAAATTTCTGCGACCTCGTTTTCCCGTTCCGCCGCGTACATTACCACGCCCCAGATATCGCGTTCCTTAATTTTCGGGGGGGCGAGATATATTTCGCAGTCGCTTCCAATTTCATTCAGAAGGCTTTGTTTCCACGCTTCCGACTGAACGAACGGCAAACTTCCGGCGGCGGCCCTGACTCTTCCTTTCGAGCCGAATATATTCACTCCGTGAGGGAAACCCGACAAGTTGGCAAGGATCGCTTTCGTATTGTCCGACTGCAGCAGCTCCGTCCTTATCGAGGACAGTTTTCTTTCGTAGCCGCGGACTGCCTCCGATTTCTCGGTGATATTGCAGTGATCGGCCAATTCGGCAAGCTCGCTCAGGGAATTGCTGGGTTTCTCCCCGAAAGCTCGCGCTATCCCCGATACGGGGTCCTTATAATAAGGTTCCAGAAAGCGCAGCAAAAAACGCAGGTCCGCAAGGGCCGCGTCGCATTTTGTTACTTTCGCGGCGGCGGAAGTTTTTGATCCCAGTGCCGCGGCTGTTTCATCGTTTCCTTCATTTCCCGGAATTATTTCACAAACGCCTGATTTTTGAAGCGTAAGCAGGACATCGTCCTGTATAGACTTATGATAGTAAAGGACTGCTTTTTTTAGCTCAGCTACGGACATATCTAACCATCACCTCTTCCGCTATTACCTTTGCCGCCTCTGATACTTTGCCTAAGTTGGATTCAAGAAAAGATTTCGCCGCCGTTTCCCCTTTAGTTACCAGTTCGACGGCCTTTGCTTCAGCCTCTTTCTCTGCAGCCGCTAATTTTGCCCTGAAATCACGCGACGCGGTCTGACGCGCTTCCTTTATTTTATTTTCGGAATCAGAAGCGGCTTCATTCTGCATACGAACGGCCTCGGCCTTTGCTTCCTTGACTTTCAACGCTGCCTGTGTTTCAACTGCTTTTATTTCATCAATAAGATTTTCTGCCATCCCGTCTCCACCCCCCTTCGAGCTGCAAAGATTTTTTATGAAACCAACTCTTTTATCATAGCATAATTATTGCTGATGAAAAACAATAAATTTTTCCTTCAATTTTATTTTTGTCTCATCTCAACTCCAAAAGTTCCTCCTTTTGAAATTCTATCGTCACCACGTCAACTTTTGTCGCGGCGGTGCGCCCCAGCGAATCCATGACGGACACGTCGTGCCGCCCGGGCGGTGGCGCGTAAAACAGCGGGAGCGCGGGGGAGCTTTCGCCCGCGAAAACTCCGTCGATAAACCAGTAAAGGCGTTCGTATCCACCCTCGGCGCGGAATGGTATTTTTTGCCTTTCCCTTGAAACGGACGAAATTATATACCTTCCGCCCGATATCGGAGAAACTATTTCGAGCGCGGAACGTCGCATTATCCTTTTTCCGTCCGGCTCCGAAGCCATGAAGCCGAGCTCCGGCGGCAGCGTGGTGACGCTTTTGCCGCCCTCCATCGAGTGCATGTCGCAAGGCAGCATATTCGTGACGTTCTTTATGACCCACTCGTTACGGGTCGAAGGGCAGGCGTTCACTGGAGGCTTGCCGGACAACGAGCAGAGCTTTCTCTGTTCGAGCGCGGGCGGAACTTCAAACCATGAGGGGGCGCTTTCCGAGGAGGAGCTATCCGTAAAAGATGACGCGAGCCTGAGCGCGCTGAATGCCGGCGGGGCGGCGATATTCAGCCCGATCAGCCCGTCCCAGCCCATCCCGCTCGGGTCGCCGAACCATACAGCAACGGTGAACCGCGGAGTCCACGCGGCAGTCCACGCGTCCCTGAGCCCGTATGAAGTTCCCGTTTTAAAAGCGACCTTTCTGCCCTCGAATTGCAGGGATTCCCGCGCAATGAACGACAGCCGCCTCGTGTCGCTCAGTATATCGGAAATGAGCCACGCGGCGCCTTCGGAAAATATCCGCCCCGAAACGGAATTGTTTCCATGATCCGGGGACGGGAGGGGCGGGAAAAATCTCGATCCGTGATATTTTTCGCCCCCCGCCGCTATGGCCGAATACGCCTCCAGCAATTCCGAGAGCCTTATGTCGCAGCCGCCGAGTATCAACGAATCCCCGTAGTAACTTGAGCTTTTCGAGAGGGAGGTGAGGCCTGATCCGCGCATAAGTTCGAGCACCCTCTCCTGATTGGCGAGCCTCAACACCCTCACTGACGGAGCGTTCAGGGAATCGGCCAAAGCCACACGTGCGGACACAGCCCCTCGGTACGTCAGGTCGAAGTTTCGGGGCGCCCTTCCCGAAAACGCGATGGGAGTATCGGACAAAAGGGTGCCCGGAGTTATCTTTCCCGCGTCAAATGCCGCGATCCACGCGAAGGGTTTGAGGGCGGAACCGGGGGAACGAAGCGCGAGCCCGCAGTCCACCCACGCGCCGGGGACGGTTCTTTCGGCGGAGCCCCACGTTTTATCCAAATCGAACCTTGCGTTCCCGACCCATCCCACGATCTGATTCGTGCTGTTGTCAATTATCCCCGCGGCCGCGGTTATATTTTGCGGCAATGAAACGACGGCGGCGCGCAGGGTATTTTCAAGCGCGGTCTGGATGTTGAGGTCGAGCCCCGAGTCGATCCTTCCGTTTTGGAAGCGCGGAGGCGATTCCTCGAGCAGCCTTTGGGAATAATGGTATGCCCTGAACGGCAAAGGACGCTTTACGGTTGGTATCCTCTCGGCAAGCGCGAGCTGAGCCTGTTCCGCGGTGAACACGCCGGATTCCCTGAGATATTCTATGACGGCGTTGCGCCTTTTAAGCGCGTTTTCGGGGCGGATATCGGGGCGATAGCGCGAAGGCGCGACCAACATTCCTATGAGCAGGCACGCCTCTCCGGGGGAGACCGAGGCGGCGCGTTTTCCGAAGTAAACGCGTGAAGCCGCTTCGACCCCGCGTATGTTGCCACCGAACGGAGCGCGGTTCAGATATATTTCGAGAATTTTTTCCTTTGGCAGCTGCCCGTCCAGTTTTATCGCCTGAATGAACTCGGTCAGTTTTGTGCTGAAATTTCTGTCCCTCGTTCGCTTATCGGTTATCGAGAGCCTTATCACCTGGCTCGTTATGGTGGAAGCGCCCGAAACTATTTTTCGCGCCGTTATGTTTTGAAATGCCGCGCGGGCTATGCTCAGCGCGTCGATGCCGAAATGGGAATAAAAGCGTTTATCCTCGACGCCGACGGCGACCATTGGCAGCCATTTTCCCATTTGATCAAGCGGTATCGGGATCGACCACTCCGATTCGGGGGAGAGTTTTACATGAAAAAGCGTTCCGTTGCGGTCGTAAATCGACGGCGAGGATATGAGGGACATGTCCGTGACTTCGTGCAACGGAAGCGGGACGTTTTGGTAATGGTAAAGCCAAAACCACGCCCCCGCTGAAAAAAGTATCGCGATAATTGCCCCGAACGCCAAGATTAAATTTTTTTTCGTTTTTTTCATATTGAATATTTTATCAATATATCAATATAATAGTACGAAATATAAAACTCAAATAATTATAGAGGAGAGTGTGAAATAATGGCTGAGACCAAATCTGAAATCAAATATGAAATAACCGAGCACATCGGCGTGCTGTCCGAAAACGCCAAAGGGTGGACAAAGGAACTCAATCTCGTAAGTTGGAACGACCGCGAGCCGAAGTACGACATTCGGGAATGGTCGCCGGAGCACGAAAGAATGGGCAAGGGCATCACGCTCTCCGCCCCGGAGGCCGATGCGTTAAAACGCCTGCTCGATGAAATGAATTCAAAAAAGTAATTTTTTATTGACTTAAACGCATTTTTTTGTGATAATTATAACGCTCTTATCGAGAGAGGCGGAGGGACTGGCCCTATGAAGCCCGGCAACCTGTTTTAATCAAATCAGGTGCCAATACCAGCAGCCGATTTTGGCTGGGTGATGAGAGAGAGGGTAAAGCTGAAATATATGCGCGCTCTTCTCTTTCGAGGAGGGCGCGTTTTTTTAACCAATTCGCAATCCAACGTATGCTTCGTTGTTTTTGCTCCCCTTGCTCGACGTAGTTTTATCTACGCCGTCGCGGCAGGTCGCAAAAGCCGCCTCGCCTACGCTTGATTTCAAATTGGTTGAGAATCATATTTATGAGGAGGTTACATTATGGAAAAAGAAAGATTTTTATTCTCGTCGGAGTCCGTGACCGAGGGGCATCCGGATAAGATCGCCGACCAGATATCTGACGGGGTGCTCGACGCGATTCTCAAAGACGACCCGATGGGGCGCGTGGCGTGCGAGACGCTTTGCACCACGGGGCTTGTGATCGTCGCGGGCGAGATAACGACGACGACTTACGCTGACATTCCGAAACTCGTCCGGGATATAGTGAAGGAGATAGGATACACCCGCGCGAAATACGGATTCGACGGCGATACGTGCGCCGTCGTCACCTCCATAGACGAACAGTCCGGCGACATAGCGATGGGCGTCGATAACGCGCTCGAAGTCAGGGAAAAAAATTTGAGCGAGTCTGAAATTGCCAAAATCGGGGCGGGCGATCAGGGGATGATGTTCGGTTACGCGTGCAATGAAACCGAGGAGTACATGCCGATGCCGATAGCCCTCGCCCATAAAATGGCGCGGCAGCTTTCAAAAGTTCGCAAGGACGGGACGCTCGCTTTCCTGCGCCCCGACGGAAAAACGCAGGTAACGCTCGAATACGAAGGCCGCAAAGCCGTTCGCGCAGACACGATAGTGGTCTCCACACAGCATCATCCTGAAGCGACGCTCGAGGAAATACGCGCGGACGTCATAGAACACGTGATCATACCTACGGTCCCTCAGCATTTGATAGACGATAAGACGAGGATCCTGGTGAATCCGACGGGAAGGTTCGTCAAGGGCGGGCCGATGGCGGACACCGGCCTCACGGGGCGCAAGATAATAGTGGATACCTACGGCGGATGGGTGCCGCACGGCGGCGGCGCGTTTTCGGGGAAGGACCCCACGAAAGTTGACCGCAGCGGCGCATACATGGCGCGTTACGCCGCAAAAAACATCGTCGCGGCGGGGCTTGCGGACGAATGCCAGATACAGGTCGCCTACGCGATAGGAAAGGCAGAACCCGTATCCATAATGGTGAATACTTTCGGCACGGGCAAGGTATCGGACGCGAAGATCACCGAACTTGTGAGGGCGAATTTCGATTTCAGGCCGGCGGCGATAATCCGCGACCTCGACCTTCGCCACCCTCAGTACAGAAGGCTCGCGGCTTATGGCCACATCGGAAGGATCGACCTGAGCCCCATCCCCGCGTGGGAAAAAACGGACAGGGCCGAAGCCTTAAAATAAAAATAAGAAGGGGAATGAAAAATGCCCGAACTCACATTGCCGTCGGCCGCGAAGGAATTTGAGCGCGATCTGATCAGGTTTGCTCAGGAACTTGTGCGGATAAAAAGCCTTTCCGGCTCGGAGGGCGAGCTTGCAAAGCGCATCGAAGCGGAAATGATCAAGCTCGGATATGACGAGGTATTTATAGATTCGATTGGAAATGTAGTCGGCCGCGTCGGCGACGCGGGCGCGGGTGTAAACAAATCTGTTATGTTTGACTCACACATGGACACGGTAGACGTCCGCGAGAGGGAAGAGTGGATCGAGCCGCCTTTCAGCGGCAATATCGTGGACGGGAAACTTTACGGGCGCGGTTCATCGGACATGAAATGCGCCCTCGCTTCGTCCGTTTACGCGGCGGCCATCGCAAAAAAACTCGGGTACGGCAAGGGCAAAACGGTTTACGTCACATGCACGGTAAACGAGGAGGACTGCGACGGGGAAAATCTGAAAAGCCTGTTTAAGGAAAAAAATTTGCGCCCGGATTATTTTGTGACCTGCGAACCTTCCTGCAACGAAATAGTGCTGGGCCACAACGGGAAAGCGCAAGTTCTCATTAAGACAAAAGGCGTGTCCGCCCACGGCTCCCGCCCGCAGGACGGCGTGAACGCCGTGTATAAAATGGCGGACATCATCTCGCGCGTGGAAAAACTCAACGAAAAACTCTCCCGCTCCGATGGGAAAAAAGGAACTGTGGCGCTGACTTATATCGCCTGCGAAACGGTGTCATACAACGCGGTGCCGAGCGAATGTTCAATTTATTTGGACAGAAGGCTGCTGGCGGGGGAGACGACAGAGGACGTCAGGGCGGAAATGGACGGGCTCGTTGCGGGCGCGGACGCGTCATGGGAAATAGGGACGATCCGAGGCACAAGCTGGACGGGCGTTGATATCGAATACCAGCCGATCCACGAGGCCTGGCGGATCGGGGAAGGACACGAACTGACGCGGGCATGTCTCGCCGCGTATGAAGAAGTGTTCGGGAAGAAACATGGGCCGTATCATACATGGGCGTTCGGCACCAACGCGGTGACGCCGGTGGGCGCCGGAATTCCCACCATCGGTTTCGGCCCCGGCAACGACCGTTTGGCCCACATGGCGGACGAACATTGCCTCGTCGGGGATATGATCGCGGCCTGCCAATTTTACGCCTCGCTGATCCGCTTGATATAATTCAGTTTTACGACGAGGCCCAAATATAAAGCGACGCTACCGACCCGTAAGGGGAATATCTTTTGCGGTATTTTTCAAATTGTTCCTTCGTCAGCTCTTTCAGGCCGTAAAT
>Ga0082212_10007966_pt1 | contig 13917 bp, 9 predicted proteins | sample TergutNt197P3_FD_71548 | JGI IMG/M metagenome (GOLD analysis project Ga0082212, IMG submission 71548) | Neocapritermes taracua P3 segment gut microbial communities from Petit-Saut dam, French Guiana - Nt197 P3 | ecosystem: Host-associated > Arthropoda: Insects > Digestive system > Gut ... | reverse complement strand
GATTTGTGTTTCGTTTCTGTTCATGCTCTTGTTCCTTTTGAATAATAGTGCTAAGGCTGTTCTCCGTGCCGACAGGACGGGCAATCACCTACTTTCCGTGTTTTCGGCTAATACCGCCTAATTCTTGAATGAAAAAGGCTCTTACCTGTGCAATCGGCGTAACCGGTCAGGTTTGCCCCGCTCGTGCGCTCTTGTCTCCAAAAATTGTCGTATTTTCGCCGGTTTTTCTGATATACGTTTACACGGCAGAGAATCCGAGTAAAATTAACCCCAATACATAATACATAAGGAAAGCGAACGTGCGAAATCTACCATTACTTACGCTGATCTGTTTGTTTCTTACCGTTTCTTTGGCAGAGGCACAGCGAACAGGGAGCCGGTCTGCGCAATCAAGGATTGTAACGGCACCGAGCCAGTATCCCGTGAACAACAACTCGTCCAATAATACCAACAGCGTTGCCAAGAGTAGTCCCGCACTGGACGCATTGACCCACCCACGCAATCACGTTTTGCTCATTGGAGTCAACGACTATCCCAAGGCGGTGCCGAGTACAGAAACCATGCTGTCCATCGAGTTGAGTAAACTGAATTTTTGCCGTAAGGATATGGAAGGCTTGCAAGATGCACTGGTCAAGGCGCGTTTTTGCAAAGCAGAGGACATTCAGGTTTTGGTGTCGGGCGGCACAATTGAACCGACCGAAGCCAATGTGCGAAAAGCACTTCGGGAGATGTTGAGCAAAGTCCAGCGGGGCGACCGGGTTTTGATCGCATTTTCCGGGCATGGAGTGGCGTTTCCTCTGAAGAAAGATGAGCCGCCGAAAGGTTTCATCTGTTGTGCCGATATCAAAGTGTTGTACAACACTACAACAAGAAATTTTGATTCGATGCAGGGACTCATTGACCGTGAATGGATCGAGTCGGAACTCGATAAAAGCGGTGCCGAGATAAAATTATTTTTCGTCGATGCCTGCCGCGAGAATCTTGGCGACTGGGACAGCATCGCCAAGAATACTAACGGCGGAAACGACATTGCTGGCGCACGCAGTCCGGTTACTACTTTTGGTGTCGATAGTATTGATGCAAAAGGCTACAGTGTATCCGCAGTTAATTCACCTAAATTGTACCGTTTTTCCAGTGGCATGCCTGGTACCATCTCTTGGGAGCGAGAGGCACTTGGGCATGGAGTTTTTACTTATTTTCTCATCAAGGGAATGTTAGGCGAAGCACAACAACTCACCGCTCCAGGTAAGATCACGTTGGATGACTTGAGTCAGTATGTTCGTCGTGAAACAGAAAAATATGTAGCGACAATTCCGAATGCATCTTCTCAGACACCCATCGGGACAGCATTTCCACCTGATAGTTGGCACCCAGACAAAGTGGTGTTTAGTTATCCTTATGATCCCAAACTGCATCAGCGGCTGCAAGAAGAGGAACGGACACGACAACTGGCAGAGCAACAACAGAGGGAAAAAGCGGAACAGGAACTGCAACGTCAGAAAGAAAGAGAGCAACAGGCACGCACGCGGGAGGAGCAGCAACAACTTCAGCGAGAGCGGCTGGCACAACAACAGGCGGAGCGGCAGGAACAGGAAAGACTCCAGCGAGAGCAACTGGCGCAACAACGGGAAGAGCAACAGCGGGAACTGCGGCGACAGCAGGAAATCGTGGCACAGCGATACAAGGAAGAGTTTGGTAATTTTGCGCAGACATCAACTTCCCGACTCCAAGAAATCGACAATGAGCAGTTTCGACAGAGTCAGCAAGTCGCACGGAATGACATAGCAAACCGGATCAACAGTTTCAATAATACCAAACCGCAGTCGGAGCAGAGTGTCAACACTTGGAACCAAACAGGGCAACGGTTGCAGAGAGACATTGATGCTTGGATGACTCGAACGAATCCGGTGGTGGTTGCCAGTTCTCGGACACACCTGACATTCAATCAAAGCGAATCGGCTGGAGCGCGTCGAGCGGCGGGCTACAACACCACAGGAGGCAGCGGCAACCGTAACGGTGGTGGACGCTAACGCACCGGAAGAGAAACCTTACGGGACAAAATCGTACAAGAAGCCATTCGTATGATACTTGAACCGATTTTTGAAGTTGAATTCCATGACAGCTCATACGGTTTCAGACCGAACCGCAGTGCTCATCATGCCGTCTCCCGGTGTCGAATACTCATGGACAGAAAATTTACATGGGTCATCGAGGGTGACGTGAAAGCCTGTTTCGACGAAATCTCACACAAGACCATACTGAAAGTCGTCAGGGAAAAAGTGATGGACAACAAATTTCTAAACCTCATCGAACGCTTCCTCAAAGCAGGCGTGAGTATTAAAGGTGTTGTTTCTCCCACCGTCAAAGGTGTTCCCCAAGGCGGTGTTATCTCTCCGCTCCTTGCTAATGCCGTTCTGAACAAGTTGGACTGGTTCCTACACGAGAAAGGTGTCTATGGGAAAAATGAGGAATGGCGCAACTGGAAAATAGGGCAACTCAATGTCCGCTTTGTTCGGTACGCCGACGACTGTGCGCCGGGCGATGTGTATGCGTGATGAGGGTAGTTCCCTCGCAGTCGGTCGGCAGAGGCAGGCTGCAAACCACCACAAGCTGCGATGGTCAAGAGCCATTCGTGGTGAGCGTTGTTGGAAAAGGCACGGTACAACCGTGTCAGGTAGGAATCGTAAAGATGAACGCAAGTGAACCACTGATGATGTGTCGAAAGCGTAAGGTGATGTCGAAACCGGGAGGGAGTCGTTATCCCGGGATCAGTTCTGGGGGTGATCTGCTTCCTGCCAGAGCGGCATCCGGCATGAAGGTGGCATCAGTACGATTCGGGCGCGCGTACGCAACCCGGGAACCTGTCGCCTCGATGCGAAGGGAGCCGTCCAAGCGGAAGAACCGCAAGGATCAGAGTACCAATGCGAGGCACAGGGGCGGAATGACTCGTAGTAGCGAAGAAGCCGGGTAATGCCGGTGGAGCGAAGGGGTCATGTTACTCATGTTTTAGGTTTTGATCAACTAGGAAACTAGGAGGAATTGATGACTGAAACAAAACCATTTTGTATTTCAAAGCAAGCCGTCTGGGATGCGTGGAAACTTGTCCGCGCCAACCAAGGGGCTTGTGGTGTTGACGGGCAGTCGATTGCGGACTTCGAGAAGAACCTGAAAGGGAACCTCTACAAGCTCTGGAATCGCATGTCGTCGGGTTCGTATCTTCCACCTCCGGTAAGGCTTGTGAACATTCCCAAGTCAGGGGGCGGAGGCGAAAGGACTCTCGGCATTCCCACGGTAGCAGATCGAGTAGCACAAATGGTTGCGAAGCTGTACTTGGAACCGCTCGTGGAACCAATATTCCACAACGATTCATACGGCTATCGTCCTGGAAAATCCGCCTTGGATGCGGTCGGGCAAGCCCGGCAACGTTGTTGGCGGAACGACTGGGTACTTGATTTGGACATCAAAGGGTTCTTCGATAATATCGATCACTCGTTGATGATGCACGCGGTACGGAAACATACCGATTGTCCGTGGTTGCTCCTCTACATCGAACGTTGGTTGAAAGCGTCGGCTATCGACAGTGAAGGGCACATGGTCTGCCGGGATCGAGGCACGCCTCAAGGAGGCGTAGTCTCACCCCTGCTTGCCAATATCTTTCTGCATCACGTTTTCGATCAGTGGATGGCGGAACAGTTTCCGCATATCCCTTTTGAGCGTTATGCCGATGATATCGTGGTGCACTGCAAATCGAAAGCTCAATCGCAGTTCATCCGACAGAAGATTGAGGAGCGGCTAAAGACGTGCAAGCTGGCTGCACATCCTGAAAAGACGAAAATCGTCTACTGTAAGGATGAAGATCGTTGCGGGAACCATGAGCATGAAAGTTTCGACTTTCTTGGCTATACGTTCCGCCCTCGATGTGCGAAGAACCGCAGGGGGAAGTTCTTTGTGAGCTTCCTTCCTGCCATCAGCAACAAAGCGGCGAAATCCGTGCGTGCGGAAATGCGCAGTTGGCGGGTTCCTCTCCGAAGCGACAAAAGTTTGGAGGACATCGCACGAATGTTTCGAGCGCAACTATCGGGCTGGCTCGCCTACTATGGGAAATTCTACCCGTCAGGTCTATACCCAACGTGGCGGACGTTTAATCGACGTTTGGTGCGTTGGGCGCAGAAGAAATACAAACGGTATCGACATCAAAGGAAAGCCACGCATTGGCTTCGCCGGATTGCCAGACGGGAACCACAATTGTTTCCGCATTGGAAAATTGGAGTCATACCATGAGGTTGAGTAATGGGAGCCGTATGAGTGGAGACATTCAAGTACGGTTCTGCGAGAGCGCGGAGGTGAGACTCCTCCGCGCTACTCTCCGGTGGAGTTTCAGTGTGAGGTTGCATTGTTTTTGTTGCGCAAGAGCGGCCCCCGCAAGGGTGCCGGTGAGTCTCACGCGTTCACCGGCATACTTGCGTATGCCGCTCTTGCGCTATGTGCGCCGCTCTTGTGCCGCGTGCTAAATCGGTTTCTGCTCCGCCTCGAATGCCTTTTCCGCCGTTGCCTGCTGTTGCATCTGCACAATCAACCGATGCACTTCCGCTCGGCGAATTGCGTCTAAACGAATCGACTCCTCACGTTCTGCCAATTCTTTCGCAATCCGCTGCTCCGTTCGCTCCGCATTCAAACGCTTCTGCTGACGCAACCGACGCTTTCGCCGCCGCTCTAAAACCGAACGAGGCAACAATACCTTAATCGGCTTGTCCGGTGCGTCCACCGGCGGTAAAATCCGAACAGGAATATCCATCTTTTGGAACATTCGGCACACATGCTCATGACACGTAAACAAAAAGATTTGCCGACCCTGTCCCGACACCGCCAGTTCCTGCAACACCTGCATTGCCGACCACGCACGCCGTGAATCGAAATTGACCAACACATCATCCAAGATCAGCGGCAGTACCGAACCGTGCCGGGCAAACTCCGAAGCCAACGCCAACCGCAGCGCAATGAACAACTGCTCCCTCGCTCCCCGCGAAAGCCACGACACGTCGAACGTGTTCCCTTCGTGGTCATCGACCAACAACGTCTCTTCGCCGAGCGGAGTCCAAATCCGGTGATACTTTTCGTCCGTCAAAATTTTCAGCAACTCCGATGCTTCCGCCAATGTTCTCGGCTGTCGGTCACGCTCATACGTTGACCGAATTTCGTCCAACATTCTCGCACAGACTGCATAGACTTGCCACTCCGATTGAGCGATGCGAATTTTTTCGTCGATGATTGCCAACTCACGTTGCTTTTGCGTTGCCGTTTGATCTTCGGCAACACGTTTCAACTGTTCCGTCAGTTGCCCTCGGTTTTCCAGTTCTTCGTGCAACCGTGCCGATGCAGTTTCGATCCGCCGCATCACATCTTTGAGCAGGTCGTCCATTTCCGGTAGCGGTTCGAGATTCGCCAATTCTTCGGCAAGCGCATCGTCTTGGAACTCGACATCTTCTTCCGCCAGTTGCCGCTGCCGCTCCGCTTCGACTTTTTTCTCCAACTCTTTCCGAGCGATTCGCGGTTCCAACAGGTTGCCGAGCGTTTGCTCCGTACAGAAATTGCCCATCGCCGCTTCGAGTTCCCGCTGAATACCTTGCTCCTGCGCTAAAAGCCGCCGATGCTTTTGATGCCGCTGGTGCAATGCCCGAAGGTCTTCCGGCGTTTTCACACCGAATTGCCGGAGCAAATCGTGTTCCTGCTGTTTCGCCTTGTGCAAGTCGGCAACGACTTTTCGCCGCATCTTTCGGAACTCTTTGATTCCCTTGACGAGTTTCTCCCGCTTCAACACGGCGGCGTTGTTCTCTTCCAACTTCTTCCGAACTGCGGCGAGAATATCGACATACCCCATGCCGTCCGAGACGGGCAGATTGATTTCGGCAACCAACGCATCGATCCGATTCGTAATCACCTTAATATCTTTGACCCGCTGGTTGACCGTATCGCACCGCTTGTCGAGTTCCTTTTTCAGGTCACCGACCACATCGCAGTGTTCGAGGTAATCGCGGATTCGTGCCGGTGTCCAATCGCTCGGCAAATTGGTGCGGCGGAGCCAGTCCCCCCAACGTTTAATTGCCGACGCATTTTCCTCTTTGCTTTCCTGAAGACGAACTTCGATTTGCTTGAGCCGCTGGGCAACTTCTTGCCGCTGCGTTTCGATCGGCATCAATTTTTCGAGAGCGGAAAGTTCCTGCTGCGCTTCCTGCAATCGGACTTCCATCGGCGATGCTCCGGCAAAGGGGAATCGAGCATCAATCGCCGCCGCTTCCTGCTTGGCACGGTCAATTTGCGACGTGAGTATGCCGAGTTGCTGTTGATTTTGTTCCAACTTTTTGGCACCCTTCTTTTCGGCAAACTTCTTGGCAAAGAGCGGCACGAATATCATCAACCCGCCGAGGAGAATAAGGATGGGAGACAATTTCGGATTGATGCCCGCCAGCGGTGTTCCTGACCACAAAACAAATCCTGAACCAGCACAGACCGTCCCTGTCAGTGCCGCCAGCACCATCAAGCCGAACATCCAGCCGGGCAACGCTTGATTCTGCAACAGAAACGCATTGATCCGGCGGAGTTCCTTGTGATGCTGCATCATCTCGTTGAGTTTTTGTCCGATGCTCTGCCGCCGCTTGAGTTGATTCACCGTTTCGCTTGCTCGATCCGCCGCTTCGGAAAGATTCGTCGTGTCCCGCTTCGCCAGTTCAACTTTGATTCGGTCATTCAAATCTTTGGAACGGCGTTGCAATTCCGCCTGCTGTTGCTGCGTTTTCGACAGCCGCTTTCGTGCTTTGTTCACCGCTTTGGCGTAACTGCGGTACTCTTCCAACACGTTCGCTTGGATGGTGTCGAGGGAATTGCCGTAGCGCATTGCCGAAGACGCAGCGGCAACCGTCTCGCCGGTCGATTCCGTCGAGACCGTTTCGGACTTCGTTTCGGAGCGCGGCAACGGATAATGTCCCTGCCGATGTTTCGATTGCGCTTCGGCAATGTGTTTGTGATAGTTGTCGATTTCCGATTCGAGGTCGGCAACTTCTTGGTCGAGTTCGACGATTCGGCTTTCGTCTTCGAGCAGAATTTCGATTCGGGGAGCAAGTTTCGTAACCTTGTCGCTCACGGGCAAACTGATGATTCCCTTTTTCGCTTTGATGTATTCTTCCTTGACCCGATCATGAGCGGAGAGCCGTTCGGTCAACTCGTTTTCAACACCGTTCAACTGTTGAATGATCGCATCGGAGACGGCAACGACGGTTCCCATCGCATCAATTTCGTCTCGGACTTGGTTGCGGCGAATCCAGATTGATTCGGCATTCTTCGCAATTTCATAGAGCCGTTTTTCCCGTTGCAGTTTTGTGTGATCATCTTCGAGATTGGCGGCGGTTCGGTCAAGAATTCGTTGTTCGTTTCGCAGTTGGACGTATTGCCGAATGAGCGTTTTCGTTTCGGCAAGTTCTTCGGCAATTTTTTCCCGGCGAATGAGCAGTTGCGTGAGTTGCGACGGTTTGCTTTCGGTTTCGGCAATGTTCAGGATTTTGTTTCGCCGAGCGGACAATTCTTTGATCGTATCGACGATGGCGACGCGATCCATTCCGACGCTCAATCGGAAGAGCATTTCGGCGGCTTCGGTGTCGTTCAGCGAAGCGAGGCGTTGGAGTTCATCGAGACCGATGGCAAAGACGTTGTTAAAGGTTTGCTCATCGACCCCGGAAACGAGGGAGCGCAACAGTTGTGCGCCTTGTTTGGTTCCGTCGGGCGTTTGGATGTCGATTTGATCTTCATTTCCGGTTCGGTCGGGGAGAAACATTCGGCGGAGTCGATAGTGATCGCCGTTTCGAGTTTCCATATCGAGGACTCCGCCGGAGATGATGTAAGGAGCGTGTTCGCCGTGCGGATCGGCATTGCGGAACTGTTGCGTTTTGTAGGGAGAGCGGATGTACTGTTGCCGATTGGAGCCGAAGCCGTAGAGTGCGGCTCGGATGAATTCCATGAGGGTTGATTTTCCTGCTTCGTTTGCACCGTAGAAGACATTGATTCCGTCGGCGAGTTCGGGCAGGGTCAGTCCTGCCCAGAGTCCGAAACGCTCAATTTCAAGGGACGTAATTTTCATGAGGTGCAAAAAGGCAAAGATTCCGGTACATTTTACGTTCCGTCGGCGGTTTTGTCAATATAGGGAAAATGCGGGGAGTTTAACGGTGGGTGTGCAAGGGCAAAATCCTATTGACGACTCGACAAACTGCCGATAAAATACGTGCGTCGGGTTGATCACCGACACAATTATTGCCCGTTGATTGCCGTTAAAAGCGTTCGGCGGGTTTTTTTACGTCCACAATGTTTTTCGTTCAACATGACAGAACCCCAGAATCTGCGAGTCGTCGCGGTGAGACGGTATTTCAAATTGTTACGTGTAGGTAGCACACATTTTCGGCAAATGCAAGCGTTTTGTGAAAAAAATCAAAACCCTTCGCTCAAACTGAAACGCTCACAGGCGGAGCGGACAGCGAACTGAAAGGGAACGAAGTGGAATGACGGAAAAGAGCGGCATACGCAAGTATGCCGGTGAGTCTCTCGTGTTTACCGGCACCATTGCGGGTGCCGCTCCGTCATTGTGCTTGCGTTGTTCACCTCACCGCTCGTTGTTCCCGCAGCAGGACATCCGCCATCCACAGGGATTCCGATTTGGATAAGTTTTCAATCGCAATAATTCGCTCTCCGGCAGCATCGAGAAATGCAAGTTGCCACACGGACTCGCCAGCGTAATAATCACGAATTTTTTCGGCATCACCGTCCAATTCCAATTCTTTGGCATGGTCGATTTCCGTTTCGGAAACACGAACGACCAACGAATTCCAACCGGTCAAATCATGTGTCGTTCTCCGAGCCAAACCGAGTCGAGCCGTGCGGAATCTCACTTCGCCATCTGCAAATGTCCAAGTCGTTACACGGAATAATTCGAGGATATAGTGCAATCCCAGGATGCAAAAATATAATCCTATCAGGACAATTGGGATCAATATAATGGATTCACCCCGGATTAGTAACGCAAAACCGCCAGCAACCATCGCAAAGAAAAACGCACCGACAACATCTCCCATCGCATCTTCCTCTCCTCGCTTTTGGAAACCGATGCCATCGAAGTCGGTTTGGTAATGCCAGCGGCTCTTCGTCGGCAGTTCAAGATGTTGCGGCGGCGTATCGAAGCCGAAGGTAAACGATTCCTCCCATTTAGCCGGTACTCCGGCTGTCTTCAATCGGTTGAGCAAAGCGTTGAGTTGTTCACACAAGTCATTTATTTCTTTCTGACTCGCACCCAACGTGATAAAATCGACATTGCTCCCTTGGCACACCGCCCGAAGTTTGCTCGACGTACTTCCTTTGGAACCGCGGGAAATTTCTTTTTTGAACAGACGAAGTTCGTCAAGTCGGACTCGTTTTTTAGATTCGATGGCAAAGAAGGTACTCAGCGATTCGAGCCCCGTTTCGTCGAGGACAAGCCGTCCTTTCCAGAACCATAAACAAAGAAATATCACGAAGAAGGGTGTCGAAAACAGCAATGACACGCCACACATCACCGCAAAGTCAGCGAACCTCTGTTCGGGGAGCAAAAACACACCGAAGAATACCGGAAAAGCGAGAAATGTGATAAGGACGAAGAGAAGGGGAAAATTCCGCCACGTTACGACGCACTGCGTTTCTGTCTTTTCGATTTTGAAGGTTTGCATGGACGTATTGTACCGCAATCCGGGGACAGTGGGCAGAATAAGATAAAATGAGGTTGTATTTCGGAGTCGCAATCCGTAGGAATGCGAATGCGCCCTTAGTAGCATGCTGTCTCCCCAAACAATGCGCCCTTATACCCTTATCTGCATTTCATAAGGGTATAAGGGCGCAGTAATAGAGAACAATCGGGCTACTAAGGGCGCACTATCCCTACCTCTGCTCTCTTTGCGACCTCTGCAATAAAACCTTAACCGCAAAGTGCGCAAAGATATTCCTTGCTTACGCGGCGGGCTCTGACAATCATCGCAACTTGAACTGACTCACGAGTTTTTGCAGGCTTGCTGCCGTTGCACTCATTTCTCTGGCGGCACTTGCCGATTCTTCTGCCGCCGACGTGTTCTGCTGCGTAACCGTGTCAATCTGCTGCAAACCAATCGTTACCTGATTGACCCCCTGCGCCTGCTCATTACTCGCAACGGCAATTCCCGCCACGATGTCCGTCGTCTGCTTGATCTGATCGACAATCGCATTAAGCACTTCGGCGGTGTGTGCCGAAACTTCCCCCCCCTTTTCGATTTCGTGCCCACTCTTCGCAATCAACTCCGACGTTTCTCTCGCCGCCTTTGCGCTTCGGGCGGCAAGATTACGCACCTCTTCGGCAACAACGGCAAACCCTTTGCCGTGCTGACCGGCGCGGGCGGCTTCCACGGCGGCATTCAGAGCAAGCAAATTCGTCTGAAACGCAATGTCGTCGATGACTTTGATGACCCGCTGGATTTCACCGGAATTCTGCGTGATCCGCTCCATAGATTCTGTCATTGCGTGCATTGCATCCTGCCCCTCGACGGCTGCTTTGCTCGCTTGCTGCGCCAAGTCCCGCGCTTGGGTTGCACTTTCGGCATTCGTCTTCGTTTGGCTACTGATTTCACTCATCGAGGCGGTGATCTCTTCCAAACTGGCGGCGGATTCCTGCGCCCCACTCGCAAGAGATTGGGCAGCATTCGAAACTTCGTTGGAACCGGTCGCCACTCGCTCAACGCCGTTGTGGATTTCCTGTAATGTCCCATTGACACGATCATACATCATCGCAAAGTCATGGTTCAACGTGTCCTTTTCTCCTTTGTCTCGAAGAACGTCTGTCCAATTTCCGTCTGCAAGATGTTGAAGGTGTGCAGCAATTTCTCTGTAATCGGCAAGAATCCCCTTGATACCGCGTCCGACCTCGCCGATTTCGTCTCTTCGCTCTATCATCTCTTGCGGTACGAATTGCTTCAAGTCTCCCTCTTTGGAAACGCTACGCAGGATGGCGGCACTCTGGACAATCGGTGTGGAAAACGACCGACCGACAAAGACCGCTAACCCCATCGCAAGAAGAATAATAACACACGAAATACCAATGGTAGTGATCGTTGTGCGGTTGTTGCGCTCTTGCATTCCGTGTTCCAACGTTGTGATTTTTTCTTCAGTGTCTGTTGCCGCCTGCATGTAATCTTGCACAACCGCACTGGCAATCACTGCCCAAATGTTCGGACTATGTCCGAATTGAATCGGAACGCAAACTTGAAGCATTTCCTTCTTTGGGTCTTTTGAATCCGGCATTCGGGCGCGTCCGAATTCGGCTTTTTCGACGAAACCTGCCAATTCGCTCCGATTCAATTCTCGCAATGTTTTCAAGACGATCTCTTTGTTCGGATGCCAAACGATGGTACCGGCACTGTCCACGAGATACGCAAAGCCGGTGCCGAACGGTTTATGTTTCTTGAAGATATTTTCCAAATGAATCACGTCTAAATCAGCCGTTACAACGGCTAACAGATTGTTGCCGTCCAAAACCGGTATGGAAACGGTGATCATGACCATCCCGCTGTATTCGTAGGGGGGGGTGACGAATTCCTGTTTGGTTTTCTTCGGTTCAGTATAGTATCCCGACTCATCTTCGTCGGGACCGTCGAGCGGCTCGATCGTAATTGTTCCCGATTGCCCGGAAGCCCAGGGCATAAAACGTCCGTCTTCAAAACAGCCGAGGTCTTGTTTTCGTTTCACATCTTCGGCACTGTCTTTGCTTTCGTCGTATTTGAACTCGTCGTCTTTTCCGTCGAAAGCGTTTGCTTCAAAACAGATACTGGCACCGCAGAAATCGGGATCGGCGGCGTGGGCACGTAGAAACTGTACCAGGGCGGCGCGGTTGCGTTGCTCTATCGGCGTGGATGTGAGATAGACTCTGACCGTATTGGCGAAATTTCGGGTTTGTCCCACTGCTCTTTCGACGATCATACCGGTTTCTCCCCGGACTTGCCAAGCGAGGTGATCGAGAACCTCGGTGCTGAGAGTTTGTACTGTATTGCCGATCTCGCCTTGGACTTCTTCCAATTTGCTATTGAGGACTGCCTGCGTTGACCACTGACCGTACACGATCAGTCCCAGATAAAGAATGCTGACGAAAATTGTCATCAGCGACAGAATAACGATCAACTGCGTTGCGAGTTTCAGGTTGGAAAGTTTCATAAAGGGGACAATAGGGGAAAACCAATGGACAGAAATTGTACCATAAACGATGGCAAGAGTGGGTGCCGCCCATGTCCCTGGGGTGTTATGCCATGTGTTTCACGGGAAACATTTAATCTGAAGCCCTGGAACACGTTGAAATTCTTTAACGTTGTTCGTGAAAAGGATACCGTTCAAGGAAAGAGTATGAGCGGCAATTAGGGTGTCCAACGGTCCGATGGTGTTCCGATTGTTTCCAAATCGTTACGAATTTTTCCATAGACCGAAGCGGCGAGCATATCGAAAGGATAAACAACGACACCGGTACAAAAACGTCGTAATGTCGCCTCGTTTTTTTGCGGGTTTGAACTTCGATGGACACCATATTCCAATTCTGCGAGTGTTACGGAAGAAATACCGAGATCAAGACCGTGAAAATGAGTTGCCACGTCGGGAATGCGTCCTCGAATCATGTCGATACAAACACAAGTATCCAAAATGTGAATCACGACCAGTCCCTCTCTTCCTCGTATTCCGGTTGATTCCGTGTTTCCATGAAATCCGGTGTGAACTCACTCAGCGATTGGAGCATCTTATTCCGAGCGACTTCCTTGGGATAGAGCACCACTGCCTCACCGAATCGAGAAATACAAACTTCGTCAGCATTGAATCGAAACCCCAATGGCAACGTCACCGATTGTTCGCTTTCATATTGTGTAATTCGTGCGATGTCCATCGTTGAAAATCATTAAAACCCATTTTGCTCCATTATACCATGTGTTTCACGGGAAACGTCGGAGTAGCGGCGAAATCATTCCTGTCCCAACATGCGGAGCAGTTCTTCTTTTTCAATCATATTCGACAGAAACCGCACAGCACCGCTTCGAGAGCCGGCATTTATCCCGCCGGGATGCGCACTTTTCATGCGGTTGATGAGACGTACTTGACCGCAGCATTCGCTTTCCGAAACATCGGCATCGTTGCCGCGTATAAGTTCTATCGCCTCATCGACCGTAATTGTTGACTCGCCAAACGGCACCGGTTCGACACGTTCGACCAACAGAATCGATTCCAGAGTGCCGGGGACTGCGTCGCCGTATTGTATCAGTGCATACGTCGTTTTCCCTTCCGGCGAAGGACGCGTCGGACACGAAAAATACCGCTCTGAATTTGCGCCAAGATAGGGGCTGATTTGTTCCACCCAATTTTCGTCCGGCATTTTGCCATGTTCGAATTCGTACAACAGAATCGCCAGCGTCAATCGTTGCATGTTTTCCTGACATTCCGAACGTCGTGGTGCTTCTTCAAATGCTTGTACAGCCGGACAAAAAAGGTCTGCGAGCAAATCGGCAAGGAGCACTCCTCGACCACTGGCAGTCAGCGATTTGAGGACATTGCCCCACGGATGGATATGGCGAGGGTACATCGTATCCATCATCTCATCAAATTCTTTTGCCGGCATGACCAACATCGCATCATAAATTTCGTTAAGCCGCCGGTATGTGGCATTCATGTTGCTTGAACGAACCCAAGCGTTGTACATGACATTTTCCAAAGGGGGCATAGCACCAAAAACGGATGCCTTAATGATGTTGGCAGGAGCATCGCTTATGATCATAATAATCGGAAAAAATTCCGAAAGCGAACGTTGTTTTCGGTCGATTGCTTGCAAACAAATGAGTGCCATATACCGCT
>Ga0082212_10007965_pt1 | contig 13920 bp, 9 predicted proteins | sample TergutNt197P3_FD_71548 | JGI IMG/M metagenome (GOLD analysis project Ga0082212, IMG submission 71548) | Neocapritermes taracua P3 segment gut microbial communities from Petit-Saut dam, French Guiana - Nt197 P3 | ecosystem: Host-associated > Arthropoda: Insects > Digestive system > Gut ... | reverse complement strand
TCATACCTTGGCAGTGGAATTGCTTGCGAAAACCCAGCGTGCAAGTGGCAAAACGGCAGAGGAATTTCTCGACATTTTGAAAGAAAGCGGATTCACGTTAAAGGAAGCTGAAGTCAACGTCGGTCATCATCAAAGGGAAAGACGTTTCATTGAACACTTTGCCATTGTGTTTGACCTCGCCGGGTTTGGGAAAAGCAAAGCACATCGAGAGGAGTTGCGAGTTCTTCGGCTCATGTCCTTGTTGGCGTATCAAGCTGTGGTCAAGACGGAATTGGTGGCCTGGTTTGCGACGGGAAATCCCGATGCGATCAATCGGCTTGTGAAAAAAGGCTGGCTGATGGAAGCGACGAGAACGAAAAGACCGGGCGTTGCGATGCATCCGATCATTTCCGCTGTAGTGCGCTACAAAAAGCCGCCCGAGATTGAAATCGCGGAACCTCTGGTAGCGGCCATGGCAACAAAATTACACATGGAAACAGGGGAAATTTTCAAGAAGAAACTTCCGTTCCTGCCTCATGCATTATCCGTTGCCGAGTTCTTCAAAGAGATCACGGATTCCGCAGAATTAGTCAATCTTTTTCACAACCTGGCAAGTATCTATGACGATCAGGCCAATTATGATCAAGCCCTGGAGTGGAATAAAAAGGCCAGAGCCATCAAAGAAAAGGTTTTGGACGCGGACAACCCATCCACAGCTGAGACGTACAATAACATGGCGTTGGTTTACAACAAGCAGGGCGACTACGCCTTAGCTCTGGAGTGGTATGAGAAGGCATTGGCTATTCGTGAAAAGGTGTTGGGCAAGGAACACCCGACCACCGCCAACTCGTACAACAATATCGCAGGAGTTTACTATAACCAAGGTGATTACGCCAAAGCCCTGGAGTGGTGTCTCGAAGCCTATAGGATTTGGTTGCCCAAATTGGGGAATGCACACCCACACACAATCCGTGTAAAAGACAATATGGAAACCGCATATCACAATTCCGGTTTGACCGAACCGTTTGAGCAATGGCTGCAAGCCTCCTTTCCCGGGTAACCCCTAACCCCGGCCACCCCCGCTTTTTACGCATATGGTTGACAACCCGTCCCCCTGCCTGTACAATAGGAAGTACCGTACTGGGAGGGCAGCCGAATGGGTGAGGATTTTCGCGAGATACAGGACTATTTGGGCAAGATCGTCGGCAATGTGGAGAGAGTCATCGTCGGCAAGCGCGGGGCGGTCGAGCTGTCGCTGCTCGCGTTGCTTTGCGGCGGGCATATACTGGTGGAGGACGTTCCCGGCGTGGGCAAGACCTCGCTGGCTTCGGCGCTGTCGCGCAGCTTGCACTGTTCTTTCCGGCGGATCCAGTTCACACCCGACATCATGCCGTCCGACATCACCGGGTTTTCCCTTTACAATCAAAAGACCGGAGACTTTGAATACCGGCAGGGGCTGATCTTCTCCTCTCTGATTTTGGCCGACGAGATCAACCGCGCGTCGCCCAAGACGCAGGCGAGCCTTTTGGAGGCGATGGAGGAGAACCAGGTCACCGTCGACGGGATCACATACCCGATGGCCAAGCCGTTTATGGTCATGGCGACGCAGAATCCCGCCGATTTTGTCGGCACATATCCGCTGCCCGAGGCGCAGATGGACCGTTTCCTGATGCGCATTTCGCTCGGCTACCCGGAGTTTATGGACGAACGGGACATCCTGCGCCGTTTCAAGGAGGAAGACCCCGAAGTCAAGCCGGTGGCGCGGGTCGAGGAGATCGTCGCCCTCCAGCAGGCTGTCCGCAAGATCCATGTGGACGACAGCCTGTATGATTACATCGTCTATGTCGTCAGCGCGACGCGGCGGCACGCCGACGTGGCGCTGGGCGTCTCGCCGCGCGGCACCCTCGCGCTGTTTCACACGGCGCAGGCCCGCGCCCTCTGCATGGGGCGCGATTACGTGACGCCCGACGACGTCAAACCGCTGACCGAGCCTGTTTTGGCGCACCGTATCGTACTCAAGCCCGAATCCAAGCTGCGGCGCGTCACGGCGGCGCAGGTCCTGGAGGATATATTGGGGCGTGTTCCCGTGCCTATGGGGCGGCAAGCGTGAGAAAACTGTTTTCCGCGCGTTTCGGGTACGGCCTGTCGCTGGGGACCGCGCTGGGGATCGCGGCGCTGTTCGGGGGGATCGTCGCCTACGGCATGGCGCTGTCGCTGCTGCTGCTGCCGGCGGCGGCGCTGGCATTGGCGTGGTTTTCGGAACGGCAGCTGAATGTCCGCCACGCCCTGGACTGCGAAAGCTGCTCCCGGGGCGGCGACGTGCGCTACGCCGTCCGGATCCGCAACAAAGGGCCTGTTCCGGCCACATGGGCCTCGGTGACCTTTTCGTCCTCGCGCGGCGTGACCGGAGGGGAGGAGACCTATGAAACCTCGCTCGCGCCGTTTGGGGAGATCACCCGGACGACCGATTTCCGTCCGGCGCACAGGGGGGTATACGCCCTGTCGGCGGAGAATGTCCGCGTCTCCGACCCGTTCCGGTTGATTACGCTCGGCGGCCGCTGCCCGGCCCCGCTGACCCTGACGGTGATGCCCCGGCTGAACCCGATCGCCGAGGCGTGGCGGCAGAGGCTGGACCCGCAGGGGGCGGGCGGCCTCTTTTCGCAAAGCAGCGACGAGCCGGCGGTGGACAGCCGGGCATACCGCTACGGAGATTCGCCGCGTCGGATCCACTGGAACCTGACGGCGCGCCGCCGCGAGTTGATGGTGCGGCAATACGAGAGCATCGAGAGCCGGCGGCTTTTAGTCGTCCTTGATCTGTCGCCCTTTGAGGCCGATGATCCGGAGTCGTGTGAAGACACGCTGATAGAGGCGTGCCTGTCGGTCGTCAACTACGCGCTGGAGCGCCGCCTTGAGACGACGCTGGTCTATGCCGAAGGGCGGCATATACGGAGCCATACCGGGCGCGATACGCGGATCTTCGGCGAGATACACCGCGCGATGGCCAGAGCGGAGTTCTCCGCCCGCGTCCCGGCGCTGGAACTCCTTGCGGAGGCCGCGCGGGCGCAGATGGTATACCTTTTCCGGATGGAGGCCCCCGGCGGGGAGATTTTGTCGGCGCTGCCGCAGGACAAGCCTGTCGAACTGGTGATCGCGCGGACGCGCCGTGAGGGGGGGGCGCCGCCGGAATCGGTGGCGCTGATGCGCGTCACGGAGTTGGCGCCATGAGGAAGATACTGACCTGGGACCTCCCCATATCGGTCACGGCGGCGTTCACGCTGTCCTACGCCGCGACCTTTATGTTCATTGTGCGTCTGCCCCCTTCGGAGATTTTCCGGACCGTTTTGATTACCTGCCTGGTCCTTTCGGTGATCGCGGCTTTCCGGAAAATTCTGTTGCGGGCTTTGCCGTTTTTACTGATCCTTGTGCCGTTTATCTGGTATACGAAGGCGTATGAGCCTTTTGCCGATTACATCCGCGGCTATATCCGCTGGATATGGGCGGTGACGCCCCATCCGGCCTTTGAGCGGTTGAGCGTCACGCTCCTCTCCTTTGCCGTCACGGCGCCCGTTTTCATCCTGATCCGCTGCCGTTCCCCGGCGCTCATTTTGATGCTCGCGGGCGGCACCTTGTTTTTTGGCCTGGAAAACGCCGGCTTCGATTACCCCAGAGGGCTATTCTGGTCCTTTCTGGCCGCCATCCTCCTTCAAATGGCCCACAGCGGGCAAGGCCCGCGGCGTGTGTCCGGATCAGACGGCGACAGTGAGCGGGCGGACGGCCCGCCCTCCGGGGAGGCTAAGGAGGAAGAGGCGAAGAAGAGTCAGGCCGCTAAGGGTCTTCGGATTTTGGCGGCTTTGCCCGCCTGCCTGCTTGTCGTTTTGCTCTCCAGCCTGTTTATCGGGCCGGAGACAGACCCGTTTCAAGTACTCCGCGAATTTACCAGCGATCTCAGCATTTTCCCCGCCGGCAGGGGGCGCGGCGCGGCGACCGACGTCACCGGCGTGGGCAGCGAGATGGGCGGCCCGTTCCGCCCCACCGGGGCGCTGATGCTGACGGTTGAAAGTCCTTCCGCGGCCGAGGGGCCTTACCTGCGCGGCGGGCTGGGCGTGGTTTACGACGGGCGGCGCTGGTACGGCGACGGCTTTGAGGGGCTGGAACTGGGCGCGGCCGGACTGAGCGGCGGGGAAACGGTTCCCAGTTGGGGAGTCTTTCCAAACATTACCGAGCATTCCTACCGGATCACATACGCGAGCCTGCGCGGGACCCGTTTATATCTGCCGGGCAGCACCTTGCTGATCGGCGAGCCGAACGCGGCGGACGGCGCGGGAACGGAACGGGACGACTTGGTTTGGTATACCGGCGACGTCATCCGTTTGCAAAGCGATCCCGGGCCGGGATTCTCCTATTCGGTCCGCGCCCGCGACAGCGTGTTCCTGTTCCTGCTCCGCCCGCTAAACCCCGCCATCCCTGAGGAATCGCCGTCCGACTTCCGCCAGCTCCCCCGCGACCTCCCGTTCCGCGTCTCCGCGCTGGCGTACGGCCTTGCCGAGTATGGCGACGATTACTACAACGCGCTGGCCATCGAGCGGTATCTGGTCGATAACTTCACCTACAACCCCGATATGCCGCAAACGCCGGCGGGGCGGGACTTTGTGGAGCATTTCCTCTTTGAGCAGAGAGAGGGCTACTGCACCTATTTCGCCTCCGCGATGGTCGTCCTCTGCCGCGCGGCCGGGCTTCCGGCGCGGTATGTGGACGGGTTCGCGCCCAGCGGCGTCAAAGAGAACGGCGTCTTTCAGTATACCGACGACCGCGCCCATTCCTGGGCCGAGGTGTGGATAGAGGGATACGGCTGGATGCAGTTTGAGCCGACGCCCGGCTACAACCGGGTAGAGGGGCCGGTATATTTTCCGGAGCCGGTGCGGGAGGATCGTCCGACCCCGCCCCCGCCGTCGCCGTCAACCCAGGAGCCGCTCGACCTGTCCGCGCCTACGCCGCCAAGCGTATCCGGCGCCGCGGGCGGCGCTGGGCAGGACGGCTGGCAAATCCCGTGGAAGACGGTCCGCCGGATTGTCCTGCCGCCGCTGACGCTCTTCCTCATATGGGGCGCGCTGCGGATACGCCGCAAACTCTTTGAGAGGATGCTGCGCACTTTCCCCTACGGCCAGAAAGAGGTCAAACGGATTTATAAACATCTGCTGTGGCTGGTCGGCCACGCCGACGTAAAACCCGAGCCGCACGAGACGCTGAACGAGTTTGCCGACCGCGCCGACGAGGCCTGGCCCACAAAAATCTATGTCATGCGGCGGGTCGCGGACGTCTACGGCAAATCCTGCTACGCCGCCGGACCGCTGACGCCGGAGGAAAACGAGACGCTGCGCCGCTATGTGGAGATACTGGAACGCCGCGAACACATCCATCTGGGCCGGACGCGATATTGGATATATTCGAAAGTGCTGAGCCTGCTGCCGGCGGAAAGGGATAAAGATGACGGATCTTTCACATTTGAACGATAAACAGCGGGAGGCGGCGCTTTCGACCGAAGGCCCGCTGCTGGTGCTGGCCGGGGCGGGCAGCGGCAAGACGGCGGTGCTGACCGCGCGCTGCGCCCGGATTGTTACAAACGGCACGCCGCCGTGGGCCGTGCTGGCGATCACCTTTACCAACAAGGCCGCCAAAGAGATCAAGGAGCGCCTGATCCGCGTATTGGGGGATCAGGGGGCCGATATTTGGGCGATGACCTTCCACGCCGCCTGCGTCCGCATCCTGCGGCGCGATATAGTCGCGCTGGGCTACAGGATCGGCTTCACCATCTATGATACCGACGACCAGAAGCGGGTGATGAAGGAAGTGCTGAAAGCGCTCAATTATGACGAGAAGCGCGTCAACCCGCAGGCGGTGCTGTCGATGATCGGCCGCGCGAAAGACAACGAGCAGGGTCCCAAAGAGCTGCTGGCCGCCGCGCCGGACGACTATTTCTGCCGCATCACAGCCGAGTGTTACGAGTTATACCAAAAGCGCCTCTTTGAGGCCAACGCGCTGGACTTCGACGACATCCTCGCGCTGACGGTGCGGCTGCTGCGCGAGAACCCCGAGATCCTGCGCTACTACCAGCGGCGGTTTTCCTACATACTGATCGACGAGTATCAGGACACCAACCTCTTGCAGTACCACCTTGTCTCGATGCTGGCGGCGTCACACCGCAACCTCTGCGTCGTCGGCGACGACGACCAGAGCATCTACGGCTTCAGGGGCGCGACGATCGAAAACATCCTCTCGTTCGAGCGGCAATACCCGGAGGCCAAAGTCATCCGCTTAGAGCAGAATTACCGCTCGACCGGCAGCATCCTGGACGCCGCCAACCGCGTGATCGCCAAAAACGCCGGACGGAAGGGGAAGACGCTCTGGACCGGCAACGGGCCGGGCGAGCCGGTCAAGCTGGTCGCCGCGCTGAACGAAAACGACGAGGCGCGGTTTATCTGCGAGACGGTGCTGAACGGCGCGGCGCTGGGCGCCAATTTCCGCGACTTTTGCGTACTCTACCGGATGAACGCGCAGTCGGGGCGGATCGAGCAGCAGCTCCGGCTGTCCGGCGTGCCGTATAAGGTCGTCGGCGGGATGCGCTTCTTCGACCGCGCCGAGGTCAGGGATATGATGGCCTATCTGCAAGTCATCCACAATCCGAGCGACGATTTGCGCCTGATGCGGATCGTCAACGTCCCGCCCCGCGGCGTCGGCGGCAAGGGGATGGCGGTGATCCGGGCGCTGGCGGTCCGCGACGGGGTCAGCTGCTTTACCGTTTTAGAACAGGCCGATACATACCCTGAACTGGCGCGTCTGGCCCGGACGCTGACGGCGTTCGCCGCGACGGTGCGGGCGTGGGGGATGGCGGCGGAGACGCTGCCATTGCCGCTGCTGTATGACGACGTGCTGGAGCGTTCCGGTTACGCCTGTATGTTAAAAGAGAAAGATGATGACGAGAGCAAGGGCCGCCTGGACAACGTGATGGAACTGAAAACCAACCTCGCGCAGTATCAGGAGGACGCGGCGGAGCCGACGCTGGGCGGCTTCCTCGACGATACGGCGCTGTTTACCGATCTGGACCGGTACGAGGAGGAAGACAACGCCGTCACGCTGATGACGATGCACGCGGCCAAAGGGCTGGAGTTCCCGACCGTTTTCCTCGCGGGGGCCGAGGAGGGCATTTTCCCCGGAATGCGCTCCCAATACGACCCCTCCGCCATAGAGGAGGAGCGGAGGCTGTGCTATGTCGCGGTCACCCGCGCCAAGGAGCGTCTCTTTGTGCTGTGCGCCGGGGAGCGGATGCTGTACGGGCAGACGACACACAACTTCCCGTCGCGGTTTATCGAGGAGATGGGATTGGTTAAGCCCTGCGGGGGAACCACCCCGCCGCCTGTAGGCGGCACCCCTCCACGGAGGGGAATGGCGCAGTCCGAAAAATTCCCCTCTGCGGAGGGGTGGCCGCGAAGCGGACGGGGTGGTTCGTCCCCTCCCAAAAACACACCAGTCATAAACAAAGGCGACACCGTCACCCACAAACGTTTCGGCAAGGGGCTGGTGCTGACCGTCACGCCGATGGCGGGCGACGCGATGCTGGAGATCGCCTTCGACGAGGGCGGCACGCGCAAGCTGATGCAAAATTTCGCTTCGGCGTTCTTGACGGTTGGGGAGTGATGGTTTGGAGAATAGAGAAACCGTAAGGTTTACTATGGTTGAAATGGAATACAAGGGCGGCGCGGCGGAATCGGATCTGCCGCCTGTTCCGCTTGATGAAGCACTTTACGAACAGTATACATCCATAATGGACGCTTGCTTTTATGCCATGCGAAAGGCGCTGAACATTCGGCCTTATGAAAAACACAGCTATGCTCTTGAAACATTGCCGAAGCTGGAAGAGAATACCTTCCTGCTTCTAAACGGCGGGGAGATCATCGGCGCCGTCACCTGTTCCGCGAATGTCATTGAGAATTTGGCAATCAATTTGAACTATCAGCGGCAGGGTTACGGCCGGAAGCTGATGGAATTTGCGATCGGCCATATGCAAAGGCGCGGAGATTCGCCGATCAAGCTGACCGTTGCGAAATGGAATCAAAACGCGATAGCGCTGTATCAATCGCTTGGGTTTGAGATTACCAAAGAATCGGCCGTCGAGGGCGTCAACACCCAAGACGCCGGCGGCCATTGGCGGTTTGCGTTTACGGCGGCGGAGGGGCTGCGTGTACGGTGAGGAGGAAACAGAGTTGTTTAAGATGAAAACCGACCTGCTGCGCGGGCCTATCCTGAAGTCGCTGCTGGTATTTGCCGCCCCGATGCTTCTCTCCAACGTCTTTCAGCAGCTTTACAGCACGGTGGATATGATGATCGTGGGGCATGTCCTCGGGGAGGCATCGCTGGCCGCCATCGGCGCGAGCGGGGTGATTTTTGAGTTGCTTGTGGGTTTTGCGCTCGGCGTCGGCGGGGGTTTCGGCATCGTCGTGGCGCGGAGCGCGGGGGCGGGCGACGCCGGTCTGCTCAAGCGGGCGGTCGCCGGGGCGGTGATACAGGGCTTTGCGCTGGTGGCCGTCATCTCGGTCGCGGCCAGCCTATTCATGAGGCCGCTGCTCCGGTTGCTGGACACGCCGGCCGCCATCATAGACGAGGCGTATTCCTATATTTCGGTGCTGATCGCGTTCGCGGCCGTACTTTTCCTCTATAACCTGTGCGCGGGGCTGCTCCGGGCGGTCGGCAACAGCACGGCGCCGCTTATGTTTCTGATCCTTTCGTCTATACTAAACATAGGGCTGGATTTTCTGTTCATCACAGTCTGGCATATGGGCGTACGCGGCGCGGCGATGGGAACCGTGGCGGCGCAGGGCGTCTCGGCGGCGCTTTGCCTGATCTATATCGCAAAAAAATGCCCGGAACTTGTGCCACGCCGGGAGCATTTCCGAATCGATTTGAAACTGTACAAAGAACTGGCGGCGCAAGGCTTTTCGATGGGGTTTATGATGTCGATCGTCACGGTTGGCTCGGTCATATTGCAACGCTCGATCAATGGGCTTGGCACCCTTGTGATCGCGGGGCATGTGGCGGCGCGGCGGTTCAACAGCTTCTGTCTGCTGCCGATCGTGGCCATTGCGCTGGCGCTTTCCACCTTTGTGTCGCAGAACAAAGGCGCGGACCGGCCGGACCGGATCCGCAAGGCCGTGCGTTACGGGAACCTGATCGCGCTGGGCTGGGGGATATCCGTATCCGTGCTGCTGCTGTTTTCCTCGGCGTTCCTGATCCGGCTGCTTTCGGGATCGGACGAGGGGGTCATCCTCGAAAACGGCTCGCGGTATCTGACCGTCAACGCGCCGTTCTACGTGGTCCTCGGCGTGCTGTTGAATCTCCGTTTCGCGCTTCAGGGGATCGGGCGGAAAGTCGTGCCGGTCGTCTCCAGCGTGATAGAACTGATCGGCAAGACGGTGTTCGCGTTCCTGCTGGTGCCGGCGCTCGGCTATTTCGGCGTGATCCTGTGCGAGCCGGTGATCTGGATCTGCCTATGTCTACAGCTTCTATACGCGTTTTACACCAATCCGTATATCAGGGGGCAAACCGCATGACGGCATGGATATTTCCCGGGCAAGGCTCGCAGGAGCCGGGGATGGGCCGGGATTTTTACGGCCACGAGGTATTTTCGGTCGGAAGCCGCGTCACCGGACGCGACTTGGCCGCGCTCTGTCAAAGCGATGCGGAGACGCTGTCGCGGACCGAAAACGCGCAGCTCGCGGTGTTTACGGCGTCGATGGCGATGGCTGCCGTTTGGGCGGCGGAGAACGGGCCGCCGTCCGCCGTGGCGGGGTTCTCGCTGGGCGAATGTTCGGCGCTGTGCGCCGCCGGGGCCGTCTCGCTGGAGGACGGTTTCCGTTTGGTACAGAAACGCGCCGAAGTCATGCAAACGGCCTGCAAAGACGCCAACGGCGCGATGTCGGCGTTGTTGGGCGGCGGGCAAGGCCCGCGGCGTCCGTCCGGATCAGGGATTGACAATGAGCAGATTCCGGACTCGCTCTCCTATGACGACGGGACCGACTGGGCTGTGCCGGTCAACTATAACTGTCCCGGGCAAACGGTCGTCGCGGGGACGCCGCGCGGCGTCGCCGTTCTAGAGGAACGCTGCAAAGCGTCGGGCGGGCGGGCGGCGCGGCTGGCGCTGTCCGGCGCGTTTCATACAAAGATGATGAACGGGGCGGGGGAGTCGCTGAAAGCCTTTGCCGAGTCGCTGGCTTTCCGCGAACCCGCCGTCCCGCTCTATACCAATCTGTCCGGGGACAGACTGCCCGCCGGTACGGACATCCCGCGCCATCTGGAGGCGCAGATGACAAACCCGGTGCTATGGCAGACGTGCGTGGAGACTATGCTCGCCGCGGGGGTGACGCAGTTTATCGAGATGGGGCATGGGACGAGTCTGACCAAACTGATTAAGAGAATCGCGCGTCCGGCGTCGCGTTAAGGAGAGTCAAACCCAAGGCGGCGATCTTACAGACCGCCGCCTTCGTATTTTATCACGCTACACGTTCGGCAGCGTCGCCAGCGCCTCCGCCAGGTCCTCGTCGGTCGGGATATAATCGCTCATGCTCCCGTCGAGGTAAGAGTTGTACGCCGTCATGTCGAAATATCCGGTGCCGCTCAGGCAGAACAGGATGGTTTTGGCCTCGCCGGACTCCTTGCAGCGCAGCGCTTCATCGATCGCCACGCGGATGGCGTGGGACGACTCCGGCGCCGGCAGGATGGTCTCGTATTTGGCAAACAGCGCCGCCGCCTCAAAGACAGAACGCTGCGGCACGCTTCGCGCGCCTATAACCCCATCATGCTTCAGTTTTGACAGGATCGGGCTCATGCCGTGGAAGCGCAGGCCGCCCGCGTGGTTGGGGTGGGGGATATAGCCGGAGCCGATGGTATACATTTTCAGCAGCGGTGTGGTCCGCCCGGTGTCGCCGAAGTCGTAGGCGTAGCGGCCCCGCGTCAGGCTGGGGCAGGACGCCGGCTCGACCGCGATGAACTCCGGCGAGCGCTTGCCCAGCAGCTTATCCTGAATAAAGGGGCTCATCAGGCCGCCGAGGTTGCTGCCGCCGCCCGCGCAGCCGATCACAATGTCGGGGTACTCGTCCAGCATCTCAATCGCGGCTTTGGTTTCCAGCCCCACCACCGATTGGTGCAGCAGCACATGATTCAGCACCGAGCCGAGCGCGTACCGGCAGTTTTCCTTGCCCAGCGCGGCCTCGATCGCTTCCGAAATGGCGCAGCCCAGCGAGCCGGCGGTGTCGGGGTATTCCGCCAGCAGTCTGCGGCCGACTTCGGTGGTGTCCGAAGGCGACGGGAAGACGTTGGCGCCGTAAGTTTCCATCACCGTCTTGCGGTAGGGCTTCTGCTGCATCGAGCCTTTGACCATATAGACGCGCAGTTCCAGCCCGACAAAGGCGCACGCCATCGACAGCGCCGTCCCCCATTGCCCCGCCCCCGTCTCGGTGGACAGAAACGCCAGCCCCTGTTGCTTGGCATAGTAAGCCTGCGCGATGGCCGAGTTGAGTTTGTGGCTGCCGGAGGTGTTGTTGCCCTCGAATTTGTAATAGATTTGCGCCGGGGTATCCAGCGCCTTTTCCAGATGATAGGCGCGGCAGAGCGGCGAGGGGCGGTAGGTTTTGTAGTAGTCCATTACCGGGCCGGGGATGTCGATATAGCGGGTGGTGTTGTCCAGTTCCTGGCGGCAGCACTCCTCCACAAAGATGGGGGCGATCTGCTCCTCCGTCATCGGTTCGCCGGTGCCGGGATGGATCATCGGGGCGGGCCGCTCGGGCATGTCGGCGCGGACATTGTACCATGCCTGCGGCAGTTTCTCCTCGGGGAGATAGGTTTTGTAGGGGATCTTTTTCATCGGATTCGCGCTCCTTTCAGTTTTCTGCCGGCCGGGAATACCAAACAGACCTGTCCCGCGCCAAGCGCGCGCTTGACGAAACGGGACAGGTCCGACGCCTGTTATAGCCACCCATCATTTCACGGTCCGGCAACCGCGTCCGTCTTTTTACGGGTCGGAATCTCCCGTCGGGCATTACTGACGGCTTACGCCGCGTTCTTCCCGCCCTCCGCGGTCCATTCGCTTTGCCCCGTATGGCCGCCATCCCACCGCCGGCGGCTCTCTGAACACCGTGGGTAAAGTTACTCCTCCGCGTCATCGGTTTAGCAATGTGGAATTGTGATTCGCATTATACGCCCTATCCGGGCGGTTGTCAAGAATTTTTTTACGGGATTTATATAAATACCCGAAATAATGACGCTATCTCCCCCAGGGGAAGGAGGGGCGCTGCTCCTCCGGCGGCTGTTCCGCCGGTTTTTCGGTGTCGAGCGTCACCGAGAGCGCAACCTCCCGGCCGCCGCGCCATACCGTCACCGGCACGGTCTGCCCCACGCGGCATTCATTCAGCGCGATCAGCAGTTCCGCGCCGGCGGCGACGCGTTCGCCGTTGAACGCGGTGATGACGTCGCCCTGTTTCAGCCCGCCCTTGTCGGCGGCGCTTCCCTCGGTCACTTCGGCCACGTAGACCCCTTTGGGGTAGTTTTTCGCGTCTTGCAGCGCGGTTATCTCCTGATAAGAGATGCCCAGCAGCGGCCGGCCGGCCACCTGCCCGTGCCGGATCAGTTCATTGGCGATGCCGGCCGCGATGTTGATCGGGATGGCGAAGCCGATCCCCTCCACGCCGGACGCGACGGTCTTGGCCGACACGACGCCGATCACTTCGCCGTACAGGTTGAACAGCGGGCCGCCGGAGTTGCCGGGGGAGACGGAGGCGTCGGTTTGCAGCATGACGCGCGGCGCGCTTTCGATATAGACAAGACGCTTCTTCGCGCTGATATACCCCACCGTCAGGGAGTTGGCCAGCTCGCCCAGCGGGTTGCCGATGGCGACGACCTGATCGCCGACCGCCAGGGCGTTGGAGTCGCCGAGTTTGACCGGGGAGAGTCCGTCCGCTTTGACCTTGAGGACCGCGACGTCGGTGACGGGGTCGCCGCCTATGACCTCGGCGTCATATTCCGTCCCGTCATAGAGCATGACGGTGACCGAGGACGCGCCCTCGATGACGTGGTGGTTGGTGAGGATGTATCCGTCGGCGGTGAGGATAAAGCCCGAGCCTGCCGCCTCCCGCGACGCCTGCTGCCCGAAGACATTGGAGCTGCTGGTCACGGTCGATACGGCGACGGCCGATTTGTCGCCCCGGGCAAAAACCTCCTGGATCGTCAGCGGCCCGTCCAGCGGGGCGGCGGCCGGGGCGGCGACCGGCGGGTCGGCCCTCTGGCTGATCTCCAGAAGCGGCGGTTCGGAGACGGTTACGGTCTCCCCGGCGGGAGCCTGTTCGGCCGCCCCGCCGTTTTGGCTGAGAAAATAGCCGGCCGCGCCGCCCGCCCCGCCGATGACCAGCGTAAAGATCAAAAAGAGCGAAATCAGCGCGAGGGCCGGATTTTTCTTTTTCGCCGGAGGGGCCGGCGCGGCGGGAACGGCGCCCCCGGGGCGCTCCACCTGATACGTATAGCGGTTGCTGTCGTTGTTATACATGACGCGACTCCCTTTCTAACGGTTTTATGATACCACTTTACCCAAAAAATATGTCGGCGTTATGAAACAATGATGAATTCTTTGTAAACGATAACCTTTTGAGATACCCCAAAAATCGGGGACAAAACGAATAGACCCCTTTCATCGCAGAGGATACAGCGTTTGCAAGAATGAAATTCCGTGTTTCCGCAGAGACATAAAAAGAGTGCAAAACCAGCCGGAATATGATATACTGGAATCGCTACAACACCAGTCATATCAACATTAAGAGGGGTTTTTCACTATGACACATTATAGCATACTCAGCAGCAATTTGAAAAGAGGGGTTTTGAGATTTTCGGAGAAAATCCCAAAAG
>Ga0082212_10007964_pt1 | contig 13921 bp, 12 predicted proteins | sample TergutNt197P3_FD_71548 | JGI IMG/M metagenome (GOLD analysis project Ga0082212, IMG submission 71548) | Neocapritermes taracua P3 segment gut microbial communities from Petit-Saut dam, French Guiana - Nt197 P3 | ecosystem: Host-associated > Arthropoda: Insects > Digestive system > Gut ... | reverse complement strand
TCCGTTTTTTGCGAACGCCTCGTATTTGGACTGGCTTCCTATTGTTTATTTTGCCTTAAGAACACTATCGCAGAACCGTAACAGGTTCGGAATATCTGCTGCCGCTGTTTCCCAAATATCGCTTCTGTCCATAGTCGCGTATGAATGGGCGAATCGGTTTCTCATTCCTTTCATCAAGCCCCACGGCATTTGCTCACGGGTCGCGTCCTGGAACTCCTGTGATAACCCAACAGCAAGTTCACCGATTTGCATGATACTCATTGAAATCGAATTATAAAAATCGGTATCTTGCTGGAAAACATCGAAAGAGTTCCCAAAACGGGCTATCGCTGCGGCAATATCTTCACAATAGCGTTTTATATGCTTGATTCTTTCTATATCGCCTCTATCCATAAATTTGAATCCTCTCTCTGTTGAGGTTTTCAATCAACCACGGCGTCCTTTGTTTTGTAGATTCCTGCTCCAGTGCGCTTGTCGTTAACAGGTCTATCGGTTTTCCTACGGCTTCGCTTAAATCATTATATAGTCCCCCCATAGCGAATAGGCCATTAAGACCAGCACCTGTCCTGTCTATTAGAATATCCACATCCGATGCATCAGTAGCATCCCCACGCGCATAAGAGCCAAAAATATACACTGCCGGCAATCGGTATTTGAGCGCGACAGGCGATATTTTTTCTGTTAATTGATCTATCGAATAAACCACGCCCAACACCTCACTTTGTTCTTACAATATTTGTATTGTATCAGGAAAACATATATTTTACAACCGTAATGTCAAAGGAGAATCGTTCATCTTGCGTAGCTTTTTTCCCGTCTACGGTTCTCCTGCCAGCGTTCATATTCGGCAGCAGCCGTGGAGTAGACGGTGGTGCAGGCGTTTTTAGCCGTGTTTGGCAAGTAATCAGGCCGCTGGCATTTATTCTTGTGGATTAAATCTTTTTGGTCGTGGTGGGGGCTGGACAGGAACGCCCGGATCATGGCGTCTGGATCGGCGTTGCACCAATAAGCCAGCTTGTTCATCAGCGCGATATCGTCGGCGCTCTCATTACCGCAGCGCCGCTGACCTGCCCACAATGCCGCGAACACCTTGTCGCGCTCCAGCCCGGTACGCAGGAAATGGTCTTGACCGGTGCTCGGCATGGGCGCGGGAAGCTGTGCGAGCATTCGCGCCGGTTCGGGCAGCAGATACTTGTCATGGACGGCCTGCAATTCCGCTGTCCGCGTCCCGATGGCTCTAATGCTGCCGTAGACATTGCCGGTGACGGTGAAATAGCGTCCCTCGCTATATATCTCCAGAGAATAATCCTTTTTCCTGTGGCGCGTGATCTCCGCACCGGGCGCAAACACAAAGACATGCAACCCCGTCTCGCTTGGGCTGACCTCGGTATAGGAAGCCAGTTTAGCCACAATCTCCCGCGCCTGCGGAGCAATCGTCCCGCCGTCTATTACATGGTCTAAATCCACACCATACACGCTGCCGTCAAACTCGTACCCGATTCCCTGCGCCAGCCCGCGCCTTACGCACTCGACAGCGGCTTGGTAGCTGCCCCATGTTTCCGGGATTCCGGCTTTCGCGGGCTGCGCCTTGCCGGATAAAAGGCTTGCCGGGTTATACGGGCTTTTGAGCGGCGCGCCCCGGACGCCCCATGCAACCCAATTCGGTTTTTGTTTCAACAGCAGCGGGATGTTTTCGTATAAATACGGCATGATATTCTCTCCTTTCAAATAAAAAACCGTCCGATGCCATGCCGGACGGCTATGTAAAGGCGGCGCTGATTTCCCTCCAGCGCCGCCCATGTGCGAATCGTTATTCGTTTACAATGCTTTAATTCTTTTCAGATAGCAGTAATTGTCCGCGTGGCCGCAAAAGTAGATTTGCCTTCGCTCTATGTTCTCAAGGCAGTGCCTGAGTCTCAGATACCACGACAGCGACTTGTGTTCTTCGGCGGACAGGCTGATTTCGCCGGTACCTTCGATGACTTTCTGAATGATGGGGTATTCTTTTTGCAGCGCCGTCATTTCCTGCCATAGCTTGATGTATTCGGCGTCGTTCTTTTGCAGATCCGCGCATATTTCACTGTCGATCTCCATGAATGTTTCTTCGATTCGCAACTCCACGAGGCTGTAGTAACCGCTATTCACTGCGTCCAAAACTAACCAGCTCCTTTGTCATCAAATTTCCATCATCTTAGCGTATCCTGCGGCTTCGCCGCAAAGGTGCGATTCTTCTATCCTGAAGCCGCTATCGCGCCATCGCCATAACCTTCGGCGCGGGTTGTGCGTCGTACTCGTCCGGCTCGGCTTCAAAAATCTCGTTGTCCTTTTCGTCCAGCTTCAGCAGGACGTTCAATTCTTTCAGCCGCGCCGATTTCTCTTGGTATTCCTGTTCCTGCGGGAATGGCCGGTCAACCTCGCCTTTGGCGGCTTCCCACTGCTCTTTCACCGATACGAGGTTCGCATCGCAGCGGCGCATGGCTTCCCCAAACCCCTCCAGCACATTGTCTATGCGGGTGATGTTGCCGTAGACGTCCGCCCCAAGTTTTACAGGATGGGTCAATGCACCGTTGAGCGCCACTTGGTATTCCTTGCCGAAGGTGTCAAAGGACAGCTCCATTGGAAAACCCCGGTATTCGCCCAGTGGTACGGAGTCGGGGGAGGTCATGGCTTTGCAGGCGTCGATGATCGCTTTGCCGGCGTCGGCTTTCTCGGCATAAAAAATCCCGCCTATGGTCATGGGCGGGAAGTGGTCTTTGTCGCTTGGGTGTTGCGCTACTGTCTCTGCGTCTGCCTTGTATCCGGCGATCCGCTCGGTCAACCGTTTTGTCTCCCGTGGGTATTCTTTGAAGATTTTGTCCTCCAGCGAGTATTTCTGGCTGTTGTGGCTGGCTTGCAAGATTTTCAGTTTATTCACGTCCATTTCAAGCTGGCATTTTTCGATGATCAGCGGGTTGCCGGTGGCCAGCGCCTTTATCTCCGCATAGCTCAAAGCCATTTCGTCCACGTCCTCCGCCATGCGGACGGGGGTCTTGCTGGTCATGATCTGCGCGATGAATTTCTGCTTGTTCTCCACAAGCTGGTAGAGGTAGCTGTCGAATGTCCCCTCGGTCACATAGCGGAAAATCTCCACTTCGGGGTTCTTGTTGCCCTGCCGGACGATGCGCCCAAGCCGCTGGGCGAGGTCGGACGGACGCCACGGACAATCGAGGTCATGGAGGGCGATCAGCCTGTCCTGCACGTTGGTCCCCGCACCCATTTTCTGCGTACTGCCCATCAGGACGCGGACTTGCCCTTTGCGGACTTTGGCGAACAGCTCCTTTTTCTTGGTTTCCGTGTCGGCGTCATGGATAAAGGCGATTTCCTGCTCCGGGACGCCTTTGGCGATCAGTTTATCCCGCAAGTCCTCGTAGACGTTAAATTTGCCGTCGTTTTTTGGCGTGGACAAATCGGAAAACACAAGCTGCGTCAGGCGTTCGCCCCTGCTGCTTTCCCATATGCCGAACACATTCTCGGCGCAGATGGAAACCTTGCCGTTCGGGTCGTCCGGCAGCATGGGGTTCATCAGGCGCTGGTCAAGAGCCAGCTTCCGCCCGTCGTTGGTGACAAGCAGCATATTGTCTACCGTCGGATCGACGTCGCCCTTGCGTATCGCTTCGGCGCGTTCCGCCAAGCCTTCGACCATCTCCTGCTGCCATGCGGAGGGTTTGACGACGACGTTGTGGAAGTTAGGTTGCGGCACAGGCAAATCCAGCATATCACCTGTCTGGATATCCGCAACCGTGCGGAACATGGACATCAGCTCCGGCAGGTTGTAAAACTTGGCGAACCGGGTCTTGCTTCGGTACCCCGTGCCTTCCGGCGCTAACTCAATCGCCGTGACCGTTTCCCCAAAGGTGGACGCCCACGCGTCAAAGTGCTGCAAGCCCTGATTGATCAACTCTTTATACTGCAAATACCGCTGCATGGTATAGAGTTCGACCATGCTGTTGCTGATGGGTGTACCCGTGGCGAATACCGTCCCGCGCCCGCCGGTGATTTCATCGAGGTATTGCGTTTTCATAAACAGGTCGCTGGACTTCTGCGCTTCGACCTGGGCGACGCCGCCCACGTTACGCATTTTTGAAATGAGGTAAAGGTTCTTGAAATAGTGCGCCTCGTCGATGAACAGGCGATCGACGCCGAGTTCTTCAAAGGTGACGACGTCATCCTTGCGGCTTTGGTCGTTGAGTTTCTCCAGCCGCAATTCAAGGGATTTCTTCATCTTCTCCATCTGCTTGACGGTGAATTTTTCGCCCTTGTTCTGCTTGACTTCATCAATGCCGTCGATCAGTTCTTCGATCTGGCGCTCCAGCATAACCTGCTGACGCTCGATGCTGACAGGGATTTTCTCAAACTGGCTATGCCCGATGATGATGGCGTCGTAGTCGCCGGTGGCGATCCGGGCGCAAAACTTCTTGCGGTTCTTGGTTTCAAAGTCTTTGCGCGTGGCGACGAGGATGTTCCCGCTTGGGTATAGCTGCAAAAACTCCGCCGCCCATTGTTCCGTGATGTGGTTCGGGACGACGATCAGGCTTTTGTTGCACAGCCCGATCCGCTTGGATTCCATCGCCGCCGCGACAATTTCAAAGGTTTTGCCTGCCCCGACTTCGTGGGCTAATAGGGTGTTGCCGCCGTAGAGGATGTGGGCGATGGCGTCTGTCTGGTGCTTCCGCAGGACGATCTCCGGGTTCATGCCGGGGAAAGTCAGGTGGGAACCGTCATAAACGCGGGGGCGTATGCTGTTAAACTTGTCGTTGTACAGCTTGCATAACCTCTCGCGCCTGTCCGGGTCTTTCCAGACCCATTCCTCAAACTTGGCGCGGATCTGCTCTTGTTTCGCCTGCGCGATCGCCGTCTCCTTTTTGTTGAGGACGCTTTTTTTGTCGCCGCTGGCGTCATAGACCGTATCAAATACGCGCACGTCCCGGAGATTCAAGCTGTCTTCGATGATTTTGTAGGCGTTAGCCCGCTGCGTACCATAGGTGTTAAACGTATGGATATTGCTGCGGTCTGCCGTTTTGTCCGTGACGTTCCAATTGCCGGTGTGATGGGAATAATGCACCTTGATCCTGTCGCGGGCATAGCCGGAGGTTTGCAGCAGTTCGTACATGAAACGCTGCACCACATCTTCCGGGAGCCAGGTCGCGCCAAGCCGTACCGATATATCGGCGGCGCTCAGGTCAGGCGGCAGCGCTGCTTCCAGGGCTTGCACGTTCATATCGTACCGCCCGTCGGGGAATGCGGCCTGCGCTGCTTTTGCCATCTCCAGCTTTTCCCTGACGTTTCCGGAGAGATAATCGTCGGCGGTGACGTAACGCTGCCCGGCAGTCTCATCGACGCCGGCGTTAAAGAAGATGACGCCTTCCAGTTCTTTTACCAGCGCGCCCTCGCTCATGCCGGTCAGCTCCGACATATACACGAGGTCAACCCGCGCCTTTTCGCCCATGGACGCCGCAAGCGCCTCCGTCGCCGTGTCCACGCGGGTGATGGGGAGGTGCGCCTTGATGGTGCGCTTGTTGAACATATCGGCTTTGCGCTCCAGGTCGCCGTTTTCGTCCAGCACTTCCAGTGAACACAGCAGGCAATAGGCATTGTCCTGAGAGAACGCTATGCTGTTGCCGCGGGAGTTGATCAGCCCGTATTTCCGGGTATAGCTGTCGTAAAGCCGGCCCAGTTTCGTCTGCTCCGCATGGATGGCGTGTTCCGGGTAATCCTCGGTCTGATACAGGATCAGGTTTCGGACGCACTCCCGCAGTTCGATCAAGCCTTTGACGCGGTTTTGGGTCGTTACCGGCAGCACGGCGGGAACCATCCGGCTGTCCTGCCGGTAGTAAATCTGGCCGTCCAGCAGCGTATAGCTGTAATTGCGGACGCGCGGGTCTGCCGGGATGCTGTTGTCTTCCTCCGGCTCGTCCTCGCCGCGCTCGTATTCCGCGATCTCCGCGTGGATATTGGTGATGGCTTCGGCAAGCTGCTCAGCCAGGTCGGCGTCCGGGAAAGGGACGCAGGATATGCTGTTTTCCGCGCCGTACATCCGGATTCCGCTTTCATAGGACATGGCGCCGAGAATCATGTCGGGGTGTGCGGCAAAGTAGCCGTTGACCGGGATTTCGGCCTCCTGCCCGTCGATGCCGATACCGCTGGTTTTACCCAAATGCACCCAATCTGGCTCGACGTCGGTCATTCTGTCGCGCTTCTGCAGAAAGAGGATATCCGCGGTCACTTCCGTTCCGGCGTTGGCTTTGAATGCCGTCATGGGTAGCCGTATCGCGCCCAGAAGTTCAGCCCGCTGCGCGAGGTAGCGGCGTATGCTTGGGTCTTTCTTATCCAAGGTGTACCGGCTTGTCACAAACGCCACGACGCCGCCCGGCCTGACCTTGTCCAGCGTTTTGGCGAAGAAGTAATCGTGGATATGGAATTTGTGCTTGTCGTACCGTTTGTCGTTCACGCCATAGCTGCCGAAAGGGACGTTGCCAACGGCAAGGTCGAAGAAAGAATCCGGCAGGTCGGTTTTCTCAAACCCCTGGATGGCGATGTTGTTCTTTTGGTAGAGTTGGCGGGCAATGCGCCCGGTCAGGCTGTCCAGCTCTACCCCGAACAGCTTTGCGTCAGCCATACTCTCCGGGACGAGGCCAAAAAAGTTGCCGACGCCGCAGGACGGCTCCAGTACATTGCCCGTCCGGAAGCCCATGTTCTCCACCGCTTTGTAGATCGCTTTGATGACCGTGGGGCTGGTGTAATGGGCGTTGATCGTACTTGCTCTGGCGCTTGCGTATTCCTCCGGGGATAATAAGGTTTTCAATTCGAGATACTCGGACGCCCATGCGGGTTTGTCTTCGTCAAACGCGTCGGCAAGGCTGCCCCAACCGACATAGCGGGATAAGATCTCCTGCTCGTCCGGCGTGGCGAAACGCTTATCCGCCTCAATGGTTTGCAAAGTCCTGATTGCTTCCGCATTGTTGCGGAATTTAGTCTTCGCGCCGCCGACGCCGAGGCCGTCGTCGCTTATGCGAAAGTTGTTCCGTTCGGACATGGGGATTTCCGGGTGCGGGTCAAAGGGGTTTGCCAGGCTCCGGCGCTGTGATTCCCGTTCCTGCTCCCATGCGGGGGTTATCGCGGGATCTGCCGTATCTAATGTTTTTTCTTCTGTGGGTAAATATCCGCCTATATCATCAGACGGCGCATAAGGCTGATCGGGCGTGTTTCCAGCCGAAGCCGGTTCTCTCCATTCCGGATAACCGGGCTGCTGTGGTATCGGGTCATACATACGGATGAAGTCCAGCTTTTCACTTCGGAAGATGGGGAAGCCTGTGCTGCCTTCAAAGGTGACGTCCCGCAGGCTCACGTTTTCTCGGTCAACATCAACCGTATCCACGACAAAAAAACGCCCCTGTATCTCGTAGCGGTCGCCATGTTTCGGGACGTAGGGTTCCGGCTCGCCCTGTTCCGGCTCTGCTTCCCCGGCGGGGCTTACATCTAAGATAAGTCTGTCGTTTAGGCGGTTCTCGCGCAGCTTTCGATCAAACTCGTCGCGCGGCATTTCCTGTGTGAACAGGGGCGCGTTTACGTCCCGCAGCACGACAAGGGTATCGTCAAAAGAGTATATCTCGTATTCCTCAATGCCGAGGTAGACCGTCGCGTCAAGCTGGAGGTCGTACAGTACGGCTTCATCGTCGGGGGGAACAGAGGGGGATGGGAAAGGCATTTCTGGCTGCTTCGGCGTTGCTGATTGTGCCGGTACTTGTTCTGTGGGTTTACTGACCGGCGTAAACAGCGAGTATTCGCCGTTCTGGTAAGCGGTCAGGTCGTCAAACGCCTGCCGCATGGATGGGTAGTGGCGGTCAACGTCGGCGGTGTTGTCGAGTACCGCCGCCATTTGCGCCAAAATCCCCGCGACACGCTCCGGCTCGTCAATCTGAGGCCGGATAACTTTGTAGGCGTCTGTGCTATATGCTGCATTGGGGTATGGGCGTGGAACATCATCCGGCTGGTTATAAAAGAAGGAGTATATTTCCCTTGCCAGTACGCCTTTCTCGTATTCGGGAATGTAGTCAAGTTCGCGCTGGCTCATATAGCGCCCGCCCGCGATCAGTTCGCCGATCCGCTTTGCAGCTTTCGGCCATGACAGGATAACCTTATCGTAAGGCATACGATTGTTTTCACGGCTGAAAGCGATACCCTTACTGTCGTGCCATTCGTTGAATCCAATACGGCTATACCCGCCTGTCCCGTATTCATGCTTGAGGAAATCAGCCTTTTCATTCGGCGTATGCTCTTGCAGGAAGTAGGAGTAGATGCGGAATTTAGCGTCCTGTACATGATTGCCGCCGGTCAGCACAACATCCAATTCGTCCTGCGTGATGAAGCCAGGGCGCGCTGCTGAAATGCTTTCGTCGGCGGTAAAGATAAGCGGTTCGCGCTGCAAACCCTCTAACCCTGTCAACGCCTTTCGTAAATAGGTTTCCGAATAACGGAAACGTAATAGGGATTTGTCCTGCGCAAAGGCGGCGGCAAATTCCCGCAAGCCGGATAGGATGACTTCGCGTTCCTCCGGCTGCGCCAGAAGTTCCGCGATCCGCGCCGTACTGTCCGGATGGCCGCCTTTGAACAGTTCCGCGTCCATAAAAGATAACTCCACACCATCCGCCAGGTCATGCCTCAGATTCCAAAGATGGCCGGCAAGCGCCATGATTTCAAAGCCGTCAGCCTTATCTAATTCGCTCTGCGGCATATACCGCCCCATGTCCAGCAGTTCGCGGATTCGCCGCGCCGCCTGTTCCCATCGGATGATCGAGGCGTCATTGGAACGGGCGGCGTCGCCGATAGCGACGTGCAGGCCGCTTTCATCAAACCACACCGAAATATGCCTGCCGCTGAAGATGAAGCCTTTGCCGCCTGTGCCATATTCCTGCCGCAAAAAATCCGCGTTAGCGGCGGTCATGTGGTCTTTTTTGAAATACGACACAATCCGAAGGGCGCTGTTTTCCTCGTTGCCGCCGCTGGTCAGCACTTCGTCGATGATTTGCTGTGAAATAGAAAAAGCGGAGGGTTTTTCGTCCTCCGCTTCTCCGAAAATATTGAGCTGTTCCGCTTCTGTCGGCAATGGCTTTATGCGTATATCAGGTCGCCCAGTATCAGTTCCTCCGCGCTCTGCCGGATATTGTTCATCATCCCGACCCACTTCATCTGATCGTCCGCTTTCATCTTCTCGGTCACGCCCTGCGACGCCGCCATCTGCGAGATTAGGAGTTCCATCCTGTCGCCCGCCGACTGCTCGATCTCCATCAGGTGTTCGTTCAGCGTCCCCGCCGTCAGGAAGTTCAGATACAGGACGCGGCGGCTCTGCTGGAGATATTTCTTTCGGAGCAATGCGTACTTGCCAAGGGTTATGACCGGCTCCTCCGGCAAGGTCAGGTTCGGGATTTGATAATCGCCCTCTGTCCGATAGGTCAATGCTTCTGTCATCTTCTGCGCCCCTTTCGTCGGTTTGTATCTCAATGCTATTTTGCGCTTGCTTTTCCGGGCTTGCAAGTGTGCGATTCATGTTAATTCCCTGCCGCTGCAAACTTCGCACCGTAACGGCGATCTCCCGGAGGCAGGATTCCGCGATGTCGCTGGCGGCAAGGCCGAGGGCGTTCACCGTACCGGGGGTATTGAATTGATAGAGATACTGGAAGTCAGCGCGGCTGAAATAGCGATCCGCGTCTATGCCGCAGCGGGTGAGAAGCATATACGTTACGCTATTCTGGACGACTTCGCGGTATTCGACCTCGACGTTAAACTCGTCCAGTTCCTCCAAAAAGCTGTCCTCACGGACAGACAGGAGATCACGGAGATAATCCTCAATGTTGTCCTCGGTAGCGTTTCTTGCCGCCCATACGAGAGCCTCGGCAAGTGTGTCCTTATCCTCAAGGCCGCCAAAGGAGTTTTCAAGGCTCTCGATGACTTCAGCTTCATGCTCTGGCCTCATCTGCCAGATAGGGACAGGGCGATCAAAACGGCTTCCGTGGGTATCGGATATGTCAAAATAGTGTTTCAGCCTGTATTGTCCATTGTGGTCGTCGTCAAAGACGGCGATGCCCTTCGCGCCTTTATTGACCCACCGGCCAAACTGCTCATTCCATTTTTCAATTTCCAATACGGCGGTGGCGTCGGGGCGTTGCGCGTAGATGAGGATTTGCTCGTCGAACCGGCATTTATAGTTCCGGCAAGCTGAACGCAAAAACGCCGTCCATTCGGCGGCGTTCTTCGTCACGTCTTTTATTGTGGATTCATACAAGCCGGTGATTAACTGATACTTGGACGCCATCGGGCGCGCCTCCTTTCATCGTGTCGGTTCGTCCTTCTTCGGTTCAATAAGCCTGATTGAGCCGTCATTGTTGTAACGCCAGGGCATTGCGGCGGGAATATCCCATCCGAGCATACTCCCGGCAAGCATGGCTTCCTCTTGGGCGCGTGTCACGCCCAGCTTGATGTTTCGGTCTGTAGCAAACGCCCGGTTATACTTCGGGTCGTCGGTGGAGTATTCGTATGGGTAATATCCCTGTTCGTTGCGTTTAATCAGGATGACGCTGCCCGTACTCGGCTCAATGCTGTAGCAGACATCCGGCAACTCATGTTGCCCGGTCAGCTCGGGCAGAAGATAGCGGTTATCATAGGCGAACATATAAATATCATAATCGCCGGGGCGCGGCAGGCAGCGGAAGTAATAGGAAAAGCCATCCGTGCGAATCAGATAACCACTGTGTGTGGTTATTCCGTTTGCATAGTTTGCCCGGCAAAATTCCGCTAACTTCGCGCGGTTCGCCAAGGGCGTTTCCTGACCATCGAAGCGCAGATCGTTGATAACGCTGTCTATTTCCCTCCGAAAACTGGATGTTTTCAGATGGGGCTGGCTATCAAACCATTTGAAATAGAAGCTGTAGCCATCCTTGCCGTAATCAGCACGGAGATAGCCTATCATACCGTGGCGCTCGGCGGCTTCCCCGTCCAGCCGGTAGAATAGTTTATTATCGTCTTGTGTAGGCTCTAATTTATACATCTTGATATCCTCCTATCTCGCGTCATTGCGGGTTTTTGGCTGCTTAAACAGTTTGGTGTGGTCGTATGGCACGCCACGTCGTTCGGCGTCGGTACGGAGGAGTAAATCTGTTTTCGCGGTGCTTCTATCGCTCCAGTAATGACCCCAATCGTAGCAATCGGGGTTATTACGGTAGCTCTGCCATGTGACATATTTTTGCACGGCGTTCGGGTTGAAGCCCAGCTTGAACACCTTATCGCCTGCATAATTCCTTTGGATAATGCGATATCCGGCTTTTGCTTCCGGCTCGGTTTCGGGCTTCACGACTGCGCCGTTGCGCTCCTGTATTTCGGCAAACTGGCAGATATGCCAACAAGTGCCATTCGCTTCAAAGTGGGTTTCATCCAGATATTTGCACTCGGAAACGTATTCCTCCCCATTTGAGCGAGTCACGACGATGCTCGCGCCGTCCGGGATACGGAACAATTCTTTATAATTGCTGGTGATAAAGCGGATTTCGTTCCCGTCGGGGTTGTAGATATTGTCGCTCATCTCACGTTTCTCCCTTCGCGCTGAATTTGCTTTTGGATCGCGTCGTTTATCTTGGTTTCAAGGGCTGCCATATTATCGCGGCGCAGTTCCAACAGTGGGTGCGGCGTATCTTTGTTGGCAAGGTCGGCTTCAATCTTCGCCTTATTCGTAAGGTCGGCAAGCCATTTGTACTCCTGTTTGGTTAAATCAGCTCTCATCTTTCAATCCTCACTTCACAATGTATTTATTGGCGGCTCTGCCGCCGTCGTCGCTACGGTACTGCGCCTGTATATCTATGTAGCCGCCTTCCTGCAACCTGCGAAAGGTGCGGCTGACCGTGCCTTTGGAAATGTGTAGCGCGTCACTGATCTTCCGCTGCGGGATGGTGATTTCGCCGTTTTTGTTGGCAAGGTCGTCTAGAATAAAATAGAGCAGCTTGCCGGTTGTCGTGGTGTCGATTTCCCCGCAGTTCTTATACTTGGATAACCTGTTCACGGTATTTTCTCCCTTCAAAAGATAAGAGGGCAGTCGTCCTCTATGTAAAAGGCGGCAATTCGCCGCCCAGTCAGCTATTTTTTCCGCTTGTTGCGGAAATAAAGCCATGTACCTGCGCCCAGGATGAACAGGACAAGGACGATTGTCAGTATCGTTTTCAACTCCATGTCACACTATCCTCACTGGCCGCGTCTTTTTGCGTTCTTGATATCTTCTGGAAATCTTTTTACCAGCAAGGGCTGTTAATCCACAGAATAAAAGCAATGCCCCTACGATTGCCGATAAGCGGATTGCCTTGTTCTGCTTGTATTGCATAAAATGATGTTTCATTATGTTTTTCCTCCGTTCATTGATTTTTTAAGCGGTAAAACAAAAAAGCCAGCCGATATAGACTGGCTGCTGACGTAATACATTGTGGGTTAATTTTTTTCCTGTGGGTTAAGCAGGGGGAGGGTGCAGGGAGGGGGGAGCCGGACACTTGACCGATTATTTCAATAAGCCCACTAACCCCTTGGCGTGGCGGTTCACCGGGCGTCGTCACGCAGGCGCTCTTTATGCGGTTCCCTCTGCCGGTAATACTCCAGCGCCTTGATGATGGTATCCTCAATCTTCTGCGCGGGCGTCCCCGGTGCAAAATATTTGCTGATACGCTCTCGCGGCATCTTGAAATTCTCCACTTGATTTGGCTTTTCTTCCTGCATGATGGAGTGGATTACATCCTCGGAAAGCCGCCCTTCCTCAGAAAACTTACGCATTTTTATGGTCTGCTCATGGGATGGGGTACATTCATAGGATATTATTTCTTCAAGCAAGGCTTTCTGCTGTTCCGGGGGAAGATAGGAAAGCTCTACAGCGGGGCGCATGGCAATCTGCGGAACGCCCTTGTCCCGGATAACCGCATTATCTACCATATCGAGAAGCTGTGGGATAAGTTCAGTAAGCCGAATGTAACGGTGGATTTGATTACGGCTGTCGCCTGATATTTCGGCAAGTAGTTTATCAGATCGTAAATTAGTCCCCACTGGGGACACATTTTCTTTAGATGGTCTGCCTGCCGTTCTTTTCATCGCATCATACCGCATTTTATAGGACTTTGCCTTTTCACTTGGCAGGATAACGTCGCGCTGGAGATTGCTGTCCACCATAGCGATAATGGCTTCGTCGCGGCTCATTTGCCGGATGATACAGGGGATTGTATCAATCCCCGCCAGTTCGCAAGCCTTATCCCGGCGGTGTCCCGCGACAAACTCATAGCGCCCGTCCTCTTTTTGCCGTATGACTGCCGGGACTAATACGCCGTACAATTTGACGCTTTCCGCCAGCGCAAGCATGGATTCGTCTACTTTGACTTGAAACGGATGGTCGGGGAAACTGTCAATTTCAGACCGGGGGATTTCGGTGACCTTTTCCCTTTGGGCGTCGTCGCGTTCCTCCTGCGTAGTAAAGAGGTCATCTGCTGACGGTAGGACAAAGTTTAGCTTTTGCGCCATCGGCTAACACCTCCTTTGTAAACTCGGCATACGCCTGTGCGACTTTGCTCCCCTTGTCATAAGCAAAAATGCTTTGACCGGCTGCGCTGATCTCGGCGGCTTTGACGGCGACAGGGATTTGCGTCTTGTAGATTTTCAGCATAGCGCCATACTGCTGGCGTAAGGTGTCTGCTGTCGCCCGCGCCAGATTGGTACGCATATCGGCTAGCGTCAGCACTACGCCGTCCACCTTGAGCGCCGGATTGATTTGCTTCCGCACCTTGCCGATTGTCCGCATTAGCTGCGTCATGCCCTTTGCCGGCAGGTACTGCGCCTGCACAGGTACGATCACGCTGTCAGCCGCCGC
>Ga0082212_10007963_pt1 | contig 13922 bp, 6 predicted proteins | sample TergutNt197P3_FD_71548 | JGI IMG/M metagenome (GOLD analysis project Ga0082212, IMG submission 71548) | Neocapritermes taracua P3 segment gut microbial communities from Petit-Saut dam, French Guiana - Nt197 P3 | ecosystem: Host-associated > Arthropoda: Insects > Digestive system > Gut ... | reverse complement strand
TCTTAAGCTTTAACCGGATGTCAAGACCTGGTAAGGTTCTTCGCGTTGCTTCGAATTAAACCACATGCTCCGCTGCTTGTGCGGGCCCCCGTCAATTCCTTTGAGTTTCAACCTTGCGGCCGTACTCCCCAGGCGGAATGCTTATTGTGTTTACTCCGGCACAGAAGGGGTCGATACCCCCTACACCTAGCATTCATCGTTTACAGTGTGGACTACCAGGGTATCTAATCCTGTTTGCTCCCCACACTTTCGCGCCTCAGCGTCAGTAACAGTCCAGTCAGCCGCCTTCGCCACTGGTGTTCCTCCCGATCTCTACGCATTTCACCGCTACACCGGGAATTCCGCTAACCTCTCCTGCACTCAAGCCCGCCAGTTTCCAAAGCTATTCCCACCTTAAAAGCAGGACTTTCACTCCAGACTTAACAGGCCGCCTACGCGCCCTTTACGCCCAATCATTCCGGACAACGCTTGCCCCCTACGTATTACCGCGGCTGCTGGCACGTAGTTAGCCGGGGCTTCCTTCCGGGCTACCGTCCTTTTCTTCACCCGGGATAGAAGTTTACGATCCGAAAACCTTCTTCCTTCACGCGGCGTTGCTGGGTCAGGGTTTCCCCCATTGCCCAATATTCCCCACTGCTGCCTCCCGTAGGAGTCTGGACCGTGTCTCAGTTCCAGTGTGGCCGTTCACCCTCTCAGGTCGGCTACTGATCGTTGCCTTGGTGAGCCCTTACCTCACCAACCAGCTAATCAGACGCGAGCCCCTCCCTTACCGGATTTCTCCTCTTACCCCTGTGAGATGTCCTCACTGTGGTCTTACGCGGTATTAGCACAACTTTCGCTGCGTTATCCCCCTGTTAGGGACAGGTTGCTCACGCGTTACTCACCCGTCCGCCGCTAGAACACAGGCGTATTGCTACCCCTGCGTCCCCGCTCGACTTGCATGTGTTAGGCACGCCGCCAGCGTTCGTCCTGAGCCAGAATCAAACTCTTATGTTTAATTTCTGCCGCCCCTTCGGTTCCGGCTTTCCCCTTCCCCTCCGGCGCGTTTCTCTCAAAACCATTGACTGTCGTTCTTTTTGCGTCTTCTTCTATATCGTTTTCAAGGTTCGTCGCTCTTGGCGAGCCTGATTAGATTATCACATCCCCGTTGCTGTGTCAAGCATTTTTTTTATAACAACGAAGAAAAACCCCCGCATCGCCGCAGCCTTGACTTTTGACCTGCGGTCGGGTATCATGGCCTCATGCTTTTTGCCCATAAAATCAGGGTTCGGGCACGGTCCGCCGCCACATAGCTTCGGGTGTGTTTCAGCCTGAATTCCTTACGGAGTATCAAGGAGGCTTCCCCATGAAACGGACCAAGACGCTTCCCTGGATCATCGGTATTCTGCTGGCCACACTGCTATTCGCGGCCCTTCTGCTGGTGACGGATTTCCGATACAGCGGTTCCGACGACGCGCCCATACTGCGCTCCTTCATGGGTTACGAGGGCGGCGTTCCCGCCCGGTTCCACCTCTATTTGCACACCGTATTCGCCTGGCTGCTCCACGGCCTGGCCCTGCTCTTCCCCGGGGTGGCCTGGTTTTCCATCCTGCAGCTTTTTTTGCTGTGGCTCAGCTGCGCGGTAATCGGGAAGAGCTGCGTCCAGGCCGCAGGGACCTCCGTCCCTTCCTCTGCGGGGCCCGCAAAAAGAGGCTTGGCCTCCCTGGCGGGATTGGCCGCGGCCATGATCTTTCTGCTGGTGTTCGGAGCCTACGTTCTGTGCCGTATCAGCTACACCACCACCGCCGCACTGCTGGGCGCCGCCGCCGTAGCCCAGCTTCTGAGCGTGGACGCCCATGCCCGCCCCGGGCGGATCCTGCGGGGAATGGGGTTGTCCGTCGCACTGCTGCTGTGCTGTTACTGCCTGCGGCAAATGAGCGTGCTGCCCCCGCTGGCCTTCTGGGCGCTGGGGCTGGGCGGAAAGATACTCGCCCGGGCCAGGGCGGCGAAAGGCGAGGCGGAAGCAAAACTCCCTTCCGCCGCCGGGGAGGGGGCCGGGCCGGATTCTTCCCGCCGCAGCCCTCAGGTTCGCCCGGCAATCAAGCCTCTTGTATATGGAGCGCTTCTTTGCGCCCTGTGCTTCGGCGCTTTCGCCGGGCTTCGGGCCGCCGAAATCTCCGCCCGCGGCCTCCACGGCTTCCTGGACTGGCAGAAAGCCCGCATCCAGCTTTTTGACTATTCCAGCTTCAACGCGGACCAGTCCCCGGAAACCCTCGAAAAACTGGGCTGGTCCCCGGCGAAAATGAAGCTGGTGGCCAACTGGTTTTTTATGGACTCCGACATCACCGCCGAAGCCTTCCGCACCCTATATGAAGCGCAGCCCGAGGCGGCCTATACCTTCGGGGACAGAGCGGCTGGCATTCCCCTTGTGCTGGACCATTTTGGAAGGGCGGAGCCTCCTTACCGCCACGCCGTTCTCGCCCTGCTGGCCTTATGGGTATACGCGCTGCTGGCGCCCACGGCCGGAGGCCGCCGCGCAGGCGGGAACCGGCCGGCCGCGGGCCGGCAAAGGACAGCCATACTTCTGGCCCTGCCATTGGGAGCCTTGATGCTGTTCTACCTGGCCTACCAGGGCCGCTTGCCTCTGCGGGCCGCCGCCAGCGCGCTCCTACCCCTGGGCGCGTTCCTGTGCGTGGGGCTATGGCCCCGTGCCGGCACACCGCCGGACACGAGCGCGAACCCGACCGAAAAAAGAGCCGGGACCGGGGCAATGGCCACGGTACGGGCCGGGTTCAGGGCGACTGCCCTGGCCGGCTGCCTGGTCCTATGCGCCCTGTCCGTAAACGCCACGGCGCAAAGGCTTTTGGCGCAGCCGAATCCCGAGGCGCAAGACAGACTGGCGGCCCCTGACCAGCTGGACGAATTCGCCGTTGACGACCCCGATGTGATCATCATCTATGACCTGGCCCTGGGCCTGAGTGACGGGCGGCTTTTCCCGGACACGTCCGGGGGTATTCCCGGAAACACCCTCTTTTGGGGCGGCTGGCCCGCCCGCTCTCCCAGCTGGCTGTATCAGCTGGCCCAATACGGCATTGACGGCGGCGCATTCACCGCTCACGATTTCCTACGGGAAAACCTGGTACTGGCCAGCACGGACGGAGAGCCATGGCAGTCCCTGGTAACCTACGTGAGCGAAATCGCCGGGCCCGTGGACTGGGAGGTGTACGGCATGCACGGCTACGTCACCTTTTTTCAGCTATATGAAGAGGACCCCCCGGAAGATTTTGACGGCCAAGACTTTTGGTAAGGAGGCTCATCCGCGCTTATGCCTGACGATATCCGCCCCGTTTTGCCCCGCGCTTCCCGCCCGGCCCGTTTGGCTGCATTTCTGCGCTCCTGTTTTGATTGGGACCGCCCCTTCCTGCGCAACATGCTGATGATTGCCCTGCCACTGGCTCTCCAGGAGCTGGTGGGCGCTTCCCTGCATATTGTAGACGGCATGATGGTATCCAGCCTTGGGGACGCCGCCTATTCCGGCGTTAACCAGGCCAACCGCTTCACCTTCATCTTTCAGCTGTTCCTGTTCGGCATGTCCTCCGGCGGCTCCATCTTCTTCAGCCAGTTCTGGGGCGCCAAGGACCTTCGCCGCATCCGCCAGGCCATGGGCCTTACGCTGGCGATGGCCGCGGGCCTCTCCATGCTCTTCTCCCTGGCGGGCCTGCTTTTTACCCGCCAGATCGTGGCCTGTTTTCTGCTGCCCGGCGAAAGTTTTGACCTGGCCGTCCGGTACCTGCGAATCGTGGCGCCCGGATATGTCCTCGCGGCCGTCAGCCTGGTTTACGCCATGGTCACCCGGGCCGCCGAAAAACCCCTTCTCCCCATGATCGCCTCCGTGTCGGGCCTCCTGACCAATACGGTTTTCAACTATGCGCTGATATACGGCAAGTTCGGCTTTCCCTCCATGGGCGTGGAGGGAGCCGCCATTGCCACTGCCCTCTCCTATGCCGTGATCCTGGTCATCAACCTGGCTTTCGCCTACGGAAGGCGCCTGCCCGCCGGCGCAAAGCTTCGGGAGATGCGCTGCAGGGACAGAGCCTTCATCCGCAAGTTCTTTAAAACCGCCCTGCCCGTGGTGGCAAACGAGGGCCTCTGGGGGATGGGCTTCACAGCTTTCAGCGTGTTCTACGGGCGCATGGGAGATGTGAGCGTGGCCGCCGTAAACGTAACGTCCACCATCAGCGACCTGGTGTGGGTGCTGTTCTTCTCCATCACAAACGCCGCCGCCATCCTGGTGGGCAAGACCCTCGGCACCGGCGACCGGGAGAAAGCCTATCTCTATGCCAAGCGCTTCCTTGCGGGAGGCGTCGCCTGCGGGCTGATTTTCGGCCTGCTTCTCGCCCTCCTGCGCCTGCCCCTTGTAGGCCTGTACGCAGGGCTGTCCCAGGAAGCCAGGGACAAGGCCCAACTTCTGCTGCTCATCGCCTCCGCCGGCCTTTGGGCCCGGGCTTTTAATTGCGTGAACGTGGTGGGCGTCCTGCGCAGCGGCGGGGATACCGTATTCAGCATGATCCTGGACGCCTCCACCCTCTGGCTGGTGGGCGTTCCCCTGGTGGGCCTGGCCGCCCTGGTTTTTCACTGGCCCATCGAGTATGTATACCTATGCACCCTGACCGACGAGGTGCTGAAAATCTTCATCTCCGTCCCCAGGTTTACATCCAGGAAATGGATGCATGTACTGACGGGGAAGGAATAGACTTCCGCCGCGGGCAGCAAGGAGTATGAGCATGAAAAAAACCGACCCGGCAAACGGCCTGAAAACGGTATCCCTGGTGGTGAAGATCGGCAGCATGGCCCTGATCCAAAAGGAGGAGGGGGTTATTGACCATAACATCTTCCAGCGGATCGGTTCGGACTTGCGGCCCGGAATGCTGCTGGTCACCAGCGGCGCGGCGGAGATCGGCAGGCTGGATTACCTACAGCGGACCGGGCGGGAATTAAGCGGGGAACCGGAACAGGTGAAGGTGGATTACGCCTCACAGGGCCAGACCATCCTGATGAACAACTATCGCCGCTTTATCCGGCCGGAATACGGGCTGCGGCAGGTGCTGGTGGAGCATACCCACTTTAACGATCCCAAGAAGCGGGCCCATATTCGCGACCTGCTTACCCGCGCCGCCAGGCAGGGCACCATCCCCATCGTCAACTACAATGACCCGGTCAGCGACGAGGAGGTCCGCAAGATGGAACTGGCCCACAGCCGGGCCAGCGGCCTCAACGTGGTGGAATGTGTGGACAACGATGAGACCGCCGCGGTTATCGCCGCCCTGGCAGGCGCGAAAACCTTATTGCTCCTCACAAGTACCGAGGGCATCTACCTGAACCGGGACGACCCCTCCACCCTGGTAACCCGCTGCTGCGGGACCGGCATCGGCCAGGTGCGCGCCCAGGTCGCGGAGCTGATGGACTGCTGCGTGGGCGCCAGCCGCGACGGCGCCGGAGGCGCCCGGGCCAAGCTCGCCTTTGCCCTGCGAGCCGTAGAGCAGGGCGCCAGCGTGATTATCGGCCATGCCAAATACCATATCCCGGACCTGCTGGAAGGCCGGGTGCCGTGTACCACGATATCGCTGTCGTAATGGCCGTCCGCAGCATTCCGGCTGACATTCCGCACGCCATGGGCCGAAATGCGCCTTTTCCATCACACGGCCTCCAGAATGCGTTTAATGTGCTCCTTCATCGTATTCGCGTCCTCAGGCGGTAACAGCCCGATCTCCATTTCAAACCGGGTTTCGCCGCCCGGTTCCAAAACCATGATTTGGCCTTTTGCCTGCGCGTTCGCCCGGCCCAAATGCTCGGCGGTGGCAGGCAGTATCATACCCATGGCGTCCTCATCGCCGGTTCTGGCAATCCACCGGACCGGCATGGGCAGCGCCCGGACCTGGTGCGAAACATAGTGCGCATATCCGTCAGGCAGCCGCTGCATGGTATGGCCCAATCCTTGACTGTCCGGCAGGTAGCGCAAACCGATGCAAATCTCCGGATCATAGCATTCGCCATCCGCGCCGACATCTTCGTGAACGGAAAAAGCCTCTTCAATCCTCTTCGCGAAAGCCGCCAGTTCGCCTGGATCGTTCGCCGCATGAACCGTGTAGGAGCCCCTGTCCCGCATTGCGCTGCTGATCAGCTTCGACCCGTCCTCCGGCCGGAAATTGATATGGCACAGATACATATAGCCGAGCGGCTTGGCGCGCAAATTAACGATGCGCGTCATGAGCCGGACGAGGGACCGCCTCGCATACATCCGACATTCGGGCTCAAACGAGTACCCTGCCGTAAAGCCCACCAGATGCCGATACGCGCCATTAAGCGCAACGTATTTCCCGTCCCCGTCCTCGCCGAGGCGAAGGGAGGCGCGCTGATAACAGGCATTCGGCAGCTCCCCGTGCTGCAGATGCGAATCCACGGGGCCGGGGGATCCTATGCCGGTAAGCCCGCAATGCAGCATGAAGCCGCCGTACGTTTTCAAAAAGTCCCGGGAGCCGGTGGGTTCGTCAAACAGAGTCTTCATTGTTAAATCATGCCCCAATACGCGCGCCCGCCATATCTGCTGCCCGTTGAAGGGAAGCAAAACAAACTCTCCCGCTTCCGTAAGCACGCGGAGAGCGCATACGCCCGAACCATACCGGAACGCGTACACGCTTATGCCGCAGTGCTCCGCCAGCAGCTTCTCCCGCGGCGAAAACATGCTTTCGCTCAAATACACAAGGCTCATCCTAACCACTCCTTATACGGATCGTTGATGGAAACGTTGATAGAGTTGACACCCAAGCGGTTCGGCCGTATACTGCATACACAGGGGAAGAATGATACAGGAACCAACGCAATAATTACCGATCGGACAACTGAAAAACCGGAGGATGACTTATGCGCTATGAGTTGCTATTTCCAAAACAGCTGGCCAATGCCAGGGAAAAAGGATGGCCGTTCCTTTTACCGTTGGGCACCCTCGAATACCATGGCCCGCATTGCGCATACGGCTGCGACGGGCTGATTGCCCAAGGGCTTGCGCGCCGGCTGGAAGCGGAGCGGGACCTCGTTATACTGCCGACATTCTGGTACGGCGCATCCAGCTACGCCGTAGGCGGACCGGAAAAGGGCACCGTGCATGTGGACGGCGAGGTTCTTGCGCAGCCCCTGAAAGGTATATTCGAGTCGCTGCTGGAGGGCGGGGTCCGGAACATCACGGTGCTGATCCACCATCAATATGAGCAGGAGAACTATATGCCGACAACGCTCGCAGCGGCAACGGCGGCCAAGTCCGTAACGATGGCCTATTTGGAACGCACGCGCGGGCGCGGGTGGTGGGGCGATAACGCGTCGTCCAGTTATTACAGTCAGCTGGACGAGTCCGACAACCCGTTCAACTGGATCCGCGTATTGCCCTGTATGAGCAGGGACGTGCAAAACGCTACGGGATACGATCATGCCGGCCAGTTCGAGTGCTCCATCCTCGCGGCCCTGTATCCGGAGGCGGTGAACATGGACGACGCAGGCGCGTCCGACGAGTGGTTTATCCAGAGCGCGCGCCAGTCCTCCAGCGAGTACGGCGAGAAGATGGCGGAGATGTGTCTGGCGGATCTGCGTCTCAAACTCTTTCACGGATAGGGACGCGGGACGACGGCCATCGCCCCCTATCTATTGGCCGAGTATTCTCTCATCCGCTACATGCCGATTATATGGCAAAGCGAAGGAACATGTGTTTCATCACCCGTCCATTCCGGCGCCCCGTTTAAAAACGGCCGTCAAACCCCAGAGGCACAGGGGCACGCCCGCCAGCAGGCCGGCGGCAGCCCAGCCGCCGTAAGAGGTAAGGGGCGCCGTAAAATAGAATACGCCCGGATAGGCCGCGGCCCCTCCGAAAAAGAGCAAAGCCATGGCCGCCGTCAGCGCCGCCCGGAGCCGGTTGAGGGGCAGGCACGCAAGCAACAGGCAGAGCAGCCCCGTATATCCCGCGGTCAGGGCGCAGAGGGTGCTCACCTCCCGGCTGCTGAACCCCAACGGGGCCTGGAGGCAGCAAAGGGCCACCATGGCCCCGGCGGCGATGATTCCTCCCGGCAGAGCCCGCAGCCCCACGTTGATCAGAAAGCGGCCCCGCACCCGCTCCCGGCTGGGTTGCAAGGCCAGTACGAAGGACGGGATGCCAATGGTGGCGGCGGCGATCAGGGACATCTGAATGGGCGCCAGGGGGTAGGCAAAAGGCAGCGCAAGCAGAGCCGCGGCCAGCAGGAAGCTGTAAATGTTCTTCATCAGGAACAGGGCCGCGGCGCGGGTAATGTTGTTAATCACCCGCCGGCCCTCCATCACAATGCGCGGCATAGCGGAAAACCCGCCGTCCAGCAGTGTGATCTGCGCCACGCGCTGAGCCGCGTCGCTGCCGCCGGCCATGGCCACGGAGCAATCCGCCGCCTTCAGCGCCGGAATGTCGTTCACCCCGTCGCCGATCATGGCCACGCTATGGCCCCGCCGCTTTAGGGCCTCAATCAACTCCCGTTTATCCTGAGGGCTTACCCTGCCGAAAACGGCATACGCCTCGCAGAGAGCGTCATAATCAACCGGAGCGGCCAGGACGGACATGTCGACGGCCCGGCGGGCCTCCGGCACACCCGCGTCTTCCGCCGCGCCGGCTACGGTCAGGGGATGGTCACCGGAGATCACCTTGAGGGTCACGCCCTGCTCTCCGAAATACCGCACGGTCTCCCGCACCCGGGGCCGGAGGGAATCCATGAGGCATACCAAACCCAAGGGGGCCAGGTTGGGGGGAAGGGTTGAATCCTCCGGGGAAAACGGCGCAGAGGGACGCGAAGAATAAGGGGGCGGTCCATCAGCCGCCAGAGCCAGCACCCGGAAGCCCAAGGCTGCGAGAGCATCCGCTTCATCCCGGAGCGACAGGCCGCTGTCCGCGCGGTTAGGAAGGACTCTTTCCGGAGCGCCCAGCACCAGGGTTACGCACGCCGAACCGTCCGCCCCTTCTTCCGCGGAAAGGGGGCTTTGGGCAAACCGGATTGCCGCCCACTTGCGGTCGCTGGAAAAGGGTACAGCCCGGACGACGGCGGGGTATGGGACGTCCGGACGACCGAAGGCGGCTTTCAGCGCATCCTGGGTGGGGTTCACGTCCTTGCTGGCCGCCACAAAAGCCTCCAGGCATCGCCGCATCCGGGTCTCATCCGCGCCGGGTATGATCCGCCGCACCTCCAGGGCGCCGTTGGTCAGGGTTCCCGTCTTGTCCATGCAAACCACATCCGTGCGGGCCAGGGTTTCGATGCCAAAGAGCTCGTTGACCAATGCTCCCGCCCGCGCCAGGCGGATCACGCCCACGGCAAGGGTCATGGAAGTCAGCAGCACAAGCCCTTCGGGGATCATGCCCAGCATGGCGGCCACGGCAGGAACCACGCTGTCCGAAGGGGACAAGCCCAATACGGCCGTATGCTTCCAATACAGCAGTACGCCCATGGGCACGATGGCCAGGGATATCCGCCGGATGAGCCGCCTCATACTGCCCATGAGCTCGCTGCCGGGCCGGCGGACCTTTCGCGCGGCCATTTGCAGGGAACCCGCATAGCTGGACGCGCCAACCGCCGTAAGCCGGGCTGTGACCGCTCCCTCCGTGATGAAGCTGCCGGATTGCAGCATATCCCCCACAGCCTTGGGCATTGGATCGCTCTCTCCGGTGAGCAGGGATTCGTCCGCCTGACAGACGCCCTCCAGCACCCGGGCGTCGGCGGGCACCTGGTCGCCGCGGCTGAGTAACACTACATCCCCCAGCACCAAGGTCTCCGGGGAAAGCCTGCTTTCGACGCCGTCCCGCAGGGCGCGCACCTTGCCCTGCGCCAGAAGCTGCAGCCTGTCGTGGGCGCGCTTCGCCCGCAACTCCTGCGCCAGGCCGATCAGTGTATTGCTCAAGATCACAAACAGGAACAGCATGTTACGGTAGCTGCCTGCCCATAACAGCGCCAGCGCCAGACCGAGGTTCAGCAGGTTGAACAGGGTCATCACGTTGCGCCGGATAATGCCTAGAGCGCCGCCCTCACGCTGCCTGGGCATTCGGTTGTGATTCCCCAGGGAGGTTTGCTCCCGGGCCTGGGCAGCGGAAAGGCCGGTAAAACCGGCGGAGCCGGTGAGGGTTCCTTCACCTTTGCGGGAAGCCTCCGTCACTGGGTTTCGCCCCCTTTCTCCGCTCTGTTTCCGCCGGGAGACTTCATCCTTTTCGCCCTTCGGACCCTCATCAGGACGACGGCGGCGGTGAGGATAAACGCCAGGGAAGCAATGCCTGCGACAATCCCGCCGGCGCCATCCCCGTTCCCCGGGATCACTCCCAGAGGCGTGCCGTAATCGTCCATGTAAACCCACTCGCCATCCACGAACTCAACGCCGGCGGGTTCGCGCCCGTCCGGCGCGGCCGCATTCGGGGCGGCGGCGGGGTCCGGCCCGGGGCCGTTGATATGATCCGGAATATAGTTGATAATGGACATGCCGTTGTTTGCGTAGATGACCCGGTAACCGGGCGCGGGCTCCTCTTCGGCCTTGTACTCGTAAGCCACGCCGGCCGCATTGCCCTTTGGCAGACCTCGGAATGTGAAATCCCAGTGGCTGCCGTTGCCGCCCATCTGCACGGAGAGCATGGGGATTTGCGGATAATCCGCCTCAGTGGTCAGTTTTTGATACAGCCTCAAGGTCAGTTCGCCGGGCCTGAGGCCCGCGGCGTCGTCTCCGTCCCGCCATACTTGGTTCACGCGCAAATCCACGCCGTCGCTCCACAGGGGCGCGGGATCGCTGTCAAGGGTAATCAGCGGCAGGGTTTCGTCGGCGTTTATGGTGAAGAGCAGCGGGCCCGCCTGTTCGAGCCCGCCGGGCGGGCAAACCTCCACAAGCTGGTATTGAACGCCTGGCGCCAGCATACCCGTCACCTGATAAGCCTGGTTGGTGGTGATCCACATAGGCACCACCACGCCGCCCTCCATATCCCGAATCTCCAGCCTGGCCCCCGCAAGGAACTCGCGGGTGGTGGGGTGCACCCTCACGAACCGGTACACACGCGGGGCGTCCACGGTGATCTCCGTCGCCTGCGGGCCTGCGGGCACGGTGAAGCGTACGGCCATGGCCCTGGCATAACCGGTAGGCGCGCCCACTTCCTCCAGGGTGTAGGTGGTTCCCACCAGCAAACCGCTTACGACCTGCGTAGCGGCGCTGGTGGTCCAACGGGCCGCCTCGACGCCCTCAGGGTCCAGGATCCTGAGTTCGGCCCCGGCCAGAGGGCGTCCTGTCTGCTGATCCCGCTTAAGGATTCTCACTTCCGTCTTCTGGCTGACCACGGAGACGTCCTGCTCTTTCAGCCCGTTGATGACGGTAAACGTTACGTCCTCCGCAAAAGCATACCCGGGCAGGGTGGCCTTCTCATGAACGGTGTAGGTCTTGCCGGTTTCCACCGCGGCTCCCACCGTATGTGCGGCGACGCCGGTGGTCCATGTTTCCAGAGGCGTTTTGGCGTCGCCGTATGCGCCCTCGTAGAGCTCCAGTTCCGCGCCGGACATGGGGACGTTCCCGGCGGCGGTGCTTTCAGCCTTGGCCACCTTCAACGCAAGGGGCTGGCTCCCCAGGGTAATGAGGCGGGGGCCCTCCTGATCGGGCATGGTAAAGGTATAGGGCGGGATGGCGGAGTATCCCGGCGGAGGCATGGTTTCCGTAATCACATATTCCTTGCCCGCTTCCAGCACACCTACGAATTCCTGGGCCGCGGTCCCGGTAACCCATTCGCGGACCACCCTGCCGGCGTCCTTTTCCGCGATGCGCAGCCCGGCGCCCGCCAGGAGAGCTCCGGTCTCGTCCTGCTTGATGATCTCGGCCCGGGTGTATCCGTCGCCGATGGCGACGATCTGGTCTTCGCCGGTATCCTGCACGGTGAAAACCTGGTCGGCTGCCTTTCGATATCCCGGCGGAGGGGTTTTTTCCCGGAGGGTGTAGACGGCGTTGGCCCGGAGGGGCCGGCCGGGGGGAATGGCGTAGGGTCCGGCGGCGCTTACCCATGCCAGGTACGGAGAATCACCGGGCTCATAGCCGCCCTCGTAAATCTCCAGCTCCGCGCCCGCCAGGGGCAGGCCCGTAACCGTATCCTGCTTCACGACGGTTATGCCCAGGGCGCTGCCTGACATCGTGATCTCATGGGCCCGCAGGGCCGGATCGCCGCCGGGCATAAATCGGATGCTGTCCGCCGTGGCATACCCCGGCGGCGGCGCGAGCTCGGAGAGGTCGTATTCCTTGGTTGCGTCCAACTCGCCTTCAAAGACCTCGGGATTGAAACCGGAGGTCCACTCCCGGATGACCGCATGGGGAGGCAATGCCTCCGACAGCCGCAGGTTCGCGCCGGCGACGGGGACGGCGTTCCTGCCGGCCCTGAGGATCTCCACCCGGATAAGGGATCCGTGCGCCTCAAAAACCTGTTTGCCGTCCTCGTCCCGGATCACAAGGGGGATATCCGCGGCCGGGCGGTATCCTGCCGGCGGGGCCGCCTCATGGAGGGTGTAGGCCGCGCCCGCCACCAAAGGCTTTCCGGCAGGCGGCGCGAAGGGGCTGCCGTCGGTGGTCCAGGCGATGTAGGGAACGGCACCGGGAACATAGGCGCCCCTATGGAGTTCCATTTCCGCTCCGGCAAGTTCCACGCCGGTGAGCAGGGATGTCTTTCGGAACACCACATCCAGGGGCCGGTTTATCATGGTGACTTCGAGGCTGGTCTGGCCGTCGGGGATGGTGAAGGGCACGGGGCCTGCTGTCGCGCAGCCCGCGGGCGGTTCCTCCTCCACCAGAAAGTATTTCCTGCCCTGCGCGAGGCCGTTCAGGGTCTGCGCAAATGTATCGGCGCTGGTCCAGGCGGGAATCACAACGTTCCCGTCCCCGTCCTCCACGCGGAGCTTGGCGCCGGCTACCAAGCCGCCGTTCCCGTCCGCCTTGCGCACGATCACGCTGAGGGCGTCCTCCTTCATGGCGACAGCTTGGGTGAAGATCTGGCTGCCGCCGGCGCTCTCCACGATGAAATCAACCGGATCCGCCTTGCCGTAACCGTCCGGCGGGCTTAACTCCATGAGGGTATATTCCCGCCCTACGGCCAGCTCCGCCATGAAGATCTTTTCGTTGCTGTCCGTATTCCAGATGAGAACACTCCTGTCGGTATCCTTTTCCACCAGCTGGAGCAAGGCGCCGGGCACGGGGCTGCCGCTGGCCCTGTCCGCCTTCACGACCGCTACGCGGCTTTCCCGGCCGTCCACGCGGTACGTCTGCTCCTCGGGGCCGTCCAGGATGGTAATGCTCACATCCCCCGCCAGATGGTAACCGTCCGGAGCGCTCTCCTCGTGGATGGTGTAGACCTGCCCGGCCGCCAGCGGTTTTTGGCCTGCCGGCGCGAAGGGGCTGCCGTCACTGGTCCAGCAGAGGTACGGGGTCTTGGCCGGGTCGTAGGCGCCCTCGTAGAGTTCCAGCCGGGCGCCGGCCAGAAGCCGGTCCGTGATTGCCGAGTACTTGGTGATTTTCACGTCCAACCGTTCACCGCCGATGGCGAGCAGGCCGGATGTATTGGGCTTGGGCTCGTAGGCCGTAACGGGATCGCCCAGGAGGGCAAACGCGGCGCCCGGGCGTAAAGCGGCGGCCGGATTGGGCGGGTTTCCATCCCGCACCACATTGCCGCCGGGCTCGATATGAAACGCGACGGCGGTTCCGTTGTCACAAAAGTCAGCAGTTGCATCAGGTGATTCTGGAACATGTCTCGGAGAATGCCTGCCTTTTCGTAAGGCTTTTTCCGGAAAGTAAAGTGACGGAATTGATGAAAATTGGTATTTGTCAAATTCTATCAATATGTTAAACTTCTTCCTCACGCAAGGATTCATGGAGGAAGCTATGAA
>Ga0082212_10007961_pt1 | contig 13925 bp, 11 predicted proteins | sample TergutNt197P3_FD_71548 | JGI IMG/M metagenome (GOLD analysis project Ga0082212, IMG submission 71548) | Neocapritermes taracua P3 segment gut microbial communities from Petit-Saut dam, French Guiana - Nt197 P3 | ecosystem: Host-associated > Arthropoda: Insects > Digestive system > Gut ... | reverse complement strand
CAGCGGAACAGGCAGTGGAGCAGTCAGCTATACTGTAGCGGGCAATACCGGATCTTCTACACGCACGGGAACAATAACAATCGGGGGGCAAACGTTCACGGTTACACAGGCTGGCTGTGCATATACGCTTCCAACATCGGGCGCGAGCGCGACAGCCGCCGGCGGCGCCGGCAGCACAAGCGTTGACTGTTCCGGAGGAAGTTGTCAATGGACGGCAACGAGTAACTCTCCTTCATGGATAACGAATGTTAAGGGTAGCGGAACAGGAAGTGGAGCAGTCAGTTACACGGTAACGGCCAATACCGGCCCTGCGAGATCGGGAACAATTACAATCGCCGGTAAGACATTTACAGTTAGTCAGGCGGACGGCTGTACATATTCCCTTTCCCCGACGAGTTCCGGGACAATCAACATAACCGGCGGAAGCGGAAATTTTACAGTTACTCCGGGCAATAACGCATGTACATGGACTACGAGTAAACCTTCATGGGTCAATATATCAAGCGGCTCCAGTGGCACAGGCACGGGGCAGGTGAGTTATTCAGTTGGGAACAATTCATCGGGGCCGTCGCGTAGCGGAACCATAACCATAGGCGGAGAAACGTATGCAGTTTCACAGGACGGCATAATATGCAGTCAGTACTGTTCGCAAATTGCGCAGGCTTGCAGTGGGGGATGTTCTAGCGGCTGTCAGGCACAGCTTCCTCCAGAGTGCTATAATTATCCGGCAGGATGTATGCCGTTTTTTGGGGCATGTACCGCCAACTGTTCTGCCCAGTGTTCTTCTGTATATCAGAGCTGTATGGCAAGCTGTCAGTAAATTTGTGGGGTGAGTTAGAGAAATGGTTCCTTATTTGAATAAGGAGATGGAAATATGAGATTAAATAAAGGCACTTTATTTTGTTTATTCGGGATAATTCTGTTTATCAGAGTTGAAAGCGTTTCCGCGCAGAGTTGTACTCCATGTGAGGGACAGTATAATGATTGTATAAGGTACATAAATAATAGTAGTCTTGCCGGTGGAGATCAGATGGTATGTACGCAAAAACAGGGCAACTTGGTATGCGACATCAATTCTATATTGGCATGTATGAGTTCTAATCAATATTGCCATATCATGGTAGACGTGTGCTGGAATTTGTGCGAACAGGAAAACTGCTTGCCCGCTATGGATCTTTCTTGCCACACTTATTATTATCCTGATTATACTAGTTGTGATATAAGTTATACACAGTGTTATTTACAGATGTGTTCTAATAATTCAACTCCACCCGGTGGCGGTAGTGGTGGTGGCGGTGGTGGCTACTCAAACCCCAATCTTTCTACCCCTACTCCCAATGAAATTCAAGACATGGGTAATGGCTGTCCCAAAGATTCTTGTGATGCTATTGTCGGCGAACCTGTAAATCTAACAAATGGCAACGTGTTTTTTCATCATTCGGATTATATAGCGGGCGGATTGTCATCGGAGTTGACGCTTGTTCGGACGTATAACAGCCAGAGTACGCATAGTGGAATATTCGGAATCGGCTGGTCTACGCCATTTGATGAAAAACTGGAATTTACTAAGGATAATAATAATACCGTTACAAAGATCGGATTGATTTCCGGAGACGGCGCGGCGGTTTATTACACCCGTGTGGATCAGACAAATGAATTTGCAATATCATATCCTGCGGATGAGAAATCAAGCATCATTGCAAATCAAAACGGCACATACACTCTTCTGCTGAAAACAGGCGCGTGGCATACATTTAACGCAAATGGAAACCTGACAGAAAAAGCAGACAGGAACGGAAACATAACGACGTTCACATATAGTTCCGGGCTTCTGACAAAAGTAACAGCCCCGACAGACCGTGCGCTGAATTTTATTTATACTTCCGGCAAAGTGTCTTCCGTCTCGGACAGTATAACCGGCCCGGCATCGTCTGATCCTGTTCTTGGCCTCGCGGCAAACTACGCTTATGATTCCACTTCCGGACTGTTAAGTCAGGTGACTTACAAAGATGGTTCGCAATACAAATATTTTTACGAATACAAATCCGTTCCTGAAAAATATTATCTAACCGAAGTACAAAACGCGTTAGGCCACATTCTTGAAAAACATGACTATGATAATAATACCGGAAAAGCGGTTACATCCGAAAAAGCCGACGGCGTAGAAAAATATAATATTACATATCTAAACGCTACGCAAACACGGGTAGAAGACGCGCTGAACCGTACGACAGAGATAAAATTTAAAAATGTCAGCGGGAAGAATGTTATAGAGTCTATAACCGGCCCATATATGCCTCTAGCGCAGCCTTCTCCCGACGAAAAATATAAGAAGGAGTATAGCGATATACTGAATTTGACATCCGAAACCGACCTGATAGGTAACAAAACACTATATGGTTATGATTACGACGGTAATGTTACCGCAGTAATCAGCCCGATAAAAAGGCTGAATTTTACCTACAATGAATTTGGCCAGATTATAACGGCGACGGACGTACTTGGAAAACTGGAAAATATTTACGACGTCAATGGCAATCTTCTAACCAGTGTAACGAATACATATGATAGTAGCGGCAATTTACCGAACAACACCGAAGAAAGTACGCATTACCTGTATAATGGCATGGGATTGCCGACGGAGAAAACGGACCCGCGCGGCAAAAAAACCTATTATTACTACGACGCGTACTACAATCTGACCTCAGTCGTGGACGCTCTGAACAATACGACTTCTTTTCAATACGACGCGCGCGGACGCGTCAGAACGATTACAAACGCACTTCTTGAAATAACACAAATGGATTACGACTCGAAAGACCGGCTGACCAGTGTGACATATCCGGATAATTCGGAAATAACTCTGGAATATAATCTTGCGGATCAACTCGAGACGGTCATGGATGAAAACGGCAACGTGACGACTTTTATATATGACGCATATGGCCGGTTATCCGAAATTGCATACGCGAACGGCAAAAATACAATACGGCATTACGACGCGATGTCGAATCTGACATCAGAGGAAGACGAGCTTGGGCGGGTAACGAACTACGAATATACGGAAACAAACCAGGTAAAGAAGATCATATATCCGGCGGCAACGCCCAACATTGCGCGTCTTGAAGTAAATTTTGAATACGACGCCGCAGGCAATCTGATAAAGAACACGGATACGGCGGGTAATGAAACGGAATATTTTCAGGATGCCGGCGGGCGAGTGGTGAAAACTACCGATCCGGAAAACAACGATATATTGATGCACTATGATGTACATGACAACCTAACTACAGTTATTGCCGGGGGGGTTTACGAATTCAGCTACGACTATAACAACCGGTTGATGAAGATCCGTCGAGACGGCGGCTGGAGAGAGCGGGAGTATATACGTGATCTTGCAGGCAATGTAGAAAAGATGAAGGACTACGACCGCAAGAGCACGCTTTATACCTACGACGATTTGAACCGATTGACGACAATCAGCTATCCGGATAACACGGGCGCGTCGTTTACCTATGACGCATTATCACGGCTGAAAACGGCAACGAACGATGTTGGAACGGTAACATATTATTATGACAATCGCGGGCGTGTATCGAGCGTAACGGATGTATGGGGAAAAACAGTAAACTATGGTTATGACTTTGTTGGAAATAAGACATCGGTGGGCGTGTTTAACGGTCCAACGTTGTTGTATGGAATGACATATGTTTATGACACGATGAATCGTGTAACAAGTCAAACAGACAGTAAAGGCGTCAGCGCGACATTCACATACGACGACATGGGAAAACTGGAGAACCGTACATTGAACGGCGTATTTAAGGCTGATTACGGTTACGACGATCTGGATCGAGTTACGGGAATCAATTACAAATTCAACAACAACCATGTTGCGAGTTTCGGATATTTGTATGACGACGCTATGAACATTTCTGAGATAACGGATAACGACGGAATGCATACGTATCAATACGACGGCAAATCGCAGTTGACATCAGCGGCGCACAGCGCGATCGGCCTGGAGAATGAAACATTCAATTATACCGGAACAGGGACGAATATAAACGCGGACTTGACGCTGCCGCCGCAGGGGATAAATTACCAATATAACGCGAAGGGCGATCTTCGTTTGAGATTAGACGATAACAAGGCGCCAACGAATAAGAGCATTCAATATAAATACGACGCCATGGGCCGTTTGGTGGCGCGCGTTGACGGGCTACAATGGACGCGCTACACGTATGACGGCGAAGACGTGATTATGGATGTCAAGAGCGACGGTACACAGGTATTCTATGGCAACGGCCCCGGAATCGACAACAAGCTGTGGTACACAAATGGCAGCAGCGCGGCGGTATATTATCTGACGGATCATCTTGGAAGCACACGTGCGCTAATATCAAACAGCGGAACAACGCTTGGAACGATTAGTTATGATTCCTTCGGCACGCCGTTGGGAACAACAGGAACAATCGGCACGCGGTTTCTGTATGCCGGGCGTGATTACGATGCGGATACGGAACTGTATTACTACCGCGCCAGATGGTACGACCCACAGGCACGAAGATTCATAAGCGAAGACCCTATCGGACTTAACGGAGGCATCAACCTCTATGCTTATGTCGGGAATAATCCAATAAATCGACGCGATCCAAGTGGAAAGATAATGTGTACTTACGATGTACGTGGGGAAAATATGGTCTGTTATGGCAATGATGATCTTTCCACTGAAGTGCTTAACATCAATGTAGCCAGCGGAAATAACAATCCTAATTTTACGGATAGTGCGGGAAATTCATGTAAGAATAATCCTGCCTGTCAACATATACACGATGTGGGTCCTATCCCTGGCGGATGGTGGATGTGGACGACAGGTTTTACCAACATGCCTAACGGAAGGGTTTTAGAACCGCTACTTGGAACAAATACTGTGGAAGGTAGAACTAATATTCGTAGCCACAGTTGTTTGAATCCTTTTGGTCCTGCATTAGGTCCAGAATATTGTTCTCAAGGATGCGTTACGGGAACTGGAAATGATATACAGAGTTTAAACGAATTGCTGGATAAAGATAACTTCAACTTGTTACGAGTAGGCGGTCCATTATCTTTATTTGAACGAATGTATTGGCAGAACTATATTTTTAACGTAATAAATTAGTTTAGGAGATAAACAAACATGCGGCGGATTTTTCTGCTAATCACAATAGTAATTATGATTTCTTGTCAGGAATCATACAGTGAAACAAAAGAAAGCAAGATATCGCAGGAAATTGACATCGAGAATGGATTAATTGTTCCTGAATCGGTTGCGCTGTTTGTTCGTCCGATTTTAGACGAGCAGTATAAACGTCTTTATTCCGGAGAATATAAATATGAAATTAACATGAGAAACTTATTATATTCTCTGATAAAAAATGAAAGCAAGATTGCGGATGAAGCTTTGGTGGTACTCACTTGTTTTTATATTGGTGAATCACAGGAAGATAGCAACGAGGTAATATCTCGCGGGACAAGAATGCTTGTATATTTGGAAAAATATCGAAATAGTAATCCAATAATTCCAGATAGGGATTATCCAAATTCAATGAGACGTAATAATTACGGCTTTGAAGGAAAAGTTCAGGCGATTAAGCAAGGATTACGCGGAACATGGGACAACCCTGATTGATATAAGCTTCTGATTTTGGGGATTGTTATTTCAAAACAGGAGACAAATAAAGTTTTCAGGATATTAAAAATATGAAAAGGAAGATATTGTTTGCGGCAATCGCATTACTGTACAGCGTGTGGTTGCCGGGAGAGGAAGCGGATTTCACGGATGTTCGATCCGGTATTGAAATGGTGCATGTTGAGGGCGGAACGTTTAAAATGGGCTGTGCGCCGGAGTGGAAAAATTGTGAGCTGGATGAATTCCCTTTTAGAGATGTAACAGTAAGCGATTTTTATATCGGAAGGTTCGAAGTAACACAGAAGCAATGGCGTGAAGTTGCTGGAACCGATGCTCGTAAACATTGGTATAAGGAACAAGCGTTATACGGCGAAGGTGATAATTATCCAATGTACTACATTAGCTGGTATGAAGCATTGGAATTTTGCAATAAACTAAGCGAACTGGCGGGGCGTAAACCGGTTTACAGTATTGATAAAACGAAGAAAGATCCCAACAACGATAGTGTTTGGGAAGATGTGACCAAAATGAAATGGGTTGTAACAGTATCTCATGAAGCAAACGGCTATCGTTTACCAACAGAGGCGGAATGGGAATACGCAGCACGGGGCGGGAAAAAGAGCAACGGGTATCAATATAGCGGAAGTAATACTATAGGAGAAGTAGCGTGGTATAGAGAGAACAGCGGCGTTACAGAATACGAAATGGGTAAAACACAACCTGTTGGAATAAAGAAGGCTAATGAATTAGGCATCCACGATATGAGTGGCAATGTTTGGGAATGGGTATTTGATTGGTATGGAAATTACGGTGACAGTCCGCAAACGAACCCTACAGGCCCAGCATCAGGCGTATTCCGTGTGAATCGCGGCGGGAGTTGGTATCCAGACGCAAAGTTTTCGCGGGTTTTTTTCCGTGGCGTAGCAATCCCCGGCACTAATAGCAGCTTTATTGGATTCCGTTTGGCGCTAAGTCATAAATAGTGGATAACAAAGATATTTTTAAATGCGCCAGATGGTACGACCCGCAAGCACGGAGATTCATAAGCGAAGACCCTATAGGCCTTAACGGCGGCATTAACCTTTACGCTTATGTAGGAAATAATCCGGTTAATGCGACTGATCCTTCGGGCCTTGAAATACTTGTTCAATGGCATAAAGTATTAGGAACAAATATTTATCATTCTCTCATAACAATTATTCCGGAAAATCAGGAATTTTATAAAGAAAACTCCGACTTTATTACTGATACAATTACCAAGAAGCGCTATGCTACTATTGGTGCTGGACCAAATGATTTGTTATTAAGGTTCCTGAAAGGTGACATTAATCGACCAAACGATAGAGAGCCACATACAGGTGGGAATCTTGTAAACTTTAAAGAATGCAATGAAGATGATTATATCGCTAAATTATTAGCAGCTTCCAGAAGTTATTCAAATAATCTTCGTTATGCCCCATTTCCAGAGTGGGCTTTTCCTGGCCATTATAATTCCAATTCTTACGTAAATGGTTTAATAATGGCCACTGGTGGGACTGTAACGAAACCTTCTATCGCTGTTCCTGGGGGTGGGATCGTCCTGTCCCTGAACGGTATTTTGGGGCACAATAGAAAGAGGATAGGATAAGAGAAAATGAAAAAGAAAGCGATTGTTCTTTTACCTACACTATTAATAATTATTGTTGCGATAGCTATATATTTAAATCCACTACGCAAATCAGAGGATCAAATACGTACGAACCTGTTAAAAATTGCGCCCATTGGTACAGATATGGAGGAATTAATAAAAATCATTGAAGGCAACAAGAAATGGGAAATTGTTTCTATAAGCAATATATCTGGATACACACTGCGATGGGGGCAACCGACATTTGCCTCTCCTGACGATATCGCCTCTGGAAAGGCCATAGGTAAGCACTCAATAGTGATTTACCTCGGAAGTTATAGAAATATCTTTATAACTGGGGTGGATGTTTTTTGGGGATTTGACGAAAACTCAAAATTAGTTGACCTTCATGTAAGGAAATCCGTAGACGCTTTATGATATTTATATTAAGCGAAAACACGCGTCTGGGGTTCGAGGGCTTGCAAGCGACCATGTATTTGGAATCACTGGCATCTAACTCGAATACTGCGTCGGGGTTAGAGCTTGATTTACGATGGGATTGCACAGGATCGCATAGTAGCGCCAGATGGTACGACCCGCAAGCCAGAAGATTCATTTCAGAAGACCCTATCGGACTTAACGGCGGCATTAACCTCTATGCTTATGTCGGTAATAATCCGATAAACGCTATTGATCCTTTGGGGTTAGAAATGGTGTTTTTTGGACGTATGCCGCCTATTATTAGACAAAGTATTGGCCATAATAGACTTGCACCAAATCAACGATATAATGCTCCACGCATCGGAAGAACATCCGGTAGTTCTTTAGAAAAGATTTGCGATCTCACAAAAAATCAGCAAAAAAATCCCCTTAGGAATCCAGTTCCTGAACCAGGACGCTTGGCTCGATTTATTGAAACCCTTGCAGATTTGCTCAGCAATTCTGGACTTGGTGGTATTGTTGCTCCGGTATCACCGTTAAAAGAAAAAGATATTAACGACAAACAGCTTGATATGTATATTGAAAAATTGCTTTCTGATTATTATGACCAAATGTATGGTCCTATATAATAATTGATGAGCTGACTCTTAAATATGTGCGTAAAATTGGTTGCGAAAATATGTAAAGATATTTTTTATCATATTTGTGTAAAAAAATATGATAAGGAAATATTGATTACCCCCCACAGTTCACGTATATATAGGAAATGGGGCATAACTCTACATAAACTAGGATTGCTTAAAGGCAATGATGTGTTTTTTTTGGAGTCGTTTGAAAAATATAAGAAAGCGATTGAGCTTGAACCAAGTAATATGTTGTCCTATTACAACTGGGGCGCGGCGTTAGCTGCATTAGCAGAAATGAATCAAGATGATTGTCTTTTTTTTGAATCTATTGAAAAATATAAATTGACAATAGAACTCAGACGCGATAACGCACTTGCATGGTGTGCTTGGGGATATTCTTTGTATCGTTTGGCAGAGTTAAAATTTGAAAGAGCATTTTACATTGATTCTTTTGAAAAATATGATGAAGCTTCAAGGCTTGCCCCTAATAATGCTTTGGTTTACCGCTATTGGGGTTGTGCACTTTCCGGACTTGCGAATATGGATAGAGATGAACAACTTTATATGAAATCTTTCGAAAAATATGAGAAAGCGGCAAATCTCGATAAAAGCAATGCTTATATTTATACTGATTGGGGAAATGCATTAACGGGCCTAGCGCGGATTAGGCAAGAAGAAAAATTATATTTAGATGCAGTTAATAAATATGAAAAAGCTTCTACGTTAAATCATCATGATAGTGAACTATATAATGAATGGGGAAATGCACTTTCAGAATTAGCTGTTATGAAACAAGATAATAATCTTTTTATTTCTTCCATAGAAAAATTTACAAAGGCAAATAATCTGGAGCCTTATAATGCTGTCATATATTATAACTGGGGAAATACGCTTAATGGACTGGCGCAAATGAATCAAGACGTGAATATTTATTACGATTCTATAGACAAATATAATAAATCACTAAATATCGATCCAGCAAACCCCAATGTTTACGGCGGTTTTGGGAATTCGCTTCTTGAATTGGCAATAATAAAAAATGATGAAAATCTTTATCTGGAATGTATTGAGAAATATAAAAAGGCATTGGAATTAAATCCCAAAATTGATTTTATCTACACTGGCTGGGGTAATAGCCTTTATGAATTAGCAAAAATAAGAAATGAAGAACAACTCTACCTGGAATCCATTGAAAAATTTGGGTTGGCGATAAAATTTGACCCAGTCGATATATTGGCTTATTATTTTGGGGGAGAGGCCATTTTTTGTTTAGCAAGAATTAAACAAGATAAAATGCTTTATTATAAGGCTATTAAAAAATTTGAAAAAGCAGCAAAACTTGATATAAATGGGAAAATCGATCTGTATAACCTAGCTTGTTTATATGCTATAGTAGGTGAAAAAAGAAAGGCTCTAAATACTCTTGAAGGTATTCTAAAAAAAGGTGGTATAGAAGTGGGCGATGTGCTTTCCGATGAAGATTGGAAAGATTACAAAGACGATGGCGATTTCAAAATACTGATGAGTAGATTTCAATGATTAAATCCATCATGTATATTTTATTTTGTTTATGTGTGATGATTCTGTTTTCGGAATTAAAGAAGCATCCGCTAACAATCGGTTTTTAACGGCGACCTACGAGATTGGATTGGCAACGAACTACGAATATAACGACCAGAACATTTTAACAAAGAAACCGTACCCTTCAGCCGGTAATTGCGCCGCGCGTCTTGAGGAAGTATTTACGTATGACGCCGTGGGCAATCTGCTAAGTAAAACGGACACGGCGGGCCGCGTTACACAGTATGAATATGACGGCATACGCCGCGTAGAAAGTACTACGGACGCCGAGTTTCATACGACAGTGATGACCTACGATGCGCATGACAATATAATCGGCGTAACAGACGCCGTTGGACAGACATATCAATTTGAATATGATTTTCACAACCGTATAAAGAAGATAACCCGCGACGGCCCCCCTGCGCGGACGCGAGTATACGGTTATGATAATTCCGGGAATACGATATCGATAAAGAACTATGACGGGAAGGTGACGAATTACCAATATGACGCATTGAACCGATTAACAAAGACAACGTACCCCAACGGTAAAATAGCGACGTATACATACGACGCGCTCAGCCGTATGCTGACGGCAACGGACGAGGAAGGTACGGTAACATTTAGCTATGATAATCGGGGGCGTGTAAGGCAGTGGTTAAGCACTCAAAGTTATCGGGCGCAATATGACTTTGGAGTTCAAATCCTTAGAAATTTTGGTTGGTAACTATGGTAAATATAAAAAATATAAACACAGCATTAGAAAAATTTAAGGACGCCGCGGCTAAACATACCGAAGCCACGGAACAAGGTGATTATAAAACAGCAAATAAGTGTTACGGTGTAATAGCAAAAGCCGTATTATTCCTAAAGGAACAAAATGAAATACAACAGTTGTCGGTTTTTTTAAATCACAATTCAATAGGTGTTTGTGTATGGGCAGCTACTTATCTATTGCCTGTAAAAGAACGTGAGGCAACCCAACTGTTAGAACAAATTGCAGGAGGAACAGGGATACATTCTTTTACTGCAAATACAACTCTGCGTGAATGGCGAAGAGGGAATTTAAAATTATAAATTTACTAAAGACTACTATAAGACAAGAAAAATAAGCCACCCACATGAACTGCGGTTCGAAAGACAGATCGGTGGGTGATCTATCTGAATATGACTGTTGATGAAATGATAATTAAATATGGTTTGAGGTGATTCCAATGAAATTAAAAAGCGAAGGTAAAATAGATGTAAATGGTATTATTTCCAGTAACGAGATTATTACCGAAAAAGAAGGGTATGATGCGATGCTTTATATGTTAAAGGCATACTGGGAAGCTACGGGATCGAATGATTTAACGGATATTTTAAGTGGTGGAGAATATTGGCTTGAAATAAATAAACCAGCAGACAGTGCATTCTGGGAATATTGGTTAGAAGCTATAGAAAAAGTAAGAAAAGAAGGCCCCCTACCCTTAAAGGAATTAAATGTTTCTAAGTAAATATCCCCCGGCAGAGCCCTGACTGTTTCCCACAGTTAAGACTGAAGGGTCACGGGCTTAAGCCGTGATGATCCAGAGCGAGGCGGTAGCCTTGCGCCATGGCTGGCAAGCGTGCTAAACCGCGCCACATACATGTTGTCCCCGGATTGTCTCTTTCGCCTCTTTTTCTCCAACCGCCCATTCGTCCTATCCAGTGCATCGCCTGTTTGACGCTGGGCGCAGTTTCCGGGAGTTTTCCCGTCGCCCATGCGCCCAGTACACGCCATTCATCTTCACTGAGGATTTTATCGCAAGACTCATCAGGCTTGTCACGGCCAGCCATCGTAAACCAATAGACTCTCCATCCCACTACCAAGTCTATTGCCAGACATGATTGCAGACTGCTTGCGTCCGCCAGTCTTCGGTCTTCTATCCGACACCCACTCTTGAGAATACGATGGTAAACCTCTATTCCCCATCGCCGCCCGTACCAGTTCAATCTCTCGCAGGCTTGCTCGAAACTTTCCGTCCGTACCGATGTCAGCAACATCCACTCAAGTGGTTCGCCGACTTCTTTTCCATAATCCGTTTCTTTGGCATATACCGCCCATACATCTATTTCCGGAAACCCACTCCCGACCGGCGGCTTTAGCTTCTCGGCCGCATGGCTCACCTGCAATTTTGCCGTGCGTGCCGGACGTGAACCGCGTCGCGGTATCGCTACCTCTATTATTCCGGCTGCCGGTGCAGCAGCCATCTTATTCCATAGTTCCTCTGTACCGTCCTCTGTGACCACCTTGCGTCTGCGCGTCCGTTCCGAACGCACCAGGAACTCCGTTCCTTCAGGCGTTTGCAACGCTTCATAAAACAGTTCATACATGTCCGCTTCACGATCTCCGATACTTACAAGGATCGTTTCAGGACATGCCTGCTGTATCTCTGCAACTGCACGGTAACTATCAAGCCATTTTCGGCTTTCCTTTTCCTCTATCGGTAATTGATGACGCTTGTGTTTTTTTCCGGCTTCCTCCGCTTTACGCGCCCAACACTGTATATTAAGCAAGCCCAGAGGCACGCCTTCCGGCGTGAACGCCATCGTGTCGTGAAGTTCAAAACCCAATGCAATACTATTATTATTAATAAGCCCCGCGCCATCAGGCGGATGCGCAGTATAGTTCAACGATGTCGTATCCTGTACCGCAAGCACAACCTTATGTTCCCGCACTCGGTCTATCGTCGATTCTATATGAGGTCTGAGCAGCGTTTGCATATTTACATTCTCGTTCCTAAAAAACCTATACGCCGCTTTTATTTCCGCCTCGCCGCCGCCACACGCCGCTGGTATCAACTCTCCAGGCTGCGCATGAAAATTCGCCGCAAGCCGGTATAGACGAGCTTTCAATCGGTCGTCGTAAAACTCCACACGGCCAAACTCTTCTTCAGGCCAGACACAGTCAGCGATACCACTCTTTCCCCGGAGGCTTCCAACTTTTGATTCTTCTTCATGGCAAAGCCTCGCCTGCCAATTACGTCTCAACGGATACACGTATATGGCTTTACGCCCCTCCGACTTCTTGCCGTTCGGATAGATGCTGCCTTGCCCGGCTGTTTCTCCCACGCATGTCCAGTTCGCCGCCTGATAGCATGTCCCGGAATAACGTTCAGGATCCACAAATGTTTCCGCAAGTACCGGCTCATAGCCATACCGCTCGCGCCAATCGTCAGAAAGCCGTTCCAGCGACAGGCTTAACACATGCGACGCAAGGTTTCCAACGCGAACTGTCGGCAGTATCAGAAACCGACTATTGCATACTACCTCATTTAGATGGCAGCGACGCGCTCGTTCTGTCCATCCTATATATTTGTCCCGCGCTTTAAGCCGCCATTGCGCTCCGCTGTATGACAATGCCCCAATATGCCCATATACCGAACTTTCAACCAGATACCTTATCTGCGCTCCGCATAACGACCCTTTACCGAGATAATGATACCTGTCCATTAATTGATTCCATATCTGTGAGTCCCTGTTCTGACGACGACTCACAGGCACTACTCGTATATCGCCAAGCTCTGACAGATCACATCTCAACTCAGGCGCTTCAATCGCTGATTCGTCTCCACTTTTTACAGTCTTCGCTTGAAAGCATCCTGCTGCCGCTTCGGGTAATCGTATCTTCCCTTGCCGTTCCAGTTCCAGCAACGCCTTACGACAGCTCACCTCCTGGTATTGCCCATTCAGCGATTGCCACCCAAACTCTTCGCATACCTTCCGCGATATTCCTCGCCTCGATAAATTTTGATTCTCTATCAACACTCGCCGTATGATCGATACTTCCGCTTCCCTTATTTCTCGTCCGCTTATCCTCATGCGGCCTTTATACCAAAAACCGCCGTCAGTGTCAACTGTGTCCTAATGTCAGGGCAGAGCCGGGGGCTTTATTTTGTGAGCCGCTCAAAGCGGCTATAATGTGGCGCTAACGCGCCACATCAGGTTTTGGGCCACCTCTCGGTGGCTGGCTCATTACCACAGTTTCAATTGTTCC
>Ga0082212_10007960_pt1 | contig 13925 bp, 18 predicted proteins | sample TergutNt197P3_FD_71548 | JGI IMG/M metagenome (GOLD analysis project Ga0082212, IMG submission 71548) | Neocapritermes taracua P3 segment gut microbial communities from Petit-Saut dam, French Guiana - Nt197 P3 | ecosystem: Host-associated > Arthropoda: Insects > Digestive system > Gut ... | reverse complement strand
GTAAGGGTTTGGACACAGGCGGTATCGGTGAAACGGCCTGTTTCAACCAGATAGGCGGCAAGTCCCGCGGTTGTTACCGGGTGATCGTCAATTAATAACGCTGTCATTTTTCGGCCCCCTTTTTGGTATATGCAATCGAACGAATGTTCCTTCCCCCGGATCACTTGTTATTTCAAGGGTTCCGCCCAAAAAGGAGGCTCTTTCTTTCATGCCCCGTATGCCGAAGTGACCTTCTCTATCGGATACAGTTGAGGGGTTAAACCCTTTGCCGCTGTCGGAAACGCCTATGGCAAGGCCGCCCTGCCCGTCGGTGTGGAGAATGACTATCGCCTCGGCGGTTTCGGCGTGTTTCTCCGCATTGGCAAGGGCTTCCTGCACTATGCGGAAAACCTGCAATTTTTCTTCTTCGTTCAGAAAATTAAGATTAATATTTTCCGTTATGTCGATGCGGCATTCAATCCCTGAACGTTTGCCGAAGTCAAAGCACAGCCCCCGTAACGCATCGGGCAGGTTCTGAAATTTGAAGTCGGGCGGCACAAGGTTGTCGCATATATCCCGCACTTTGGCGATAAGGCCGGAATGGGCGGCATCGGCTTCGGTACAGAGTTGTTCCCGCTTGGCGCTGTCTTCGCATATTTTAATTCTTTTCATATACAGCGACAGTCCGCGCAAGTCCTGGGCTATGGTGTCGTGCAGTTCGCGTCTGATACGGGAGCGTTCTTCTTCCTGTGCCAGCAGGACGGCCCGTGTAAAAGCTGACGTTTCTTTTTCACGTTTGGACGTGCGGGTATATGTTTTATGTAAAGACCATATTACTATGGTTGCGGTAACGATAAAAACGATGAAAACCAGAAAAAGGCGAAAAAACGCCGTTTCCGTAAACTCCTTTGCCTCACCGTCTTTTATTAAGGCTTGAATGAGGTTGTCGGAAATATCGGCTGAAACGAGCAGGGCTTTTTCCCAATCGCCTGAGGAGACGGCCTCATCAAAAGCAAATGACAAATCGGCGGCGGCGTGTAGTTCCTGCATTTCGTTGGGTGCGGAAGGCCCGATAATCTGTTTTTCGGGCGAAAAGGGGGTAAGGCGGTAAATGCGGTACGCTTCCGAATTAAGGTACGATTGTACGGATTGACGGAACATATCTACATCGGCAAGGAGTCGGTCCCGGTTTTCTCTTTCCGCTAAACGCCGTTCTATTTTTGCCCATTGTTCCACTATGTCCGCTACAGTAACGCCTTGATTTTGCCCGTAACAGTACGGTGTGCCGATGAGCAGGAGAAGGGGGAGGAAAACCAAAAACTGCTTATTCGGTTTCATGTTGATTTATGCAATAATATACAAAAAATTACCTTTATGGTAGTATGTCAGAGTATTATGAAAATGCACCTTGGGCTGGTTATTAAATTGGGTTTGCTCTGTGCCCTGGCGGCGGGGGCGAATTACCTTGTTAATAATATTTGTGTCTATTACTTAAAGATACCTCTGTATCTTGATACTGTTTTTAATGCCGTTGTTTGTTTTTCCGCCGGGCTTGTTCCGGGCTTAATTACCGCCCTGCTTTCGTATACGGCTCTTGCGGTGAGGGACAGCGGTTTTCACCCTTTTGTGTTGTGCAGTGCCATGGAAGTTCTGCTGATATGGCGGCTTAAACCTTCCCCGTCGGAATTGTCTTTGGTGAATATCGTGAATATTACTGAGGCTGAAAGGAAGCGTGATTCATTGGTCAGTGTTATTGCACGGCTTATGCTGCTGTTTATTGCGGCGAGTCTTGCGGTTAGTGTCCTGGGCGGTGTTATTGATTTTATTACTTATAACGTGCTTTCCAATTCCAAAACATTTTTTAGCGCGGAAGACGCTTTCAAAATCGGTTTTTTGAAAAGTAATATTCACCCGCTGGCTATCAATATAATGTCCCGCATTCCTGTCAATATGGTAGACCGTTTTATCGTTATTTTTGGCGGGTTCGGGGCAGCGGTGTTATGCCGGAAAATAATTTATAAATGAGCAATACTGCACAAGCGGCTTTTTTTACAAAAAAAGTATCCTGTGAATTTATCCGCGCACACCAATCCCGTAAAGTTTTGAAAGTTCCGAGATAGTTTCTTATATTAGCGCGGGAGCCCCGGTTGTTTACCATCCTGCTTTTCATTTTGCCATGATAATCTATTTCAACTTCAGGACCCCAATACTTCCGTTCAGATTTCGCATAACATTCATTCTGCGTCTTCATCCCCAGCGCCTCGTGCGGGCGCACTTCGTTAAATTCCTTTCTCCACTTGTCAAATATCTTTTGATGCTGTTTTAAATCGCCGAAAACCTTGTTTTACAGCTCTTTTATCATGTCCTTATGCATCCGCTCATGCGAACTGTTGTGCTCTGGATGGCCGGGCGCGCTGCGGTCTATTTTTATCTCCAGGCTTATCCACCAAACGGTCAATTTGGTGAACCCCCACATGTTCAGTACGTTGCCGAACGGAGAGCCGTTGTCGCTGCGGATGGATATATTCGGGAAGCCTGTATCTGCGGAATAATGCTTACACAATGGAAGATTATCCCCTTTGAACTGACTCGAATTTGTTCCCATAACTTCCCGGTACTTTTTCTGTGTTACTGGGTATTTCTCCATTTAAAAAGAGCTAACCGTCACATGATGCTGCGGACTGTCGCGCCTAAGTTGAAACGTTCTGGTTCACTTGCGGGGCTGCCCATGGCAAATATCCCCACATTTATCCTTACAAAACCATCCAATGCATTGGTAGACATTGCACTAAACGTTCCTTCCAAATCTCCAGCGTCAATCCGCATATAGCCAGTAGTGCTAAGAACACTGGAGGGAATACCGTTTACCGCTGTTATCACGATAGTCAGGGTTGGCGTTAAATCGTCGGCTTTCACATTGGGGAAACGCATAAGACTAAAATCCCCTTCAGGAAAGGATATTTTTGTGTCTCCGACGGAAAAATTAATGGTTCCGGTATTCAGGGTAATGCTGTTCTTTCCTATTTGTTTGTTTTTATCATTGATCATGGCGGTTTCTACCTAAAAGCTGAACGAGCGTTTTCCTTCAAACACCACGGTTCCTTTGGTTTTATGGTTAATATCCAACAGGGGCCAGCCGGTAAATCCCCAATCCCTGCGCTTGCCGCTTTTTTCAAGTCCTTCCAACAGCGCGTTCAATGCGGGTCTCTTGCCTCAAAATCGCTCAGTATCCACTGGCTTATGGTTCCCCCGCTTATGTCCGTTGAAAGTATGTTGAGCCTCGATAGGGCTTCTATCTGGGAAGGGTCAAAGGCTATCGATTGGGAAAAATTGAATAAAGCATCTACCTGCGCTCCGGCGGCCTGGGCGGTAATACCGCGGGCAAGCCCGGCCTGTGCCTGCGCCATAAGGGTGTTTCCCGCCAGGAGATCGTGTTTTCCCCTTTAGGTCAGCCGTATCCCCATCTGCCCAAGCAGGTCCGTGCTGGCCTCGTTGATGAGCGCGCCGCTCCCCTCGATCTGGGAAAGGGTGCCGTCTTTCATAAAAGCAGCCCTGCGGACACCGGTGTTCGAGTCGGTTATCGACAATTGCAGCGAATAACGTCCGCTGGAAAGTTTTTGGACGGTTCCAAAAAGAAAATATTGTGCGTTGGCCAGTTGTCCAATGGAAATAAAATCTGTATCAGAAAACCTGCCGTTAGCTCCCAAATCCTGTTCGGCGATTATTTTATCCAGATTTTGCCGGTCAATAAGGGTAATGGCAGAATATTTTGAAAAATTGTTGTTCAACAGGCCCTGAATGTACAGGGGAAGGTATCCTGGAGCGCCATCCTTGGCTTCCGGCGCGAGGACGGCGAGCCGGATATCGCCTCCGCCGCCACCTTCATACATGGGACCAAAAGCGGCTTCCATCCGTCCGATGGCGCCAAGCGCGGAAATTTGCGCATCCTCAAGCGAGATTGATCTCTTGGATGTACCCTAAACCGAGGTACAGACCGATAATACCGTAAACACGAAAAAAAGCTGTATGCAACTAACGATTTTACGCATAGACTTTCCCTTATTTGAAAAGATACTATCGTAAAATGAAAAAAAATTACAACAGAGCCATTATTAATAACGCCATTCGCGTAATTCGTTGACTCCTATCTTCAATCACCAACAAGCACAAAGTCTTCGTCGGACAGGATAAAATTCGCACCGGCGGTTTTACGGATGCTCTTATCGTTAAAAATGAAAACGGCTTCTACGCCGTCGAGAGATTCTACCAGCGCCCTGCCCGCTTCATAGCCAAGGACAAAAACGGCGGTGGAAAGGGCGTCGGCATCCATGGAACTGGCGGTGATTATCGTAACCGCCGAAAGGCTGCTGCGGGCAGGGTATCCGTCGAACGGAGAAAAAATGTGGTGGTAGCGTATTCCGTCTTCTTCAAAAAAACGCTCGTAGTCGCCCGATGTTACCACCGTCATCGCCGCGCCATGGACGACCCCGACATACGACCCCCGGCCGTCGCCGGGGTTTTGAAGGCCGATCCTCCATGGGCTAAGGTCCTTCTTTACCCCGTAGGTCAGCACGTTGCCGCCCAAATCCACAATCGCCTGCCTTAGCCCGGCGTTGCCGATAATTTCTACCGCTTCGTCTGCGGCGTAGCCCTTGGCGATGGCCCCCAAATCCAGCCTCATGCCGGGCCGTTTCAGAAAAACGCTGCGGTTGTCGCGGTCCAGTTCGACGTCGCGCCAGCTGATCAGGGGCAGTACGGCGTCAATTTCTTCATGCGAAGGAACGCGGGGGTTTTCCCCGGCTATGTCCCAAAGCGCCACCAAAGGCCCCACCGTAGGATCAAAAGCGCCGCCGGAAATTTCGGCGTAGTGCAGCGCCCGCTCAACAACGGCGAACACTTCGTCGTGGACCTGTACCGCAGACACGCCTGCGGCGGCGTTGATGCGGTCTACATCCGTTCCGGAAATGTTAATGCTCATGCGGTTTTCAATTTCGTCGATGCGGCTGAAAATGTCCCGGTAGATCGAGTCTTCCGCCTGATCATACAGGGTTACGGAACATACCGTTCCCAGTAAAAATTCCGTACGGGAAGGTTCGGCATGCGGGGTTTCTGCGTGTGCTGGCTCGGCCTTTCTGCAGCCCGCCAGCGATGACACTGCAAGGGCAATGGCGCAGAACCGAAGGAATCGGTTATTCGTTTTAGTGCTTCTCCGACAGGTCCGACTGGTTGATACTCAGCCTGCCGTCCGCTTTACGGGTGGCAATCTGTTTGAAATAGGCAAAGTATTGTTTGTCCATAATGGCGATGTGGGTAAGAATCCACTCTTTGAGGAATTTGCCGAAGTCCATAAGCGCCCAGCGTTTGCCGGCCTCAAAGTTCTTGATGTTCTCCACGACGGCGAGCACAAAGGTGTCGTGGGCCTTCTTGTGCTCGGAATAGCCGGGAAAGTTGGTGCGGATCATTATTTTTTCTTCGGTGCTGAAATGGACCTTTACATACTGCACCGCCTGCTGGATTACGCTCATAAAATACAGGCGTTCCTGGGCTACATCCCCGGTAACATGGTTGAACATATCGTTGAGGAGGTTCAACAATCCTTTATGCTGATCGTCAATGAGCTTTACACCCACCGAAAAAGTCGGAGACCATTTTACCAGCTCTTGTTTGCTCCTGTTATCCACTTTTATCCCTCCTATAACCCAAAACGCTCGGTTAGTTCTTTCAAATGGCTTCCGATAAACAGCGCCCCGTAACTGGTCAGCGCAATGCCTATGGTAATGCCTATGGGGATCATAAAAGACATCCCCGCCTCTAGGGCAATTTTATTAAAGTCCATGCCGAAAAAGACCGTTGCCAGCGAAACCAGCATCACCAGGCCGGCAACGACCCAGCCCCTGGTGGAAAAGCCGCCAAGAACTTCGGCCTCCGGCGTTTCCTCCGCTTCGCTGCCGGCGGCTATATACGCCATAACGGTATCTTCCAGGCCGGGCGACGGGGGCAGGAAATCGCCGGTAAGCATATCCCTGCACACCTCGAAACGTTCAACTTCCTGCGCGCAATCGGGACAGACGAGGATGTGCAGGCCGACCTGTATCTGTACCAGCAGGGGCATTGCGCTGCCGCCTTCTGAGTACTCATACACCTTGTCCAGCACCTTCGCACAACTCATCGCAACTCCTCAAGCTTTTCCCTCAACAGCTTTTTCGCCCTGAACACATGAGACTTGATCGTATTTACCGGAAAACCGGTAATCGCCTCAATCTCCCGGTACGAACGGTCATAAAAGAAAAACAAGTCTATGCAGACCCGGTAACGCTCCGGCAATTCCGCCAGCGAAACCAAAACCGCGTCCCTCGCCGCATTGCGGATAAGCGCAAGCTCGGGCGCGTCCTTCTCGTCTGCCTCCAGGCTCGTCCCTTCCTCAGCAAGGCTCCGGTATTCCTTCCTGCGGTTTACCCCGTTTACCGCCGTGTTATAGGCGATTTTGTACAGCCAGGTTGAAAACCGCGACCGTCCCTCAAAACGGGACAGGTTACGGTACACTTTAAGGAAAACCTCCTGGGTAAAATCGGAAGCATCCTCGGCGTTGCGAAAAAAGCCCAGGCCCATTCCATAAACGGGCCGCTCATAACGCCGCACCAACAGCCGGAACAGCTCCTTCTGTCCCGAAACAATTTGATCGACAATCAGCCGATCGCTGTAGTTTCCCTCTCCGGGGGAATCCTGCGCCTCATGGCTCATTTAGCCCTTTCACGGCGCTTGATGACGTAGTACGCCAAAAGGCCTATCCCCATTGAAAGGGGGATAATTCCGCCCAAAAGTCCGTAGGTGGGGCCCGTTACCACCGCCAAAAAAATGGTCAGTGTCAGCCCCACGCTGCCCAGCAACAGCCCCGTAAGCAGGCTGAACGAAAGCAGATCAAAATCGGGCCGGCTGTAGTGCCCCGCCTTGATAAGCAGGGTACGCTGCCGGTACCTCCAGAGCAGATAAAAGAATACCACTACCGCTCCCATTACGATGCCCACAATTGGAATTACCGCGATGAGTACCTGGGCTGCGGCGGACGTGATCTGCTCCACTAACTACATTATACCACTTTCCCCATTGTTTGTCTATTCATTATTTGCGCCGCGCTACTCTACGATCATCAAATCGCTGAAATACAGGGTTTCTATTTTTCCAAGGCGCAGCAGGGCGTTGTACTGCCTGAGAATCTCTGTTTTGGCGGCGTCTTCGTCGAGGATGACCAGCTTTTCTGCGGGAAGGGAGGTGAAATAGTACGTCGCTATCGTGCGAAAATCGCCAATCCGGGAGGCAAGCTCCTCGGTGAAGGGGCGGTCGTTTGCCGGATAGGGAAAGCTGACAGACAGTACCAGCGTGGCGGAACTTTCCCCGGCTACCGGTATCCTGAATGTGCCCAGGCCGGAAAAAACCGACGTCGCCTCACCGGCAGGGCCGGGGCGGGTATTTGGCGCTGCTCTGCCGGGCGACGCGTCCCGTTTCTCCCGATTGCTGCCGAATCTGAGCAGGGGTTCGGCATCAGACGGGCGGGACAGGCCGATTATGGTGCCCACGGCCAATGCCAGGACCACCGCCAGCAGCAAAGCGACCGATACCCGGTAGAGGATCAGCATTTTTTTTGAAGGGGGCGAAATTTCTCGCTTCATTGTATTTCCGGCTCTATTTTGAACGATTTCACGGAAAAATACCAGTTATAAATTCCAAAAAAACATATTTTTCCGGCCGCCGCTCCCGGACCGGCGGCGGCGTATGCCTTGTCCAGAAAGTCAAAATTTGCTATAATTCGGCGAATTGTTTATTTTTCGTTAAGGAGGAAATATGAAACGCACTGTATTGAAGTTTTTGGCCGCAGCCCTGGCAGTCTGGCTTGCCGCCTGTTCTGGCGATGCCGTCAAATTTAACCCGGGGACGTACCAGGGCGCCGCGCCCGGCTTCGGCGGAGACATAACCGTGGAGGTAACCGTCAGCGAAGACCGTATTCTGGAACTGTCGGTGGTATCCCACAGCGAAACCCAGGGTATCGGAACCCCGGCTATCGAACAGGTTCCCGAGGCAATCATAAAGGGGCAGAGCCTTGCGGTGGACAACATAGCGGGCGCGACCTATAGCACCAAGGGAATTATCGACGCGGCAACTGCGGCGCTTGTGCAGTCCGGCGTTAAAATAGAGGCCCTGCAGAAAAAGCGATCGGTACCGGCAGCGCCTGCCCAAAAGGCCGTGTCTGCGCAAACCGCCGACGTGGTGGTTATCGGCGCAGGCGGCGCGGGTCTGGCGGCGGCAATTACCGCCCAGCAAAACGGGGCCAGCGTTATCGTTCTGGAAAAAATGTCCCGGGCGGGGGGCAACACGATCATCTCCGGCGCGGCGTACAACGCGGCTGATCCGGCCCGGCAGGCAGCCGTTCCCATGAACGACGCCAACAGGGCGGAAATCCGGCGGCTGACTTCCATGCCCGCACACGACGATTTCGAGCGGGAACTCCAGCAAACGGTTGCCCGGCAATTCGCCGCGCATACGGGCTCAGGCCTTTTTGACAGCCCCGAGCTGCACATGCTCCAGACCTACAACGGCGGCGACTATGTGGCCAAACCCGAACTGGTTCGGACCTTTGCCGAAAACGCCCTGGCCGGCCTGGAATGGCAGAAAGACAACGGCATGGGCTGGACGGGCGACATCTTCACCGTGCTGGGCGCGCTCTGGCCCCGTTCCCACCGGCCGGTGATGCCCCTGGGCCAGGGATACATCGACACCGACCTGAAATACATCGAAGCCCACAAGGATCAGATCACCGTGTTATACGACACCAAGGCGACCGATTTGATCATCCAGGACGGGAAGGTAACCGGCGTTAAGGCATCCGGCCCGTCGGCGGATTATGCCATCACCGCAACGAAGGGCGTGGTTATCGCCACCGGCGGCTTTGGCGCGAACAAGGAGCTTCGGCAGAAGTACAACACCCAGTGGCCCAACCTGGACAACGCCGGCACCACCAACCACCCCGGCGCGACCGGCGACGGCCTGGTGCTTGCCGAAAAAGCCGGCGCCAGCTTTGTCGGCATGGATTGGGTGCAGCTTCTTCCCATGGGCGATCCCAAAACGGGCAGCCTTTCGGGCAACATCGAGCAGGGCGTTGAAGACCGCTTCTTCGTCAACAAGAACGGCGATCGCTTTGTGAACGAAGGCGCCCGCCGCGACGTGATGACCCTGGCCCTTTTCGATCAGACCGACGCTTTTATGTGGGTAATCTGCGACAAGCAGAGCTATCCCACGCCGCAGACCAAGAACAACTTCAACGAATCTATCGAAGAACTTATCGCGGCGGGCCGTGCATTCGAAGGCAATACCCTGGAGGAACTTGCCGGAAAGATCGGCATTCCCGCAGAAAACCTTGTAAAGGCGGCGGAAGAATTCAACGCCGGAGTCGAAGCGGGTATTGACGGCCTTGGCAGGACCCTCTGGCGGATCAAGATCGACACCCCGCCGTTCTATGCGGGCGCGCGCATTCCAACGGTGCACCACACGATGGGCGGGATCGAAATCAACACCAGCACCCAGGTGCTTAACACCGCCGGAAATGTTATACCCGGCCTGTACGCTGCCGGAGAGGTAACCGGCGGCATCCACGGATCAAACCGGCTCGGCGGCAACGCCCTTGCCGACATCCACGTATTCGGCCGCATCGCCGGCACCAGCGCCGCTGCGGGGCTGTAATTACACCATAGCCGGGGCATTGCTTTCCGCTGCCCCGGTTTCTGTTTTTCAAGGAATTTGAATGAAAAGAAAACTGCCCATAAAAATCTCCGACATGGTGATTATCTTCCTGGCAACCGGCCTGACGATTTTTTCAGGCTATGTTGTTTATGCAAAACCCGCGAACACCATCCAGGTATTGATCGAAGGACCGGGCCAGAGATGGATATATCCCCTGGATGCAGAAGAAACGGTAAGCGTCAAGGGGGTTCTGGGGGATACGGTGATTCGGATCCACAACAATGAGGCTTGGGTGGAGTCATCGCCCTGCGATAACCAGACCTGCGTGGCGATGGGCCATGTCGGTTTTAAAGGCGCCTGGATAGCGTGCCTTCCCAACAATGTTTTCTTTATGATAGAAGGAAGTGATGATCTCCGAAACAACCTTGACGGCGCTGCCTGGTAAAACGCACGGCACGGGAAGCCTGAAAAATCCCGAAGTACGAAAAACCATCGCCCTGCTGGGGGCATTCTGCCTCTTTTTGTCAACCATTGAGTACATGATCCCCAAGCCCATGCCTTTTATGCGCATCGGCATAGCCAACCTGCCCCTGATGCTGGCGCTGGACATTTTTCCCTTTCCCACATTTCTTGTTCTGGTGGCGATAAAAGTGCTGGGGCAGGCGCTGATCACCGGCACATTGTTTTCAAACATATTCCTCTTTTCCCTTACCGGCACAAGCCTTGCGGCGGTAACCATGTACGCCCTGCGCCGCCTTCTGGGACCGGGCCATATTTCCTTTATCGGCGTTGGCACCGCCGGGGCGATGATCTCCAATGTCACCCAGCTTGCGCTTGCCTGGGTTTTTATTTTTCGGGCCAGTACGCGCTATATAGCCCCTCCCTTCCTCGGCATGGGGGTCATAACCGGCATATTGTTGGGGCTGTTCTGCGAATTATTTGTCAGCCGTTCGCGGTGGCATGCGGCGCGCAGGATACGGTAAGATCATGAAACGGTTTGATCAATTCCGCGCAAAGCGACGAAAAATTTATGAAAGCCTTTTCAGCGCAAAGGCCCTCTGCATAACCGGGCTTTTAATTATGCCCGCCCTGTTATTTTTCCCCTCCCCTTTCACTTCGCCGAGAGTCCTCTTATTTCTCTTTTTCTGGTTTCTCGCCTGGTTGTCGGGGAAAAAAAACAACCCTGTTTTTACCCTTCTGGTAATCGTCGGCATTGTCGCCTTTAACCTGATAATCCCCTACGGAAAAGTTCTGTTTACCATCGGTAAATTCAGGATCACCGCCGGGGCGCTCTTAATGGGCATACGCAGGGCGGTAACTCTGGAAGGGCTGATCATGCTGTCCCGTTTTACGATCCGCCCCGACCTGAAACTCCCCGGCCTTTTCGGTGAGCTGATAGGCGAATCCTTCCGTATCTTTTCCTTGATTATGAATCAGAAGCAGCGCATCACCCGGAAAAACCTTATCGGCGACATCGACCAGATGATGATCGATCTGAGCGGTGAAAGCGGGGAAACTCCCGAAGACCGCCGCCAGAGACGGCTGCTCCAAAAAAGGCGCTGCTTCCAGAGAAGGCGCTTGCTGCGAAAGAGCCGCCGGCTCAGAAAGACCAGCCGGTTCCAGCGGAAACATTGGCGGCAGTGGAAGAACTGGCTCCAGTGGGGACAATTGCGGAGCTGGCTTCAAAGAAGGCATTTGCTCAGGCTGAATCGCCGGCACGAGCAAGGCGCGGTTTTGCCCGCCGTCCGGACCAAACCAGCCGGCTTTGTTATTCTTGCCGCAGTGACGCTCCTCTCCTGGCTCCCCCTGGCTGCGCTGATCATATTGCTGTATCTTGCCGGACAATAGCGTTCCGCGATCATGTCAGGAAAAGTATGAAAAAGAAATTTATACCATTTCCGGCGCTCCTTCTGCTGGCGGCTCTTGTTCTTCCGCTTGCCGCCTGCCGGGGAAATCGCACGGCTGCTCAGCAGTCCGCTTTGCTGCTGGGGGTAATGCCTTCAATGGATTACCTGCCCCTGGCCGTGGCCCTGCGCGAAGGCTATTTTGACGATTCCGGCCTGGAACTCAAACTTGTTAAATTTTATTCAGCAAATGAACGGGATGCCGCCCTGCAAAGCGGACAGGTAGACGGGGCGGTCATCGACTACACCGGCCTTGCCCTGCAGCACAACGGGGGCATGGATTTAAGACTGACCTCCCGCTGCGACGCGCCCTTTTACATTATCGCCGGGCCGGACAGCGGCCTGTATGAGGCGGCGGGCATGAAAGACGCAAAGGTAGCCGTTTCGCGTAACACCGTCATCGACTTCTGCGTGGACATGGCGCTGCACGCCGCCGCCCTTGATCCGGCGGATGTCAAAAAAGTTGAGATCAACAGAATCCCCCTGCGGTATGAAATGCTCATGGGCGGCAGCGTGGACGCAACCGGCCTGCCCGATCCCCTGGCCCTGATGGCCGAAACAGCGGGGGGGCGGGTTATCAGTTCCAACAAACAGCTTGGCCTGTCTATCACTGGCATTGTTTTTTCCTGCCAGGCCATCGAAAAAAAGAAAGCTCTGATCCAAAAAATGTATGACGGCTACAATCTGGGGGCTGAGTACCTGAGACGCAATACGCCAGTGGATGTTTGGGACATACTTGAGGGAGAGATGGGCTTTAACCAGAGCCTCGCCGGTGCCGCCAGATACAACGAATACGCCCCCGCCGCCCTGCCGCCGCCGGAGGATCTGCGCGCGGTAATCGAATGGCTGGCAGAGCGCGGCCTTGTCAATGCCGGTATGGAACCGGGCGAACTGGTCGACGGAAGCTGTCTGCCGCAATGAACTCCACGGGGATAAGCATACAGGGTCTCAAGGTTTGCTACGGCCCGGTTGAGGCTTTGAGCGATGTATCCCTGGATTTGGCAGAGGGCGAAATACACATTCTTATCGGGCCTTCGGGCTGCGGCAAATCCACGTTACTGAAAGCCATTGCCGGCATTGTGTCCCCGGTTTCCGGCACTATCGAGCGAAGGGGACAGGCTCTGTCCGGCATCGCCGGATTCGGCATCGGCTATGTGCCGCAGCATTACGGCTTGCTGGCCTGGAAGAACGCCCGCGCAAACATCTTCCTGCCCCTGGCCGTAGGCGCGGGCAAAAATTCCCCGCCAGCGCCAGAGACCGCCGACATTCTGCGAATCCTGGGGCTGGAGCCGCTGCTGCACCGCTACCCGGACGAGCTTTCCGGCGGCGAGAAACAGCGGGTCGCCCTCGCCCGCGCCCTTATCAGCCGGCCGGACCTGCTGCTGCTGGACGAGCCGTTTTCCGCGCTGGACGCATTTACCGCCGCCTCGTCGCAGGAACTTTTCCTCAAGCTCTGGGCGGCGCGCCCGGTAACCACCCTGCTGATCACCCACAGCTTGTACGAGGCCGCCTCCCTTGGCCGCCACATCCTCCTTCTGCACCCGCAGACCCGCAGCCTGAGCGCGCATATCATCAATGAGCATTTCCCCAACGACGATGAGGAGGAAAAGGCCACGCTGGTTACGCGCCTGCGGCTCATGTTCCGGCAGATGCACCTTCCTGAGGATCACAATGATCCGAAGGATCATAATGATCCGGGGGATCATTGTGATTAAAAACCTTGGCTATATTCTTGGGGGATTTCTGCTGTTAAACCTTGTCTGGCATGCAGCCGCAATGCTCCTGCAGATAAATGCCCTGCCCCCGCCGCTTGCCGTATACGGCGCGTGGAATAGGGCGGTATCCGGCGGCCTTGCCGCGCACCTCGCCGCCAGTTCATTCAGGGCGTTGGCGGGCCTGCTTCTCGCGCTGGCGCTGGGTCTTCTGGCCGGCATCCCCCTGGGCTATTTCCCCAAAGCCGGCCGCCTGTTGGGACCGCTGGTGTATTTTTCCTACCCCATACCCAAGCTGGCGCTGCTGCCGATTCTTATGCTGCTGTTGGGCGTGGGAGAAGCCTCGAAAATCTGCATCCTCGTGCTGATCGTGATCTTTCCGCTGATCCTCTCGATCCGCGACGCCGTACGCGCCGTGCCGCAGGAGGACTACGACCTGCTCACCTCGCTCAAGGCCGGCTTCCGTGAAAAGCTTATCCACATCATTTTGCCGGCAGCGTTACCGGCGATTTTTTCTTCACTGCGCGTTTCCATCGGCATCGTCTTCTCCGCCCTGTTCTTTACCGAAACCTTCGGCACGGACAAGGGGCTGGGCTTT